>Ga0181516_10001111_pt1 | contig 21368 bp, 24 predicted proteins | sample PEATcosm2014_Bin_25_FD_121104 | JGI IMG/M metagenome (GOLD analysis project Ga0181516, IMG submission 121104) | Peatland microbial communities from MTU Mesocosm Facility, Houghton, MI, USA - PEATcosm2014_Bin01_10_metaG | ecosystem: Environmental > Terrestrial > Soil > Wetlands > Peat | place... | reverse complement strand
CGCAAACTGCAGACCTTCGTGGCGGACCGGGCCGGCCATGACCGCCGCTACGCCATCGACGCCAGCAAGATCAAGCGCGACCTGGGCTGGGCGCCCCGGGAGGACTTCCGCAGCGGGCTGGAGCAGACGGTCCGCTGGTATCTGGGCAAAAGCTAGGTTCTGCCGCCCAGGACGAAGTCCATGGTGACCGGATCCCGGCGCCGGCATCCAATCAGGCATGAGCGCCCCCACCTCCCCCCATGCCCCCGGCCCGGCCCATGGACCCGCCGGCGCGGCCGTGCCGTGCCAGGGCTCCATCGCGGCCACCGCCCGCATCCATCCCAGGGCCCGCCTGGGGCAGCATCCCCGCATCGGGGAGTACGTGGTCATCCACGAGAACGTGGTCCTGGGCGACGACTGCACGATCCAGGACCACTGCGTCCTGGGCGTGAAGGGGCCAGGCACCTCCGCGCCCCTGGTGCTGGGGCGGGGCGCCGTGATCCGGTCGCATTCCGTGCTCTATGAGCACAGCAGCATCGGCCCCGGCCTGGAGACCGGCCATCATGTGGTGATCCGCGAACGCTCGGTGATCGGCGAGAACCTGCGCATCGGGAACTTCTCCGATGTGGAAGGGGACTGCCTGATCGGGGATTTCACCCGCTTCCACGGGTATGTGCATATCGGCAAAGGGTCGAGGATCGGGAACTTCGTCTGGGTCTTCTCCTTCTCCAATGCCGCCAACGATCCGCTGCCGCCCTCGGACCTGGCGGTTCCGGTCAGCCTCGGCGACGGCTCCGTGGTCTGCCTCGGTTCGATCCTCATGCCGGGCTGCGCGCTGGGCACCGGCGCCCTGGTGACCGCCGGCAGCCGCCCCTCAGGGGCGGTCCCGCCGGGGGCCGTGGTGTCCGGTTCGCCCGGGCGGATCCGCTTCCACGTGAGCCGGCTGATGGACCTGGAGACCGGGCTCAGGCATCCGTGGATGACCCATTACCGCTCGGTCTATCCGGAGCGCGCCCAGCCCAGGCTGGATGCGCTGCTGGAAGAGATCATGAAGACCTCGGGGGACTACCGGGTCACCCGCGGGCGCGGCAGCGCCGGTTGAATCAGCCAAAGGAGGCAGCCCCATGGACCAGACCGAATTCATCCGCAGCGTGGAGGACCTGATGGAGGCCGCCCCCGGCAGCCTGACCGGGCAGTCGGTGCTGGAGGACCAGCCCGGCTGGAACTCCCTGGCCGTCATGGGCTTCATCGCCTTCGCGGACGAGGACCTGGGGGTGCTGCCGGTCCCCAGGGCCATCAAGGGCTGCCGGACCCTGGCCGACCTGATGGCCCTGGTGGGGGTCTGAGGTGGCCCAGGACCCGGGCCCTTTCGCCGGGCAGACCCTCCTGGTCACCGGGGCCTCCTCGGGCATCGGCCGGGCCGTGGCCCGGCTCCTGGTGCTCCAGGGGGCGAGGGTCCTGCTGGGGGGGCGCGATGCCGCCCGCCTGGCCGCGGAGGCCGAGGCCATGGGTCCCGGCCGGGCCATTCCGGCGCCGCACCATCTGCAGGACCTGGATGACGCCTGCGCCTGGGTCGGGGAACTGGCCCAGGCCTGGGGTCCGCTGGGGGGGATCGTGCATGCCGCGGGGGTGCGGTCCGGGCAGCCCATCCGCATGGTGCAGCAGGCGCACCTGGCCCGCCTGATGGCCCTGCATGTGCAGGTCCCGCTGGGCCTCATCAAGGGCTTCCGGCTGCGCCGGCCCAGGGGCCTGCCCGGGGCGGTGGTGCTGCTCTCCAGCGTGCTGGGGCTGGTGGGCGCCCCTCTGGAGGCCGCCTACGGCGCGGCCAAGGCCGCCCTGGGCGGGCTGGTGCGCTGCGCGGCGCTGGAACTGGCCCCGGAGGGCATCCGGGTCAATGCCATCGCCCCGGGCTATGTGGAGACGGGGATGCTGGCCTCCTTCCGGGAGACCCTCACCGAGGAGCAGTTCGCCCGGATCGTGGCCCGGCATCCGCTGGGCCTGGGCCAGCCCGAGGACGTGGCCCATGCCGCCGCCTTCCTGCTGGGCGGCACCGCCCGCTGGGTGACCGGCACGACCCTGGTGGTGGATGGCGGCTACACCGCCCAGTGAAGGAAGGGGAACCCCGCATGAAGGCCGTCATCCGCGGCATCGCCTGTCACCTGCCGGAACGGGAGCTGGGCAACGCGCAGCTGGCCGCCGCCAACCCGGAATGGGGCCTGGACAGGATCGCGGAGAAGACCGGCATCCGCAGCCGCCGCATCGCCGCCGCGGACGAGTGCGCCTCGGACCTGGGGGTGGCAGCCTGCCGGAAGCTGTTCGCCTCCGGGGTCTGCCGGGCCGATGCGATCGACTTCCTGCTGTTCTGCACCCAGTCCCCGGACCACTTCCTGCCCACCACCGCCTGCCTGATGCAGGAGCGCCTGGGCCTGCCCACCCATGCCGGCGCGCTGGACTTCAACCTGGGCTGCTCCGGCTACGTCTATGGCCTGGGCCTGGCCAAGGGGCTGGTGGAGACGGGCCAGGCCAGGAATGTCCTGCTGGTGACCGCCGAGACCTACTCCAAGCACATCCACCCCGGCGACCGCAGCGTGCGCACCCTGTTCGGCGACGCCGCCGCCGCCACCCTGGTCAATGCCGGGGACGGGGCCGGCATCGGCCCCCTGGTCTACGGCACCGACGGCAGGGGCGGCGGCAACCTCATCGTCCCCACCGGCGGCATGCGCCGGCCCAGGACGGGCGGGACCGCGCCGGCCCAGGCCGACGGCCAGGGCCATCTGCGCAGCGCCGACCACCTGTTCATGGATGGCCCGGAGCTGTTCAGCTTCACCCTCAAGGCGGTCCCCGCCCTGGTGGCCGCCATGCTGGAACGGGCCGGCGCCACCCTGGACAGCGTGGACCACTTCGTCTTCCACCAGGCCAACCAGTACATGCTGGAAAGCCTGCGCCGGAAGATCCGCATTCCCCGGGACAAGTTCCTCACCGGCTTCGAACACTGCGGCAACACCGTCTCCTCCAGCATTCCCATCGTCCTCGAGGCCAAGGCGGCGCAGGGCCTGTTCCGTGCCGGCCAGCGCCTGATGCTGGTGGGTTTCGGGGTCGGCTACTCCTGGGGCGCGGCGCTGGTGGAATGGCTCTAGACCCCTTTTTTGGACCGGTTCATGCTTCCATTCCTTCTGCCGAAGAAACCGAATCTGAATGGTCCCGGTATTTCGATGGAACGACCCTAGGAGGGTGCCGTGCCCCGCCTCACGGCAGGGTTGCCGTACCACAGTTCGCCGGGCGGGACATCCTTGGTGACCAGGCTGGCCGCACCGATCATGGCTCCCTCGCCGATGGTGACGCCGCCGAGGATGGTGGCGTTGGCGCCGATGGAGGCGCCTCGCCTGATGCGGATCTTCAGGAAGCCGGCGGGGTACTGCTTGGATCTCGGGTATTTGTCATTGGCGAAGGTGGCGTTGGGCCCGATGAACACGTTGTCCTCGATGGTGGTGCCGTCCCAGAGCTGCACGCCGCACTTGATGGTGACGTTGTCGCCCACGCTGACGTCATTCTCGATGAAGCAGTTCGCATTGATGTTGCAGTTCTGCCCGATCCGGGCGCCCTTGAGGATGACGGAATTCTGCCAGACGAAGGTCCGGTCGCCGATGGCCGAGGTCTGGACTTCGGCCCGGGGGTGGATGTACTGGAGGTGCTCGTCGGCCATGGTCTGGATCTCCCGTCAGGTTGCCTTGCTCAAGGCTGCTGCAGTGCGCACTCGGGGGCGGTGCCGGTTCTCAGGGCGATCTGGACGGCGGGCACCCCGCCGACCATGGTGAAGGGCGGCACGTCCCGGGTGACCACCGCGCCAGCCCCCAGGATGGCACCTTTGCCGATGCGGGTCCCGTCCAGGACCACGGCATTGGCGCCGATCCAGACGTCATCCCCGATGACGATGCCCTTGCCGGTCTCCCCCTGGGCCTTCATGGGCAGCGCCAGGGAGGCGTGGCCGTGGTTGGAGGCGTAGACGCCGCACCCCTTGGCGATCATCACGTGGTTGCCGATCCGGATGGAGGTGCCCACGTAGGACTGGAGAATCACCCCGTCCCCCAGGAAGCAGTCTTCGCCCAGGGTGATGGTGCCGCCCCGGGGCGCCAGGGTGCAGCCGTGCTCGGCCACGAACCGGTCGCCGACGGTGACCAGGCCGGCGCTGGCCTCGTCGCCCAGGACGAAGGTCATGGTGCCGAAGATGCCGCAGCGGTGGCCGAACACCGCCTGGCCGCGATAGCCCCGGAACCGGGGCAGGGCGCGCAGGCGGAAGCGCCGGCCGGCCACCAGCCGCGCCGGCCACCAGGCCCGCGCGCACCATGCCCGCAGCCGGTCGAACAGACCATCCCGGCCTTTAAGGAAGCTGACCAGGAAGCCCATGCTTGGCTCCAAAGCGGGCCTTGAGGTCCAAGGCCAGTTTCAGGGGAAGGGTGACCAGCGCGTTGGGGAAGACCTTCAGCTGCTTCCACAGGCCGCCCTTGATGCGCAGCCGGTGCTGGAGGATGGAGGCCTCCAGGGCCACCCGGGCCACGCCATGGTAGGAATGCCGGTGCTTCTGCTCGCTCAGGAGCAGCCCGCGCTCCACCTGCAGCCGGCTGGCCCGGGACCGGCACATGCTGGCCGGGCGGATGCGGTACCGGGCCACCCGGTCGTCCAGGAAGCGGAGCTTCCCGTGCCCGGCCAGGCGCAGGAAATACTCACGGTCTTCCATGAACAGGTTCTCGTCGTACGGCCCCAGGCCCTGGACCGGATCGTAGCAGGCCCTGCGGGCCAGGAACCCCGGGCCGCACCCGCTCCAGCGGAGGATCAGTTCCAGGCCCATGAGCGCGGGGTCCGCCAGGGCCTGCTTGTTGCCCGGAACGCCGAGGCCGCCGATGAGGCTGGGGCCGGTGGTGCGGCCCTGCTCGTCGATGAGCCAGGAATCCCCGTACACGGCCAGCACCGCCGGGTGCTCGAGCAGGTACTGGACCCGCTTGAGGACCAGGCCCGGAACGAGCTCGTCATCGCTGGCCAGAGGGGCGATGAATTCGCCCCGGGCCAGGCCGATGAGCTGGTTGAGCGTCCTGCAGATGCCCTGGTTGGGCCGGGAAGCCACGGCGGTGCGCTCGAAGGCCGCCCCGTTCCGGGCGCACCAGGTGCGGGCCAGCGCCAGGGTCTGGTCCTGGGAGCCATCGTCCAGGATGATCAGTTCCTTCCTGGGATAAGGGTCCGCCTGGATGCTGTTCAGGGTCGCCGCTAGAAAATTCTCATGGTTATAGGCTGGGATGACGAAGGACACCAGCGGTACGGGTTCCAGAGCAATGGCCATATACAACCTTATCGGGGAACGGGGCCACGCTGGACTTCTAGCTGCCTAGAAGTCCATGGCTATTCATGAATAGTGCTGCCTTGACCAAGGTGCGAGTCATTCGGTATGGGATGATCCTTCTTGGGCTTTTGTATTGGTAATTTTTGATAAGCAGGAACAGCAGCGCCTTGTTCAGGCCCCGGAACCGGTGCAGGTTGTTCACCGCGGCCTGGTGGACATCGCTGACGATCCGGCGCTGGGGGGAATCGAGGTCGTCCTTGGCCGGGTTCCTGGAGAAGTTCAGGCTGTGCACCCGGTACTGGGCCACCGGGGCATCCAGGAAGGTGAGCGCCCTGCGCGAGAGCAGGCGCAGGTAGAACTCCCGGTCCTCCAGGCTGAGGGATTCGTCGTAGGGCCCCACGCCGGCCACCGGGTCCCAGGCGCACTTCCTGGCCAGGAACACCGGGCCCGGGATGCTCCAGCGCAGCAGCAGCTCCTTGGTGAAGCGCCTGGGATCGGCGAGGGCCGGCCGGCAGCCGTGGTGGATGGCGGTTATGGCGCTGGGCGCCAGCAGGCCGCCGCGCTCGTCGATGACCTGGGCGTCCGCGCACACGGCCAGCAGCTCCGGGCGCTGCTCCAGGACCCCGACCCGGAGCTGGATGCCGCCCGGCAGCAGGGCATCGTCGCTGGCCAGGATGGTGAGGTAGGCGCCCCGCGCTTCCTGCACCAGCCGGTTCAGGGTCCGGCACAGGCCGGCATTGGGCTGGGTCCAGAGCTTCACCCGGGCGAACCGGTCCCGGTTGGCCTCCAGCCAGGCCGTGGCCAAGGCCAGGGACCGGTCCGTGGATCCGTCGTCCAGGACGATCAGCTCCAGGTTGCCGTAGCCCTCGTCGCGGATGCTGCGCAGGCAGGCTTCGAGGTACCGCTCGTGGTTGTAGAGCGGCACCAGCACCGAGACGAGGGGTCCGGTCATCGCAGGCGCTCCAGGGCCGCCTGCAGGGCGGCGATGACCCGGGCCTGCTGCTCCGCGGTCAGGTGCGGTCCGATGGGCAGGCTCAGGTGGGTCCGGGCCGCCTGCTCGGTCAACGGGAAGCTGTCCCAGTGCCGCGCGGCGCGGTCCGGCGCGTAGGCCTCGCTCAGGTGGGGCGGCACCGGGTAGTGGATGAGCGTCTCGACGCCGGCTTCCCGCAGGGCGGCCTGGACCTGGTCCCGGTGCGGGACGTCCACCACGAACAGGTGCCAGCAGGGCTCGGCCCCGGCGATGACCCCGGGCAGGCCGGGGCCCGCCGTGCCCCGGAAGGCCTCCAGGTAGGTGCGGGCCTGGGCGCTGCGCCGGGCGTTCCAGGCGTCCAGGTGCTGCAGCTTCACCCGCAGCGCCGCCGCCTGGAGCTCGTCCAGGCGGGAGTTGTGCCCCTTCACTTCGTTCTGGTACTTCACCCGGCTGCCGTAGTTGCGCAGCACCCGGATCCGGTCGGCGAGACCGGGGTCGTCGGTGGTCACCGCGCCGCCGTCGCCGAAGCAGCCGAGGTTCTTGCCCGGATAGAAGCTCCAGGCCACGATGTCGCCGTGGGCGCCGATGCGCCGGCCGCCGTAGCGGGCGCCGTGGGCCTGGGCCGCGTCCTCCAGCACCCGCAGCCCGTGCTTCCGGGCCAGGGCCAGGATGGGCTCCAGGTCCGCGGGCTGGCCGTACAGGTGCACCGGCAGGATGGCCCGGGTCCGGGGGGTGATGGCGGCCTCGATGCGCGCCGGGTCCAGGTTCCAGATCCCGGCCACGGGCTCCACCGGCACCGGCACCGCCCCGACGTAGGACACGGCGAGCCAGGTGGCGATGTAGGTGTTGGCCGGCACCACCACTTCGTCCCCCGGCCCCACGCCCAGGGCCTCCAGGGCCAGGGTCAGCGCCTCCAGGCCGTTGCCGAGCCCGACGCAATGGCGCGCCCCGGCGTAGGCGGCGTACTCGGCCTCGAAGGCCTGGATCTCCTGGCCCAGGAGATACCAGCCGCTGTCCATCACCCGGGCCATGGCCGCGTCGAGCTCCGGCTTCAGTTCCAGGTAGCCGGCCTTGAGGTCCAGGAACGGTACGGGGCGCTGGGGGGCCTGGCTCATGCGGGGAACACTCCATCCTTCAGGGCTTGGATGAAGTCAGTGTATTCCCGGATGTAGTCGCTTTCCACATAGGGCTCCGAGGCCAGCACCAGGCACACCGAGCCGGAGGTGAAATTGTGCAGCTCCCGCCAGATGCCCGGGCGCAGCAGGAAGCCTTCATTCGCCCGGGCCAGGCGCTGGGTCCGGCGGGTCTGGCCGTCATCCACCAGCACCTCGAAACTGCCGTTGATGGCGATGATGAACTCGGTGGTGATGCGGTGCGCGTGCCCGCCGCGGGACTCGCCGCCGGGGACATCGTAGAGGTAGTAGGCGCGCTTGATGTCGAAGTCCACATGGCGCCCGCCTTCGATGAAGGTCAGGTTGCCGCGCTGGTCCTTGATCTTGGGCAGTTCGATCAGTTGGCAGTCGGTGGTGGGGGGCATCGAACTTCTCCTCGGGCAGTGGGCTGGCGCGATACCAGCCAGCTTACCAAGGAAACCCGGGGCCCGATGCCGGACCGTTCAGGCGATGCTGCCGATGAACGGCCCCAGGGCCGCCGGATCCACCGGCTTGGTCAGGTGCGCCTCGAAGCCCGCCTGCCCCGCCTGTTCCAGGTCCTCCGGGGCGCCGAAGCCGGTGAGCGCGACCAGGTGGACCTGCTCCAGCCCGGGCGTGACGCGGAGGGTCCGCGCCACCTGGTAGCCGTCCAGGTCGCCGGGCAGGCCGATGTCGCACAGGATGATGTCCGGGGCGAAGCTGCGGGCCTTGTCCAGCCCGCTCCGGCCGTCGTGGGCCACTTCCACCGTGTGCCCCAGCATCTCCAGCAGGAGTTCCATGGTGATGGCCGCGTCCAGCAGGTCCTCCACGATCAGGATGCGCCGGGGCCGGTGCGGCGCGGGCTCGGTCCGGCCGGAGGGGGCGGCGCCGTGGATGGGCCGGCCCCGGAGCGGATCGCCGCCGCCCAGGGGGTGGCCGGTCTCCAGCAGGTCGTCCACCAGGAGGACCATGTGGGCCACCTGGCGCTCCACGATGGCGCAGGCGGATTCCAGGAGCGCCGGGTTCTGCCCGGCGATGCGGATCAGGTGCACGGCATTGAGGATGGGCGCCAGCGGGTTGCGCAGTTCATGGCCGAGCATGGCCAGGAAGGGGTTCCGGCGGCGGACTTCCTCCTCCCGGGTGATGTCCATGGCGATGAGGGCCAGGGCCGCCACCCGGTCCCCCTGGACGATGGGCGTCAGCTGGCCGTTCCACCAGCTCCGGCCGTGTTCCGGGCTGTCGAAGGGGAAGCTCACCAGGTTCCTGGGCTGCCGGGTGCGGACCACGTCGTCGAACACCGCCAGGATCCCGGCCGCGGCCGCCTCGGGCACGTAGTCCTGCAGGGGCCTGCCCACCAGGCCATCGGTGCGGAAGGGTTCCCGCCAGAGCCGCTGGTAGCTCTGGTTGTGGGCCAGGACCGGATACGGGCGGCTGGCGTCGAACAGGACCATGCTGGCCGCGGCCTGGTCGAACAGCACCTGCATGAGGGAGCCATTGAACGCCAATTCTGCCTGCTGGTTCATCGTGGCCTCGGCTTGGGGCACAGCAAATACATGCAGTTCTGGACCCGCCGGGGCGGGTACCTGGGGTGGGGATGGGGGCGCGGACGCACTGACCTTATGCCTGCTTCATTATACATCTTTAATTTGTTGTGGTGAAACACAAATTTTCGCAAAGGCACCCAAAAAACCTCAGCCTGGGCCCTGGGATCACGGAGCCGATGGCCCGCCATCTGCCCGCACCGCCCCCGGGCGGCCGAACCGGACGGCCCGGGGGCGGGTGGGAAAAAACCTGCTGGCAGCTGGGCCGCAGGCCGGTCCTTTAGCACTTTGTTACTTGAAGTTTATAAAATCTGGATACCAGCATCCTTTTATCACGTCAGCTGGGCGAACAGGCCGGAGGGACGGGACCCGGCCCATCAGACGGCCGGGCTAGAGGCTGGAGTGCGACCGGCCGAGACGGCCCGCCTTGAAGTCCAGGTACGCCCTGCATTCCAGGCGGATCCGGTCGAAGCGCAGGCGGAAGAACAGCTTCTGCAGCTGGTAGAGGAAGAACAGGCGCTTCTGGCGCTGCAGGTGCCCGGGGAAGTACTGGTGGATGAAGTGCCAGCGGTTGCGCCGGCAGTAGAACTCCATGACGCGGCTGCGGCGGCCCTTGGCGGTGGGATGGGCGTGCAGCACGTCCACCTGCTCCACCGCGGCGATGCCCAGCCCGTGCTTGCGGATCTCCATGGTGAGCGCGTTGTCCTCGTAGTACATGAAGTACTCTTCGGGGATGCCGCCCAGGTCCAGGCACTGGGCGGTGCGCAGGAACATCGCACAGCCATTGACGAAGCTGAGGGGATCGGTCTCCAGCGCGGCGGGGTCGGTGATGCGCGCCACCGCGAAGTCCTTCATCTGGGTGCGCAGCCCGATGTAGGGAGGGGCGTCCGGGGAGGACACCCACATCCCCCACAGGCCCACCTCGGGCCTGGCTTCGGCGGCCTGGATCAGGTCCGCGCTGCTGCCGCGCACCATGAGGGTGTCGTTGTTCATGATCCAGGCGAAGTCCACCCCGTGGCGGCGCAGGAAGCGCAGGCCGGTGTTGTTGCCCCCGGCATAGCCGAGGTTCTGGGCGATGGGGATGACGCCGACCGTGCCCGGCGGGGGCAGCGGACCCTGGGCCGAATCCACCTGGACCCACGGCAGGCCGGAGCCCTGCAGCAGGGCCAGGGTCGCCGCCAGGGTGGCGTCGGCATCGTTCTCCAGCCAGAGCACCCGGGCCGCCCCGCTCTCCGTCTCCAGCAGCCGCCTGACGCAGGCCAGGGTGGCCTCCGGCTTGTGGTAGTTGAGGATGAGAATCCCGACCCGGGCGGGGCAGGTGGTTCGATCCGAAGTCATAAGCAGCCTCGCATGAACTCTTATGCTAGCCGGTCGGCCGGGTCCGGGCGTCGCCAAACCAGCGGATGCCCAGCTCGGTGGCCAGCCCCTGCACCGGGCGGTCCAGGGGGCCCGCCGGCAGGCGTTCGCAGCTCTGGCAGGCGAAGCCCACCCCCAGGACCGTGACCTGGGCCGGCAGCGCCGCCAGCACCGCGTCGTAGAAGCCCCGGCCGTAGCCCAGGCGGTGGCCGTCGGCGGCGAAGGCCAGGCCCGGCACCAGGAGCAGCTGCACCCCGGGCTGGGCCAGGGGGGCGCTGGCGGGCTCCAGCAGGCCCCAGGCGCCGGGTTCCAGGGGCGGCGGACCCCAGGCCAGCCGGGGCGGGTCCAGGCTCGCCACCCGGGGGAACACCAGGGCCAGCGGGGGGACGGCTGCGCCCAGGGCCGCCAGGTCCACCTCCGAGCCGAACGGCCCGAACGCGCCCACCCGGCGGATGCCCCGGGCGGCGCAGAAGGCCGCCAGGTGCGCGCAGATGCGCCCGGACCAGGCGGCGCGCTCGGCCTGGCCGCAGCCGTCCCGGAGGGCCTTGAAGCGCTTGCGCAGTTCCCCCTTGGACGGCATCGCTGGGTCAGTGGTAGATGGCGTACAGGTTGTCCCGCTCCAGGGGCTCGAACCCGGCCTCCCGGATCAGGCGCTGCAGCTGGCCCTTGGTCAGGGCCTGGGGGGTGGTGGCGCCGGCGTCGTGGGCGATGCTCTCCTCGATGATGGTGCCGTCCAGGTCGTCGGCGCCGTAGCTGAGCCCGACCTGGGCCAGGCCTTCGCCGATCATGACCCAGTAGGCCTTGATGTGCGGGACGTTGTCCAGGAGCAGCCGGGCCACCGCCACCTCCCGGAGGTCCTGGTGGCCGGTGGTCTCGTGGATGGGGTAGGCGCGGCCCAGCTCGTTGTCCTCGGTCTGGTAGGCCAGGGGGATGTAGGCCAGGAACCCGTGGGTGCGGTCCTGCAGGGCCCGGAGCCGGAGCAGGTGGTCCACCCGGTGCCGGGGCTCCTCGATGTGCCCGTAGAGCATGGTGCAGTTGGTGGGGATCCCCTTGCGGTGGCAGAGTTCCGCCACGTCCAGCCAGACGTTGGCGTCCTTCTTGCCGATGCAGATCCTGGCGCGGATGTCCGCGTCGAAGATCTCGGCCCCGCCTCCGGGGCAGCTTTCCAGCCCGGCCGCCACGCAGCGGTCCAGGAAGGCCTCCACGGAGATGCCGGAGGCCCGGGCGTAGTAGTCCATCTCCACCATGGTGAACACCTTCAGGTGCAGGTCCGGGAACCGGGCCTTGAGCCGGCGGAACAGGTCCTCGAAGTACTCGATCTTCAGCTTGGGGTAGTGCCCGGCCACCATGTGCAGCTCGCGCACCCCGGCGTTCACCGGCTTCTCCATCTCCTGGACGATGGCGTCCGCGCTCAGCACGTAGGCCTTGGGGTCGCCGGGCTTGGCCTGGAAGGCGCAGAACTGGCAGTGGGTGTAGCAGATGTTGGTGTAGGACAGGCGCCGGCTGACCACGTAGTAGGTGTTGCGGCCGTGCCGTTGCAGCCGCACCCAGTGGGCCATGGCGCCGACGCCGGTGAGGTCCGGGCTGGCGTAGAGCAGCAGCCCGTCCTCGAAGCTGAGCCGCTCCCCCCGCAGCACCTTGGCCGCCAGGGGCAGCAGGCGGGGGTCGCTGATGTAGCGGTCCAAAGGCAGGCTCAGTGCGGGCATGGAGACTCCAGGCTCCAGTATAAGGCTGATACGCTGAGAGCGTTCAGCCCCGACCCTTCCAAGGACGATCGACCCCATGGCCTCATCCGCATCCCTCCCCGTCGTCCGCGCCGATGCCCACCGGTCCGTGCGGCCGAGCCTATGGCTCACCTGCAAGCGCCTGACCTGGTACCGCCTGCTGCGCCACCTGAAGAAGTTCCGGGACCGGCACTACCCCAGCGCGGTGGCGCCGCCGTTCGATGTTTCCGGGCAGGCGGCCAGCGACCGGATCCGCGCCCTCATCGAGCGGCCGGAACCGTGCATGATCGCCCGGTTCGGCGCCAACGAGATGGCGGCGGTGCAGAACTTCCTGGGCATCCAGGCCCCCGGCCGGCTGGACCAGCGGGTGCGCCGGTACCTGCGCGGCGAGACCGGGCCCTGGTGGTGGGATGACCGCACCATGCGCTCGATGATCCGCGACGCGGGCTTCTTCCCTTCGGACCCCGGGCATCTGGAGCGCTTCGCGCGGATGGCCCTGGAGGACAGCCGGCAGCTGGACCTCCTGGGCTCCTGGCTGCCGGACGAAGCCCGGTTCCCCTTCGCCCCCATGCCCTGCCGGGTGCCGTTGCGCAACCTGGAGCCCTGGTTCCACGCCGATCCCTGGAGCGAGGCCCTGGCCGGCAGGAAGGTGCTGGTGGTCCACCCCTTCGAGAAGACCATCGCCAGCCAGTACGCCAACCGCGCCCGGCTGTTCCGGGATCCGCGGGTGCTGCCGGGCTTCGAGCTGCTGACCTTCCCGGCGGTGCAGTCCATCGCCGGGGACTGTCCCCGGTTCCCGGACTGGTTCGCCGCCCTGGACTGGATGCAGCAGGGCATCGCCGCCCTGGACTTCGAGGTGGCCATCATCGGCGCCGGCGCCTACGGCATGGCCCTGGCCGCCTTCATCAAGCGCGACCTGGGGCGGAAGGCCGTGCACCTGGGCGGGGCGACCCAGATCCTGTTCGGCATCCGCGGCAAGCGCTGGGATGCCTGGCCGGAATACGCCGAGGGCCTGTACAACGAGGCCTGGGTGCGCCCGGCCCTGGACGAGAAGCCCGCCGGGGCGGACCGGGTGGAAGGCGCCTGCTACTGGTAGATGCGGTCCACCGCCGCCAGGAGCGCCCCGGGGTCCAGGCCCTGGAGGCAGCGGTAGTCGCCGTGCGCGCAGGCGTATTTCAGGCAGCCGATGCATTCGAGGTCATCCCGGCGCACCAGCTGCACCCGGCCCCGGGGCAGGGTCAGGGCCGGGTCCGTGGGGCCGAACACCACCACCACGGGGATGCCGCAGGCGGCGGCCAGGTGGGTCAGGCCGCTGTCGTTGCCCACCAGGCCGGTGGCCCGGGACAGCACCGCCGCGGAGGCCGCCAGGTCCAGCCGGCCCACCAGGCTCGGGGTGCCCGGGCAGGCCTCGCGGATGCGCTCCGCCTCCTCCTGGTCCGTGGGGCTGGCGCCCAGCAGGGCATGGGGCCGGCCCTGGGCCCGCAGGTGGCGCACCAGGGCCACCCAGGTGCGGACCGGCAGCCGCTTGAACGGGGCGGCGGCGCCCAGGGACAGGGCCAGGAAGCCCTCGGGCAGCGCGGCTTCCCGGAGCCGCTCCCGGGCGGTGGCGAAGGCCTCGGGCCGGGGGCGGAAGGCCTGGGCCGGGACCGGGTCGGCGGCGGGGAAGGCGCGGGCGATCAGGCGGGCATAGCGGTCGATCTGGTGCCCCTGGTCCCGGGTGAAGGACCGGGAGCAGGTGGCGGCCAGGAAGCCGCCCCCCTCCCGCCAGCCGATGCGCGCCGGCACCCCGGCCAGCAGCCCGGCCAGCAGGGGCCGGGCGCTGCGGGGCAGGGCCAGGACCGCCGCGGCCCGGCCCCGCCAAAGGATCCGGGCCATGGCGAAGGCCCCCTCCTTCTGCTCCGCATCGGCCCAGGTGCCGGCGAAGGCGGCGCTGCCCCGGAACAGGTCCACCACGGTGCGGGGGCCCCAGGCCACCAGCGGCAGCCCCAGGGCCCGGAGCGGATCCAGGGCCTGGTGGATCATGATGCTGTCGCCGATGAAGCGGTTCAGCCTCACCCATACGGCTTCGGCGGGCAGGGCGCCGGGGTCGGCGGTCACCGCCGCGGGCTCTCAGGACGGGAGCTGGAACGGTTCGGTGGCGCCATCCTTGGTCCCTGCTGCACTCCGTTCCTCCCAGGGTTCGATTGTAAGCTGCCGCAGCACCGCAGCCAGGACCGAATCCACCGAAAGTGCCTGCATCTGGGCCGGATCCGCCAGGTGGCGGCGTCTGGGCATGCCCCCGGGCGGGGTGGGCGCCACCAGGTTGATGGCCCGCTCCCCCATGGGGCCCCATTGGCCGGGCAGGCAGTCATTGACGCAGGGGAACAGGCCCACCGTGGGGGTGCCCAGCATGCCCGCCAGGTGCAGCGGGCCGGTGCTGGCGCCCACCACGCAGCCCGCCAGGTGCAGCCACGCCGCCAGCTGCCCGATGCTGGGCTCGGGTGGCGTGAAGGCGTGCGTCCTGGCGCAGGCCAGGCCCATGGCCTGCTCCAGGTCCGGGCGGCGGAGCCCGGTGGAGACCAGGACCGATAGCCCGAGTCCGGCCAGCTGGTCCGCCAGGCGGGCCATATGGGCAATGGGCCAGTCCATGGCGGAAGCGGAGCCCACATGCAGCAGCACCGGCCGGTCCAGGCCGAGCCGGAGGAACCAGGCCCGGGCCGCGGCGTCCTCCTCCGGGGGCACGGTGAGGGCGGTGCGGGCCCGCCGGTCGCAGACCGACGGGTCGCCGCCCAGGGCCCGCACCAGGACCCGGCCGTGATGGCGCGCCCGGGTGCATTCATGCATGCCGCCACGGTGACGGGTCTGCCACATGCGGTGGGTGTAGAGCAGCAGGCCCCACCAGCGGCGGCCGGTGCCCACCCGGATGGGGATGCCGGCCCGCCTGAGCAGGGCGGCCAGGAGCGACCAGCGCTTGGGCTTGGGATGCAGCACCACGGCGGCGTCGAACTGCCCGGCCAGCATGGGCAGGAGCGCTTCCGGGTCGGTGCGGTCGTCCCATTCCAGGACCTCGGCCACGTTGCGGTCCAGCCGCACCAGGGGGGCGACGCTGGACCGGGTCAGCCAGGTGATGCGGCAGTGCGGAAAGGCCATCCGCAGATCATCGGCCACCGGCAGGCTGTAGATGTTGTCGCCCATGACGTCGGAACGGCAGATGAGGATGCGCAGCGGTGGCGTCATGGATGATCCCGGGACCGGCTGCGCTCGTTACAACCGAAGGTGAGGGAAATCGGCTATTGGAATGATCCCCAGGATACCCGGTCGGGGGCGCCGGCCGCGCCTGACTTTCAGTCGCGGTGCAAAGAGTCGGCCGCTCCAGCCCATGTTCCTGCTGCACTCAGTTCCTCCCGGGGAGCGCCGGCAAGCTGCTGCAGCACCGCCGCCAGGACCGAATCCACCGAAAGACCCAGCATCTGGGCCGGATCGGCCAGGTGGCGCCGCCTGGGCATGCCCCCGGGCGGGGCGGGCGCCACCAGGTTGATGGCCCGCTCCCCCATGGGGCCCCATTGGGCGGGCAGGCAGTCGCTCACGCACGGGTACAGCCCCACCGTGGGAGTGCCCAGGGCGCCGGCCAGGTGCAGCGGGCCGGTGCTGCCGGCCACCACGCAGCCCGCCAGCTGCAGCCAGGCCGCCAGCTGCGCGATCCGGGGCTCGGGCGGAGTGAAGGCGTGGGGCCGGGCACAGGCCAGGCCCATGGCCTGCTCCAGGTCCGGGCGGCGGAGCCCGGTGGAAATCAGGACCGGCACCCCGCGCTCGGCCAGCCGGTCCGCCAGCTGGGCCATGTAGCTCACCGGCCAGTCCATGGCCGAGCCGGAGGAGCCCACATGCAGCAGCACCGGGCGGTCCAGGCCGAGCCGGCGGAACCAGTCCCGGGCTGCGGCGATCTCCTCCGGGGGCACGGTGAGGGCGGTGCGGGCCGGCCGGTCGCAGACCGAAGGGTCCCCGCCCAGGGCCCGGATCAGGACCCGGCCGTGATGGCGCGCCCGGGTGCATTCATGCATGCCGCCATGGTGGCGGGTCTGCCACATGCGGTGGGTGTAGAGCAGCAGGCTCCACCAGCGCCGGCCGGTGCCCACCCGGATGGGGATGCCGGCCCGCCTGAGCAGGGCGGCCAGGAGCGACCAGCGCTTGGGCTTGGGGTGCAGCACCACGGCGGCGTCGAACTGCCCGGCCAGCATGGGCAGGAGCGCTTCCGGGTCGGTGCGGTCATCCCATTCCAGGACCTCGGCCACGTTGCGGTCCAGCCGCACCAGGGGCGCGACGCTGGACCGGGTCAGCCAGGTGATGCGGCAGTGCGGGAAGGCCATTCGCAGATCGTCGGCCACGGGCAGGCTGCAGATGTTGTCCCCCATGACATCAGACCGGCAGATGAGGATGCGCAGAGGATGCGTCATGGCGGGCCCTGGGAACGGCTGGGATCGGCCAGCCGAAGGTATAATGGAAGTCATCGGTTGCAGCTTCCTCCAGGATACCTGGCCGGAGGCTCAGAGCGGGGCCGGCGGCACCGGCCGGGACGGTTCCCGGTTGATCACCAGCACCGGCGCCCGGGCGCGGCGCCGTGGCGGCAGCTGGTCGGCCTCGGTGGGCACCACGGTGCCGTGCGCGCCCAGGGCCTGGGCCCGGGCCCACCAGCCGGGCTCCACCAGCACCGCCACCGGTCCGGCATGGTCCAGTTCGGCCTGCATCTGGCCCGGATCCGGCACGGCCGGCAGCACCTGGCCGAAGGTGAGGCTGGCGAAACCCAGCTGGGTTTCCGACAGGCCGGCGTAGGCGATGGCGGAGCCGGCCCGCTCCAGGACCAGGGCCTGCCGGTACGGGGCCTCGAGCGGCTGCCAGTCCCGCCGGTCCATGGCCGGCACCCCGAACCCGAGGAACAGCGCCAGGAACAGGGTCCACTGGGCCATGGCGATCCTGAAGGCGGCGGGGTAGCGCCGCCATCGGAGCTGGTACGCGGACCAGGCGCACATGGCCAGGGCCATCAGGCTGAAGCCCGCGGCCAGCCCCCTGGACAGCCCGGCCTCCCGCACCAGGACCCAGGGGAAGCCCGCAGCCACCAGGCAGGCCAGCCCCAGGGTGGTCCCGATGCTCCAGGACAAGGTCCGGTCCAGGTGCTGGCGCAGCCTGGGCACCCGCTGGTCCAGCCACAGGGCCAGGTGCAGGAAGGTCACCGGCAGCACCGGCAGCAGGTAGACCTCACGCTTGGCCAGGGAGCACGAGAACAGCAGCAGGTTGACGGCGAAGGCCAGGGGCAGGAAATAGCTGCGGGGGGAAAGGTGCTGGTCCCGGCGGCGGGGGAGCGCGGACCCCAGGGCCGCGAGCCACACGGCGGACCAGGGCAGCACGTTCGCCGGGATGCGGACCAGGTAGAAGTACCAGGGCTCCACGTGCTCGTGCAGGCGGCCGGTCCTGGGCACCAGGTTCGGAGCCTGGATGAACCGGCCCAGGGTATTGCGCAGGAAGACTTCGTTGAGGAAGGATCGGCCGCCCCGGGACGCCAGCAGCACCACCCAGCTGGCCGTCATGAGCAGTGCCACCATCTGGCCCCAGTTCCAGCCCAGGAAGGCCTGGAACAGGCGCCGGTCCCGCGCCAGCAGGAAGGTGACGGCCAGGGGGGCCAGCACCATGACCGGCCCCACCACGCCCTTGGCCATGAAGGTGGCGCCCAGGGCCACCCAGAACCAGGGCAGCCAGCGCCGGCGGTTGGGCGGCTCCAGCATGACCAGGAAGGCGAGTCCCAGGGCGAAGCTCACGGTGGCGGTGAGGGCCATGTCCACCACGGCGCTCTGGCCGACCTCGAAGAACAGGTACGAGGTGGCCAGGGTGAAGGCCGCCCAGCCGGCGGCCCGGGCCGAGCCCATGCGCCAGCCCAGGAAGCCCACCCAGACGCAGGTGGCCATGGCCAGCAGGGCCGAGGGCAGGCGCAGGGCCCAGGGCTCGAAGGTCCCGAAGGCCTGGCACACCAGGGCCGCGAAGGCATAGAACAGGGGCGGCTTCTCCAGGTAGGGCTGGCCGTTCAGGGTGGGGACCACGAAGTCCCGGCTGGTGGCCATCTCCCGGACGATGCCGCCCACATAGGGCTCATGGTAGCCCCACAGGGTGTGGTTGCCGATGCCCAGGCCATAAAGCAGGAGGACCGCCAGACCGGTCCAGACCATGGACTCCCAGCTCAACCAAGCATGGGCCTTGAGCTTAAGTGTGACCAGATCAGAGAGGGGGGCGGAGGTAATCACAGACCATGAATATAAGCTATTCAGTCAGAAAGTGTTACCCGTCTGAATGAACAGCTTGTATGGCCGTGGACCGGCATGCTTATTGGAGGGCCCTACGCCACCGCATCCCCGGAATACTCCAGCGCCCCTGCCGGCAGGGACGCGTCCGGCCGTCACATCCAGGCCCCGTCGTCATAGTCGATGGGATCCTTCTCTGGAAGCAAACTCCAGCCTTTCTTGGGTTTAGGCTGCACGGCGTCCGGTCCGGGACGGGTCGGGAGCTCCTTCGGGGGCGGCGGCTGGACCGGGGGAGGGGCGTAACCGGGATTAACGCGCATGGTTCCTCCACGTGAATGAGTAAATCAGTGGATGCACCCAGCGAATAAAAGGTTCCCTCCCGGCGACTTATTTTTTTTCGGGAGGCAGGAAGCCCAGGGGCGCCTCGGGGCGGGCCGCCACCCCGCGCCAGAACACCCGGAACCAGGTCCGCTCGGCCAGGGGCACGGCCACGTCGCCGTGGAGCCCGGCCATCGCCCCGGCCACCGAGGGCATCAGGTCCAGGATCTCGAATTCCATCCGCACCAGGAAGAAGGCCATCAGGGAGGGGTTGACGTCGGTGCGCAGGTGGCCCAGGCGCACCCCTTCCTCCAGGACCGCCCGGATCGCCCGGTGGGCCTCGGACAGCTGGGCCCTGAGGCATTCCCGGATGCCTGCGGCCCCCCGCACCATCTCGCCGCGGACCATGGCCCGGAAGCCGCCGCTGGACTGGAAGCGGGCATGGAAGATGGCCATGATGGCCCAGCATTTCTCCGCGGTGCCGCGCGGGTCGGAGGGGTCCGAGAGCCGGCGCAGCTCCTCCACCAGGGGCGGGATCCGGTCCTCCAGCAGGGCCCGGAACATGGCCTCCTTGTTGGCGAAGTGATAGTAGATGAGGGCCGGATCACAGCCCGCCTGGCGGGCGATGGCCCGCAGGCTGGCCGACTGCAGCCCGTCCCGGGCGAACACCACCAGGGCCGCCTCCAGCAGCACCCGGGCATCCACTTTCACGGCCTTGGGGCCGCGGAGCCGGGGAGGGGTGGGCGTGGGGGTGGGCAACAGGGATCCTTTTCAACGGCTGTTGAATTATGGGCTGCGGCGGGGCGGATGTAACTTGAAAAGTTCGTAAGGCCAGTTCCTAGACCTGGATGCTTGTTCCATCCCATCTGCAACTCAGGAAAAGCGCATGCCGGAGGTCCCGGATCGACGAGGCCTTGAACACGGCGAAGCACGTGCCCGCAGGATCACGGACGCTATCGTAAGCTATGCCGTCCATCCCCGCGCGGTGACGCTCAAGGGCGAAACGCTGGGCCGGGCCATAGTCGGTGGCATGATAGAGGGGTCTGCAACGCTTGAGCTGCCCCAGTCCACGGAGGTCCGTGAAGGCCCCGCCCAGGTGCAAGGAGAACATCCGGAGGCCCATGAAACCTGGCGGCAGGCCCTGGGCCCTCCGGGCGGCGTGGTGGGCCAGTTCCGCCAGACACGTCGCCTGGGCAGCGGCGGCATAGAAGACCGGGAAGGATCCGTCCGTGAAGCGGCTGGCGCTGGCTCGGGCGTTCCCGAAGGGGCGGCCGACAAATTGCGCCCGGAGGCCGTCCGGTCTCCGGGTCCGGGCCTCCAGTACCTCCAGGGCCTCGAGATCACCCTTCGGGTCCAGGGTCGCGAGCGGGTTCGTGCCGAGGGGATGGGTGTGGATCAGGCGCCAAGCCGGCTGGCGGTCGAACGTAGCCGTCTGCACCATCGGTCAAGCCCAGCCTTCGATGGCGGCGTCAAGGTAGTCCCTGACGAGGGTCAGATCCGCGATCGTTCCCTCGGTCATGATCCGGAGGGGCGTTCTCCCTTCAAAAAAGGGTTCGCCGGGACGCTGGCTGTGCAGCCAAGAGGTGCGCATCTCCGCGGTGCCGAACAGATCCATCAGGTTCCTGTGGATGCCCAGGAGCAGGCTCAGGCGGTCCATCCTGTCCTTGTCGAGGCTGCTGGGCGGATGTTCCTTCCACCGGTAGAAGGTCGACCGCCCCACACCTCCGAGCAGCGCCAACTGGTCCTGCTCGGCAAGCTGCCACTGGTCCGCAAGGGCAAGGAAGGCCCGGAAACCCGCCGCTGCCTGGCGAGCCTGGTCTGGTAGAACCACCTTCGGGGCTGCCAGGTTCATGGGGTCGCCTCCTGAACTCAAGCTTAGTCCCAGATGGGACAATTTCAAGGGTGACCGAAAAAAATGCCACAATGGTTAAGTATTACTAAGTCCTGAAAGAGATAAAGACAACCAGGACGATCAGAAGGGGCAGACGACGGTCTTTTCCGCCTCCCGGCGCAGCGCCTCCAGGTCATCCTGGGTCTTGAAGTCCAGGACCAGCTCCAGCGGGTCCACTTCCCGGTGGTCGATCCACCAGGCGGTGCAGTCCTGGCCCTTCTGCCACTCGGCATCCTTGTCCTTCTTCCACTTGGGGCCGGTGAAGGCATGGGCTTCCTTGTGCCCGCAGGCGTGGCGGACGGTGGTCCCGGGTCGTGGTGCAGAAAGGCCGGCGAGAGCTCACCGTTTACCAGAACGGCATTCCGTTGCGCACCTACCGCATTGCCCTCGGTTTCAAAATTTTACGGGGCAATTTCTCGGATAGGCCTTTGTCAAGGGAAATTTCCAAGCGCACCGCTCCCGAACCGCCCTTGCCAGCGTGGGCCCATCCCGCCGATACAACACAAAAAAGGCCCCGTAGGGCCTTTCCTGCGTTGTTGCTGCAGGGCCGGGCGCTATTCGACCGAAATGGGGATTTCCGTGGTGTAGTCGAGGACGGTCACTTCCGGCTCCTCGAAGGCGATGCGGCCCTCTTCCACTTCCTTGATCGCCACCTGGGCCCAGAACGAGGCGAGCCGGGGCGCTTCCTGGGGCTGGCCCAGCTTGTTCATGGGGACCTGGACTTCCACCTTGGGGTAGGCTCCGCGCTGCAGCTGCTCGCAGCGCTTGCCGGTGATCACCACGAAGCGGTACTTGTTCGCGATTTCTTCCGGGATATGTACAACGGTGCGCTGGGTCATGGATTGCCCTCGAAGAGAGCAAGTG
>Ga0181516_10001109_pt1 | contig 21410 bp, 14 predicted proteins | sample PEATcosm2014_Bin_25_FD_121104 | JGI IMG/M metagenome (GOLD analysis project Ga0181516, IMG submission 121104) | Peatland microbial communities from MTU Mesocosm Facility, Houghton, MI, USA - PEATcosm2014_Bin01_10_metaG | ecosystem: Environmental > Terrestrial > Soil > Wetlands > Peat | place... | reverse complement strand
TTTCTGCTCGGTGATGGAATCGCCGATGATGGCCAGGCGGTCGCCGGGCTTCAACAGCAGATCATGATAAACCGGCGCCTTCAGCGGCGCGAACTTTTGAAAAAACGGCGCGTCCGGCTTCGGCTCCAGTTCCTGGGCGCGGACATTGAAACAAAGCGCCAGCAGGAGAAGGGGCACTCCGTGCCGGGCAAGAAACATACGGGGTTTGTTCATCCTGTGATGCTAAAGAAAGCCCTCTCGATACGCCAGCCCCAAGCAAGCTTCAACGCCGCGTAACCGCAAAAAAGGTCGTTCGCGGCGCGCGCCGGTATTCCCCGGGCGAACGGAGAAGCCGTCCTCGCCAAGCCCTTGCGGCTTTGCCGCGGACGCTGCCATCGGAATCAGGCCAGCGCCAGCGGTCGGCCGCAAACTGCGGAAATGCCCAAGCTGGCCGCCAGACTCACCTGGGTTGGGTGGTCAGGGGCGCCAGGTAAAAACAATCCGGATCGTCGGGAGTTTGCTTGGTGGCAGCGGTGCTCCCCATGCCTGGGGCAGTTATGCCTTGAGGCGTGTAGGTGCGAGCGTCGATCCACCGGTGAATAACCGCATGGCCGTCACAGAAGGCCAGTCCGCCTGCGCCGCCATGATAGCCGGAAGGGAAGTCGATGAGATAAGTGGCTCCCGGTTGCGCCACCGCAGACACCGCAAAAGAACCGTCATTGATGCTGTACGGGTTCTCATCCAGCACGCACCACGTTTGCGACGGACTTTTAATCTGCACCATCTTGCCATAAGTCTGCCAGGCCGTCTGGCCCGAATTATACGAGGCGCCCGGAAGCCAGCCGCCCGGGACAGGTGAACCCACCGGCAGGTTGGGGGTGCTCTGCGGCGTATAAAGGAACCCGGACCAAACCGTCCCGATCGCCGAGTTCATCGAATAGCTGCGAACATGAACTTTTCCTGAGTTGGGATCAATATAGCCGTCCGCCGGGCAATGGTAGCTGGAAGAGTTCTGGACATAGTTGGCCAACGCGGATCCAACCCGGTCCACCAATTCCGTGTCCTTGGTCGCGTCGATCGGCTGGTTCATCGTGCCGCAAACCCAGCACTTCAACGTGGCCTTGACCGCCGCGGTCTGCGTAAAGTACTCCAAAGTAAAGGGATAATCGTTCGGCGCCAGCAGATCGGCGTTGTCGTCGGCGTACATGCTCCAACCGAGCGTGATTTGCCGGCTGTTGTTCATGCAGCTCGCGGACTGCGCCCGCATCTTGGCGCGGCTCAAAACTGGAAGCAACAGGGAGGCCAGGATGCCGATGATGGCAATCACCACCAGCAATTCAATCAAAGTGAAGGCCCGAACCAAGGAATGACCCTCGTCGTGAGGTTCAATATTCTTTCTCATTCTAAAATAAGTTAAACTGCAACTACCCAAACCGCAAATCTATTTTCTTAATGAAAGCGGGTGCCAGCAGTGACGCTGGCACCCGCCGTGTTTATTTTCTAATTCAGCAGCAACCGCACTCAGTGGTTGTCGATGGTGATCGGCGTGGTGCCGGCCGTGATGGAGGGCGTCGTGACATCCGTCGCCGTGACCGTGAACGTGCCGGTGATGTTGAACGCAATGGCCGCTGCCAGGGTGCCATTCACCATGGGCGCGTCGTTCGGGTCGGTAGAGTTGCCCGCCCCGGAATTGTCCACGAGATGGATGGTGTCGGTGACGCCAGAGATGATGTGGAAGGTGGGATCCACCGCATTGATCGTGAAGTTGGCGACACCGCTGTCCGTCGTCAATCCAGGCACGTAGGCCGTGCCGGTATAACCGGTCATGGTTCCCGGAGCGTTGGTCTCGCCTTGCGGCAGGACTTGCAACCCGGTGAACTGATATTGAACCAGCTGGAAGTAGCCCTGGCTCGCGCTGGGCAACACCGTGCTGTCGATGAGGGCCTGATCATGCGCGTTCACGCGAATGATCGGCGACGAGGAGGCGGTCCAGTTGCCAATTGTGTGGAGGTCGGCCTTCGACTGCAGGCTGTAGCCGGAATCGGGAAGGGTCCAGGCCACCCAGTACTTCGAGGTCGCCGGCACCAGGTAGAGGCCGTTTGTGTCGTTGGCGAGGTTCTTCCAAATCGTCGTGTTGAGCGTGGTGTCGGTCAGGAAGTTGTCGCTGAACGCCCCGGGGGCGCCGGCAAGCGAGAAGCTGTTGTAAACAGACGCCTTGCCTCCGGCGGTCGTAACGTTCGGCTGGCCGCCAAGGCAGATGCTGACCGGGTCGGCGAATATCGCCGCCTGGGCGGCGGTGATGTTGAAGTTCGTGTGCGAACCACCCGGACCGGTGATGGTGATGTTCGTGCTGTTCTGAACATTCACGGTCCAGTTGCCCTGGGCTCCTGCGGGAACCGACAGGGTGGCGATCGGCTCGATCGGCCAGCCATTGGGATTGTTGACCGTGTCCGTCGGGCTCGTCGTGTTGAACAACATGCTGTTGCCGGAAGCCTCATTGGTCTTGAGGCGGAAGTTCATCGTGGCCGTTCCAGCCGTGTCCGTCACCGAGCCGTCGCCGTTGGTGGTGAGCACATCGTTCTGTTGAACGGTGACCCAGAATACGTCGGGCAGGTTGTAATCGGCCGCCGTGTCATACTGCCCGGGGGCGTAGTTGCCGACCAGGAAGAAGTGCTGCTGCCAGCCGCCGCCGCCCGTGCCGAGCGGGAAAGTTCCGGTGTTCCATGAGTAGGTCACGTTGGCTCCATCGGTGAAGGAATAGCCCGAGCTCGCGGCCGTGCAAACTTGATAGCGATTATACTGCCCGGCCGAACCTGCGGTGGAAGCAATGCAGTTCAATCCGGGGATCGCGGCCACCGGCCGGACCATCGTGGGAGGAGGCAGGATAACCGGCGTGTAGTTGAACTTGAGGCTGTCAATGTTGAACGAGACCGGGACCAGCGGATAGCCGCCGTAGCTGTTGTAATCGAACGTAATGCCCTTGGCGGTCGTCGTCGCCACCGTGTCATTCACGAGCGCCGTCAGTTGCACCCAGGAATTCGACGCAGCCAGCGGAATGGTCGGGGCCGCAAACTGCTCGTAGCCATTGCCGGGGGTGATGATGCCCACGCCAATGCTGCCGAAGTCGGCATTGCTGCCACCGCTCTGGCGCGGCACCACCCCGGGCGCCATCTTGATCCAGAAGGTGATGTTGGTGAACGACAGAATGTTCGCCGTGACGCCACCGCTGTAGGTGCCCGTGTTCTGGAAGGTGCCGAAGAACACGCATTGATCATACGTGGCAAACGGAGCGCCGACCAGCAACGAACCCGAACTGGCGTTGTTGTTGACGTCGTGGAAAACGTCGTTGGTCATGGGGGTGTTGCCGTAGCCAACGCCGTACCAATAAATCCAGGAAGAAACGCTGCCGCTCCCGGAGAAGTCCGCGGTATTGGTGCCGACGTCGAAGTTGTTGGTGTAGGATGTGGTAAGGAGCTGGGCCGTGCTGACCCCGATGGATGCCGCCAGCGCCAGGCCCATGAGGGCCGCCCGGCGGAGAGGTATGAACATTTTTTTCATATTACTGGGTTGTTTAGGTTGTGTGGGTTTGATTGTGTGGATTTGATTAACGGGAGGGCGAAGTGTTTGTTTTATGCAACTAGTTTGAACTTCCAGCCAATGGCAACATTTGAGTGACAAAATGAGTCAAGTCGACAAAGTTTCCAAAATTTGGTTCAGGCTGATTGGGATACCATACCATAACCTTTTTCCATTGCATGTCCCCAATACTGGTGACAGACACGTCCCCCACCCCGAACCAGCGCCAGTTTCGGAAATCCGTACACGACCCGACACGGCTGCCGATGCACCATCGGGCGAATCCGCTTTCGAGAAGAAGTGAACGACCTCCCTCCGAAACCGCGGCGGATGCGCCGGGCAAACCCTTTGCGCGGTGACGGCTGGAGCAAGCACGAGGCGAGCACGAACTGGCATGAGGTAAGCCATCGAAAGCAAGCGGATTAAGCGAATGGTGCTGGATTAATAAGCACAGGCGGCCGTCCACATGCCATTCGGGGCATAAACCGTGCCGGAACCGATGGTTTGCTCGATCTTGAGCGCCTGCACGTGGCCGTCCACAAAGGAGTAGTCGAACCGGTAAGCGTGCGCTTTATACAGCAGCATTCCCTGGTTCTCGGACGTGCTCGAGGTGGGATCCTGCGGCGGCGCATTTGACCTGATCTGATAAAGCGCATCTGCATTTCCTCCAAGCCATACCGGCGCAATGCAGACACACGTCCAGATGTTTTCACACGCCTGTTGGCCGTGCGGGTTCTCACACAGCAGAATATTACGGGAAGGATCGCGGACGATGGAAGTCTTGTAACCAGGCGCATTCCAATCGGCGATGGGATGGCTGTCAATCCAGTAAATGCCCACACCATGGCGTTCGCCCGTACTGTCATTGGCGCTGAGATCCGGGAGCGGATAGGACCGCGGCGTTGCCCCGTCGTCGGACACTTGATAGGATGCCGAATATTGCCCGCCGACCGCGTTCATGGCATACGACCTGACCGCCAGAACCGGCAGAGTCCCGCCCATCCAGACGACTTTGGGAAACTTGTCTGCCGGACACTGCAGAAGCCCAGGCTCCGAGTCCGACTGTATCACGCCCACATCCAAATCGGCCGGCGCTAAATTGCCGCCGAGGTACCGGTTGATCCATGAATCCCACGATAATTGATAGGAATAGGCGGTGCTCCCCCAGCCGCCGGGCGGAAACCGGTCGTTGTTGTCCAGGGGAAAGAGATTCAGTCCCACGGCAAGTTGCCGCATGTTGCCCAGGCATTGGGTCCGTTGCGCGCGGAGCTTGGCGGCCGACAACACCGGCAGCAGCAAGGCCGCCAAAATGCCGATGATGGCGATGACGACCAAAAGTTCGATCAAGGTGAAAGCCCGGGGGGTGGCCGGGTTGACTGCGAAACTGCCGGCAGGTTGTTTGCCGTTGGCGACCGGGGAAATCTTCATAAGCGAGAGGCTAGGGGGACGTTATTGATTGACCAGCACTACATGCATGGTTGGGGTGATCACATATTTCTTGCCGGCCGGCGGAGGCGGAATCTGCACGCCCGCCGAGGAGGCAAAGTCAGCAAAGCTGTTTGGCCGGCGGCGGTTGGCCACCAGCCAGCGCAGCAGGGCCCGGTTCATTTCCTGCATATCAGGATCGCCGCTTTGGTTTACAATCGGAGCTGCGTCAGGGGCCGCGACGAGTGGCGCAGCCACCGGCTCGTGGGTCTGGGGATCCAGCCGGGAAGAAGCCGGAGCCGGAGCAGCGGCCTGGGTGTCCTGATTGGTGTCCGGGGCGGCAGCCACCGGAGCGGGCGGCGCAGGCGGCGGTGCCGATGACGTGTCAGCGGCTTTGTGGCATCCGGCGGATAACAGCGCCGCCGCCAGCAAACCAGCACAGCCACACCAGAACGCGGCGCGAACAACAGGCCGGTTTCCCGTCAGGTCAGGGCTTGGGTTCAATTTCATATTTTTTGCCGGCCGATGGCTGGCTTCGCGTAATTTCATTGGTCGCTTGCAACATAATGCACTGCCGCCCTTTGTAATGTCATCAAAAGTCGGGACAGGCGGTTTTCCGCGTTTAGCCCCAAGCTGCTGCATATCCGGCTGTTGACCGCATCATAATGCATATCAGGCAATTTGTCCAACGCGCCGCCCGTGGACGGGCCATCGCCACCATATTTTCCGACGAAGCCAACGGGTACCATTTGGCCGGTCCGCGTGCGGGCATCCTGTTGCCAGCGATAAATTGACATTTCGCCCCCGATACCCCAATCGTTCTTGAAAACCGAACACCAATGAAGCAAAACCTTGTCTTTAAAACCACATTAACCGGAATCCTGATTTCCCTGACCACCACCATGAGCCAAAGCGCCCCGTTGTTTTCCCAGCACGACAAGGAAGTTGAAGCCCTGCTCGCCCAGATGACGCAGGATGAAAAAATCGGCCAGATGACGCAGGTCGACAGCAGCGCGCTCAAAGGCAGTTCCGATGTCCAAAAGTATTTCCTCGGCTCGGTCCTGAGCGGCGGCAACTCGGACCCCGACGCCGGGAACACGGCGCAGAACTGGCTGGATTTCGTCAACGGCTTTCAGAACCAGGCCCTGCAAACCCGCCTCAAAATCCCGATGATTTACGGCATTGACGCCGTCCACGGCCATAACAACATCGATGGCGCGGTCATTTTTCCGCACCACATCGGCCTGGGCGCCACGCGCGATCCGAAGCTGATTCAACGCGCCGAACGCGTCACCGCGGAAGAAGTCGCCGGCACGGGCATCCGCTGGGCCTTCGCGCCCTGCGTCGCCGTCGTGCAGGACGAACGCTGGGGCCGCACTTACGAGAGTTACAGCGATGATACGGAGCTGGTCACCGAACTCGGCGCGGCGGCGGTGCACGGCATCCAGGGCGGGCAGCTTTCGGCCGACCCGACGTCCGTGCTGGCCTGCGCCAAACATTACATCGGGGACGGCGGAACACAGGGCGGCGTTGACCAGGGCAACACGGTTTGCGACGAGGCGACGCTGCGGAAACTGTATTTGCCGCCCTATCGCGCCGCCATCAAGGCCGGCGTCGGTTCCATCATGGTTTCCTACAGCAGTTGGAACGGCCAGAAAATGCACGGCAACAAATACCTGCTCACGGACGTGTTGAAGGGCGAGCTGGGCTTCCGCGGTTTCCTCATTTCCGACTGGGCGGCGATTGACCAGATTTCGCCCGATTACAAGCACGACGTCGAGCAATCCATCAATGCCGGCCTGGACATGATCATGATCCCCAACGCCCCCGGCAAGCCGAACAACTACGTCGAGTTCATCCAGGATTTGAAGGAACTCGTTGCCGAGGGCAAGGTCCCCCAGTCGCGCATTGACGACGCCGTGCGCCGCATCCTGCGCATCAAGTTTCAGCTCGGCCTCTTCCAAAGCACCGCCACCGACCCGGCGCTCACCGCTGCCATCGGCTCGCCGGAGCACCGCGCTGTCGCGCGCCAGTGCGTGCGCGAATCGCTCGTGCTCATGAAAAACAACAACCACGCGCTGCCGCTCTCGAAGAGCATCAAACATCTCGCGGTCATCGGCGCGGGCGCGGACGACCTGGGCATGCAATGCGGCGGCTGGACGATTGACTGGCAGGGCGGCCGCGGCAACGTCACTCCCGGTGGCACAACTATTCTCGCGGCCATCCGGCAGACGGTTTCGCCCGATACCAAGGTGACCTTCTCGCCCGACGGCAGCGACATGGCGGGAGCCGACGCCGTCATCGTGGTCGTGGGCGAGTTGCCATACGCGGAAATGAAAGGCGACCGCACGAACCTGGATTTGGCGGCGGAAGACAAGGCGTTGATCGCGAAAGCTGCGGCCTCTGGCGCGCCGGTTATTACCATTCTGCTCTCGGGCCGGCCCCTGGTCTTGAACACGGCCTTGGACGACAGCACCGCCTTCGTGGCCGCGTGGCTGCCCGGCACGGAAGGCCTGGGTGTGACGGATGTGCTGTTTGGCGATTACAAATTCACCGGCAAACTCCCGCGCGCCTGGCCGGCCGCCGGCTCGCCGTAGATTAACCCCGGCAAATCAGGTGTAGCGGCCTTCGGAAGAAGGCCGCACTTTTTTTCCGGAAAGGGGCGGCTCAGCCGCCGCCGGAGTAAAAATCCTCGACGCGCTTGCCGACGTCGCGGTAGCCGGAGTCAATCTCGTAGATGGCCTTGAACTGTTCCATGGCCTCCTCTTTCTTGCCCATTTTCTCGAGGATGACGCCGAGCGTGTGGACGAGGTCCTTCTTTTCCTCGTCAAACACCGGCTTCTCCTTCAGCGCCTCCTGCAGGCGCTTGGCCGCGAGATCATTCATGCCGCGCGCGGCGAAGCATTTGGAGAGGAAGGTCATCGACTGGATCTTCCGGTGCGGATTGTTCTGCGCCTTCTGAAATTCCTGGATGGCTTCCGTGATTTTTCCGGCCTCGAAATAAAGCTTGCCGAGCTCGAAGCGGATCTGCAGATCCGTGGGATATTTTTCCGAGCGCGCCTTGCATTCCTCCAGTTGAAAGACCTGGCGCTCCGTCTTGATTTGCGCCGCCTTCTCGGCGTAATCCGGCGCCGCCGGATCCAGTTTTGAGAGCGCGTGATCGAACCGGGCCACCTTGGTCTCCGCGATTTGCCGCTGCAGGGCCGGGTCGTTGCCGCCGTCAATCACGAGCAGCCGGTCGAAGTAGGTGAGCGAGCGGTCGAAATCCTTCCGCTGGGCGTAGGTTTCCGCAAGGTTCCGGAGCATCTTCACGTTGTTCGGCTCGGCCTGCAGGCGGGTTTCCCAATCCTTGATCAATTCCTCCGTGGTGTCCTGCGCCTTCACCTGCCGGTTCTCCTGCTCCAGCCGGACCGACTGATCCTTGTCCTTCAAAATATCGCGATAGGAGCCCTTGCCGCTCGCCAGCGACTCGTAGCCGCCTTCGTTGAGCGTTTTGCGCGCCGAAAGATTCTTCAGCGCCATGAAAATTTCGTTGTCGTTCGGATATTGTCCGCGCAACTCCTCGTAAACGCGCTCCGCGCGCCGCGAATCGCCCGCCAGCGCCAGTGCCTCCGCCAGCTTCATGCCCGCGTCCTTGTCCTTCGGCGCGTTCTTGTAAAGCAGTTCGAGCGACATCACCGCCGTTTGCGGCATCTCCAGCGCCAGCGCGGCTTCGGCGAGCAACCGGTGTCCGCCCGTGCTGTTGGCGTCGCCGTTGAGGATTTGCTCGGCAATCGACATGGCCTCGAGCGGATTTTTGCGCAGGGCGAGCTGGCCCTTGGCAATCGCCGGCTGGTTGCCGGCGCTGCTCAAAGCCCGCTTGAAAAAACCGCCGCGGCCGCCGCTCTTGCCCTGTTGCGCCATCCGCAGCGATTTGCGGCATTCGATCACGGCAGGCTCCTTTTCCAGGATCTGCGTCATCAATTCGATGGCGTAATCGAAGTTTTCCCGCTGCAACGCTTCGGTCGCTTTCGTATAAAGCATCCGCAGTTCCCTCGGCAAATCATTCAAAGTTTTCTCGGCCATGCTGAAAATGTGCCTGAATCCCGGAAAAAATCCAGCCCATTTCGAGCCCTCTTCCGCCCGCCTTTTTCCTTTCCTTCCGGGCGCGGTCCCGACAGACTGGCGGCTCAAATTACCTGCAATTCCAGTCGGATAAACCAGTGCGCACCAATCGGTCACGAATCAAACTCTGCAAATAATGCACACGTCCAATCATCGTGGTCCGGCAATGGCCTGGACTTGAAAATAGCCAAACCTGCGTGAGCCCATGAATGTGTCCCTCGGAGACAATTCCATCCCCCAGACCGGATATTCCCGGGGCACGGCGGCTGACAAGTCATTTGGCGGACCTTTCCTCGTTCCGGCGATTCTGGCCGTGCTTTCGGCGGCCCTCCTGCTGCTGGTGTCCAACTGGCACTGCGTCTTCGAGGAAGATCAGATGGCGAAGGTCGGGCAAATCATGTCGCTGGCCGTGAACTCGAACTGGCGGCATTTTGCCACCACCACCGATTATTATTCGAAAGACTTGTTCTCGGCATATTATCTGGCCGCCACGGCATTCTACAAGCTCACGGGCCTGCCGGCCTTGGAGGCACTGAACGTGATGAGCATGCTGTGCGGCGTGGTGTTTTTTGCCGTGACACCCGTGTTCCTGCGCCGCACCTTCAATCTGCCGCCGTGGCTCGCCTGGCTGGCGCTCGTAAGCGCACCCATTCTTCTGCAATCTTTCGGCTATGGAAACGAAACGGCGTTTGCCGTGGCGATGACGGCGCTCGCGGCCTTCGCACTCACGTTCGACACGTCCATCGCGCGCGTCGCGGGCGCATTTTGTTATGTCGTGGCCGCCTACAGCCGCAGCGATTATCTCTTCCTGTGGCCGGCGCTGTCCCTGCTGACTTTGGTCTCCAAGAACGGCGCGGTCGACTGGCGGCGTTCGGTTCCAAAGATATTATTGTTCGCGGCGGCTTCCGGCGTTTTTGGAATCGGCTACCTCGCGCTGGTCCTGCGCAAGATTCCGCAGCCGGAGTCTCTCGATTACCAGGCCACGCTGAAACTTTTCGTGGCGTATTTCGCCTATGCCGCCAACGTGGTGAACACCTTGTTTGCGATGGTCGGATTCGCAATCTGCCTGGCCACCCGGCGGTGGCGGCCTTTGCTGCTGCTGACAGTTTTTTTACAGGCGCTGCCTTATGTGACGCGCCTGACTTCGCCCAAATATGTTGTGCCAAGCGTGGTGGTCATCGTCATTTTTGCGGTGATGGGGATGCAGCCGCTGCTCAAACGCGCGCCGTGGTTGCTGGCGGTGTTGCTGGCCGTGCCCTGGTTGGTTTCCTTCACCCCCTTCGGGGTGTTCGGGCCGGCGCGCTCCGCCTATTGGTATGTGCCGACGGACCACGGGCCGCTGCCGGCCGGGGGTTTTCTCGGCTTTTATCCCCGGCAGAAGCAGGGCTTTTATCAGCGGCGCTACGCCCAGGAACTGGAGCAGGTTGCTGAAGCGATGACGCAAATTGACCAAGGCGCGGGGGCCGGGGACATCGTCGGCTACTTCAACGTGCAAACACTGCGGGAATGGTCGGCCTTACACGGGCGCTGGGACCTGCCGGAGGGAACCATGCCGTTCTGGGTCTTCGACCTCGGGGACGCCGGAACCACGCGCGACCGGTTCATGATCAAGATGAGTTATTTGTACGCGTACAAACAATCGCCGAAGCTGCGGGCGGAATTCGAGTCCGCCTGCAACGACGGACGGGTCCGGGCTGCGTCCAGCCGGCCCGGCGATCCATTTCCCGACGTCATCCAATGCGGGCCGCGCGTGCCGGAAGGCACGGACCGCGAACTTGGCCGGCGCATCCTGTTTGTGAACACACATTACCGTGGGAACCAGGTGATTCGGGAGGACGAGTTTGTGAAGGATTTCTCCGCGGTTTCCTGGATCCCGAAAGACCGGTTTGACAAGGAGGGATTCCAAACATCCAAGCCGCTATATTCCGACAGCCAATGGGTGTGCCTTGAGGAGAATGTCCCGCAGGCGGTTTATTACAGCATCAGATATCCCTTTGCCTACACCGCGGCGCGGTTGCGGATGCATTGAACCGCCCGGCCGGCGCGCAGACGAGGGCAATTCTTCCGCCGGAAAAAATGCGAAGCCTTGGGGCAGCTAGGCACGGTGCACAGAGGTGTAACGGAAACCAATGGTGGTATTGATGCGCGGCGCGGAGGTTTCGGCTGGCTCCTCCCGCTCATTTCGGCCCACCCGCGTTGAGAAGCCGCTCGTAAGTCGCGCTAAGCAGCCGGAATTTTTCCTCCCAGCCAAAAAGTGTGCGCGCACGCTCCCGCGCCGCCGCGGCCAGCGAGGCTCCCAGGCCGGGGTTCTGTTGCAGGCGAAGAAACGCCTCGCCCAGGGCCTTCACCGTCCGGTCCGGATCGTCCACGGCGATTTTGATGCCGGACTTTTCATCCACCATCTCGCCGGGGCCGGCCCAATCCAGGCAGATGACGGGGAGATTGCGCGACATGGATTCCAGCAGCGAGGACCCGCCGCTGTCCCGCAATCCCGGAAACACCAGCGCATCGGCGGAGGCATAATATGCGGACAATTGTTCATGCGGCACCTTGCCCTTGAATTCGACCTGCCCGGCCAGTCCCAGGCGGGCGGCGGTTTCCTTCCACAACTCCAGCGCGGGGCCTTCGCCAAGCACCGTCAGTTTGTAATTCTTCAGCCCCGAGCTGATGAGAGCCTCGAGAACGAGCGGGAGCGAGCGGATGGGCACGCAGTACCCGATATACAGCAAATGGAGGGGCGCATCGGGAGCCCGGGTCCGGGGCGCGGCAGGCGGGCGGTTCTCATCTTCCGGCCGCAGCGCGTTGGGCGGCACCACGCTGCATTTTTTCCGGATCCGCTCGGGCAGGAAATCCAGCGTCGTGTGATTGGAGACAAAAATCGCCGAGGCGCGCCGCAAGGACCGGGCGACCGGCGGAAAATACAGCCAGAGGCGGTTGACAATCGGGCGGCTCCATTCCGCGAGCCGGCCGCCGCTGACAAACCGGTTGAACCCCGGCGGTATGTGTTCTCCGCCGGCAATCGGGCCCCATACGGACGGAATGTTCAGCCGCGAACATGCGAACGGCACGCGAAATGTGTGGAAGGTGGTCTGATGGACGAGGTCAAACTTCGACTCCTGGTGCAGGCGCTCCGCCAGCTTGCCCGCGCGGCTCTGCCAAAGGAACCTTTGCAAAAGGGCCCCGCCACCGCCGAAACAACGCGTCAGCTTTCGAATCCACTCCGGCATCCCAACGAAGTGGACCGTGATCCCGCACGCCTTGGCCCGTTCCAGAACGGATTCCGGACAGTGAAGCGTGGTGATTAATTCGACCCGGTAGGCACGGGCCGCTTGTTCCGCCCACCCCCACCCCAGCCAATATTCGCCGATGCCCTTGGGGTCGCAGGCGTAAGCGATCATCAAAACTGCGCGTTTCATCTTCCTGTAATCAGGGCATCGCCGATTGAAGTCAAGGGCGTCTCGATTCGCCAAATCTCAAATCGTGATTTCGGACTCCCGGTCAGGCAGTTGGAGATAATCCAAAATTTTCGCCACGGATTCCACCGCCGAAAGCTTGTCCGTGTGCAGCTCAATTTCCGGCTGCTCCGGCGCTTCGTATGGCGCCGAGACGCCGGTGAAATCCTTGATCAAGTTGGCGCGCGCCTTCACGTACAGGCCCTTGGGGTCGCGCTGCTCGCAAACCTCGATGGGCGCGTTTACAAAGACTTCGACGAACTGTCCCGCTTCGACCATCTGGCGCACCAGTTCGCGGTCCGAGCGATAAGGCGAAATGAACGCCGTCACGCAAATGATCCCGGCGTCGGCAAACAGCTTGGCCACCTCGCCGACGCGCCGGATGTTTTCCTTGCGGTCTTCCGGCGAAAAAGCGAGGTCGGAACAAAGCCCGTGCCGGATTTTGTCGCCGTCGAGCACGTAGGCATGCCTGCCCAGGTTGAACAACTCGCGTTCCAAATCGTTCGCGATGGTGGATTTGCCCGAACCGGACAGGCCGGTCAGCCAGACGATGCGCCCGGCATGGCCGTTGCGCAGCGCCCGCTGCTGGCCGGTGACCTTGCCGTGGCTCCAGTAAATGTTGTCGCTCTTGTGCAAGCGATCCGCGGTATGCTTCGGATAATCGTCCCCGGCCACGATGCCGCCGCCCGCGACTTCGAAACCGTCCACGATCACGAACCGGCCCGTCGGAACAATTTCCGAGTGCGAATCAAAGGCGACCGGCCGCTTCGTCCGGATGGTCAGCTCGGCCACCTCGTGGCGGCCGACGAAAATTTCATTGTGCGCGCGGGAGATGGTTTCCAGCGTGGAGGCGTCAATCACCTTTTCGATGGATTCAATGCCACATTCGGCCTCCTGGGTGGCGAGCTTGAGCTTGTAGGATTTGCCCTTCGCAAACGGCTTGCGGCCCAGCCAGAAAAGCTTCGCCCGGAACCGGCTCAGTTCGTACGGCGGCGACGTCTCCAATGCCGCGATCGCGCCGCGCTCGACAAAAACCTGCTCGGTCAGGGTGATGCCGATTGATTCGCCGGCGCTGGCGCTGTCGCTCGCCGGGGCGTGCCAGCGTTCGATGGTCTTCACCGTGCTCGACTTGTTGCCGGGGCTGAACGAAAGGCGGTCGCCGACCCTGAGCGTGCCGGCCTCGACGCGTCCCGCGAGAATGCGGCGGTCGTCAAAGCGGTAAATGTCCTGGATCGGAAAACGCAGCGGCTGATTGTCCGGCCGGTCGGTGACGGTGAATTCATCGAGCGCGGCGAGCACCGTGGGCCCGTGCCACCAGGGCATGTTCGCGCTCAGCGAGGCAATGTTGTCGCCGTTCTTGGCGGACATGGGAATGAACAGCTTCGGTTCCACGCCGATGGTTTTCAGGAACGCGCGGTAATCGGCCTCGATCTGGTCGAAGCGAGCCTGCGAATAACCTTGTAAGTCCATCTTGTTCACGAGCACCGCGATTTGCCGGATGCCCAGCAGATTGAGAAGATAACCATGCCGGCGCGATTGCTCCTGGATGCCTTCGTTCGCATCAATGAGCAGCAGCGCGGCCTCGGCGTTGGCCGCGCCGGTGATCATGTTCTTCAGAAATTCCTTGTGGCCCGGCGCGTCAATGATGACGTACTGCCGCTTCTTCGTGGAGAACCAGATTTGCGCGGTGTCGATCGTGATGTTCTGGTCGCGCTCCGATTGCAGGGCGTCCATCAGGTTCGCCCATTCGAAGGGCACGCCGCGGCGCTCGGCGATTTTTTGGAGCTGCTCCAGCTTGCCCTCCGGGAGCGAGCCGGTGTCGTGAAACAGGCGGCCCACAAAAGTGGATTTTCCGTGGTCCACGTGGCCGACGATGACGATTTTTAATTGTTCGGATGGAATGGAAATCTGCGCGTTCATGGAATCATTCAGCGTGTGAAATGGCCGCCCTCACCCTGACCCTCTCCCCCAGGAGAGGGAACCGTATGCTCACACGCCGGGAACCGTCACCGAGCCGCGAGCATGCTCCAACGCTGGAAACGTTTCTCCTTCTCCCTGGGGAGAAGGCCGGGATGAGGGAGGTCGTTGTCCTCATTTGTGTGGTTTCTTGTTCTTCTCAAGTCCCGCCAACATTTTCCGCACCTCACATATAACCGTCGCGGCGGAGTTTTTCGAAGGCGTCCTCGCTTTCCTTGTCCTGGGCGCGGCCGGAGCGCTCGGAAGTCTTGGTGTGGCGGAGTTCCTCGATGATTTCGCGGACATTTTTCGCGTTGGATTTGATGGGAAACGTGCAGGGCGCGCAGCCCAGGCTGCGATAACGCTCGCCCTTGCCGTTGGCAAAATAAAGCGGAATGACGGGGATGCTCTCGCGCTCGATGTATTCCCAGATGTTCAGCTCCGTCCAATGCAGCAGCGGATGGATGCGGATGTGCGTGCCCTTCTCAAAATCGGTCTTGAACTGGTCCCACAATTCCGGCGGCTGGTCCTCGACGTTCCACTCCATGTTCTTGTCGCGCGGGCTGAAGTACCGCTCCTTCGCGCGCGTCGGTTCCTCGTCGCGGCGCACGCCGACGATCACGCCGGTGAAATGATGCTGGTCGAGCACCTGCTTGAGCGCGTCCTTCTTCAGCGTGCCGCAGCATTCCACGCGCGTGGCCTTGCCGTTTGGATAAGTCACACCGCTCTTGAGTACTTCTTCGTTCTTGCCGACCACCAGCTTCAGCTTCCAATCCTTCACCACCTTGTCGCGGTATTCGATCATGGACGGAATTTTGTAGGTGGTGTCCACGTGGACGAGCGGGAACGGGACATGGCCCAGAAACGCCTTGCGCGCGAGCCACAACAGCACGGTGGAATCCTTGCCGATGCTCCAGAGCATGGCGAGGTTCTCGAACTTGTTGAACGCCTCGCGCATGATGTAGATGCTCTGGTTCTCCAGTTTTGAGAGGTAGTCCATGGTTTTAAATCTGAAAATCGGCCTTCTTGGAAAGGAACGTGTGGATGCCGCACTCGACCTTGTTGAACCCGGTCCAGCGGCCCGCGCGCTCGTGGTCGCCGTCGCCGGTCCGGCCGGTGCAAGGCTGGCAGCCGATGGATCGGTAACCCTGATCATGCAATGGATTGTAGGGAATCTTGTGCTGGTGGATGTATTTCCACACGGCCTCGCGCGTCCACGCCGCCATCGGGTTGAGTTTCACGATGTCGCGCCCGCTCGCCTCGTCGAACGCGTAAATCTCCACAATGCCCGTTCCGGCGCGCGCGTCCGACTGCTGGCGGCGCAGGCCGGTGATCCAGCAATCCAGTTCGCCGAGCTTGCCCTGCAAGGGCATCACCTTGCGCATGGTGCAGCAGAGATCGGGATCGCGTTTCCACAATTCCGGCCCCTGCGCCTCGGCCTGCTGCTCCACCGTCAGGTCGGGAACCAGCGATTCTATTTTAAAACCAAAAAAATTCTCGAGCCGGTCTTTGAGTTCGAGGGTTTCCTTGAACAGCAGTCCGGTGTCGAGCGTGAACACGGGGAATTGAATGCCCGCCTGTTTGGCCAGGTGCATCATCACCAGTCCCGCGCCCTGGTAGCTGGTGCCGATGGCCGCGCGCCGTCCGAAGCGCTCCCAGGCCCAGCGCAAAATGTCCTCCGTGGGCGCGCCGTCGAACTGCGCGTTCAGCGACGTCGCTTCGCGCGGAGAAATCGTGGCCGGGTGCGTTGACGCGCCAGGGAGGTTGACCTCGGTGGGATTCATGGTTGGCGAATGCCGGCGGTCAGTTGGCCGCCGGGGCGTTCTCCTTCCACAACACCCGGGCGCAGAAATCGCCGAAGCGCTCGTCCGCCGTGCGCTCGCGGGCGAACCGCGCGAACACGGGGCGAAGCTCGGTGACGATGTCCTCCGCCTTCACGCTGTCCCACTGGGCGCGGTTGAGGCGGGTGCTGGACTCGTTGCCGCCGACGCAAATTTGATATTTGCCGGGGCCTTTGCCGATGAACCCCAGTTCCGCCATCGAAGAGCGCGCGCAACCGTTCGGGCAGCCGGTCATGCGAATGATGATTTCCTCGTCCTTCAAGCCGACTTCCGCGAGCAAAGCCTCAATGCTCGCCAGCAGGCCGGGCAAGGCGCGTTCCGATTCCGCCAGCGCCAGGCCGCAGGTCGGCATCGCCGGACAGGCCATCGACGCGCGGCGGATGACCGTCGCCTGGTTGTCCACCGGCACGCCGTGCGCCGCGAGGAGCGCGGTGATGGCATCGCGGTCCGCCGGCTTGACGTTTGCCAGCAGCAGGTTTTGCGAGGGCGTCAGGCGGATCTCGGCATGAAATTTCTCGGCGATTTCCCTCAACGCGGTTTTAAGCCGGACCGTTTCCGTGTCCTTGATACGCCCGGCCTCCACGTACAGGCCGAGAAAATAATTGCCGTCGAATTGCTTGCGCCAGCCGAACATATCGCCCTGTTTGGTGAACTTGAACGGCCGCGCTTTCTGAAATTTCCAGCCCGTGCGCCGCTCGACCTCTTCGCGGAACCACGCCGGCCCCTTTTCCTCGAGCACATATTTCAGGCGGGCATGTTTGCGGTTCGTGCGGTCGCCAAAATCCCGATGCACCGTCACCACCGCGCGCGCGGTTTCGAGCAATTGCTCTCGGGTGATGAAGCCGATGACGTCGGCGAGCCGCGGGAACGTATGGACGTTGCCGTGGCTCATGCCCAAGCCGCCGCCGGCGAGCACGTTGTAACCGGCGAGCCGGCCGTTTTCCTCGATGGCGACAAATCCCAGGCAGTTGGTGTAAACGTCAATGTCGTTCAACGGCGGAATGGCGAACGCGGTCTTGAATTTGCGCGGCAGATACGTTTTGCCGTAAAGCGGGTCCACGAAGTTCTTGGCCGACTCGTCCTGCAAGGCGAGTTCCTTGCCTTCGACCCAGATTTGATGATACGCGGGCGTCTTCGGGAGCAGGGCGTCGGAAGTCTTGCGCGCGTCCGCCTGCACTTCCTCGACGAGCGCGCTCGTGGAAGGGGTCGGCGCAGCCGTGACATTGCGATTCACATCGCCGCAGGCGGCGAGGGTCGTGGCCAAAGCGTCGTTGATGCCTTTCATCATCGGCCCCAGGCCGGACTTGACGATGCCGTGGAATTGGAAGCCCTGCCGTGACGTGATGCGCAGGGTGTTGTTGCCGTATTCGGTCGCCAGACGGTCGAACGTCAAATAATGCTCCGGCTGGACAACTCCGCCCGGCAACCGGCCGCGCACCATGAAAATGTACTGCTTGGCAACCTTGCGCTTGTCGCGGTCGTCCTGCTGATAAATACCGTGAAATTTCAGAAACTCGTAGTCATCGTCGGAAAACCGGTCCAACGCCGGATTGGCGAGGGTTGGGCCGATGCCCCCAGAAAGGGTGGGACAATTCGACTTAAGCCCTTCATTGCGAGTCAGTTTTGCCGTTGCTTCAGTTTCAATCATAAGTTACTTACCTAAGATATGTAAGATTAGCGCATCGCGCCGTTTTGTCAACACATTCTGCGGGGTTAGTTCTTGGATTTCCAGTTTTTTCGGCTGCGCTCCGGCAGATGAAACTTGCTCTTTTGGCCGTGGGATTTAGAGTGGCTCGACGTAAAGTCCGACGTCATCAACCTCATTGTATGGATCAGCGGAAAATCTATTATTTCGACAACAACGCCACGACGCGGGTCGCGCCTGAAGTGGTGGAAGCGATGCTGCCGTTTTTCAGCGAGCAGTACGGCAATCCGTCCAGCGCGTATCAGTTCGGCAAGTTCGCCGGGGAGCAGGTCAAGACCGCGCGCGAAAAGGTGGCGGCGCTGATCAATGCCGATCCGCGCGAGGTGATTTTCACCAGTTGCGGGACGGAGAGCAACAATTCCGCCATTCACAGCGCGCTGGTCACGAACCCCGGAAAGCGGCACGTGCTGACGACGGCGGTCGAGCATTCGGCGAACATCAAGTTTTGCGAGTTTCTGGAGAAGCGCGGCTACGAGGTGACCTTCATGCCGGTGGAATCCGACGGGGCGATCGACGTTCATCTGCTGGAAAAATCCATCCGGCCGGACACGGCGATTGTGTCGGTGATGTGGGCGAACAACGAGACGGGCGTCGTGTTTCCGATTGAGGAGATCGCGGCCATCTGCCGCAGCAAGGGCGTGTTGTTCCACACGGACGCGGTGCAGACGCCGGGCAAGCTGAAGATTGACGTGGCGGATCTGGGCGTGGATTTTCTTTCGCTCTCGGCGCACAAATTGCACGCGCCGAAAGGCATCGGCCTGCTCTACGTGAAGCGCCGCACGAAATACCAGCCATACGTCATGGGCGGCGGGCAGGAACAGGGACGCCGCGGTGGGACGGAAAACGTCGCCAGCATGGTCGGCTTTGGTCGCGCGGCGGAAATGGCGATGGCCGGCTGGTCCGATGAAAACACCCGCGTCCGCGCGCTGCGCGACCGCATGGAAAAGGCCATTCTCGCGAAGATTCCGGACTCCGTTCGCAACGGCGATCCAACGTCGCGCCTGCCCAACACGAGCAACATCGCCTTTGATTTCGTGGAAGCCGAATCCATTTTGTTGCTGCTGGACCAGGCGGGCATTTGCGCATCGAGCGGCTCCGCCTGCACTACGGGCTCGCTGGATCCGTCGCATGTGCTCGTGGCGATGGGATTGACCCCGGCGCGCGCGCGCGGCTCGATCCGCTTCAGCCTGGGCATTTACAACACCGACGCGGAAGTGGATTACTTGCTGGAACAATTGCCGCCCATCATCGCAAAGCTGCGGGCGGTCTCGCCGCTCAGCCCGCAGCACGCTGCCGCGCCTCACGGCAAAGCCGCCAAGCACACGCAACCGGCGTAGCGCGAGCAGGTTCATCACGTCGCCGGCACGAATCGTTGGAACGCCAGCGCCAGCAGGAACAGCGCGAGGAACACGGCGGCGAAGGACTTGGGAACATCCGCCACCGCCAGCAAATCCACGAGCGGTATTCCCGCCAGCAGGCCCGAGACCGTCCGGCCGATGTTCCGGTCAGCGGCCCGGAACGTGTGTTGCAATTGCCGGGCAATCCACAAGCCCAGCACCGCCGACAGCAACAGCGCGTCTTTCAAATATTCGTTCGTGTTCATGAACATCGCGAGAATGATGGGCGCGGCGAGAAATGCGCAGGGCCAGTAACGCACCGCCGTGCGCGTGCTTTCCTTGCCCGCCACATAACTCAAGCCCACGATGTACGCCCCCAGCGCCAGTCCGCACCACACCGCCGCGCCCGTGACGCCGTCGCTGCCCGTTGACGCCGCAACCAAGTACAGGAAAAACCGGCACGCGGCCATCAGCACCGGGGAAATGGTGATGAGCTTGTGGACGGCGTCGTAAACGAGGATGCAGACGGCGAGCAAGACGCCGAGGATGGCGGGCACCAGGCCGAGAAATGACAGGCACACGAGGCCCAAAGCCAGCAGCGCCAGGCCCGTCAGCCACACGGCCCGCTCGGAAATCGCGCCGGAGGGAATGGGGCGTTCCCGGCGGAATTGCGCGTCGAAGCTGGCGTCGAACGCGTCGTTCAAAAACATGCCGCCGAGATAAAGCAGCGTCGCCCCCGCCAGCAACAGCGGCAGCGGTTTGGTTTCGAGGTCCCAATTCCGGCTGCCCAGCCACCAGCCCGCCAGACAGTTCGACCAGACCGTCGGAAGATTCGAGGCGCGTCCCAAAACCAGGAAGGTGCGGAGCTTGTTCATCAGAAATTCAAAACTCGATTGCTCAGGCCGCGTTCGGCGAGCCGCCGCAGGGTCCAGTCATATTCCGCGACCAACTGCTCGACGACGTCGCGGTTCTTCAACTCGGCCGGCAGCACTTCCCAGGTGTAGGTTTCCATTTCCAGATGCGCGCACAGCGCCGGGTCCGCCTTCAGCAAATCCAAGACGCCGGTCACGTGGTCCGCGGTCGTTTCATACCAGCCCGTGGCGGGGCTGTGCAACGGAATGTGAAAATGCACCCGCCATTCGGATTCCGTCGAACCGCCCGCGAGGGGCAAATTCAATGCCGGTTCGAGGTCCTTGTAAACCACCAATCGTCCGTCCGGCGCGCGGGCCGCGACTTGGTGCAGATAAACGTCGTCGGCAAAAGCGGCGAGCGCCTGGCGCGCTTCGGGCGACGGGCGCATTTTCAGCGCGGAACTGAGGTGCAGCTTGCTGATTTTGATGTTGTGCCGGCGAAACGCGCCGATGGCCTGCGCCGGTTCCTCGAATTCCACGGCGAAATGGCACGCGTCATAATTCACGCCCAGATGTTCATCGAGCCGCGCATCGCCCGGATGTTCCGCTCGCATTTGCTCAAAGAAACGGATGGTTTCGCTCGAATTCTCGAACCATCCCAGCGGTTCCGGCTCGACGCCCAGATGCAGCTTGCGGCCGGTGCGGGCGCTCAATCCGGCGATGTGCTCGACGCACTGCCAGAGCTGGTCCCGCATCCGCCGCTCCTGTTCGGGCGTCGTGATGAACTCCTTGAACGAGCCGGGCAGCGTGCTGACGCTGAGTTCGATGCCCGGCGGCGCGAGACGATCCAGCAGGTCGAACAGCCGGTTCGTGTACGCCAGCCGCTCCGGCGAAGTCCAGTCGGGGCGGTACACATTTTCCTTCACGCGCCGGCCGTGGAATTGGCCGAACGGAAATCCGTTGATGGTAAAAACGTAGCTGTCGTTTTTTTCCAGCCACCGTTGAAATTCGCGCAGCCGCGCCTGGTCGCCTAATTCCAGGGATGCCTGATTCCCGAGGCGCAGGCCGATGCCGTACGGCGCATCGGGGCAGACGCGTTGCTTCACCGCCAGCGTGTGGCGCTGGAGCGATGCGAACGTTTCGTCCCAGCCTTCGCCGCGATGGACATTGGTGCAATAGGCCAG
>Ga0181516_10001108_pt1 | contig 21423 bp, 17 predicted proteins | sample PEATcosm2014_Bin_25_FD_121104 | JGI IMG/M metagenome (GOLD analysis project Ga0181516, IMG submission 121104) | Peatland microbial communities from MTU Mesocosm Facility, Houghton, MI, USA - PEATcosm2014_Bin01_10_metaG | ecosystem: Environmental > Terrestrial > Soil > Wetlands > Peat | place... | reverse complement strand
CTCGATCGCCGCCGCTTCGACGCCTTCGACTACATGACCAAAAACCAGCTCCGCTTCACCAGCGCGCCCATGCCGCCCGACCCCAACGAGCTCGGCTGGAAAGACACCGTCCGCGTCAATTCCCATACCGTTACGCGCATCATCGTGCCCTTCACCGGCTACCCCGGCCGCTACGTCTGGCACTGCCACATCCTCGAACACGAAGAAAACGAAATGATGCGCCCCTACGAAGTCCTCCCCGCCAGCTGAAATCCTCCGCCGCGCCCCTTCATCGCGACCGCACCCGATCCGCCCCACTCCGCGCATCCCCCTCCGGCAGCAGACCGATCGACTCCATCAGCTTCAGCGCGTTGCTCGTCTCGACCACGCCCTCTTTCAATTTGAAATCGAAAATCAGCTTCCCCGCCTCCACGCGATCCTCAAAGTGATAGTTCCGCGCCCGCTCGCCCAGGCTCTCGGGAATCCGCGCCAGCGCCAGGTCGTGCGTCGTCACCAGCCCGATCGCCCCATGCTCTACCAGCGCGCGCACCACCATTCGCGTCCCCTCCAGCCGATCGTGCGAATTGGTGCCCGACAGCAGCTCGTCCAGTAGAAACAGCACCGCCGGCTTCCCCTGCGCCTTGTCGCGAATCACCTTGAGCCGCTTGATCTCCGCATAAAAGCGCGACACCCCGCCCTGCAGCGAATCTAGCACGCAGATCGACGCCCCAATCGACAGCGGAGACATCCGCAGCCGCTTCGCCCGCACCGGCGCGCCCGTTTGCGCCAGCACCGCGTTCACCCCGATCCCGCGAATGAACGTGCTCTTGCCCGACATATTCGGACCGCTCAGCACAATCAGTTGCAGCCCCTCGCCCAGCGTCAAATCATTGCGCACCGCCGCGCTCTCCGGCAGCAGAGGATGCGCCATCGCCTCCGCCTCAAACTGTGCCGCGCCCTCGCGCACCTCCGGCCACGCGTCCTCAGGCCGCTCAAAGGCATACCCCGACAACGCCGCCAGCGCCTCCATCTCCCCCACCGCCGCCAGCCATCCGCGAATCGCCCGCCCGTACTCCCCGCGCCAGGCCTCGGCCCGCAGCGTCCACTGCACGGTATAGAACACAAACCGGTCGACCACTCTGACCATCAGATTCTCCGCGTGCTCCAGATACTCCGCGATCTGGTCCAGCCGCTTCACCGCCGCCGACGGAGCCACGCCCCCCGTCTTCAAAGCAAACTGCAACCCCCGCAACTTTTCAGAATTAAATCTCTCGCTCTCCAGAATCCGCAGCACCTCGGCCAGCAGATCGAGATCGCTCGCCGCCTCCTCAATCGCTTCCGGATCGGCCTTCACGCGTTTGCGCAAATACGCGTCCACCGACAGGTTCACCGCCGACAGCAGCAGCAACGCCCGCCACTCGTTGGCCGCGAACCCATACACCAGGCTTGCCACCCACAGCGCCGCCAGCAACGCTGCCAGCCACGGCGCTGCCTTCAACCTCACCGCACCACTCTCCCGCTCGCCCCACTCCACCAGCTTGTCCGGCCTCACTCCCAGCCGCACCCGGTTTCCCGCCGTGAACAGCCTCTCGCGAAACTCCAGACGCTCCCTCAGATCGCGCACCGCCTCCTGCCGCGCCCCAATCTCCTCTGGAGAAGCTGCCTCCTGCAGCCATCGCGCCAGGGTCTCTTCGCCGGCCCGCGTGCGCACCACGCACAGCCGCTCAAACAGAGAGCCGGCCCCAAATAAATCGAGGTCGCGCGCATAGGCGTGCCCCTCGCTCGCAAATCGCTCTCCGCCCTCGCCGCTCCCGGCCCAGCGATCTTCGAGGCGCGCCAGCCCCCTCTCATAGAGCGCCGCAATCGCCTGCGTCTCCGCAACCTTCTTGAGCACACGCTCGTGCACCACCGCCAGCACCGCGAACACCACCGCATCCAGCACCACCCAGCGATATCCGTGATGCGCCTGCAACGCCAGCAACAACAGCGCCACCGCCAAAATTCCCAGCGCGACCTTCCCGAGCCCCAGCAGCCGGTCCCGCTTCTTCAGGTCAGCCAGCCGCAGCAGATTTTCATTCAACAGCCGTGTGTAGGTTGCATGCGGCGTTTCGATGGCGGTCTCTCCGTTCAGGCGCGACTCAAATAGCCAACGCCGTCAAGACCTCATGATACGGCTCTTGAAATGCCTTCGCTGGCCTCTGCGCTTCTTCCGGTACACGCGCACCGGCGCGCCGCCGGGCGCTCCAGATTCAGCACCAGGACATTTCGGGCGTAACCGACAAGCGCCTTGGCCAACTTTGCAATCGCCGCGATTGTCTTACCGGTCAACTGCCAGCGATCACCCGCGCGTGTCAGGGTTCAGAGACCAGGGAATGGAAATCCGGCTCGCGAGAATATCGATTGACATTCAATCGAAATCCACTACCATATGGTTGTGGATAAGTTGGGCACAACATTTGCGGCTTTGTCTGATCCCACCCGCAGGGCGATGATCGAACATCTCTCCCACGGGCCTGCCTCTGTGCATCGATTGACGGAGCCGTTTGCGCTCTCGCAGCAGATGATTTCAAAACATATTGCCTATCTGGTCCGGGCTCGAATTGTGATCAAGACGAAGCGTGGGCGAGAGAGCGTGTGCACGCTCAGGCCAGAGGCCATCAAGAAAGTCAGCGACTGGGCGATCGGCTATCGCCGCTTCTGGGAAGAGAGTTTCGACAAGCTGGAAGTAGTCCTAAATCAAATGAAGAAAGAGGAGGTCAGAGTTGGCAAAAGACACGGGTAGCGAAATTGAGCGGATGGTTGTCACAAGAATTTTTAATGCCCCACGCGAGCTGGTTTGGAAGGCGTGGACCGACCCGAAATACGTGATGCAGTGGTGGGGGCCGAAAGGCTTTAGCTGCCCCGCTTGCGAGATCGATTTTCGCGTGGGAGGAAAATTCCTCTGCTGCATGCGATCGCCGGATGGGCAGGAGTTCTGGAATGCGGTTGAATACTATGAGATTGTTCCTTACGAGAAGATTGTTTCCTTGATGTATTTTTCCGACTCGAAGGGAAACAAGATCGAGCCTGAGGAATTAGGAATAGAACAAGAGACCATCGAGGGTGCGTACGACGTGACTCTTTTTGAGGATCTCGGGAACGGCCAGACGAAGCTTACCTTCATTGGAAATGAACCCATGGAGAGCGCAAAAGGGAGCGGTCAATTCGAGGGCTGGAGACAGACACTCGACAAGCTTGCCGCGGTTGTTGAGGGGCTATAGCAGTTTCGGAATTGCTGTAGACCGAAAGCGTGCACTTGAGTGGCTTTTTCATCAAAAAAAAGCCACCTTTCACTATGCTCAAAAAGGCTGCGTGTATTCCGAAACTGCTCTCGCGCAGGCGAACTGAAGCTTTGACTCGCGAAACTCAATCGTGGAGGAAGAAATGAAAAGAACACCGTTTCTCGCTATCGTCCTGCTGGCATGCGCATTTCCCGCCCATGCCCAGGACGCGACGAAGAAAGATGCAGCCGTCAAACCTGCCGATCCGGAATCGAAAGTCGTGCTCGACTCCTGGAATGAGATTGGCCGCAAGCTGACGGCGCTGGCCGAAGATTTTCCCGAGGACAAATACGACTTCAAGCCGACTCCCGCCGAGCACAGCTTTGCCGAGCAATTGCTGCACGCGGCGGGTTCATGCTACTACTTCACCAACCCTGCGATGGGGCTGAAGCTTCCCGCGGCTGAAGATCCGAAGCGCGAGCAATACAAATCCAAGGCCGACATCGTCGCGTTCGTCAAGAAATCCTTCGCCGATGGTGCAGCCGCCATCCAGTCGAACGGCGAAAAAGGCCTGATGAGGGAGGTCGTTTATTACCCTGGGCAGAAAGCGCGCGTTCTCGACATTGCATACGGCATCATCGAGCATAGCGGAGAACACTACGGCCAGCTCGTCGTGTACTACCGCCTCTCAGGACTTGTGCCGCCGGAGTCGCGGCCCAAGAAGTAAAGCTCAGCAGGCCACGCACCCGTCCTTATCGCACGCCGTTTGGCGAGTTGGGTCTGCAAATCCTAAACGAAAATGGGTGCCCCGTCCTAAATGCGCATTCGGCGTTTAGGGTGGGAAAGCACAAACCCCCACCCCGCCTCGATCCTTCTTCGATCCGCACGAACCTGGGTGCCCCACTTCTCGATAGTGGTCGAAGTCCAACAAGATGAGCACTCTGAAAATGACGCCTGGGCTTTTGTGCTAATTCTGTGCTTCGCCCTCTGGGCAATCCGCGTGCTGCGTAGTAACTTCATGCACAATGGACACTGGGGTGAATATCGAGCGTGTTTGATTTTTTCCGCAAAAACAGACCCGCCACCACGCGGGATGAAGATCGACCTCTATCCGCCGACGAGAGAGCCATTGCCAAACGTCTTCTTTGCGAATTTGCTCCGCATGAAGCGACGGCCTTTCTGGCCCAGTTGGACCATGCACGCGTGACTGGCAGTTGTTCGTGCGGTTGCCCAACAATCGACCTGATCGTGCCACCGGAACACCGAGTCATCGACCCGCCCCAAGATCGTCCACTTGCCGATGCATTCGGCCGAGTAGATGGAAAGCTCGTCGGTGTCATGCTCTTTCAAAATGGTGGGCTACTCAGTGGTCTAGAGGTCTACAAACTCGAAGATTCAAGCGATGATCCCTTCGGATTACCTGGCGTCGAGACTATTGAGCCCGCCGTGTGGTCGAAAGAATCCCCGAAGCCTTGACTGGCGATCGATGCGACGGATGTGTGGAGAGATTTTTGTGCTAAATTGTGCTAACGCCCTGCACATTGTGCACCACCTGCACCAAGAGCACCATGTAGAATCAGTAAGTTATGCGTTTTCAATATGCCGGAGCATCGGTGCCCCAGGTCCCTATGTTGGGACCTGGGAAAACACATATCCCTCCATCCACCTCAATCGAGACTTGTCATCTGCCCTCAACCCGCCGATCCCCAGGGACGTGTGGGCAGAGGGAGCAGGGGCCGGGGCACCCGCGAAGTGGGTCGAGGCCCCTGAAAGAGCTTCCAAAAGGAAGCCCGGCTTTAGCCGCGGAACACTGAGCCTTATCATCCCCGCATGGCCTAGCTAATAGCTAAAAGCTAAGAGCTAACAGCTGGGGTCTGGCGCGAAGCGCGTCTGGCCGCACCGCAGGTGCCCTCACAAATTCTTGTCAATAGGTAATTCGAAAAATAATTTGCAACTCGTTCATTCCATTACGAATTTTCCTTGCTCGATTTTGCGTATTAATTATCTCGATTGGCGCACAATAGAGAAGTAGTCAAAAACAGCAGAGGGCATGGGAACCAATTCCCATGCCCTTTTGCTTTTCACTGTCTACTGTCCTCTGATCTCTGTCCACTGCCCACTGATCTCTGTCCACTGCTTCGCCAGAAAGGAGTGAAAATGTCGTTTTCGTCAAATCTTCGCCAAAATCCGCAGGGGCTCGAAGCTTTTACTGATTCTAAACGCGTTATTCACGGCGCGTGTACACACCCCTCCCCTACCCTCTTCGCTCCCTCTTCGCCCCATTCGCACCGGTTACAGGGCAGTTCCGCATTGCGCAAAGCGCGCATTTATCGAACCGTCGAAGCCATGCGAAGCCATTCGCTGCACGCACAGTCCCCGCAGGTGCCCGCTTACACCGCTAACTCCGCTAGCTCCGCTAACCCCGCTTACTCTGACGCCGTTAACCCTGTATCGCTGTATACGAGCCCCACGCAAGTCCAGTCACAGCAACAGTTGCCGCACGGGAAGTTTCAAGTTAGCAACGACACTTTCTGCTGTATCCCTGTACGATCCGCCGCGCCGCGACGGTTAGTCGGCGAGCACGGCCCGCTGCGCCGCGAAGATGTCCTTCAAGCCGGATTCAGCCAGGTCGATGAGCTCGTTCAACTGCGCCCGCGAGTAGCTTCCCTTTTCCGCGGTCGCCTGCGTCTCGACCAGCCCGCCGTCGGCCGTCATCACCACGTTCATGTCGACTTCGGCCTGCGAGTCCTCTTCATAACACAGATCCAGCAGCGCCTTGCCGCCCACAATCCCCACTGAAGTCGCGGCCACAAGCTGCTTGAGCGGTGACTGCTTCAGCGTGCCCGCCTTGACAAGCGCGTTCAGCGCCAGCGCCAGCGCCACCGCCGCACCGGTGATCGCCGCGGTGCGCGTGCCTCCGTCAGCCTGGATCACGTCGCAGTCGAGAATCACGCTGCGTTCGCCCAGCGCATGCATGTCGACCACCGCGCGCAGGCTGCGCCCGATCAGCCTCTGAATCTCGTGCGTTCGCCCGCCGATCTTGCCCCGCTCGCTCTCCCGCGGAGTGCGCGTCACGGTCGAGCGCGGCAGCATCGAGTATTCGGCCGTCACCCAGCCGCGCCCCGAGTTGCGCAGCCAGCCTGGGACCCCTTGTTCGATGGTCGCGTTGGTCAGCACCCGCGTGTTGCCCAGCGAAACCAGCACCGAACCCTCCGCCGTCTGCACAAAATTGGGTGTGAGCGTCAACGTCCGCATTTCGTTGAGGGTGCGGCCGCCGGGCCGGAAAAAAGTGGATGATCCTGACTCGCGCATAGCTCGGATTGTACGGGACCGGCGAGCCGGAAAGCCTCAAACGGGAGCGGTTTCAGGATGGGAATCGCGGTTCGAGGGAGCCCCGAATGAGGAATGCCGCGTAAAGCATTGAGAACGCAGGCGAACACGCCAGCCGGCTCATGTCTCGATCCCGATTCGGGACTTGCTTCAGTTTGTTCCAGCTTTGGCCTCAAGTCTGATTCAAGACGTAAGCCATTCCTTCTCAGCCTCTTAGAAAAACTGTCCGAGTTTGGCACACCACGTGTACTAGAAGAGGACAGATCCCAGTTCTGAGGCTCCATCGAATGCGCCGCGAGAGTGACCTCCCGGTGCCATCGAGAGCATATCTGCAAGTTATCGCCGGAAACCGCGTAAGAGGCCAGCAAGAAAGGAACTCTCAATGCAGCAGCCGATTGCAACATCAGGATTCACACCAAATGAATTGAACTCGCTTGAAATGCCAACCCTGTCACTCGCCCCGCCGGGAATGAATCACGAGGGCCTGGCAGAGGTAGCGCACGAAGCCCGCAATGTAGTGACGGCTTTAGGGCTCTATTGTGACTTGCTGGAAGAGCCCGGTGTCCTCTCTCCTGCGTATCGCCATTATGGCGAAGAACTCAAGCTACTGGCCGCGACCAGCCGGCAACTGGTCCGAAAGCTGATCGCACTGGATTGCGCTCACGCAACATCGAGCACGGGCGACGCAGCGCTGACTGTTCGATCGAACCCGTCCATCGACATCCTCCCTGTACATGAGCAGCCTGCCCGCTATTGGGAGGCACTACCTTCCAAACCGATCGTTGACATGGCCTTCGAAGTCCAGAGCAATCGCAATCTTCTAGCCGCGCTCGCCGGTCCACGCATTTCGCTCACCGTGGCAGTTTCCGGGTGCGCACTGCCGGTTCGAATGGAGGGAGAAGACCTGACTCGAATCCTTGTGAACCTGACCAAGAACGCAGTCGAAGCGATGCCCAACGGCGGAACCCTGCGGATGATTCTTCGCGAAGTATCGGCAGCCCCAGGGGAAGAGCCCTGGCTCGTTTTGAATGTAGAGGATAACGGGCCAGGCATCGCGCTCGACGAATTTGAGCGCATCTTCGAATCGGGGTATACCACCCGCACTAAACCCGCTGATGGCGACGCAATCTGGCAGGGAGACCATCATGGGCTCGGCCTGTCCATCACGCGCTCGATCGTGGAATCTGCCGGCGGCCGGATCCACGCGGCCAACCGCGACCCTACCGGCGCCTGCTTTCAGATTGAATTGCCTGTCAAGACAGCGTGAACAGCGACCACGAGTTGACAAACCATCGGTGATCCACCACACATACCCGGCGTTCGGAGGGCCAATAGAATGCTCGAAACAGTTCTTCACACAAGAGTCATGGAGCCACTCATCCAAATAGCGGATCCAGTTGCAAATCCGGCTACCCGGTTACAAGTGCTGGTGGTCGATGCAGACGCCGCCGTTCGCTCTGCCTGCAGTGAAATCGCAAGCAGCCTGGGCTACGCCGTCGAAAATACGGGCGACATGGAACAAGCGCGCAGCCTGCTGCGCGGCCATGCGGCCGATATTCTGCTCGTCAATCTGCCCTGGGGAAGTAACCGCGGCCTCGAGTTGGTCTCGGAAGTCAAATTGCTCTATCCGGAGATCTCTGTGGTGGCTATGACCGCTTCTGGCTCAGTGAATGCCGCTGTTGAAGCGATGCGCTGCGGGGCTTCGGATTATCTGACCAAACCCTTCGCCATCGACGAGCTTTCGGGTGTGCTGGAACGCGCCGCTGCGAATCACACAATGGACACCGAATCACGGCAGCTGCGTGCGCGCCTGCGCTTGAGCCAAGGCCTTGGGGCGATGATCGGCCGGTCAATGGAGATGGAGAAGCTCTATCGCATTCTGTCCAAGGTCGCGCAGACCACTCACCCGGTTTTGATCCTGGGAGAGAGCGGCACGGGCAAGGAGCTGGTTGCGCGCACAATCCATGTTTACGGCCCCAATGCCGAGAAACCTTTCCTGCCAGTAGACTGCGGCTCGCTGGTCCCCACTCTGATCGAGAGCGAACTCTTCGGCTATGTGAAAGGCGCCTTCACCGGTGCGAACCGCTCCAAGGATGGGCTTCTGGTTTCGGCAGAGGGCGGAACTGTGTTTCTCGACGAAATCGGCGAACTTACGCTCGATCTGCAGGCCAAGCTTTTGCGGGCGCTGCAGGAGAAAGAGGTACGTCCGGTTGGCGCCACCCATCGCGTACCGATCAAGGCGCGGATCGTGGCGGCCACCAATCGCGATCTTGCTTCGATGGTCGAGAAAGGCACATTCCGCAAGGATCTCTTTTACCGGCTAAATGTCGTTAATCTGCGCCTGCCGTCTCTTCGCAGCCGCCGCGAGGATATTCCGCTGCTGACAGCGCATTTCCTCGATCGCATAAGCCGCGAGCACGGCGCCAAGTACGTCTTAAGCGACGAGGCGCTGCGGACCATGATGCATTACGATTGGCCCGGCAACGTGCGCGAACTGGAGAATGCGGTGGAGCGAGCATGCGCGCTCTCGTCAGGCCCAGTTCTGCATCTCGGAGACCTTCCTACACAATTGCAGCAGGAAGGGCTGACGGCACAGCGTACGTCCGCGGCAGCCGTCGAAGAGGTAGCAACTGGCGACGCACCAAAGGTGACGGCACTGGCCGATCTCGAGCGCCAGGCAATCCTTGGCGCAATTCAAACCCTGCATGGCGACAAGCTGAAAGCTGCCAGACTGCTGGGCATCGGTAAGACGACCCTCTATCGCAAGCTTAAAGAGTACGGAATCGCAGATTCGCTGCAGGACGAATAGGCCGATCGCGGACCACGACTTGCAAGACGGAACGACGCGGCTGAGGCGGAGACTCTGCGCCTGGAGCAAAGTTGTAGATTTTCGCATCGACAAGATGGCCACCTGAAAAAACAAAAAGAAGGAGCGGGAGATGAGTATTTTGATCGTGACCGGAATTGAAGGCGCACGTAACTGCGCCGAGAGCGTAAGCGCGCAGCTTGGAATGGACGTCGAAGTCGCCGAAGGGCGCAAAACCGCGCTGGCCGCCTTGCGCGCCCGCGAATTTGCGGCGATCGTGGTTGACGATTCGATTGCCGAGTGCGATCCGGCCGCCGCGACAGCGATATGGGAGCGGGCAGGGCTGGCGATTCCGCTGCAAATCAACTTTGCGCTCTCCGGAGCTGCCCGTCTCGTTCGCGAGATTCGAGCCGCCTTGCACCGGCGGGAGCGCGAGCAGGAACTGGCGAGGCGGGCTGCAACTGCAGCCATTGAAACCGAGGTCAAGACGACCGTGGCGGGGCTTCTGCTCCACTCTCAACTCGCGCTTTCTGGCGGAGACGTCCCAATTCTGATTGCCGACAAGCTGCGCGTCGTGGCCGATTTGGCGCGCAGCCTGCGTCAGCAGTTGAGCGAACCCTCTCACGAAAATGCGCGCCCACTGCGCTGACCATTTCGAGTGAGTTCCATTTTTCATGCGTTGCACGCGCATCGCCGGGGCCGAGTCTGCCCCGGCGCACATTTCTCTGAACAGTTCGGATAGCATAAGCTGAAAACAAGCATGAACGACTCTGCCGTGCTTCTCATCGATTGCCCCGATCGCAAAGGTCTTGTGGCGCGGGTTTCCGGTTTGCTCTACGAGTGCGGCGCCAACATTCTGCACGCGGATCAGCATCAGGACCACGAGCAGGGACTCTTTTTCATGCGCGTCGAGTGGGCGCTCGACGGCAGCTCGCAGGATGGAAATGAAATCGGCAGCACAAATTCGGCACCATTCGACATGGAGGCATTCCAGACGGCATTTGCACGTCTGGCAGCCGAACTCAAAATGCACTGGAAGATCAGCGCCAGCGGTCAGAGGCCACGCGTGGCACTCTTCTGCTCGCAGTTTCTGCATTGCATGGCCGACCTGCTGCACCGCTGGCGCACAGGAGAATTGCATTGCGAAATTCCGGTCATCGTTTCAAACCATCGCGACGTGGAACGTCTCGCCGTTTTCTATGACATCCCATTCGAGCACATCCCCCTGACTGCAGCCAGCCGCGCAGAGGGCGAGGCGCGGCAATTGGAAGTGCTCAAAAAACACAACATCGAACTGGTCGTGCTGGCGCGCTACATGCAGATCCTTTCGCCCGATTTTGTCACGCAATACCCGGCCGCCATTATCAACGTGCATCACTCGTTTCTGCCTGCATTCACGGGCGCGCGGCCCTACCATGCGGCCCATGCGCGAGGCGTAAAACTGATCGGCGCCACCAGCCACTATGTCACGGAAGTGCTGGATGAGGGGCCGATTATCGAACAGGATGTGGCACGCATCTCGCATCGGGATCAGGTGGAAGACCTTGTGGCGCGTGGCCGCGATCTGGAGCGGCTGGTACTTTCGCGCGCAGTGCGCTGGCATCTTGACCGGCGCATTCTCTGCTACGGCAACAAGACAGTGGTCTTCGACTGAAACTGTGCTTTAGTTCACGAGCGCGTCGGCGATGCCGAGGTGCTTGTCGAGCGTGGCGATGCCGAAGTCCAATTCCTCTTTGGTCACGATAAGAGGCGGGGCGATGACGAAGTGGGAGACCCAGGCCTGCTGAGCGACTCCATCGGCCATCATCTTCGCGGCGATCTGATCGACGACTAGCGGCTTGCCCTCGACCTTGTCGCGCATGGTGTTGAAGGGCTCCTTGGTGGTGCGGTTCTTTACCAGTTCGACGGCGAAGAAGAGGCCGAGACCGCGGACGTCGCCGATGGAGATGTGTTTTTCCTTGAGGGTCTCGAGTTTTTCACGGACGTAGGGCTCGAGCTCAGCGGCGCGCTCGACGAGCTTGAGTCGCTGCATCTCTTCGATGGTGGCAACGGCCGGGCCCAGGGTGATGGGATGCGCCTCGTAGGTGTGGCCGTGCGAGAAGTAATGATCTTCGAAGTAGTCGGCGATTTTTTTCGTAGTGGCGCAGAGCCCGAGCGGCACATAGGCTGACGTGATGCCCTTGGCAGTGACGAGGATGTCGGGCTTTACATTCCAGTGATCGACGGAGAACCACTTGCCGGTGCGGCCCCATCCGGCCATTACTTCGTCGGCAATCATCAGTACGCCGTGTCGATCGCAGATTTCGCGCAGGCGGGGGAAATACTCCGGCGGCGGAACCAGGACTCCGTTAGTGCCGACGACCGGCTCGAGAATGATGGCAGCGACGTCGCTCTCGTTGCGGATCATGTGTTCGATGTAGTCGGCGCAGGCGATGTTGCAGGCGGGGTAAGTGTGCTTGATGGGGCAGTCGTAGCAGTTGGTCTCGGGCGCAAAGACAACGCCTGCGCCTTTGCCTGCCGGCTCCATGGCCCAGCGGCGGGGGTCACCGGTGGCCGCGATCGAGCCCATTGTGGAGCCGTGATAGGAGCGATAGCGGGAGATGATCTTGGTCTTTCCAGTGACCATGCGCGCGATTTTGAAAGCTGCTTCGTTGGCTTCGGTGCCGCTGGTGGCGAAGAAGAATTTTTCGAGGCCGGCGGGGAGTACTTCGAGAAGCTTGGCGCTTAATTTGGCGCGTGCGGTGGTGGCATAGCCGGGAGCGACATAGCAGAGATCGCGTGCCTGCTCGGCGATGGCCTCGATCACGCGCGGATTCTTGTGTCCGAGGTTGACGCACATAAGTTGCGAGCTGAAATCGAGGTAGCGCTTGCCCGCGCCGTCGGTGATCCAGCAGCCCTCGGCGTCGGCGATGTAGAGCGGCTTCCATGTTTTCTGAAAGCGCCAGGTGCCATAGTTGGTTTCGCGAGTGATAGCGCTGGCCTGCTCGGCAGTGAGTGCGGGAGTGGTGAGAATGTCGCTCATGGTTGACCTCGAATTTGAGACTGTTTTTCTATGCTACGGCATATGCGCAGACTACGGAGCGGGCGTGGGCGGCTTCACGCGGCGCGCCGACCGTAAAGCGATCAGGCCGAGAAGCAGTACCACAAAAACGAGCGCAATCGAGAGCATGGCCGGGTGTCTCTCAGTGAAGGGACGGGTATCAGGGCGCCCTTGCAGCAGGGGGTTGGGCTGTTCGGCGCCGAGGGTTGCAGCGGCAGCGTTGGGTTGAAACGCGAACCATGAGGCGTAATCGTAGACCGGCGCTGAGAGCGTTTTGTCGCCGTAGTAAAGCGTGTAGGCTGCGTTGGGTGTCGCCTCAAAGCAGAGCTTGTGCTCGAGCATCTGTATTTGCACGCTACTGAACGAAACCGGAGCATCGTCGCCATTTTGGATGGCGATTGTCCAGCGCGTGGGCAGGTCGAACGATGTTTGAAGAGAGTCGAGAGCGAGATGCTCCTCGTCAATGTGGTGACCTTCCTGCACATCGTGGATGCGCAGGAGGCTGCCCGAGGCGACCGTAACAGGAACGGGCGGCGGTTCCGATTCGTCGCGCTGAGGAGAGATTTCCAGCGCCTGAATCTGGACGTTGCGGCTGAAGTTGCCGTGCGGTGTCGCAGGCGCAAACACGATGCGATCGATGGGCAAGTTGGGCGGGAGGTCGAATGGCGCAACTGACGTGCGTCCGGTTTGTGTGAATGCGCCGGCATTAAGAATCGTGAGGTACTGCGGTTCGACCGGAGGCGCGGGCGCCGCCGCGATGCCGAGGACCCGATCGGGCGCGATGGGACCTGCGATTTCGAAATGAAGATTGCGGAAGTTGGAGCGGGGCAGGTGAAGGACGGTGCTGCGGCCAAGGTGCTGGCTGGCGAAATCGAAGATTGTGTAGGAACCGATGCGGGTCGAAAGGCCAGCCACTGTCTGGCTTCCGAAGACGGTGACGGTCGCGAGAAAATTTTGGCCGGAGAGATTGAGTTGAATATCACTGTATTCACCCTCGGGCATCGACGCGTCAAACACGGTCTTCCCATTACGCTGGCCCAGATTGGTGGGAGTGATGGTGGGTTGGGGAGCAAGGCTGGGATGGGCATCGTGAATGACATAGGGTGACTCGCCAGAACCGCTATAGAGACGCAGATCAGAGAGGCCGGGAGCCGCGTGGGCAAAGGTCGTTGTGTCGAGAACCAGGCAGGCTTGGCCAGCCGCGTTGGGCGGGAGTTGGACAGGCCGCCGGTATTGGAAGTAGCGGATCTCGGGAGTTGGCGCTGCTGCCACCATCAACAGCGCCGAGAGGAGAAGTTTCACTGCGCGTCGCCTCCGTGGTCTCGAAGGTGAAACAAGTCCCGCTGATAGACGAAACTGACCGCCAGCAGTAACGCGCCGAGGCCGAGGAAGCTAAGTATACGAAAGCCCTGGCTGAGCTCACTTACATCGACAAGAAACACTTTGCCGATGGAGAAGGCGAGCAGCACCAGAGCCTGCCATCGCAGGAAGGCCGAATGCCGTGAGAACCCAAGCGCAAGCAGGATCGATCCGAAGAGCATGAAGAAAGCCGAGTAAGTGAACTGCGCGTACATGGGGTATTGGGCATACTGCGCATAACCTCCACGCCATCCATTTCCCCACCAGTAGGTGTGAATCTCAAGCGAGACAGCGATGAGGATGAGGCCGTTGATAATGAGGGCGGCAACGGCAGCGATCGACTGCCAGGGGCGGTCGAAGCCGGCCGGTTCCGCTGCGACGGAGCGATGAGCAAGCCAGGCTACAAGAGCGAAAACCGCAATGGCTACGAGATAGGTTGCAAAGCGCTGATTGAAGATTGGAGCGATGATTGCCGTTGGGTTGATGGTGAGCAATGCGACCAATGCAAGCGCGAGGCAGATCAGCGAAAGCGCGCGCAAAAGAGCCGAGCGAGTGCGCGTAGAGACCCACAACAGGGCTGCGCCCTCGGCCAGCCAGCCGACGGTGATCCAACGGCCCGATGCTTTGAGCGGAATGGCGATGGTTAGAAAGACGACGGCTGTTGCGAGATGCAATTCGGAGAGCAGAAATGGGCTTGGACGCCAGCGGCCGCCGGCCGGGAGCCGGAGCAAAGCGAGATAGAACGCGGCGAACAGGACGGCAAGCCAGGGTTGCGCCCAATCCATTTGCTTTGAATCGAGGAGCCAATAGAAGGCGAAGAAGCCAAGGGCAGCGTTGACGATGGGCAACAGGACGGAGGCAAGTTTATCCCACGGAGAGGTGACTGAAGAGACATCGATCCCAGGCGAAACAGGATCGATGCGGGCGAGGCGCGGCGCCAACGCAAAAATGAGAAAGAAGCAAGCGAAGAAAAATGCGGTTGGGACGATCTGACCGACCGAATAGAACTCAAAGAACCATCCCGCGGCGTAGAACACAGTGCCGATGAAAGCGCCGACAAGCAAACGCGACCACGGCTTGAGCGAAACGAGGATCAGGACGGAGAGATTGAGCAGCAGCATGTAGCTGAAGAGGGCAATCTCATGATTTTCGCCAGTAGAAACCAGGAGAGGCGCACCGAAACCGCCAGCAATGGCGTAGACGGCGAGCAATTCCGAATCCTGGACCCAGGAAAGGAATCCGTTGAAAGCGGTGACGGCGATCATGGCGATGAAGGCTACAGGGCCGGGAATCAAGTGATAGAGCGAGAACGCTGCCCAGAGCGAGAGATACAAAATGCCGCTACCGACGGATTTGAGCGAATAGGAGAAAGCGAAATAGTTTTTGGCGCGAAAGCGTTCGGACCACGCGATCAGGCCGGCGCCAGCGATGAGACCGATCAGCACGCGGCCGAGAGGGCCGATCCAATGATTGTCGAAGGCGAATTTGAGAAACCAGGCAACGCCGATGAGGATGGCCAAAATTCCGATGCGGTTGAACCATTGGGATCCGATGCGGCTCTCGAGGGAGCGCTCGGGCGGCTGTGCGTCGGCGTATTGCGAGGCGAACATCGGCGGCGCAGGCGGCGCGGGATGCGTCGGCACGGATGCGACGGGCGCAATCGGCTGAGGCTCTGGCGAATGGAGTTGAGGCATGGGCGGCTGCGCGGTCTCTGCCGGGCCGGGCCATTTCTCCGAGAGGATGCCCTGGTGATAGAGCGCGTGCTCGAGACGCTGGACACGGGCGCGCAGGTCGGCTAATTCTCCTTCAAGGCTGCCAGGAAGTTCAGGGTTCATTGGCTCTCCACTTTATCGCACCCGGATCGAGGGTGCCATTAATTCATCGATTCAACCGGTTGTCGAAGTCTGCGAAACACAAGAACTGTGGGTCCCGGGAACGGCGGTCCAGACGGGAATTCCTCGCGGCGAGTTGTTGTCGCGATACCGGACCGAATGAGTCGGAGTTCGACGACGAGAAAATACAAAATTCTGTGTGGAAAACTGCAAATTTTGGAGGGGGGGTGGGGGGTCCCTCTCGCTTTTGTAGACTGGACGGCGGAGGGTGCGATGAGCGATGGCCGCGAACAGCGCGAAGAGGAAGAGAAGCGGCGCGCCGAGGAAGAGCGCAAGGATCGCGAGGATCGAGTAGACCGGGATCTCGTAGACCCGTGGGAACCGGAACGGGATGAATCGTAAGTTTGCATTGTTTCCTCGCTGCAATAAAAAGCCCCCGGAGGTTGGGCAGGGGCTGATTCAGTTTCTTCGTTCTCAACTCGTCTCAATCAACCGCACTAACCCGGTTGAGGAGAGTGCAGATGTTCATGAAGGTCTCGTCTGCCGGAGGTCGCGGGCGGAGCAAGTTTGTGGCCAAGCCGGATAAACGGCTTCTCAATCAGGTAGTAGCTGCAGGCTGCGCAAAATGCGAGAGCGAGCAGGTTCCACGGCCAGAGTTGCAGGTGGTGAAGCGGATACGCCGCAAACGGGTACTCTGCCCTTTGAAAGAACAACTGCTGCCAGAGATAGAGGCTGTAGGACATTCTTCCCAAAGTGGTGAAAAGCCTGGTTTCGAGAAGCCGGCCAAGCCAGTTCTCCGGATGCAAGACGGTGCTGATGACACTCAGCGGAAAACCAAAACAGCAAATCTGGATGGTGAAGTAGCCATGAAAAAAGATGTTCGATAGCAGGAGCAGGCCAATGGTGAGGAAAATCAAAAGCCCGCGAGACGTCAATGCTATTAATCGGGTTCGCAATCGGGGGATTGTTATCAGAACTGCGAGAAATGCGGCGACCAGCAGCGATTGCACTACGATGTCAGTCCGCCGCCCCATCGCGGGACTCTGGAGAACTGTCACATGATGCACGATGGGTGGCCAAGCGAGGGATAATGCCGCGATGAACCCCAAGATCACAGTCAATTTACGTTTTGCAAAAACAATCAACAACGGAAGAAAAAGATAGAAATGTTCCTCTACGGCCAGGGACCAAAAATGGCTGGTATACCGGTCATCGGCGAGAACCGGGCCTCCGGTTGCCGCATACAGATTGCGATAGGAGAGGAGCGAGCTTGTCCACGCTCCCCAGCGCAAGTGAAGCACACCAAACACTGAGAGGAGAGCGAGAAACAAGAGGTACGCGATTGCGGCGGGTTGAATGCGGAACACTCTTCGAAGATAAAATCCCTTCAGTGAAATACCGTCATGCACGCGCCGTTCTTCGAGAAGGCGGGAACAAATGAGGATGCCACTGATTGCGAAAAAGAGGGAGACACCGGTCTCTCCAAAATTCTGGAGGCCTTGCAAGGGGCGGATGGATGTCAGCGCTGCGTGGTACCAGATGACCCCGACAACGGCGATCGTCTGCCAGCCATCGAGGGTCCGGATGTACCCGGACTTCGATGCAGGCTTAGCGGGCGTCGAATTTTCGATTGCGTTTCTTTCAGTTGGCACGGAGATTTCACCGATCCCGCTCAGCACCGAGCAAGAATGAGAGTTTCGTTTGTCCAACGATCTGGACTTTTTATAACAGTGATGGACCCTATCGCAGAAAAGAAGCGTCGTCGAGCAAGTTTCACAAGATCACTTGCGCCAATAAAAAGCCCCCGGAAGACCGGGGGCTTTTTGCTGGCATGTGGCCGGGTTAAGCGCTGAAGAGCAGGATGCCTGCTGCCTTCTCCTCGGTGCCGCTCTCGTCCGCGCTGACCGGGCGATAGAAAAGCTGGTTGTTTTCGAGGTAAACCTCAAGGAAGGCCGGGCGCGCCGAGATGTGTCCGGCGATCAGGGCCTCGGAGAGGGGATCTTCGACATAGCGCTGCAGTGCGCGGCGCAAGGGGCGCGCGCCGTAACTGCGATCGACGAGCGTCTTGTCGAGAATCCACTTCTTGGCTTCCTCGGTGACGGAGATGGTGATGGCCTTCTGCGCCAGGTTGAGGTTGAGCTGCCCGACGAGCAGTTCGACGATCTGGATAAGGTCGGCATCGTTGAGCGACTGGAACAGAATCACTTCGTCGAGACGGTTGAGGAACTCGGGGTTGAAGGTCTTCTTTACTTCCTGCTTGACCAGCTCTTCGATTTTGTCGCTGACGATGTCTTCGCGATCGCTCTGGAAGCCGAGGCCCTGCTTCTTCATCAGGTGCCGGGCGCCGATGTTGGAGGTCATGATGAGGATGGTGTTTTTGAAGTCGACGGTGTTGCCGAGTCCGTCGGTCAATTGGCCATCTTCAAAGACCTGCAACAGCAGGTTGAAGACATCGGGATGGGCTTTCTCCACTTCGTCGAGCAGGACGACCGAGTAGGGCGAGCGCTTGACGCGTTCAGTGAGCTGGCCGCCTTCCTCGTAGCCCACGTATCCCGGGGGCGAGCCGATGAGCTTGGAGACGGAATGCTTCTCCATAAACTCCGACATATCGAAGCGGATGAGCGCCTTGTCGGAGCCGAAGAGGAATTGGGCCAGGGTGCGCGCCATTTCGGTTTTGCCGACGCCTGTGGGGCCGAGGAACAGGAAGCTGCCGATGGGGCGATGGGGCGACTTGAGGCCGGCACGCGAACGGCGAATGGCGCGAGCGAGCGCGGAGATTGCCTTCTCCTGCGAGATGACGCGCTTGTGGAGCTCTTCTTCGACGCGGAGCAGCTTCTGGGTCTCTTCTTCCTTGATGCTGGTGACGGGAACGCCGGTCCAGCGGCTGACGACGTCCTCGATGTCTTCGCGGCCGACGATGCCGGCGGCGGAGTCATCGAGATGATATTTGTCGCGAAGAGCACGCAGGTTTTCGCGCTCTTTGCGTTCCTCGTCCGAGTAGAAACGCGCCTTCTCGAATTCGTGATTCGCGATAGCGGAGTCCATACGGTGGACGATGAACTTGATGCGCTTCTGCACCTCGGTGATCTCCTCGGGCAACGAGGTCTGGCGGAGCTTGACGCGCGCGCCGGCTTCGTCGATGAGGTCGATGGCCTTGTCGGGCAGGAAGCGGTCGGGGATGTAGCGGTTGGAGTGGGACACCGCGAACTCGATGGCGGCATCGGTGTAGCTGACCGCATGGAATTTTTCGTAGCGGTCTTTGATGCCGTTGATGATCTTGATGGCGTCGGCCTCGTTGGGCGGCGGAACCTTGACGGCCTGGAAGCGGCGCTCGAGGGAACGATCTTTCTCAATCGACTTGCGGTATTCGGCAGGAGTGGTGGCGCCGATGCACTGAATCTCACCGCGCGAGAGAGCGGGCTTGAGGATGTTGGCGGCGTCGAGCGAACCCTCGGCGGAGCCGGCGCCGACGAGCGTATGCAGCTCGTCGATGAAGATGATGGAGTTCTGATTTTCCATCAGCTCTTTCATGATGGTTTTGAGGCGCTCTTCAAACTGGCCGCGGTATTTGGTGCCGGCCACGATGAGCGAGAGGTCGAGACCGAGCACGCGCTTGTCGGCGAGGAAGGTTGGAACCTCGCCGTCGGCGATGCGCTGGGCAAGGCCCTCGACGATGGCGGTCTTGCCAACGCCGGGTTCGCCGATGAGGACCGGATTGTTTTTGGTGCGGCGGCAGAGGATCTGGATGACGCGCTCGAGCTCGCCATCGCGGCCGACGAGTGGATCGAGTTGCCCGTCCATGGCGGCCTGGGTGAGGTCGCGCGAGAACTCGGCCAACAGGCTCGATTCGCGCTGGCGTTGCTGCGCGGGCTGCTTCTCTTGCGTAACGCGGGCCAGGTCGTCGCGAATCTGGGCGAGCTTGAGGCCGCGCTCCTGCAGGATCTCGGAAGCGAAGCACTTCTCTTCGCGGAGGAGGCCGAGGAGCAGATGCTCGGTGCCGATGTGCTTGTGGCCCAGGCGTTCGGCTTCTTCTGCGGCATAAGCCAGGACGCGCTTGCATTCATTGGAAAGCGGCAAATCGACCGAAGTCGAAACTTTTTCGCGGATGGTGGTATGAGCTTCGATCTGCTTGCGGATCGACTCCACCGATGCGTGCGAGCGCAGGAAACGGTTGGTTAAGGCCTTGTCCTCGCGCAAAAGGCCAAGCAGCAGATGCTCGGTCTCGATATAAGGCGAGCCGAACTGGCTGGCTTCATATCGCGCGAAGAAGATCACTCGCCGTGCCTTCTCCGTATAGCGTTCGAACATTGTGTTCTCCTAACTTGCAGGCTCTCGGAAGGAGTGGCCGTCCGATGTGTTATCGGCTTCAGCCCAACCTGCACGCGCCCTGATCAATAACTTCGCCGCCGAAGGCCTTTGGAAAATCCGTTACTTGCCTTCGAACAGCTCTTATGGATGGTTTAAGGAATGTTGTTCGTTCCTCTGCGTCTTTGGCGCGTTGCGGATGCCGCCGAAGACTTCCACCCTACCCTGATTGGCCTTGAGGGAGTGATTGCTCCGCTGTAGACCCTTACATAATCTGACTCGAAATTCGCCGGAAAGGTGCAAGACCGCTATGCCGAAGCGGGGTTGGGCCCGGTTTGGGAGGTTTGTCCCAAAGCTGAAAGGCGCCCGCCCTCCAGGCGCAGAGTCCGCGTACATCGCGCGGCCAGGTCGAGATTGTGGGTCACCACGATGGAGGTGAGCCCGTGAGAACTGTGCAAACGCTCAAGCAGGTCGAAGACGCGGCCGGCAGTGGTTTCGTCGAGGTCGCCGGTCGGTTCGTCGGCAAGGAGCACGGCGGGGTTGCCGACCAGCGCGCGGGCCAGCGCGATGCGCTGCTGCTCGCCGCCGGAGAGCTCACCGGGCCGATGATCGCTGCGGTCTTGCAAACCGACCTCCGCTAACCAGTTAGATGCTGCTGCGAGAGCATCGCGGCGAGATTCTCCGCGAGCCAGGAGCGGCATGGCTACGTTTTCAAGCGCCGAGAACTCCGGCAACAAATAGTGAAACTGCCAGACGTAACCGATTTTGCGGTTGCGAAAGGCGGCACCCTCGCGGGCGGTGAGACTTGCCACGTTGGTTGAGGCGCAGTGTACCGTTCCTGCCGTGGGCGTATCAAGAGCACCAAGGATGTGCAAAAGGGTACTTTTACCGGCCCCGGACTGGCCGACGATGGCGACGAGCTCGCCGGGGAGCACTTCCAACTCCAAATCCTTGAAGAGGGTGAGTGCGCCACGGGCGGTTGTGTAGGTCTTTTCGAGGTTGTGAACCTGGACGATGGGCGACCGCACTTCCGGGGCCCGCGTGGGGCGGGAAGCCGGGTTGGCAGCCGTTGAAGAGGTTTGGTTCACCGTTGCACTCCATTTTAGCGTGATTGGCACCTGCGGTGCGGCAGACGCGCTGCGCGCCACCTGCGGGGACTGCGCGTCCAGCGAATCGCGCTTGCGCGAGGCCAGGTCCGAGGCGACCGGCGCAGCGGGTGGTACAGGAATACAGGAGAAAATGTCGTTCCTAACTTGGGAATTCCCGTGTGGCAACTGGTGGTGCGGCTGGGTTTGCGTGGGGCTCGCATACAGCGATACAGGATTAACGGTGTCAGCGAAATAAGCGGAGCTAGCGGAGTTAGCGGAGTTAGCGGAGTTGGGCACCCGCGGTGCGACAGGCATGAGACTGGCCGGAGCGAGGCTTGGGCGCGGGAAGAGGTCGCGCAAGCTGCTTGTGTTGGCCGGGTTTTGGGTGTTGTTGGGCATCGTCCGCTCCTGAAAAGCAAAAGGG
>Ga0181516_10001107_pt1 | contig 21441 bp, 14 predicted proteins | sample PEATcosm2014_Bin_25_FD_121104 | JGI IMG/M metagenome (GOLD analysis project Ga0181516, IMG submission 121104) | Peatland microbial communities from MTU Mesocosm Facility, Houghton, MI, USA - PEATcosm2014_Bin01_10_metaG | ecosystem: Environmental > Terrestrial > Soil > Wetlands > Peat | place... | reverse complement strand
GAAGCCGCACGAAACGCTTCGCGTTTGGCATTCAGCCACATTCAACTCCATCTGCTTCCCAACAGCCACCAAGGCCACCGTCCCCACCTGAGCCAGAAAAGTCACGGAACGTTTGCTGGAAGCCATCCGCCTGAAAGGCGGAGGGCTTAGACCTGGCGTCGGAAGCTAAAGCCGAGACCCTATGCTGGCTTCCATCGGTACGACGAAAGTCGCGCCCTGTTACAAGGCGCGTTGAAATCTGCGTTTTCAGCGATTTGTACTGTCTTTACCCAACAGATTCAAACGCGATTGCCCTAAACGAATGCGCAACCGCCCAAGCACACGAGTCGGGCTTGCAATGGCCAGCCAACATACGCGACCCCACACTCGCGTGTTAGCCTGATTTGCAGCCGAGCCTGTTTCTGATTCACCAGCGCACAAAGGAGAAAACCTTGCCCCGGGAGATAGCAGAGAAGAAGGAAGCGATGCAAACGAGCAACGATTCAACTTCCTCTTGCTTCGCCTGCGGCGCCGACAATCCACGCGGGCTGCGCCTGCACTTCCGGTTGCAGGAAGACGTGGAAATGGCAGCTGATTGGATCCCCGACGCCGACCTCGAAGGCTATGAGGGCATCGTGCACGGAGGAATTGTTAGTACGGTGCTGGACGAGGCAATGGCCAAGGTTGTTGCGGCCTTGGAAGGCAAAGCGCTTACCGCGGAAATGCGGGTCAGATTCCGCCGCCAGGTTCCCTCCGGGCAGGTGGTTCGTATTCGTGGATGGATCGATAGCCGGAACAAGCGAATGATCAATGCCGAAGCCGAATTGACCGCGCAAGACGGCACAGAACTCGCGCACGCTTGGGGAGTTTTTCTCCGCCCGCGATAGAGCGGTCGTTCAAGGGTGTTTTCAAGCACCGTCTCTTTCCCCTATGCCGAATGCTCTGGACGCATGGCCAGCCCCGCCGCGACAATGCACAGCATCTCGTTTATAATCAGTGCATTAAAGAGTCGTAGTGTACAATCACACCATGTTTCGCGATCTGAGCCCGCTCTTCGGTTACATGCGCCGGTACCGCTGGGGATACGTGCTTGGCACCCTCTCCTGCGTTTGCACCAATGCCATCTGGGTACAGTTCCCCCGTGTCCTGAAGATGGCCGTCGATGAACTGCAAAAGAACCAGGCCACGCGGGCAAGCATTCTGTACTTTGCGGGACTGCTGATTGCCATCGCCCTCATTAAGGGCGTCTTCCTTTACTCGCAGCGCTGGATTCTGATTGGAATCTCGCGTGAAATCGAGTTCGACCTGCGCAACGATCTCTTCCGGAAATTGGAGCAGCAGGACTCCGGCTTCTACCAGCGCTACCGGACGGGCGACATCATGGCCCGCATGACGAACGATCTGAACGCCGTGCGCATGATGCTGGGACCGGCTCTGATGTACAGCGCGAACACTATCTTCTTTACCGTCGGAGCACTGTTCTTCCTGCTGCACATCAGCCCCTGGCTCACACTGGTGGCCTGGGCGCCGATGCCCGTCGCCAGCATTCTGGTACAGTACTTCGGAACCAGGATTCACGATCGCTTCGAGCACATTCAGGCCAGCTTTTCCGAGATCTCGTCGCAGGCCCAGGAGAACTATTCCGGAGCCCGTCTGATTCGCGCATTCGCCCGCGAAGAGTCGGAAATCGGCCTCTTTGAAAAACTGAATCGTCAGTACATTGCGCGCGCTCTGCGACTGGTTCAGTTGATGGGCATGCTCTGGCCGTCTCTGGAATTCATCCTCGGCGTGTCGATGGTGATTACTTTACTGGCCGGCGGGCACGAGGTCATTGCACACCGCATTACCGCCGGCGATTTCGTCGCCTTCAACACTTACATGATTCTGCTCACGTGGCCCATCATCGCAGTGGGCTGGGTGGTAAATCTTTTCCAGCGCGGAACTGCCTCGATGAAGCGCATCGACGAGTTGCTCCGCTCCGAGCCTGCGATCAACGACAGCGCCGCCGATCCGTCGATTGGCGCGGACTTCACGCTCAACGGCGATATCGAGTTCCGCAATTTGAGTTTTGGTTATGGCGATTCACCGGTTCTGCACAACATCTCGCTGAAAATTCCCGCCGGCTCCAGCCTGGCCATCGTCGGCCCTACAGGATCGGGAAAGTCTACTCTGGTCAACCTTCTGACAAGACTCTATGAAGTGCCGGAAGATTCGCTTTGGATCGACAACCGGCCGGTTCGCTCTTATCCTCTCGCAGTGCTGCGCCGCAACATCGGCATGATTCCGCAAGAGACTTTTCTGTTCAGCGAAACCATTCGCGAGAACATCGCATTTGGCGTACCGGATGCCGGCAATGAGGCACTGCTGGAAGCATCCGAGTCGGCACATATCCGCCAGGAATTCGATGAGTTTCCGCTGGGATTTGAAACCATGGTGGGGGAACGCGGAGTGACCCTCTCGGGTGGACAAAAACAGCGAGCGGCGATTGCCCGCGCCCTGTTGCGCCGCCCGGCAATCCTGATTCTCGATGATGCACTGGCCAGCGTGGACACCTACACCGAAGAACGGATCCTGGGAGGACTGCGCAGTTACACAGCGACGTCGACAACGATTCTGATCTCGCACCGGGTGTCCACGGTGCGGAACGCGGACCAGATTGCCGTCATCGATGATGGAAGAATTGTCGAGTTGGGTAAGCACGATGAGCTTCTTGCGCTCGATGGATATTACGCCGGCCTATATCAGAAGCAGCAACTGGAAGAAGAACTAACTGTAACCGGATAGAGGATAAAAACAACAGTGCCGAAAAATCCGCGCTGGTGGTAGCCACACGCGATTTTTCGGCACCTCTTACAACTTATTTGAATTCGTCCTCAAGGGCTGAAGCCCTCCGGGTTTTTATTGGCCATTTGGCGTTAAGGCTAAAACCGCGGCCTGACGCTTCTTGTCCACCCGAAGAAGTTTCTTCACAGCCTTCAAAGCCGTGCAATTTCAAGGACGGCTTGAGAGAGGACCTCTAAGCGTTCCAACTCGAGCCCACCGATGATTCACCACTGTACTCGTAGCCGTCAAAAACAGGCTGGTTGTGCATCGCCGAACGCCCGCCTGTCTGCTCGGGAGCCGGATTGACGGTGGGATCCTTGGCAACCTGACGCCATGCATCGCGCACGTTCCGCACGCAATCGATGGCATGATCGAATTTCTGCCGCGACGCGGACTGAGAAGCCTGCAGGACCTGCGCGAAGATCGAAGCGTAAAACTCGCTCAGAGCCTGCGCAGGGCGCCCGCCCACATCATGCGCAACCGCGCCTGTAGATGGACGATGATGTCCAAGGCTCGCTTTACGGCAGCTCGCCGCGCAGCCTCGTCTCCACGATCGACAGCGTCACTGGCAGCGTAAAGGAATCGAATGATCCCATCGTAGAGCGCCACAACCAAATCGACTGCCGAAGCGCCTTCCAGCGCATACTGCTGATAACTTCCCATTGGAAACATGCTCCTAACGGCACGACCGAGTTTGTGCGGCCACTGGACCGCAGTTCAACGTTTCGCGTCGAACAGTTTCGCGAACCACCTCGAACAGACCGCCCAACAGCTGTTTGCCGCGGGTTGTCCATGTGAACCCTCTGCTTATCCCTGGCTTTGGTTGTAGCCGGTGATCGCCGAGTACAACTCGTTGACCTGACTAAGTTGAGAAGGCAGCATCTGCAGAACTTCGTTTGCACTGTTCAGCTCAAGCGTGAGGCTCTTTGACTCCGAAGAGATCAGAGCATCCTCTCTGGATATATCGGCATTCATCGTGGATTCAATACTGCTGTTTGAATTCACGGCAAGCGCGGTAATGCCGGTGGAGTTGCTGTTTCCCGCATTGGTCAGCATCTGATTGAATGTCATGCCCCAGCTGTTTGCATTCTGAAAAAGGCCCTGCACTCCGCTGTAATCGGAGTTCAGAATTGAATCCAGAGCGTTGACATCCAGGGAAAGCGAGCCGTCGTTGTTCACGCTGATGCCAAGTCCGGAAAGGCTCCCAATGTCCGACGATGCGTTGTATTTCAGTACCGTGGTTGTGGGCGTTTTTGCATCCACAATACTCGAAGTCACGCTTATCGACCCATTGGTGTCTCCGTTTTGCGAGACCAGAGAAATGCTTTCCGAGCCGTCGCTATTGGTGACCAGGCTGGCAGTAACGCCAAGGCCCGCGGCATTGATCTGCCCCCAAAGTTTCGCCAGGGTATTGCTGCTCGAATTGATGGTGAATGTCTGTGGTGAATCGGATCCGAAAGAAATCACCACAGAACCGGAGAGCGTATCGTTGATGGCGCCAGAGGCGAGCTTGCCCAAGGTGCCGCTGGCGTCGGTCAATGAGCTATAGGTCAAGGCGGTGGGCGCAGAGGTCTGCAGCGCTGAAGAAACGGCCAAGGCTCCGCTCGTGCCTCCCGTCTGCGAGGCCAGAGTCAGGGTCGATGCTCCGTTCGCCGTAACCACGTTCGCAACCACACCGATATTCTTCGCATTGATGGCCGCCGCCAGGCCGGCCACCGAGTTATCCGAAGAAAGGGTGAACGTCTGCGCCGCAGCCGTGCCCACCTGAATGGCAATCGATCCCGATAGCTTGGTGGTGGGAGATGTTGAGACAGCATCGATGAATCCGTTCGGGTTGACCAGATTGATGCCGCCCAGAATGTCCTGCTGCAACATGGTTAGAGTGGGAGAGCCGTAGAGTGGGGCGACAGTGCCCGAAGAAGTCAACGCCTCCTGAGCGTTCATGGCGCTGATCAGCGAGTTATAGTCGCTCACCAGGCTGTTGACCGTGCTCTCCACACCGGAGTTGTAGTTGCCGATCACCACCTGCACCGCCGTAGATGACGTGGCCAGCAACTGGAAGGTCAGGCCGGGAATCAGGCCGGTAACCGTGTTCGAGGATGTAGTCAGGCTGACGCCGTCCACGGTCAGCGAGGCATTTGCGCCGGTCACGGCGTTCGTATAGCCCAACGTAGCGGGGACATTGTCTTTCAGGCTGGAGGTCACCGTCAGCGCTCCCGCCGAACCGGAGGTCTGCGAAAGAAGCGAGATGCTGGAGACGCCTGTGGTGGCGTTGGTCACGATACTGGCCGTCACGCCGAGGTTGGCCGAGTTGATCGCCGTCATCAGGCCGGTCAAGGTGTTATTGCTCGAACTCAGCGTAATGGTCTGTGGCGTACCCGTCGGGCCCACTTGCAAGACCACCGAGCCGCTCAGCGTATCGGAGGTGTTGGCCACCGTTCCCAGCGTACCGGTGTCGGAAGTCAGGCTGACGTTGCCGGCATCGGCGTAGCTCAGCGTTGCGGGTGTTGTGGTATCGGAAAGAGTGGGGGTGACCGTCAGCGCTGAGCCGGGTGTCTGCGAAAGAAGCGAGATGCTGGAGGTGCCGTCGCCGTTCGTCACGATGCTGGCCGTCACGCCGAGATTTGCCGCGTTGATCGCCGTCTGGAGACCGGTCAGCGTGTTATCTGACGAACTCAGCGTGATGGTCTGAGCCGTCCCTGAGCCCACCTGCAGCACCACCGAGCCGCCGAGCTTGTCCGCGAGGACCGCTGAACCCAGCGTGCCCGAGTCAAGCGTCAGGTTACTATTCCCCGTGTCGGTGAAATTCATGGAGGCCGGGGCCGTGCTGGTGGTGTCGGAAATGGCGGAAGAGATGGTCAGATCTCCGCCCGTGCCCGACGTAGCCGAAACAATGCTCAGCCGCGAGCCGGAGGCATCGGTCAGCACCGCAGCCGTCACCCCGATGCCGGCCGTATTGATGGCCGTAGCCAGAGTGGCCAGTGTGTTGCTGGAGGAACCCACGGTCACGGTCTGCGCCGCGGCGCTGCCCACCTGGATCACAATCGAACCTGCAATCGTGTCGTTGGCGCTTGCAATTTCTTTGAGATAGCCGCTGGAGGTCGCGGCCAGGTTGCTCACCACAACCGTATGGGTTCCGGCAACCGCCGCATTCGAAGCCGCGGTCAGTTCCAAAACATTGGTGTCGGAGCTGGAACCGGTCTTCTCGGAGAGAATCCCCGTGGCGTCGGTCAGGCTGCTCATGTCCGTGGAGATATTCGAGAGCAGCGTACCCAGGCTGGACAACACTGTGTCCTGGCTGTTGATGGTGCTGATCTGATTCTTCCATGGCGTCTCGACGTTCTGGAGATTGGCCATGATCTCGGAGACCGTCGAACTGACGTTGAAGCCCGCTCCACTGGTCGGCGAACCGAAGCTCAGTCCTACTGTACCCATCCCATCCTCCGTGCCGTTCAGAAGCAGCCGGAGAACCACCCGGCGCTTGGAAAGGTTAAAAGAAACTCACAAAATAGCCTAAAAGCCTGTTGTCAGAGTCCGTCTTGTAACAGGGCGCGACTTCAGTCGTGCCTCCACTTCCAAAGAATCAACCCGGCTTTGCAGGCTGTGCAAGAACTCCTTCTCAGGAGCAAGAAGCGTCAGGGCACGACTTAAGTCGTGTCCAAAAAGCCCAAAAAATGAACGGGGCTTTAGCCCCCGCCAGCAGCCTGGGTCAAAGGCCAAGTCTTGAAACGGCACGACTTTAGTCGTGCCTCAAGACGCTGAAGAAAAGGGTGGGCTTTAGCCCCTGAGGAAAGCTCTTCGGCGTTTTAGACTCTCTCCACCCGCTGCTCAATGCCATGACGCCAACAAATGCTCCTCGGGGGCTAAAGCCCCAGACTCATTCTATTGGCCTTATCGGCACGGCTAAAGCCGTGCCCTTTCAAGACCGAGGACAATGCCGTTTTTCCCACCGACAACTGAAGTCGTGCCCTGTTACAAAGCCTGTCGGAATGAGAAATTCGGCCCAGGCTGCCAAGGACAAAAGATGGAGAACCGGAAAATTCAAAAAACGGAGGAGGGCGCCCAACCTGGGCGCCCTCCTCCTGGTTTGCCAATCGTGCTCCGGATTACTGGAGCAGCTTGGTGACTTCCTGCTGCATGGAGTTGGCCTGGGCCAGGGCGGAGATGCCGGTCTGGCTGAGGATCTGGTACTTGGACATGTTGGAGGTTGCCGAAGCGTAGTCGGTCGCCTGCACGGCGTTCTGTGCGGAGGTGACGTTCTCTGCCTGGGTGCTGAGCACGGAGCTGACCGAGTTCAGCGTGTTGATCTGGGCGCCGATGTAGCCGTCCTGCGCCGCAACGGCGGTGATGGCCGCATTGAGCGCTGTCAGGGTTGATTCCGCGTCGTTCTGCGTGGAAAGGTCGGTGCCGCTCAGAGAGGTGCCGGCCTTGTCGGTGTAGCTGATGGTGGCGATGCCGCCCGTGGAGGAAACTCCGCCATCCGCAAACGAGGTGCCGCTGGTCTGCGCCAGGGCTGTTAGGGTATCGCTATTCGAGACGGCAATCTGGGTTGCTGACTGAGTGCCATTGCCCGTTGTGCCGGTCTGGTAGATTTCCAGATTGCCGGAGGCGGCGATGTCAGCCGTGAAGCCGAGAGAGGTGCCGCCCGCTCCGCCCGTGGTACCAAGGGTGTTGAGGGTCGCCGCCAAATGCGCCAGCGTGTCCGTCGTTCCCGCTGTGCCCAGATTGAGAGTTACAGTGTTATTCGCAGCCAAGCCATCGGTGATGGTCAATTGGCCCGCCAATGACGCGCCGCTAAGGATGGACACCACTGGTGTATTAGCCGCACTAGCCGTATGCGCGTTCACAGGGCTCGCTCCGGCAGTAATAGTGGTTGCCGCGGTCGAAGCGGTGATCGCTGTGGTGTAGGTACCTGAGCCGGTGGTGATTTGGTTGATCTCCAAAGCACCCGTAGTGCTGTTGATATCAGCCGAGAATCCGAGGTTGGTACCGGCGGCCGTGATGGATGCAGCCAAATGCGCGAGCGTGTCCGATCCCGCCGAGCCCGATGCCGCTGAGCCCAACTGGAAGGTTACGTTCCCTGCTCCTGTACCGCTGACGACAGTCAGGGCGCCCGCCAAGGGCGCGTTGGCAGCGATGGTTTCCACATCGTCAACTGTCGTATCGTCCGCACCCGAATTTCCGGCGGTCACTTTGGTCGAAGCCTGGCCAGCGGTGATATTGCCGATATTCGAGTCTTCGATGCCGTTGTTGGCAACGGTCCCCGTGGTAACTCCGGCGTTGTAGGCGCTGGTTGCTGTGTAGCTCGTCGTCTCATTGCCCGCCGTGCTCGTCTTGAGGGTATTGTCGGTCAAGTTGGAGCTGACCTTCAATGCCGCGGTGGAGTTATTCGAGGTGGTCAGGTCCAACGCACCGGTGGTCGCATCGACCGTTGCCGTCACGCCCAGACCGGCGTTGGTGGTGATATAGGAGGCAAGCTGGGACATGGTCACCGCGCCCGAAGCCTCGCTGTTGGCGGTAGCCACCTCGGCCGCTGTCACGGTCGTGGACGCATTGTTGCCGACCTGGAGCGAGATGGAGCCGCTCATGATGTCGCTGCCGGCCTTGGTAGCTGCTGCTGCCGCCGCTCCAGCCGTTCCCGTTGCGGCTTCCGTCGCGAGGGCACTAACGGTGTTGCCGTCCGCTGCCACCACGCCGCTATAGCTGCTCTGGCTGGGATTGCTGCCAGCGCCCACCGAACCGGTGATCATGATGCCCGTATCGGTCGCGAGGGCGGAGGTGTCTCCGGCCACGGCTGCCGTGGTGAAGCTGGCAGTCACGCCCAGTTGCAAGCCGTTGATGGCGCTGATCATGCCTGCAGCGGTATTTTCGAAGCCGGAGCTACCGCCGACCGTGACCTTGGTAGAGACGTCTGTGCCCGAGCTGGAAAGAGTGGTGATGGTCATGCTGGTGGTGCCGGCTGCGCCGCCGTTGAGGGTGTCATTGATTGTGGCGACGCCACCCGCTTGGCCAGTCTGGTTGGACAGGTCGACAAAGACATTGTTGCCCGAGGAGCCGGTATCGTATGCCATCACGCCATTGGTGTCGCCGACGTTGGACGAGGAGAGCGAGCGGATGTTCAGGCTGTCGATCGAAGCGCCGGTGGTCGAGGAGTCGCCGGTGTAGATGTTGGTGTTGGTGCCGAAGACGGCGGTGTTGTTATAGGTGGTGGTGGAACCGATGTTCGAGATTTCCGACAGGATCGACTGGTATTCCTGGTTGGCGGCCGTGTCCTGAGAGGAGTTGAGGGTACCGTTCGAGGCTTCGGTAGCCAGCGTAACGGCACGGTTGAGCAGGTTCGTCACTTGCGAGAGGGCGCCATCGGCAACGGACAACAGTCCAACACCTTCCTGGGCGTTTGTTCCGGATTGCGCGAGAGCTTGGGAGTTGGCCTGCAGACCGTTCACCAGCGAAAGGCCGGCTGCGTCGTCCGCGCCAGAGTTGATCTTCGAACCGGAAGACAACTGCTGAAGAACTGTCGACAAGCTGTTGCTTGTGTTGTTGAGATTGTTCTCAGCGTAGATAGCATTGATGTTGTTTAAGACACCCAGGGACATGGGGTACTCCGTATCGATGCGTTGAATTACGTTGCCGCCTCGGCTGGCGCGCCCTGGTTTTGAACTTCACTGGGCTGCTGCCGCCGGTTTGGTTTCGTCGCATCTGGACCCTTCTTCGGCGCAGGTTTGAAGGACTTTATGGACCCACCATTTGTGTCCCGGTTGAGTACAGTTGCACATTAGAATCAAGATTCTTTTCTAATTCTTTAATCTTTCGCCCATTCTGCCGATAAACACTGCGAAGGAGTTTGACTTCAATGATCGAGCTAACGCGCCTCAACGGCAATCCCATGGTGCTCAACAGTGACCTGATCAAAACCGCCGAATCCTCCCCCGACACGATGCTGACATTAATCAATGGTGAAAAGCTGATTGTGCGCGAGGAATGCAGCGTAGTTGTGGAGCGGGTTCTGGAGTACCGCGCGGGCTTGCTGGCGGCCGTGGCCAAGCGCATGCCATCGTATGAGGATTTGCCCAAGGCTGTGGCGCTTACCAGCCTCGACGTCTCCGGTCAACCCCCGGCATCGTCGCTCGGGGCGCGCCGCGACACGGTCCGCAGCATTCAGCGGTAACGCGCGTATGAGCCAGCAGTGCAACTCAACAGGAGCTGTTCATGGATAAAGCAAGCATCGCCGGAGTACTGTTGGCAGTCTTGGGAATAGTTGCCGGCCTTTTCATGGAGGGCGGGAACCTGGGCCAGATTCTGCAGCCGACTGCGGCCATCATCGTCTTTGGCGGCACCATGGGCGCGGTGCTGCTGCAATACCCATTGACCACCGTAATTGGCGCATTCAAAAGCATGGCCCACGTGTTTGCCGCGCCCAAAAAGCACAACGAACAGCTGGTCCGCCTGCTGGTGGCGTTCGCCAACAAGGCGCGACGAAACGGCGTGGTCAGCCTGGACGCCGACCTGCAGACCATTCAGGATCCGTTTCTCCGCCAGGCCTTGATGCTGGCCGTCGACGGCACCGAGCCGAACGAGTTGCGCAACATCATGCGCGTCAGCCTGGATTGCACCTCCGAGGGCGAAGATCAGTTGCCCATGGTCTTCGAGTCGGCCGGAGGCTTTTCGCCCACCATCGGAATTCTCGGCGCGGTGCTGGGACTGATTCAAGTGATGCAGCATCTGGACAATATCGATGAAGTCGGCAAAGGCATTGCCGTCGCGTTTGTCGCCACCATTTACGGAGTGGGCGCAGCCAACCTTTTCTTTCTTCCCATGGCCGGCAAGATGCGCTTACGCGCGCGGGCCGAACATCAACGCAGGGAAATGATGCTGGAAGGAATCGTCTCCATTCTGGAAGGCATGAATCCTCGGATGCTCGAGGTCAAACTGGCAGGTTTCCTGAATGAATCCGTACAGGACAAAAAGGAACGTGCGGCATGAGTCGGCAGCGTGAACAGCAACGCGTCAGCCATGATCGCTGGCTGGTGTCGTATGCCGATTTCATCACCCTCCTCTTCGGGTTCTTCGTAGTGCTATACGCGTTTGCCAAGGCCGACCAGAAGAAGCAGGTGCAGGTGGCCGAATCGATCGACAGCGCTTTCCATGCGCTCGGAATCTTCCCCGACGCGGCCCGTCGAACCACCAAGAATGCAACCGGAGAAGAGGCCAAGGACAAGGCAGCCATGGCCATGAATATTGTGATGGGAGAGGATGTGCTTTCGCCGGCCAAGGTGAAGGACGACCTGGAACATCTAAAGAAAGAATTGACGCAGACCCTCTCGAACGAAGTGGCCACGCACACGGTTTCCATCCAGATGGGCCGCGACGGCCTGGTGATCAGCCTGCGCGAAGCCGGATTCTTCAACTCCGGGTCTGCTGTTCCGAAGCCTGAAACGCTGCCCACGCTGCGTCAGATTGCCGCTTCGCTGGGCAAAACTCCGTATGATATGCGCATCGAAGGACACACGGATAACGTGCCCATTCATTCCGCGGAATTCGACTCCAATTGGGAATTGTCATCGGCCCGCGCCACGCACATCGCCCGGCTCTTTCTCGATATCAAGGCGATTCCGCCGGACCGGCTCTCGGCTGCCGGATATGCGGAATTCCATCCTGTCGCCAGCAATGAAACGGCTGCGGGCCGTTCGGAGAATCGCCGCGTCGACATCGTCGTTTTGCCGCGCACCAAGATTGACCTGTCGCTGCCGCAATCCAAACATTCCAGTGGCGCATGGCAGAAGATCACAGACGACGATTCCGCTGCTGCGCAGAATTGATCCGGCCACCATCGGCCTTTGATCTCCACTCATTCAAGAACACCGCCAGCCGCGGGATGAAAGCGGTTCGCACCTTGTAGCGCGGCGAAGGCTCTGCCCTGCAGTGGATTCTCTATCGAGAAACGTCTCCTGCGCGATTTGTAGAAGAGAGAATCCGGAGCCGTTCCGAGACCACGCCGGATGCCTGGCGGAATCGGTGCGCGACCCTTGCCTACCTGTCGCATCGCAGTGCAGCTGGTTCATCCCTGAACGAAAGTAAATAGGCGCCGACTAACACCTGGACAATGCTGGAATCGCGACTGCTCTAGAAGCGGAAGACATTCAGATGTTCGTACATCTTCTCCAATAGGCCAGTCAGTTCCCCCAGTCGATTGAGGGCGTCCTCGCTCCGATTCTGGGTCTTGAGCTTCAGGATGCCGGATGCCAGGGCGTGAATGCGCCAATGCAAAGCGACGATCGCCTGGAATTCCGGCTCCGATCCGCGTCCGGCCAGATTCTCAGCATCGAGCCAGGCGCCGAGCTTGCACTGATGCCGCCCCATCTGCGGGTGAGCATCGCTCTCGCCCTTGAGGAATGCCTCCAGAGCTTCCATCCAGGCAACATGCTCCGCCCGGGCATACACCAGCGGGCTTTCCTCGATGCCTTCGGAAAGCGCCTCCGACCAGCGTGGATCGGGCTGCCAGGAGGCAATCCATTGCGGAATGTTTTCCGCCGGCATGGGATAAGCGATCCCGTATCCCTGGGCAAGTTCGCAGCCCATCTTCAAAACCGCCAGTCCCTGCTCGATACTTTCAATCCCTTCGGCAAGCGACCTTCGGCTGAACGCTGCCGCTAGGCCGAGAACACCTTCGAGAATGGTCCGTTCGTCGGGATCATTCAGAATATCGCGCACTAATCCACGATCGATTTTGAGCACGCCTGCAGACGATTCCTTGAGATCCTGAAGAGAAGAAGTGCCGGCGCCAAAATTCTGCAGGGCAATGGAAACACCAAGTTCCTCGCATCCCTCCTGCAGGATTCCCAATCGATCCGCATTCTGCGAAATGATCGTCTCTTTGATCTCAAGTTCGATCATGGATGGACTCACAAGCGGATGCTGCGACAACAGTCTGGCAAGTCGCTCGACGAAGTCCGGCTGCCGGATCTGGCGCGTCCCGATGTTGATGCTCACCGGTATATCCAGCCCCATGTGAATCCACATCTCGATCTGAGCCAGAACGGTGCCGAAGATCCACTCAGTGAGAACATCGCACAGCGAATGGTTCTCGATTGCCGGAAGAAAAGCGGCTGGAGGTAGAAGGCCTTGTTCTGGATGCTGCCAGCGAATCAGTGCTTCAACGCCAACCACCTTGCCAAGACTCATATCCACCTTGGGCTGGTAATACATCGAGAATTCGTTTTTCTCGATGGCCTTGTGTATGCGCTCCAGCGTTTCCTGGTGGCCCCGCACGACACGGTCCTGGACGGGATCGAAGATGTGATAACGGTTCTTGCCCAACAGCTTGGCCTGATACATTGCATGGCCAGCCTGGCGCATGAACTGGTCGGCGCTCAGATCCTGCCCATGCGCATAGTAGGCAACTCCGATGCTTGCCGAGACCTGAAGGACGACATCGCCAATGAGCATGGGCTCCGACACAGCATTCAACAGGCGGACAATCGTGGGCACGGAGGCCAGTTCGTTCTGCAGATCGTGCACCACGACGGCAAACTCATCGCCGCCCAGGCGGGCAATCGTATCTCCTCTGCGCAGAACCTGCTGCATGCGGTTCGACAGGGCTTGCAGGAATTCATCGCCGACTTCTCGGCCATAATTGTCGTTGACGGACTTGAAGCCATCCAGGTCAACGTAAGCGAGCGCAATCCAGCGCTCGCGCCGCTGCAACTGATCCATGGCCTGATGCAGACGATCGGAAAGCAGCGCCCAGTTGGGAAGGCCGGTCAACGCGTCATAGTGCGCCAGGCGATCCAGTTTCTGTTCGTGCTCCTTGCGCGCAGTGATGTCCTGAACCGTACCTCGAACACAAACCAAGCGGCCAGCCCGATTGAACTCCAGGCGGCCCACGCCGTGGACCCATCGTTCGACGCGGTCGGCGCGGCGAATAATACGATACACCTGGTCGAATGCTTGACCCTCGCCAACAACTTCAACGGCAAAACTGGCGGCAATGAAAGCCCGTTCGTCCGGGTGAATCAGGTCTTTCCAGCCTTCCAGCGTGCGCTGGTACGTGGCGTCGATACCAAACAATTCACACAACACCTCGGAGCCGATCCAAGTGCCGTCCAGCATATTGATCGAGTAGCTTCCTATCCCCGCTGTGCGCTGCGACTCAAGCAGGGCTTGCTGGCTTTCAAGCAGAGCCTCCTCGGCTCGTCTCAGCTCGGTCAAATCGCGACCAATGGTGAGCAGCGCGATCGTCTCTCCATGCCCATTCCGAACCGGAAGCGCGCGAAGAGCAGCGCGATACTGCACGTCCTGTCCAAGACCGGTCTCCGCAACTGCATCGCCGGCAGCCGCGCCAGCAAGGATCTTCTCGTCCTCGCTGTACAACGCATCCGCGATTGATTCCGACAACAGTTCGTAGTCCGTCAATCCGATCAGGCCGGAGTGCTCTCGTGCCAAAGCAGGATATGCGCGAACGGTCTTCTCACTTGCCCAGAAAATGACGTGGTTGCGGTCCTTGAGGTATACGAAGTCATCCAGGGCATTCATCAGGGCTGGGCAATCGGTCAAGATCGCCCGCGGGTCCGGCAGCTCAGCTGCCTGGTGCAAATGGAGTTCGAGAACCACTTCGTCGTCGCCGCCGGACTTTTTGCGAAAGTCCAGCTTGACCACGCGAATCCGCCCGTCCGCCCGCCTGAAGCGCAGATTGAGCGAACCGCTCTTCGGTTGCGCTAGGGCGGAAAAGAGAGCCTCGGCCTCCGCAGCGTCTGCGGGATGAATCGCGTCCTTCAGATTCACAGCGGACGAGAGGAGGTCCTCTCGTTTGAAACCCAGCAGGTCCTCAATTCCGTCACTCACCGACAAAACGGGCAGTCGACTGGTAAGCGCCAAACGGAGGGTGGTCTCAAACGCAATACAGCTCATCTTCTCCTTATCGGCAACAAACGATGGAACGTTTAGAGCCGCACCTGGAAAGCTATCCGCTTTTCACATTCATCGAGGGTCTCCGCTCGCCGGCGCTCGCATCGTCTTCCGCCCGGCGACGAAGACTTGTCGCCTGGGACCCCGGCTTGAGGAGACTGGCCCGGGGTCACGCCATCCCTGAAACCGTGGTAGCCAGTTATCATTAGATGCTTCCGAGGGCTAGAGACGCAAATAGAGGCTCGTCCGGCGAGTTCAGCAATGCACAGCTTTCAGCAGGCAGTATCCTGAATTGAGCCGTGGACCCATTCAGCCCTTCCCCTTCCGCGCGATTGCGCCGCATGCACGACCGCCTCGCAGAAGCCTACGGTGCGCAGCACTGGTGGCCTGCGAAAACGCCGTTTGAAGTCATTTTGGGCGCTTATCTCACACAAAACACTGCATGGAAGTCGGTTGTGCGCTCACTGGACAACCTGCGCGCGGCGAATGCGCTTTCCGTCGATGGCCTGCGCTCCGTGCCTCTCGACGCGCTCCATGAACTGATCCGCCCCTCCGGCTTCCAGACGCGCAAGGCGCCTGCCCTGAAGGCCTTTCTGGCGCTGCTCGATGCTGAGTTTGACGGCTCGCTAGACCAAATGGGCGCCACCTCTGCTCCAATTCTGCGCCGCAAACTTCTCGCCCTGCCCGGAGTGGGACCCGAAACCGCAGACGCCATCCTGCTCTACGCTTTTGGACACCCGGTTCCAGTTGCCGACGAGTATCTGCGCAGAATCGCCGAACGCCACCGGCTGCTGACGCCCCCGCCGGGCCGCAATCGCGCGGGATACAACGCGCTGGTCGTGCTGACCGAGCGAGCCTTTGCTGCCGATTCTGCTGAAGTTCGTACACCGCTCTTCAATGAGTTCCATGCCCTTACCGTAGCTGTGGGAAAAGCCCATTGCGGCAAAACCGCACGGTGCGAGGGATGCCCGCTCGAAGCAGACCGGCTGGAGTGGGGCAATCCCCTGTAAGGGCCGCGACCGGCGGTTCCCTGCCCGTGCTTTGTTCCTATGGCTTCGCCTGTAACTCGCCGTGGTAACTTTCCGGAGGTCCAAGATAACTTTCCGGAAGCTTCCCTTGGCTTAGAACGATCTTTTCAATCACGATTCCCGGATCGACCATGCGGAGTTTCAATGTGTGATAGCCGGGCGTATCGATTGCGAGCGTCGATGCCACCTTGCGCACGCCGTCACGGACAGTCTGCGCCCAGTCCTTGTCTGAACTGTGCTCCAGCGCATCAATGATTTTCGCGGGCCCATCGTCGAGCGAAAGCGTGAACCGCAAGCCGCGCCCGGGGACGAAATTCAAGGTTGGCGCAATAATCGTCTCAACATTGAAGGTTCCGGTGTCAAAGATGAAAACGCGGTATTCGAGAACAGGTGCAGAGTCCGATGGCCCGGCACTCGCCGCGGTCACTGGGAAGATCGTCATTCCCGAGAGCGTCTCGCCATAACCCGGAATGCTGTCCCAATGCACTCCGCCGGCGCTGCGATTCGCGGTAAAGTGCCCTGCCTCGATGGAAACGACGTGATTGGCCTCAGCGAACCCCTGCAACGCATCGCGCGCAGGCGAATCCGGTTTGAATGCATCAATGCGCACGTGGACCGATGAACCGCCTTGTTGCGTGATGGTTACTGCGCCGGTTTGCGATCCGGCAGGCACAGCGTCCCAGTCAATGCTGACCGACAGCCGCTCCTGCTTTGCGACAGTACCCCGAGCACTGCTGACCTTAATCCAGGGCTGATCGGCGCTGGCGGAGTAAGCGAAGGACTCACGCCCGCGATTGAAAATGTCGACAAATTCCGTCTGCTGATTGAACACGTCGAAGGCAGGCAAGGCGAGATTCGGAGACTCCGCCGCCCCAACCCGCACAGATCCCTCCACGGCAACAGACATCCGCGCGTTTTCGGCGGGCTGAACTTCGCTAACCGCGGGCATCGCGTTCAGCGGAGGCTCGTTCCAGAACGTGTAGCCGATGTGCGTCTGGTCCATCATGTGGTCCCATTTGCCGTTTGCCAGTTTGTGGTTGTACTCATCGGTCATGGCCGCGTCGGCGGCAAACAATTCGCGCGTTTCGTTGGCAAAATCGTTGGCGATCACTCGGCCCTGCGTTGCGTAAAGACGGTTCTTGCCCGCTGTAATATACAACTCGTTCACGATGGCCGAAGCCTTCACCGGATAGAGAACCAGTTCAAAGAACGCGTCGCGCTGATCGGCAGGGATCTGCGCGTAGAGGCGCTCTGCACTTTCGGTCAGCGCCTTCCAGTCGTCGAATACGCGGTCCGCCTCACGGAAATTGATGAGGCTGAATGTTTCCGGTTCCAGCAGTTCCGGCTTGCGACGACTGTTATATTGCGTGTACTTCGCAACCAGGTCTGCTATTTCTGCTGCGTGCTCGGGACCGAATTCGCGCGTCGCCCACAACTCGCCAAATTCCTTGAGATTGTCTTTGCCCCAGCGTTGCGGATCGCGCGCAAGATCCAGAAAGAATTCGATGGGAAACTCCATCGGCTTCAGATCGCCGACGTTCACAATCCAGATGCGATTGGCGCCATATTCCTGCGCCAGGTTCATCTGCTCCCAAACCTTGGTGATGTTGGTCGTATTGAGCCACTTGTAGGAACGCGGGTCGCCCACATAGTCGAAGTGATAGTAGATGCCGGCTCCGCCCGGCCGTTTGCGCTCGTCCGCGGTGGGCAGGCGGCGAATGTTGCCCCAATTATCGTCCGACCACAGCAGCGTCACATCGTCGGGAACGCGCATGCCCTTCTCGTAGTAGCCCTGCACTTCCTTGTACAAGGCCCAAACCTGCGGATCGGAATCGATGGTCGGGGTGCGATGGCGGGCAATGATCTCCCGCTGATCGGCAACAATCTTTTCCAGCAGCGCGATGTTATCGCTCTCCGCCATCGGCATGTCGCCATCGCCGCGCATGCCCAGAGTAATAGCGCTTTCGTAGTTCTTGTTGCGCTCGATGCCCGCTTCCCAGAAGGCCCGCAGTTCCTTGCCATTGGTCGAGTAGTCCCACGGGCCGGAGCCGTGGCGCTTCCACTCCTGCTGGGCGCGCAGCATGGGCTCGTGATGCGAGGTGCCCATCACAATCCCATACTCGTCGGCAAGTTTGGGGTTCAGCGGATCGTCTTCGTTGAACGCATTGCCCCACATGGCGGGCCACAGAAAGTTTGCCCGCAGGCGCAGCAGCAGTTCGAAGACATGCTCGTAAAACTGATGATTCAGCCCGCCGAATTTCTCGTGCGCCCAACCGGTCAGCGCCGGCGCCTCGTCGTTGAGAAAGATGCCACGATACTTGACCGCCGGCTCGCCGGTGACCCAGCGGCCCGGCTTTACGTAAAGAGCGTCTTGAGGTCGCACCGGAACATCGGCCCACCAATACCAGGGCGAAACACCCATCTGCTCGCTGAGATCGTAGATGCCGTAGATCGTTCCGCGCTTGTCGCTGCCGGCAATCACCAGTGCGCGCGCCACTCCGGGAAAAGGATGGTCGACAACTTGCGTCAATGTGGATTCCCACTTGCCCTGGATCCCGCTCACATCGATCTTGCGCTTCTGAATGAGCCAGTCGATGGCCCGGCTTTTACCGATGGTGCCGATCACGATCGGATACCCGGTTTTGCCTGGCAGTCCCGCGTTGGACTGCGTGAACAGATCCTGGGTGCAGCCGCAAACCCGCCCGGTGTCCGCCTGCAAATCGTGAGCGGCTCGCCGGACTCCAGGAAAATCGGAGTCGTCCACACTGATCGGCGCGGCCGACTTTGCATGCAGCAGTTCGAAGCTGCCCTGAGATTTCGCGCCCTCCACGTACCGTGGTTGGCCCAACGCCGCGGAGCGAACCGGGCTCAGCGTGACCACCAGCGCCAAGATCCAAAGGCAGAAGAGGCGTCCCATCGGTGGTCGATGCGCCTTCGCAAGAGAAACAACAAAACCAGAACTCATCAGAATCCCCTATTATGTTTTCGACACGAACAATATAATTGACCAGGGAAGATGTCAACTCAAGCAAACCCGGAATCTCAGTGCGCGCGCAGTTTCACACAAGGTTGGCGCTCCTTGATGGTTGCGTCGCCTTGAGTGCGGTCCATCCGGGGCGCATCAACTCTGGTTTCGCTTTAGCCGACTAGGCGTTTTCCGCCTGCAGGGCAAACCCTGTCTGCGATCCATTCGAGAGGGTTTCCCTCATCCAATTAAGAATAGCTTCCGAGAGCCAGCGGAGGAGCGGTTGTAAGGGTTTGCGCGCAGCTCGAGTATGCGGCACGATTCGGCTGGCCATGCTAATCTTCCTCGTTCAGTGTTTTCAACAATGACCGCGGTTCGGGTTCTTTGCATCATCGTCACAGCAGGTTGGTCTGGAGGGATTCGTTGGAAGGCAGGCGACACGCACGAGGAATACAACCTATTGACCTGACAAATGTGCAACTTGCGTCGAGCGAGACGGCGCGGAACATTAACCGGGACATCGTTCTGGAGCTGGTCAGGACCCACCAGCCTATTTCTCGCGCCGACCTCTCCCGCCGTTCAGGCCTGCAGCGCAGCACGGTTTCGCAGATAGCCGAACAGCTGATCATGGAGAACTGGATCTGCGAAGGCGCGGTGGCATCGTCGCCGCGCGGACGGCGACCTACATTGCTGGGACTGAACGAGAACCTGATAGTCATTGCCGTCGATGTCCACCCGCAACAGGCAACCGTCGCCATCGTGGATCTGAATGGACGCCTGCTTTCGCGCTCGCTGGTTCCGTTGACCTCCGACCCGGAAGCCTCGGTGCGTCTGCTGACCGAATGCATGGAACGTATTCGCCTGACCTTGCCGCGCAAATCGATCGAGGGCGTCGGCGTCAGCATTCCCGGCCGAATCGACCCGGCAACGCAAAGGCTGGCTTTCGCCCCCAACCTCCATTGGCCCAATTTCGACCTGATAACCGCCATCGAATCGAAGATGGGGCTGCCGGTAAAAATGGAAAATGCCGCCACGGCCTGTCTGCTCGCGGAGCTCACATTTGGCAACATCAACGGGATCCGAGATGTTGTCCTGGTGACAGTGTCGGAGGGAATTGGAACCGGCATCTTCGCCAATGGGCAGCTGATTTCCGGTCACCAAGGAATGGCCGGTGAGTTTGGACACGTTCCGATCGACTCGTCGGGTCCTGCTTGTGGTTGTGGGCAGATTGGCTGCTGGGAAACCTTTGCGTCCTGCCGCGCGGCGTTGCGCTACTACGAGGAACTTGCGCCTGGGGCTCGGCCTGTAAGCTTTCACGAGCTGTTGAATCTCGCCGAAGAGGGCAACCAGCCCGCCGAACAGGCGATTGTCAAACAGGCGCATTTTATCGGGAGGGGCTTACGGCAGATTATCGCCGGGCTGTCGCCTGAGATGATCCTGATTGCCGGGGACGTCACTTCTGCATGGCACCGCTATGGACCCATCATTGAGAAAGAGGCTGCGGCCATGACCCTGGCTGGAACCCCGCCGCGAATTCTGCCCACCCACGAAGGGGAAATTGCCCGGCTGCGAGGCGCCGCAGCGCTCGTCTTCCAGCGCCGCTCCGTTCGCAGTTCTCCCCAAGAAAGGCTGCCAGCGCGCATTTGAACAAGTGAGTTAAGCGCACCGGATTCCAGGGGAAGTTGCAAACATCCATTTCTGCCTGGACGCGCTCCCAGCGGCGGTTGCCACGAATCTCCGCCGCGGCGTTAAAACCACCGCGCAAGAATATCCCCGGCTGAAGGGATATGATGAAATCATCTCCTTTCGTTCGTAACACAAACAAACTCTTCGAGCCGTAGCGCGTCGTAAACAAAGGGCCAGGTATTCATCGATGAAGAATGCGCTTTTTGACTTGAACGGCAGGATCGCCGTCGTAACGGGTGGAACAACCGGGCTGGGACGCGCCATTGCTCTGAGCCTGGCCGAGGCGGGCGCGGACGTTGTGGCCACCTCGCGCCGTCCAGAACAGGTGCGGCAAACCGGCGCGGAAATCGAGTCGCTGGGCCGGCGCACACTTTGCGTGGCGAGCGACGTGGGCCAGCGCTCCTCGCTCCAGAAACTGCACGACAAAGTGATCGCGAAGTTCGGCAAGGTAGACATCCTGGTCAACGCCGCCGGCATCACGCATACGGCGGCGATGCTCGATGTCGACGAGGACGACTGGCTGCGGGTGATGGACACCAACCTGACCGGAACCCTGCGCGCCTGCCAGATTTTTGCACCCACCATGGCGAGCGCAGGCTACGGACGGATCATCAACATCGCTTCCCTCTCTTCCTTTGTGAGCTTCAACCGGGTATCGGCGTACTCGGCCAGCAAGGCAGGAATCGCCTCGCTGACCCGGTCGTTGGCGTTAGAATTGGCGCGCAGCGGCGTAAATGTCAATGCCATCGCTCCGGGAGTATTTCCGACGCCGCTGAACGCTTCACTGATTCAAGGCACTCCGCGCGGCGAAGAGCTGCTGATGCGCACACCGATGGGACGTTTTGGCGAGGCGCGCGAACTGGCTGGCGCAGCCATCTATCTGGCTTCTGAGGCGGCTTCGTTCGTCACTGGCACGGTGCTGGCAGTCGATGGAGGCTTCCTGGCCAGCGGAGTGAATCAATAAGACAGGGATCAGGGATCAGGGAACAGGGATCAGGATTGCGGGTGCCCTCGATCTCGATTCCGAGACCGGGGAAGTTCGCCTATAGCCGGTTC
>Ga0181516_10001105_pt1 | contig 21451 bp, 17 predicted proteins | sample PEATcosm2014_Bin_25_FD_121104 | JGI IMG/M metagenome (GOLD analysis project Ga0181516, IMG submission 121104) | Peatland microbial communities from MTU Mesocosm Facility, Houghton, MI, USA - PEATcosm2014_Bin01_10_metaG | ecosystem: Environmental > Terrestrial > Soil > Wetlands > Peat | place... | reverse complement strand
GCGGTGTCTTGCCCGCGCCCCCGCGCGCCCGAAGACCCTGATACCGGCGCGGTCATCCGCCACATCCGCGGGCTGGTGAGGAGCGACCGATGATATCGCGCGCATTACCGCCGCTGGCGTTCGGCTTACTCCTGCTTGGCGCCTGGCAGGCGATTGTGGTGTTCGGCCAGATTCCGGAATATCTGTTGCCGTCGCCGACCGCGATCATCGCGACGTTCGACCGCGCGCTGGCCGATGCCTTCGCGGTGACGTTCATCGAGGCGCTTGCCGGGTTCCTGATCGCCAGCGCGCTGGCCTTCGCCATTGCCACTTTGTTCGTGCGCTATCACGCGCTCGAGGAGGGGCTTTTCCCCATTGCCATTGCGGTGAAAACGACGCCCATCGTGGCGATCGCGCCGCTCTTGGTGATCTGGCTCGGCACCGGATGGTGGTCCAAGATCGTGGCGGCGATTTTGATCTGCTTCTTTCCGGTGCTGGTGAACACCGTAAAGGGCCTCAAAGCCGCCGATTTCGAATATCGCGAACTGTTCGAGACGATGGGCGCGAGCCGGGCCCAGGAATTCCGCAAGCTGCGCGTTCCCTACTCGCTGCCCTACGTGTTTTCGGCGCTGAAGATATCCTCTTCGCTCGCCGTGGTCGGCGCCATCGTCGGCGAATTCGTGGGCGCCACAAAGGGCCTCGGCTATCTCATCATTATTTCCTCGGCGCACCTCGAAACCGCGACGCTGTTCTCGGCGATCTTTGCTGCCGCGTTTGCCGGCATCGCCATGTTCTACATGATCGGCTGGACCGAGCGGCGTTTGATCTTTTGGTCGACCGGCGACGCGGAATGATCGATGCGCGCGATCTCGGTCAACGTGGTGCGGATTCCGACCAAAGGTCCCGGCGACGTTTCCGGCCTCATGCGCCTCATCGACACGGGCGAAGTCGCGCCGTCGTCGATTCTGGCGGTGCTCGGCAAAACCGAGGGCAACGGCGGCGTGAACGATTTCACCCGCGAATACGCCGTAGCGGCTTTGTGCGAGGCGCTGTCGCCGCATCTTGGCGTGGCGCCGCGCGCGGTCGAGGATAAGATCGCCTTTGTCATGTCGGGCGGCACCGAAGGGGTGCTGTCGCCGCACCTCACCGTGTTTGCGCGCACCTTATCCGCCGACGCTCCGAACGGCGGAGCGACCGCGAAACGGCTGAGCATCGGCATCGCCCATACCCGCGACTTCCTGCCGGAGGAGATCGGCCGCACGGTCCAGATCGAGGAGACGGTGAAGGCCGTTCAATCGGCGATGCGCGATGCCGGCATCGCCGATGCCGGCGATGTGCATTTCGTGCAGATCAAATGTCCGCTGCTCACCAGCGAGCGTATCGAGGCGGCGCACCATCGCGGGCACAAGACGGTCACCACCAGCGGCTACGCGTCGATGGGCTATTCCCGCGGCGCGTCCGCGCTCGGCGTGGCGCGAGCGCTGGGCGAGATCGACGGCGCGATCAATGAAGACAGGGTGCTCAAGGACTGGGACTTGTTCTCGTCTGTCGCCTCGTCGTCGGCCGGGATCGAGCTCATGCACAACGTAGTCATCGTCATGGGCAATTCTGTTTTGTCGCTCAGCCCGTTCGTGATTGGACACGCGGTGATGAATGACTCGATCGATCTTTCGTCCGTGATCGCGGCGCTCAAAAGCGTCGGGCTTGGCCTGGCGGATGCGCAGTCGACGAACCGGCTGGTCAACATCTTCGCCAAGGCGGAGGCGTCGCCGGACGGTTGCGTGCGCGGCTTCCGCCATACCATGCTCGACGATTCCGATGTCGGCTCCACCCGGCACGCGCGCGCGGCGGTCGGCGGCTTGATCAGCGGATTGTCGGGAACCGGCGCGGTTTACGTGTCCGGCGGCGCCGAGCATCAGGGACCGCCCGGCGGCGGCCCGGTCGCGGTGATCGCGCGGGTATGACAGGCGCCGCTGCCTACTGATTCACTACACGGCCTGCATTTCCCGCCCGGCGCGGCGCGCCCAGTTTTCCCAGGCGCGGTTGAGCGTGTAGTCGTTGACCCGCGCGACGATCTGATCGACCTCGCCGGCGGTGAGGAATTTGATTTCGCCCATTTGCATCGCTTGCATCTGCAACTTGGCGCCGAGTTCGAGATAGACCGAGACGAACACGGCGTGGCGCACCGAGCGGCCGACCACGGTGGCGCCATGGCCGCGCATCAGCGTCGAGGGGCGCGCACCGAGACGCTGTGCCAGATCGCGGCCCATCGCCATGTCGCTGACCAAGAGCGTGGTGTCGCCGAATTTATCGTGGGAATCCCAGACAGGCACTTCGTGGCCGAAATTGGCGCACATGTGCAAAAGCGGTTTGAGTTTCTTGCCGGTGACGCCGAACGGGATCACGCTCGGCGAATGATTGTGGACGACGGCGTGAACGTCCGGCCGTGCCTCGTAGATCGCGCCGTGGATGAAGCGCTCGAGATAGGGCGCCCGGCCGTTTTCGGCGATCGCGGTGCCGTCGAGCTCGTATTCGACGACATCGCCGCGCTCGATGCGTTCGGGGGCCCGCGCCCGCGACAACAGGTAGTGCTGCGGATTATCGGGATGCCGGGCGCTGACGTGGCCGAAGGAATCGACAATACCTTCGTTGGCCAGGATGCGGTTGGCGGTCACGATCTCTTCCAGAACGAAGTCAAGCTTGCTCATCGCGCCGTTACTCCCCTGATCGCCGCTATGTTGTAGCGGCAGCGCGTCGCGGGACTCAATCGCCAATCTGCGCTATGCCAATTTTCGCTGTACAATGCGCCGAACGCAGCGCTGCAATCGGGGAGCTTTCGGATGTTGCGACGCCTTTGCTTTATCACCGGCCTCGGCGTCACACTCGCGATTGGCGCGGCGGCTTTGGCGTGGGCGCAGGGCGGCGCGGCGAATTTTCCCGATCACCCGATCCGGGTCATCGTCTCGGTGCCGGCGGGCGGCGGCGTCGATACCGTGACGCGGATTGTCGCCGGCAAAATGCAGGCTCTGCTCGGCCAGTCGATGGTGGTCGAAAACAAAGCGGGCGTCGGCGGCAGCGTCGCCGCCGAATACGTCTTTACCTCGCCGCCCGACGGCTACACCTTGCTGGCGTCGCAGCCGTCGCCGATCACCACCAATCCGTTTCTCTATAAATCGCTGAATTACGATCCGACGCTGTTCGTGCCGGTCGCGATCATGTCGCATGTGCCGAACGTGGTCCTGGTGCGCGAGGATTTCCCGGCCAAGACGGTGCAGGAGCTGATCGCCTATGCCTTGGCCAATCCGGGCAAGATCAACTATGCGTCGCAAGGCATCGGCACCACCTCGCACGTGACCGCAGAGCTATTCCAGAAGATCACCCATACCAAGCTCGTCCACGTGCCCTACAAGGGCACCGCGCCGGCGATCAACGATCTGCTCGCCGGCAATGTCGATCTGATGTTCAACGAGCTGGCGACGTCGATCGAATTACACAAAGCCGGGCGTGCGCGAATCCTCGCGGTCACCGTCAAACACCGTGTTGCGGCGCTGCCCGATATTCCGACGCTTGAAGAGGCCGGTGTGCCGGGTTGCGACTCCGACACCTGGCACGCTCTGACCGCGCCGCCGAAAACGCCCGCCGATATTGTCGCCAAGCTCAATGCCGCGGCCAATAAGGCGCTGCAGGACCCCGATCTGCTCGCGACATTTGCCAAGCTCAGCATCAGTCCGGGCGGCGGCACGCCGGCCGAGGTGAACGCTTTCATCAAGGAAGAGACGCAGCGCTGGGGTGACGTGATCCGCACCGCCGGCATCCAGCCGCAATAGGTAAACGCCGGACCGGCGCGTAAACCAAACGCGGCGCTTGCGGTTGCGCCGCCGGGTGGTCCTGACACAATACCCGGTTATGAAAGTCATTATCGCCGGCGCCGGCATTGGCGGCCTCGCCGCCGCACTGATGCTGCATGCGCGCGGCATCGACTGCGAGATATTCGAGCAGGCCGACCAGGTCCGCGAGCTTGGCGTCGGCATCAACACGCTGCCGCACGCGATCAAGGAGCTTGCCGGGCTCGGCCTGCTCGAACGGCTCGACGCCGTCGGCATCCGCACTTACGAGTTGTTCTACACCAACCGCTTCGGCCAGGAGATCTGGCGCGAGCCGCGCGGGCTCGACGCCGGCTATGACGTGCCGCAATTCTCGATCCATCGCGGCCGCCTGCAAAGCGTGATCTATCAAGCGGTGCGCGCGCGGCTCGGTGAATCGCGCATCCATGCCGGTCACCGGCTCGGGGCGTTCCGCCAGGACGAAGCCGGCGTCACCGCCTATTTCTTCGACAGGAACGGCACGCATCGGACGACGGCGCATGGCGATATCCTTATCGGCGCCGACGGCATCCATTCCGCGGTGCGCGAAGCGCTCTATCCGAACGAAGGCCCGGCGCGTTGGAACGGCTCGATGCTGTGGCGCGGCGCCATCGATTGGCCGAAGTTTTTGACCGGCCGTTCGATGGTGATTGCCGGCGGCATGGCGGCGAAGCTCGTGATTTATCCGATCGGCGAGGGCGCGCGCGAGGATCGCCCGCTGACCAATTGGGCGGTTCTGGTGAAAGTCGCCGAAGGCGGCGCGCCGCCCAACAAGGAAGATTGGTCGCGGCCGGGCCGCTTTGAGGACCTGATGCCGCACGTGCAGCGCTTCCGTATTCCCTATGTCGATGCCAAGGCACTGATCGAGGCAACGCCGGAATTCTGGGAATTTCCGATGTGCGACCGCGATCCGTTGCCGCGCTGGTCGCACGGCCGCGTCACGCTGCTCGGCGATGCGGCGCATCCGATGTATCCGGTCGGCTCGAACGGCGCCTCGCAGGCCATTCTCGATGCGCGGGCGCTGGCCGATCGCCTGATCGGCGCCGAGCATCCGGCCCATGCGCTATGGGCCTACGAGCAGGAGCGCTTGCCGCCGACGGCGCAGATCGTGCGCATGAACCGCAGCGGCGGCCCGGAAGGCGTGATCGACGCGGTCGAGGCGCGCGCGCCGGACGGCTTCACCGACATCGACGCCGTGCTGTCTTACGAGAACCGCAAAGCCATCGTGCGCGGTTACGCCGCGACCGCAGGCTTCGCCCGCGAGCAGGTCAACACCGCCGCCCCGCGCTAAAGCGCCGCTTGTGATGGACCTCGCAAACATTACATAATTGCTGGTGGACCAAGTCCGCGGCGCCACGCAGCGATCGGGCCAAAGCAACAGATCATGGCCGACAATTCAAACAGACCGGAACGGCCGCGCGCCGAGCCGGAGATCATCCCGCCGGATCGCAACGGTAGACCCGGCGATCGGCGATTTGACGGCCGCGGCCCGGCTTGGCCGCCGCCGCCGTTCGGCACCACGGCGGGCGGCACGCACCGGGTCTATGTCGGCCGCATCGGGCCGCTCGGCTTCGCGCTCCTCCTCCTGGTCATCGGCTTTCTCGCCGCGTTCATGCTGTTCATCCTGATCGGCGCGGCTTTGATCTGGATCCCGGTCGTTGCGGTGCTCCTGATTGTCGCCGCAATCGCGGGCTTACTCCGCCGATTGTGACCGCACCTGGGCGGCCATATACCGCCCGTTAACCTTGATCTTTTATCGATTGATTAACCATACCAGAAAGCCTGGACATGGCCGGCCGCATGCACGTTGAGTAGGCGGGTAACGGGCGTCTAACGCCGAAAGCTCAAGGCCGCTCACGCCGGCCTGCGGCGCCGCTCGCTGCAACACAGATGGAAAGACATTCGAGTGCCGGATGTTCGAAGCGCCGCGCCAAATCAAATCAGCAGTCGTCGGGACCGGCAATTTTGCCGACGGCTTCGCGCCGCTTTCGCAGCTTGATCTCTCCAAAATCTGGTCGGTGCTCTGGCAAGGCCGGGCGACGATCCTCTATTCCACGATCACGGCGCTCGCTTTGGCGGTGCTGTTCGTTGTCGTAGCGCCGCGCGAATACACGGCGGTCACGCAGATCCTGATCGATCCGAGCGATTTGCGCGGAGTCGGCAACGATACCACCCAGGTCTCGCAATTGAGCGACGCCGCGCTGATGCAGGTCGAGAGCCAAGTCAGCGTGCTGAGTTCCGACGCCGTGCTGCGGCGCGTGGTCAGTTCGGAAGGGCTCGATCACGATCCGGAATTCGTGCGCGGTCCGTCCTTCATCAATATCCTGATGGGCAAAGGTACCGCTCCCGGCGGCAACACGCTGGCCGCCCTCAACGAGCTCAAGCGCCGCGTCGTGGTCAAGCGCGCCGAGCGCACGTTCGTGGTGGAAGTGGACGTCACCAGCCGAGATCCAATGAAGGCGGTGCGCCTCGCCAACGCCATCGCGCAGGCCTATCTCGATGAGCAGACGCAAGTGCGGATCGACGCCGCCCGGCAAGTGTCGCAGTCGCTGTCCGGCCGCCTGCAAGAGCTGAAAGACAGCGTGCGCGATGCCGAGCAAAAGGTCGAGGCGTTCCGGGCCGGCAATAATCTGGTCGGTGCCAACGGCCAGCCGGTGACCGATCAGCAGCTCACCGAAATGAACAATCAGCTCGGCGCCGCGAGCGCCCATACCGCCGAGGCCAAAGCGCGTCTCGATCAGGTCGAAGCGGTGCAGCGCACCAAGGACGAGAACGGCGCGTTCCCGGAAGCTTTACAATCGGCGACCATCACCCAGTTGCGCGGCCAATATGCCGAGGTCATGCGGCGCGAAGCCGAGCAAGCGGCCACGCTCGGCCCGCTGCATCCCGCGGTCATTGACATTCAGGCGCAGGCCGACCGGCTGCGCCACATGATCGACGACGAGATCGACCGCGCCGCGGTCGCAGCGCGCACCGAATACGCCAGCGCCAAGGCCACCGAGCAGACGCTCGCCGGCAATTTCGAAACGATCAAGCACACCGCGATCGACAACAACGAGGCCATGGTCGGCCTGCGCGAGCTCGAACGCGACGCCCAGGCCAGCCGCGACATCTATCAGGCGTTCCTGGCGCGCGCCCGCGAGAGCGGCGCGCAAGAGCAAGTCGACACCAAGAATATCCGCGTCCTCTCCAAGGCCGACCTGCCGCAAAAGCGGAGTTCGCCGCCGCCGAGCCTTGTTTTGGCGCTGGGCGCCATGATGCTGGGCGCCGCCGCCGGCACCGGCATCGTTCTGGTGCGGCCGCCGGCCGAAGCGGGCGCGCGGCGATCCGGCATAGGCGAGACGCTGCGCCGAACGCTCGCGGCGACTGGATTCTGGCCCGCCGGCGCCGCCGCCGATATTCCGGTGCTTGCGGTGTTGCCGGTTGCCGACGTGTCGTTCGGCTTGAGCGCGGTCGACGATCCGGCGTCGCCGTTCGCCCGGGAAATACGCAAAGTCTATGACGAGGTACGGGCGAGCCACGTGACACCCGGTAACCCGAGCGTTCTCATCGTCGCCTGCGACGACGAGGACGATGCGGCAACCGTGACACTCGCGCTCGCGGCATTGGCCGCCGCGACACAGCGCGTGCTGGTGATCGATACCGATCTTGAGCGCCGAACGCTCGCGGCGATCGACGCCGAGCAGAGCGAAGCGGGTCTGGTCGACGTCGCCATGGGACGGCGGCTTCTGTCGGACGCCATCACGCTCGACCGCGATACCAATATCAATCTTATTCCGTTTGTAACGCCGGCGAGCCGCCGCGACCGCCGCATCTATGACGCCGACATCAGAAAAGCGTTCGACCAGACCAAGCGCTATGACATGGTGATCGTTGCCGCCATGAACGTGAGCGGCGACCCGAGCGTCGGTTTCTTCGCCGATCTGGTCGATCACATCGTATTGGTCGCCCGAACCGGCGGAGTCAACCAAGCGGCGTTCGGGCAAGCCATCTCGCGGCTCGGGCTTAATCCGCAGAAAATCCGCGGCGCGGTGCTGACCGGCGCCGAGGCCTAATCACGATGGCGGCGCCCGGTTTCCAGACTCCGGCGACAGCGGCGGCCCAACCGGCCGTCGATCTCGATACGCTCGTCCGCAGCGTGCTGTTCATCTCCGCGTTCCTGGCGGCCTGGATTTCGTTTCATCCGTTTCCCGACCTCGCCGAACCGCCGCAGGCCGTCGTCGAAGGCGGCGATATCGTCAATCAGCTCGCGTTTTCCACGCTATTCCTCGCCTTCGCGGCGTGGACTTACTGTCACGAACCGAGACGCCTGACGCTGCTGCTGCGGCCGGTCTTTATCCTCGCCGTGCTGTGGTGCGTCGTCAGCGTTATCGCGTCCTGGGAGCCGTCGCTCGCCGCGCGCCGCCTCGCCTTCGCGCTGGTGGTCATGAGCATTTCGGCGATGCTCTTGCTGCTGCCGAAGAACCTCCGTCATTTCGCCGATCTGATGGCCGCGGCGGCGCTGATCGTGCTGGTCGTCTGCTACCTTGGCGTTCTCCTGCTGCCGCAATATGCAATCCACCACGCGACGGATTTTCTCGAGCCCGAGCACGACGGAAACTGGCGCGGGGCGTTCCCGCACAAGAACGACGCCGGCGCCACGATGGTGCTGTTCGTCTTCATCGGATTTTACGTGGCGCGGATGCGCAGCCTCGCGCTCGGCGGCCTGATCGTGGTGCTGTCGGCGGTGTTTCTCGGTTTCACGCAATCGAAGACCGCGATCGGCGTGCTGCCGCTGGCGCTGATCCTGTCCGCCATTATCGGCCGCACCCGCAAGCCCGCGCTCGGCATCTTTCTGGTCGTCGCCATCCTGCTCATCTTCAACCTGAGCTCCATCGGCACGGTGCTGTTCGAACCGATGCGCAAGCTGATGGAAGCGATCATGCCGGACGCGACCTTCACCGGCCGAACCGAAATCTGGCAGCTTGGCGTCCAAGCGGTGGCGCAACGGCCGATCACCGGCTACGGCTACTCGACGTTCTGGGGTACTCCGGAAGTCGTCTACGGCATGGGTGAGGCCGTAACCTGGGCCAACGCCGCAACCGACGCCCACAACGCCTATCTCAATCTTGCGCTCGGCATCGGCATACCCGGCATGCTGCTGGTGGTCGCCTGGGTCGTCGTGCTTCCGATCGTCGATTTTTGCCGCAGCGCGCCGAGCCCGGAAGTCAGGGCGCTGCAGACGCTGTTTCTTCGCGTCTGCCTCTACGGCGTTTACGCGTCATGTTTCGAAAGCTCGATATTACAACAGGTCGGCGAAGTCTGGTTCTTCTACATGACGTCGACGTTCGGCCTGCGCTACCTGTCGATGACCCGCGCGACCGTTTAAGCCCGCCGTTAAGGACCGGCGTGCCGGTCGCTGTCCGCCGCCTTAGGGACGCCGAGGCGCAGCGCACGCATCAGCTCCGGATCGGGATAGCGATCGCTCTCGTGCACATAGAGGCCGAACGGATCGTCGCGCAGCACATAGGCGGTCCAGCCCCAGCCATGGCTTTCGATTGCCGCCGACGCATCGCGCAGCCAGCGCGCGCGCGAGGCGCGATCGAGTTCGACGCCGTCGATGGTTTGCTTCATGGCGCCGAATTCGGTGAACACGATTTGACTTGAATCGACCCCTTCGCGCTTTTGCCAATCGGCGATTTTGTTCATCCAATCGTCGATCTGCGCCGGCCCCTGCGCTTGATCGAAATATTTGCCGATCTCCGCCTCGGCCTGCGTCTGCGCCGCCACCGGATCGGCTCCGGGCGGCAGCGTCAGCGAGCGAAAGCGCGCGCGCGTCATTTCCAGCGTCGCGTCGCGGTTTCCCGCCGACGCCGGATACGGCACGCCGATTGTTCCGGCGAGGTAAGGCATCGTCCAAGTGGCGCTCTGGTGCGTGAACAGAAACGGATAATAGAAGTGCACGCTGACGAAATTGCGCCGATCATGCAGCAGATCGGTATCGAGTGCGACGATGCCTTCGATATTCGACCAGCAGCCGCCGGTCAGGAACAGCGGCAATTGCGCTGCAATGCGGCGAATGTGTTCCACCATGACTTGCTGATAGGCGGTCCAATCGGTGCCGAAATGGATGCGGCATTGCGACTGCGGCTCGTTCATCGGTTCGAGCGCCACGGCGCCCGAGGCGACACCGCCGAGCGTCGCGGCGACGCGCTCAACCACTGCGGAATAGGCGTCAAACTTCGGACCGTCGAGGCCGTCGAGATAAGTCTGCGGCAATTCGTGCTGCAGCGACGGCGGGAACAGCGTCACCAGCACGGCGAGGCCGTGGCGATTGATTGCGGAAACGACCGCGGCCAATTGATCGAGGATGGCCTGCTGCGCAGGCGCGTCGCCGGCCATCAGCGGCCCGACGTCGAGCGGAATCCGCATGTGGTCGAAGCCGATCCGATGCATCTCGTCGAAATCGAACAGATCGAGTGCCGCAAGCGGATGTGGAAAGGCCGGATCGGCATAGGCCCTGGACACGCCGTCGCCGGTGGTCTGGGGAAATTCAAAAAATTCGACGAGCGTTGCGCCGCGCCTGAACGTCAATGCGGCCGGCCCGGCAAAAGCCGGCGCGGCGATGAACCCCCACGCGATGATCGTCAGAGCGGCAAGCGCGCAACGCCGCGTCAAGGCTGGACCTTTTCGGTGGCCGGCTGCAATCCGGTTACCGGCGTTCGCCCAAGCCGCCGCTGCGCTTCAAACAAGCTGAGATAGCTTTCCATCATCCGCTGCCGCGAATATTTGCGGGCGATGGCGCGCGCGAAGGCCGCAACAAGGTAAGGCGCGGGCTTGGCCGCCAGTGCCTTGCCGATGGCGGAAATCCAGCCCTCGACGTCGGCGGCCGTGACAAAGGCGACCGGCTCGGCGCCGTCGGTGCGCAAAACCTCGTGCAGCACCGCAAGATCTGCGACCACCATCGGCAACCCGGCCATGGCGGCCTCGACGGCGGCAATCCCGAACGTTTCCCAAGTCGAGGGAAATACGAACAGGTCGGCCGCGGCGTAGAGATCGGCGATGTCGTCGGCCGGCAAGGCGCCGAGCAAATGCAGCCGATCGTCGACGCCGAGCGTGACCGCAAGGGCGTGGAACGCATCCCGTTGCGGGCCGGCTCCGGCAAGCACAAGATGCGTCTGCGGCAGACAGGCCAGCGCGCGTATCAGCACGTCCTGGTTCTTTTGCGGGGCAAGGCGTCCGACATTGAGAAGAACCGGCTGAGACAAAGGCAGGCCAAAACGCCGGCGCGCGGCGTCGCGCGTTTGTGCCGGCGCCGGAGCGTCGAGCCCGTGTTCGATCAGGATCATCGCGCGACGGTAGCGCGCCGGGTAGCGGGCGAACTCCGCCCATGTCGCCGCGCTGTTGATGATGTTTGCGCTGTAGAGCCCGAGCGCGCCGGTCACCATATCCATTAACCGCAATAGCCGGGGCGTTTCGGCGGGCGTGCAAGTTTGGTGAACGACACGAAGCTGGCAGCCGGAGAGCCAGCCGACGATTCCGGCCAGAATCGACGCCGTCGACTGATAAGCGATCAGCGTGTCGAAGCCGCCGCGCCAGATCGTGCGCACCATGCGCGACGCATAAACGAGCTTGGTGAGCGGCGGCGCGCCGGCGCGCGGGTACAAATAGGCGGTTTCCACGACGAAGTGCTGCGGCGCCAACCCGCGCTCGATCACGCCGGCGAGCGTCTGCACGCCGCCCCGTTCATCATCGTGAAGAATTTGCAGAATACGCATCGTACCGGAACTCGCCGTCCGCTCGAATCCGTTCACCAGACCTGTTCAATTTAACGATACTCAGTGAATGCTCTCCTAGCCGCTTTTCTTCACGCCAACAATGACTTATCACACCTCATGCTTAACAGGCCGGGTCTGCTTTATCTGAGCGCGCGCGCGGTGTCGGCGGCCGGGAATCTTCTCGCCGTCGCCATCTTCTCGCGCATGGCCGGCCCTGCCGAATACGGCCACTATGTTTTGATCTTTGCCTGGTCGCTGATCGTCTACGGCTTCGGCGCGCAATGGATGCGCTTTGCTTATTTCGGCGTTTATCAAACAAACCGCTTTGGCGAATACGTCGCCTCGCTGACGCGCCTGCTCGGCGTCGGCCTCGCCGTCGTGGCGATCGTGCTGGCGACGTTGGGATTGTTTGGTCTGTTCGAGCCGAGCTTCCTCGTTGCCGTCTTTGCTTTGGTGTGCGGCATCACCGTCTATGAAGCCGCATTCGAGGTGGCGCGGACGCTTCTCAATGTCCGCGGTGCTTCGCTCGCCATGATTCTGCGCACCGTGCTGATGGTCGGCTTCGGCAGCGTCAGCCTTTATCTGGGCGGCGGCGCGCGCGGCCTCGCCATCGGCATTGCGCTTGCGCATCTGATCGCCGCGGCGCCGGCGCTTGCGACTTTCTCGCAAATCCGCCTATCGCATCATTCGCGCGCCGCATCGCTGCATATCATCAGCTACGGCTGGCCGCTGTTGCTGTCGTTCGGCGTCACCGCGCTCGGCCAAAGCATCGACCGGCTGTTGCTCGCCCATTATCTCGGCCTCGCCACGCTCGGCCCTTACGGCGTGGTCGCCGACGTGCTGCGCCAGAGCTTCACCGTGGTCGGCGAGGCGATCATTCTGTCGCTGGTCACGGTCGCCAAGACGCAATCCAATCGCGGCGACAGCGACGGCGCCAACCAGACACTGCAAAAGGCCTTCAATGCCTGCCTCGCCGCCGCGACCTTCGGCGCGGCGTTCTTCATCGTATTCGGCGATGTGGTGCTGCAAGCGGTGCTCAAGCCGGATTTCATCGCACCGACCCGCGACCTCATTCCGATCTTCGCCATCGCCTTTGCATTCGCGACCATGCGTAATTTCTATTTCGCGCAAGTGATCTATTTCACCAATGCCAGCTACCTCGACCTCATCGTCGCGGTGCTGTTCCTGGTGGTTTCGACGGTGCTGTCCGTCATCCTCGTTCCGGCATACGGACCGCATGGCGCCGCTGTGGCGTCGATGGTCGCCTGTATATTCGCCTGCCTCGCCTTCATGGTGCTGGGGCGACGCTGGTACCGGATGCCGATCGATCTTGCCGCGCTCGGCGTCATGCCGTCGCTGGCGATACTCTTCGTATTCGGCGCCCACACCACAGGCCAGCTTGTTCCCAATCAGGGCCTGGCGCTTGCCATCGATGCCGCCATTTTCGCCGCCTGCGGCGGTTTCGCGATCCGGCATTTCAGGCTGTTGAGCTTGCCGCCGTCCGATATCGTTCCCGAAGTCGTAACGGTGCCTTGAGGCGATGATGCCGGCGAGCACCAACGCGGCCTTTGCGCCCAGAACCGATGCGGCGCGGCACCGCGCCGCAGCCGCCGCGCCGGCCGCGCACGTCGATTTCCTCGGCCTGCCGTTTTGCCTGTTGACGCAGGCGCAAGTCGTTCAGGCAATCATCCAAGCCGTCGCGGCGGATCGCGGTGCGCCGTATCGCTACGTGGTGACGCCGAATTCCTATCACATTGTCTCGGCGCACGAGGATCCCGCGGGTTTGCTGCCGCTTTATCGTGACGCGTGGCTTTCGCTTTGCGACAGCCGCATCGTCCGGGCTCTGGGCCGGCTGCGGCGGCACGCACTGCCGCTGGTCACCGGCAGCGACCTTGTCGCCGCGCTGCTCGCGGCGCTGAACAATCAGGACCGCGCGGCAGCGCCGAAGCGCATTCTTGTCGTCGGGCCGGCGCGTAGCGCGGCAGCAGCGCTGCGCGCGGCCTATCCCCATGTGAGCTTCGAAGTCTTGCCCGCACCGGCGGCGCTTTCGCAAAACGCCGAGCTGCGGCTTGCGGTTGCCCGCGCTTGCATGAGCAAGCATTGGGATATCGCGCTGTTGTGCGTTGGCTGCCCGGCACAAGAGTTGATCGCGCGCCAACTTGCCGAGCTCGGCTGCGCATCCGGGGTAGCGCTGTGCGTCGGAGCGTCGATCGATTTTTTGATCGGCGCGCGCGCGCGCGCCGCTTTGGCTGCAGAGGCTCAGCCTTGAATGGGCCTATCGGCTGGCCCAGGAGCCGGGCCGGCTGTGGCGCAGATATCTCGTCGAATCTCCGAAAATCCTGCGCATCTTTATCGCGACCCGGCCGCCGCCCCGGCGCTGATATCCGACACGGCTTGCGCGCCGCGGTCATACCCGATTGCCGTAAGCGCATCGCGGATCGGCATACACCGCATGTTTTCGGCCTGCACCGCCCGCACCGTCTCGCGCAACAAGCGCGGCGAGCAGCCGATCCAGCTTGGCGTCTCCGCGATGTCGTGGGTGTAGAAGATGAGCCAGCCATTGCGTTCGCGCGTCTCGCGCAGTACGCGCGCGAGCTTGTCGCGGGTGAGCGTGCGGTCGTACAGCTCGATCACGCGGAGCAGCGCCAGATCGACAATGCCGGCGTTAATGCCTTCGTAGATGCCACGGCAAGTGTCGAAGCGCGCCTCGAGTTGCCGCTTGCGCGGCAGCGAGACCCGGCCGAACGGGTAGCAAAAATTCGTGATTTCGATATCCGGGCATAGCTCGCGTAAGGCCTCGCCGTTGCGCCGGCACTCGTCGTCCAAAATACGCGCCTCGAGTTTGTCGACGCCGACATGCGAGAACGTGTGGCAACCGATCTCATGACCGCGATCGTAGAGCGCACGAACCTGCTCGCGATCGATCACGCGCCAGTGCGTATCCGTGCCGCCGAGAATCCCGCCGGCGATGTAATAAGTGCCGCGAATGCCGTGTTGTTCGAGGATTGCGGCGCCGTTGCTGAAGGCGGAAGCGGGAACGTCGTCGAAGGTGAAGCTGACAAGCGGCGCTGTGTTGCGCATCGCAAAGGGCTTCGATCGCGAATGCCGCGCGGCCTTACGGAGCAAACCATTGAGCAGCGGTTGCAGCATGGCCGGCCTCATGCCCTCGCCGCGACCAGCCGGCCGCCCGCCGGCGCCGCCATTGGTTGCAGATCGGCGACGATTTCAAGGAAGCGTTCGGCCGCGTGCGCCGATGTATAGTTGAGGCCTCGCGCCCGCAACGCGCCGCGGTCCGGAACTTCGCTCAGGGCAACCTCGATCGCCGCCGCCATGGCGGCGGCATCGCCGACCGGCGTCAGCGTTCCGTAGCGGCCGTCCTGGAGGATTTCCGCCGGTCCATAAGGGCAATCGGTCGATACCACCGGCGTGCCGCAGGCCAGCGCCTCGATGATGGCGTTGCCGAGACCTTCGTAGACCGAGGCGCAGACCGCGACGCGCGCCCGCATCATGAAGGCAAATGGATCGTCGACCTGGCCGGTGAAGACAATGCGATCGGCCACGCCGTGCTGCTGCGCCAAAGCTTCGAGCGCGGCACGCTCCGCGCCGTCGCCGACGATGGCGAGCCGCCACGGACGCGACGGCGGCAGCAGCGCCACCGCGCTGATGAGCGTGCGCTGGTCCTTCTCGGGCGACAGCCGGCCGACGCAGACGATGAGATCGCTGTCGCGCCCGGTTTCGCCGTCCCACTGCGCGATCCGGTTCATCGTTGCCGGCGGCACCACCGCATTCGTGAGCATCACCGAGATCGTCTGCTCGGCCACGGCGAAATTGGCAACGAGATCGTGGCGCGCTCCTTCGGTGAGCGCGATGATGCAGTCGGCATAGCGATAAACGCGGCGCAAAATCCGATAGGCGATACGGTTCTGCAAATAAGGATCGCGCTGCTGCGCGATCGATGGACTGCCGACCTCGCGCAACACGACCTTCGGCCGGTTCGCCCGCGGCAAGCTGCGCACCGCGATCAGCGTGCAGAGATTGAGGCTCGCTTCCGAACTGACAACAAGCGCCGGCGCAATGGCCCGGATCATGCCGCGCAGCCCGGGAACGGCGTAACGGAGTTGGCGCCCGGGAACTTCGGCGACGCGGATAGCCGGATCGAGCAAAGTGCGCAGCGGGCCTTCGATGCGCAGGGCCAGAACGGTAATTCGAACGCCTGCGGCGGCAAGCGCGTTACAAAGCAGGATCATGTCCCGCTGCGCGCCGCCGCCTTCGAAGGCGCGCATAAACACCGCGTAACCAAGATCGGGATTTTCGGACCGCGATGACACGAGGAATGCCAGCTTTCCCGCTGCGAATCCAAAAGGAATAGCCACGATGTGGCGGACCCAATCAAGCCTGAACTGGAGATCGGCGGTGGCGTTAAATCAGCATCGTTAATCCGTAAGCGACCAGGCACCTTAATTAACTTTAATGCGCCGGCCATTGCCGGCCTTGGTAGCGCGATATAGTGCAACGCGGTAAACGGCTGACCCGGGGAATAAAGACCGCATTTAAGCCTTAACAGAACCAAGGTATAGCTTGAGACATGAAGACGTGGATGATCGGGAGAAGTCCCCGGCAGGCGTTCATCTTGGCTGCCATGCTCGCGGTGGTGATCGTCGCCGCCGTGATCATTTTTTGGCGCCACGGAAGTTTGCAGGCCGCGCAGACTCCTGCTGCGCCGCGGATTCCGGTCTCGGTCGCCGAAGCGACAGTACGTGACGTGCCGATCTATTATGACGCTTTGGGCACGGTCCAAGCGCTCAACACCGTCGCGATCCGCGCTCAGGTCACCGGCCAGCTCGTCTCCATTGATTTTCGCCAGGGCCAGGAGGTCCGTCAAGGCGACGTGCTCGCCAAGATCGATCCGGCGCCGTTAAAAGCCGTCCTCGACCAGGCTATCGCCAAGAAGAGCGAGGACGAGGCCCAACTGGTCGATGCCGAAAAGGATTTGGAGCGGTCCACGACCCTGGTGAAAAAAGACTTCGAGACGCAACAGACCGTCGACTTACAACAAGCCAATGTCGATCGACTGAAGTCGACGCTCGACGCCGACCAGGGCGCCATCGAGGCGGCGCAGACGCAGTTCAATTATACCACCATCACCGCGCCGATCGACGGCGTCGTTGGTTTCCGTCAGGTCGACGTTGGCAACATCATTCACACCAACGACGCCAATCCGCTCACGGTGCTCACGCAAATCAAGCCGTGCACGGTGATATTCACGCTGCCGCAGGACGATCTCGGTCCGGTGCGCGAAGCGATGCTGCAGCAGGCCAACGTCTCCGTCCTTGCCTTCGACCAGGACGACAAGGCGCAATTGGCGCAAGGCCTGCTTCTTCTGATCAACAATCAGATCGACCAGGCCACCAGTTCGATTCAGCTCAAGGCGCAGTTCCCGAACGAGGACGAACGGCTGTGGCCCGGCGAGTTCGTGCGCATTCGCATTCTGATCAAGACGCGCAAGGATGTCGTCACGATACCTCCGGTGGCGGTGCAGCGGGGTCCCAACGGCCTGTACGCGTGGGTGGTCAAGCCCGACAATACCGTCGATCAACGCAGCATCGAAACGACATCGGTTAACAACGACCTCGTTATTGTGAACAAGGGGATCGCGTCCGGCGAACGGGTCGTCGTCAATGGCCAATTTAGGTTGGACGCCGGATCTCGCGTTGAAATGGATACGCCGCCGACCGGCAGTCCGGACAAGACGTAATGAACATTTCGGAACCCTTCATTCGCCGGCCGATTGCGACCTCGCTGCTGATGAGCGCGTTGGCGCTGCTCGGCCTCGTGGCATTTCCGCTGCTGCCGGTGGCGCCGCTGCCGCAGGTCGATTTCCCGACCATTCAAGTAACGGCGCAGTTTTCCGGCGCGAGCGCCGATACGATGGCCGCGACGGTAGCGACGCCGCTCGAGGAACAATTCGGTCAAATCGCGGGCGTCACGCAATTGACCTCGGTAAGCGTGCTGGGAACCAGCGTCATTACCCTGCAGTTCGATCTCAATCGCAATATAGACGGCGCCGCTCAGGACGTGCAGGCGGCGATCACGGCAGCCGGCAAGACGTTGCCGCAAAATCTGACGGTGCCACCCTACTACAAGAAAGTGAATCCGGCCGATACTCCCATTCTGATCCTCGCCACCCACTCGGATTCGTTGCCGCTGACTTCGGTCGACGACTTCGCAGAGAACGTGGTCGCCCAGCAGATTTCCCAGATCAGCGGCGTGGCGCTGGTCAATATCGGCGGCCAGCAGAAACCGTCGATCCGCGTCCAGGTCGATCCGGCCAAGCTTCAGGCCCGTGGCTTGACGCTGGAGGACGTGCGCGGGGTGCTCACCACAACGACCGTCGACGCGGCCAAGGGCAGCATCAACGGCGCGCTGCAGACCTTTACCATCTCCACCAACGACCAGCTGACCCAGCCGGAGCAGTACGACGACGTCATCATTGCCTATCGCGGCGGCGCTCCAATCCGGGTTCGCGATGTCGGTCATGCGATCGTGGGGCCGCAGGACGTCACCCAAAGCGCGATCAGTAGTCTTCCGAGCGGCATCGCGCCGAGCGTGCTGCTGATCATCTACAAGCAGCCCGGCGCCAATGTTATCGGTACGGTCGATGCGATCCGGGCCGCGATGCCGCGGCTGGCCGCCATCGCGCCGCAGGGCCTCAAGATAGATACCATCATCGATCGCACGCAAACCATTCGCGCGTCGGTTCGTGACGTCGAGTTTACGCTCTCGATCACCATCGGCTTGGTGGTGATGGTGATCCTGCTGTTCCTGCGCAATATCCGCGCCACGCTCATTCCAAGCGTCACCGTGCCGCTGGCCCTGCTCGGCTCGACCGCGCTGATGTATCTGTTCAGTTTCAGCTTGGACAACCTTTCGCTGATGGCGCTGACGATCGCCGTCGGCTTCGTCGTCGATGACGCCATCGTGGTCGTGGAAAATATCTACCGCCATATCGAGGCGGGTACGCCGCCGATGCTTTCGGCGCTGAAAGGCGCGGGCGAGATCGGCTTTACCGTGGTCTCGATCAGCGTTTCGCTGGTCGCAGTGTTCATTCCGCTGCTGCTGATGGGCGGCATTATCGGCCGCTTGTTCCGGGAATTCGCGATCACCGTAACCTCGGCCATCGCCGTATCCGTGATCGTGTCCTTGACCCTGACGCCGATGCTGGCCTCGCGCTTCCTCGCCGCGGAAGCCGAACATCATGGCCGCATTTACAGCACGATCGAGCGGGGCTTCGAGGTGCTGATCGGCGGCTATCGTCGCGGGCTCGACATTGTCATGCGCCACCAACTCGTGACGTTGATGGTGTTCTTCGCCACCATGGCATGCACCGCACTGCTGTTTATAGAAATCCCAAAAGGCTTCTTTCCTGTCCAAGATACCGGCGCAATCCAGGGCATCGCTTATGCCGCGCAAGACGTCTCTCCGGACCGCATGAGAGGCATTCAACAGCAACTCGCCAAAATCCTCGCGCGCGACCCCGATATCGCCGCGTTCGGCTCCTTCTTCGGTAACGGCGGCGGCAATACGCTCAATACCAGCCGATTCTTCATCGCATTGAAGCCTCGGGACGACCGCACCGCCTCGGCGATGGACATCATCAACCGGCTGCGACCGAAACTCGCCAAGGTCCAGGGCGTAACGCTGTTTTTGCAGCCGTCGCAAGACATCACCGTGGGTGGCCGTATTTCCGCCGGCCAGTTCCAATACACGTTACAGGATCCGAATTTCGACGAGCTCAGCGTCTGGGCTCCGCAAATGCTCGCCAAGCTCAAGACCTTGCCGCAGCTCGCCGACGTTTCGACCGACCAGCAGACGAACGCTCCGCTCCTGGCGGTGACCATCAACCGCGATGCCGCGGCGCGCTTCGGCATTCAGGCGCAGGAGATCGACGCCACACTCAACGACGCGTTCGGCCAGAACGACGTGACGCAGTACTTCACCCAGGTGAGCTCGTATTTCGTTGTGCTGGAGATTCTGCCGCAATTGCTGCAAGACCCGAATTCGCTCAACCAGATTTACGTCAAGGCGCCGGTCACCGGGCAATTGGTGCCTTTGTCGACGCTGATAAGCTTCAATACCAATACGGTCGGTGCGCTCCAGGTCTCGCACCAGTCACAATTCCCGGCGGCGACGTTGTCTTTCAATCTGCGGTCGGGCGCGGCGCTCGGCGATGCAGTGGCCGCCATCGATCAGGCCGCGAAACAAATGGGAATGCCGAACACCGTCATCACCGGTTTCCAAGGCAATGCGCAGGCCTTCCAAACCTCGCTGTCGAGCGAACCTGTCCTGATCGCGGCGGCGCTGGTCGTCGTGTACGTCATCCTTGGCGTTCTCTACGAAAGCTACATTCATCCGCTGACGATCCTGTCGACGTTGCCCTCGGCAGGCGTCGGCGCTCTGCTCGCTCTCTGGCTCGGCGGCTTCGACCTTTCCGTGATCGGCATCATCGGAATCATCCTGCTCATCGGCATCGTCAAGAAGAACGGCATCATGCTGGTCGACTTCGCGATCACGCGCGAGCGGGAGGGATTCACGCCGGAGGCGGCGATTCGCGCCGCGTGCCTGCTGCGCTTTCGCCCGATCATGATGACCACCATGGCGACGCTGTTCGGCGGGTTGCCGCTGATGCTGGGGACGGGGTCAGGCTCGGAACTACGGCAGCCGCTTGGCTACGCCATGGTCGGCGGACTCATCGTCAGTCAGATGCTGACGCTGTTCACGACGCCGGTGGTCTATCTGTACCTCGACCGGCTGCAGACCTGGCTCAACGGCGGCAAGGCCGGGCACGTCGAGTCACCGGAAGCGCTTCCGCTCGCCGCCGAGTAACCGCCGCGCCGGCCGGCCGCGCGGTATTTGTTCCAAAAAATCTTGGTGATGGAACTCCCGCATCCGCGCCGACGGCGCGGAACATGAGTCGTCCCTCGCGCGTTTCCACTGCTGAGCTACAACGAGAATAAGCAAAGGAGTAACCGATGAAGAAGCTTGCTTTAGGGATTGCCACGGCCGCAGTGTTGTTCACCGCAGCGCCGGCGATGGCGTTCGGCGTTAATGTCGGCGTCGGGCCTGTTGGCGTCGGCGTCGGCGTGCCGGGACCGTATTACGGCAACGGACCGGGATGCGGATATTGGAACAACTACTGTAACGGCTACTACGACTCTTACAGTGGCCCGGGCGTCGTGATCGGCGGTGGCGGTTGGCACGGTGGCCACGGCCATTGGCACGGTCATCGTTAACACTATCTAAAGTCGCAATCGAAGGGCCCCTCGTGGGGCCCTTTCTTTTTGTTGTGATGCATCTCAGTTTTTGCTCGCACTCGCAGCAAAAGATCACCGCGACGCACAAATCGTACAATCGCATATTGTGAAGCGAACGAACATGCTGCTGTTGCGTTGGTTCGTGCACGGCGCGTGATGTCGTGTCATGATCATCGATACTTAAAAGCTCGGGCGCCGTGTGGCCCCGGCCGCAGGCGTGACCCGAATCTAACGATTCAGAACCCACCGGTCAGATGTGGGTTCGAGGAGGAGCGCCATGTCTCATTCGCACATTCTCGTCGGCGCGAGCACGAGCCCAGCACGGCCCGTCGTGCGCCGCATCTCGCCATCCGATCTCTACCAATCGCTCGCGCGCGGCGTGGACGATTTCACCGCGATGCCAAGCCACGCCATTTTCCTCTGCGTCATCTATCCGCTGCTCGGGCTTCTTCTGGTCGGGATGACGCTGGGAAATTCACTATTACCGCTGGCGTTTCCGATCGCGGCCGGCTTTGCGGTGGTCGGGCCGCTCGCCGCAATC
>Ga0181516_10001102_pt1 | contig 21471 bp, 20 predicted proteins | sample PEATcosm2014_Bin_25_FD_121104 | JGI IMG/M metagenome (GOLD analysis project Ga0181516, IMG submission 121104) | Peatland microbial communities from MTU Mesocosm Facility, Houghton, MI, USA - PEATcosm2014_Bin01_10_metaG | ecosystem: Environmental > Terrestrial > Soil > Wetlands > Peat | place... | reverse complement strand
TGGCCTTGGTGGCTGTTGGGAAGCAGATGGAGTTGAATGTGGCTGAATGCCAAACGCGAAGCGTTTCGTGCGGCTTCAGACGAACTGGCGACTTTCAGTCGCAACGGCAACCCACCACCTTTCAGGTGGTGGTTGTTGAGCCGCTGCTAAGCTCAACTCATAGAAAACAGAGGTAGCAGGGGCTAAAGCCCGTAATCATGGTGCCGCACTTACGGCACGACTAAAGTCGTGCCCTGTTACAAAGCCCCTTGCGGAGAGTTTCTCGGGGGCGCATCCCGGGTTCTGGGCTGCCTTTCAAATGCGATTGCCCTGCGGATTCGTCGATGGCACGGTACTAAGACCGCGCGCCGGAGTTATGCTGGATGGGGCGATGGCGGAGCAGGGACGCGCCATTGCAAGGTTCGCCGTGAGAGGCTTCAAGAATGAATGGAAACCGCAAGGTGTTTTGGCTTTCTTGTTTTGTCGGCATAATGATGGGGATTTCAACACACCGTGCGGAGGCGCAATTCCAACCCACGCCGGATGCGGGCAGCGCCCTCTCGATTCCCGCAGACCACCTGATTCAGCCGCAAAGGTTGAATGACCTGCTGCAGGCGTCCAAACCTGGATCAACCTTGGTGTTACAAGTTGGCTCTCGCCTGCTTTTTCAAGAGGCGCATATTCCAGGGTCGGAGTATGTTGGTCCGGGCGGCCAGCCAGCAGGCCTTGAGCTTCTGCGCAAGCGCGTTGCCTCGCTCGCCAAAGATCAGCCCATCGTCCTTTATTGCGGCTGCTGTCCGTGGGAACGCTGTCCGAACGTTGCTCGTGCCTACGCTGCACTGCGCGAAATGGGATTCAACAAAGTCAAAGTGCTTTATATCGCCAATAACTTTGGTGCGGACTGGGTTGCTCGAGGATATCGCGTTGAGAAGGGCCAATAACCCGCATCAAGCCAAGGTTGGAAGTTCCCAGTGCGGTGCCAGCCATGGGTTCGGCGCAGCGATGGCGTGTTGTCTGCTTATTGTGCTCGCGACCGCGCATGCTTGGGCGGCTCCCGTAGGCGTAAACCAGATTGCGCCGGATTTCACGCGTGCGGATCTGCACAAGGCGCGGGTTCATCTTGGCGACTATCGTGGCAAGGTTGTTCTGCTCGATTTCTGGGCCACCTGGTGCGCGCCGTGCCTTCTGGAGATGCCGCGGTTTGTGGAGTGGCAAGAGCGTTACCGCAAGCAGGGGTTTCAGGCGCTTGGCGTCTCCATGGACGATGACGATTCTTCAGCCCTCGCGGTTGAGAAGAAGATGCACTTGAATTATCCCGTGGTAATGGGAGACGCGAAGTTGGGTGAGTTGTACGGCGGAATACTCGGGCTGCCGGTGGTTTACCTGATTGACCGGGACGGAGTGATCCGTGCGCGGTTTGACGGGGAAGTTGATCCTCACCTGATCGAAGCAGAGTTGAATCGCCTTCTCGAAGCGCGATAAGGCGTCTCACCCGGTGCTTCTGCCGTCGGCTCAATCAAATCCGCTTGACGGCTGCGTGGCTTTGGCGCAAAACTGGATCATCCTCGGCATGCGGGAAGGAAATCCGGCAACCCCGGTGTTCTCCGGCACTCGCGGCAACGATCCGATTTGCATTACTCCATTTGAACTCGATTCTTGCTGAATTTAGAGGTCTGTACTCAATAACTATCTGACTTGAAGTGAGCGGTCTCGCTGGCCCGTTTCATTCCCTCGCCCGCTCCTCTCACATTAAGTGCGCGGTATGCCTGCTTAGTTGTTCAGGCAATGAAACAAGATTGACCCGTCGTACACGGAAAGTGGTGTGCGCGGACGCTGTCCACAGGAGGTCACCCGTGGCGGAAGAGTTTGAACTGCGCGTTGCAAGCACGCATTCTACGTCATCGCAGAGTCAGCAGGACAGTTCCGCCCACGAGCGGCAAACGGTGGCACCGCAGGCGATAGCGAGCGATCTCGATCGGATTCTGCCCCTGTGGCGCGAGTTGGAAAAAGAAGGAGCCGAGTATGTTTTGGCTTCCATCGTTGCCATCGATGGCCCCAGTTATCGCAAGCCGGGCGCTCTGATGCTTGTGGCCGAGGATGGCCGCCGCGCAGGCACGGTGAGCGGTGGATGCCTGGAAGCGGAAGTCGCGCGGCGCGCCTGGTGGCTTACACGGAACGGAGCGGTGATTGAGCAGTACGCGACGGGCGGCGAAGATGGAGATCGTCCGTACGGATCGGGATGCGGGGGGACGATTCATCTTCTGCTGGAGCGCCGTGCGACGGCAATCCCACTGCTTTCCGCGCTGGATCGTGCTTTCGCGGACCGCGTGCCCTGCGCGGTTGCTACAGTGCTTGTTGGGCCTCATCTCGGTCACTTCGTATGCAGCCAGCCTGCATTTGGCGATTTCAAAATGCCGATGCTTTCTAAGGGCCGCTCCCGACGGGACGCTTCATCCCTGGCGGATCTGGCTGCGGTGGCACTTGAAGAAAAGCACTCATTCGCGCAGAAGGTTTTGTTGGAAGGACGCGTGGTGCGCATATGGGCAAATTATCGACCGGCGCGTCCCGGCTTGTGGATCTTCGGTTGCGGCGACGATGCGCAGCCACTTCACCGCATGGCAAGGGAACTGGGTTGGTACGTAGCGATGGCGGATGGCCGCTCGCACCTCGCGACCCGTGAACGGTTTCCTGTGGCCGACGAAGTTCGTGTACTACCGGTGAATCAGAATCGTGAATTCCAGAGTGATCGGGAGTCCATCTTCGCAGAGATTCGCCGTACAGATGCTGCTGTCGTGATGACTCACAGCTTCGAGCAGGATGCGCGGATCCTTGCAGCGCTTCTGGATCTTGATCCCGCACCGGCCTACATCGGCGTTCTGGGCCCGCAGCGGCGCACGCGAGAACTGCTTCAAGAAGCGGCTCAACTGCTCGACCATCTCGCAACTCCGTCCTGGGATGCGCAAGCCAGAGTAGAGGGCTGGCTTGATCGGATTCATGCGCCCATGGGAATCGATCTTGGCGCGGAGTCGCCCGCCACAATCGCGCTTTCGATTCTCGCCGAAATTCAGCAGTCGCTCACTTCCGCGACGGCGCTGCCACTTCGCAAGGTGCGGGCCGATACTTCGGCCGCCTGCGCCTTGTAAGGGAGCGTTGCATCAGAGATCGCGACGGCCTTCCATGGCCCGCGCCATGGTCACTTCGTCGGCATACTCAATATCGCTTCCGGCGGGAACTCCGGTGGCGATGCGGGTGATGCGAACCCGCGTGGAGCGCAGCGCGGCTGCAAGCCAGGTGGCTGTGGCTTCGCCTTCCAAAGTGGGGCTTGTAGCAATGATCACCTCGTCCACTTCACCACGTTCAACACGGCCGATCAGCGTCTGCGTGCGCAACTGGTCCGGTCCCACGCCATGCAGTGGAGACAAGGTTCCATGCAGCACGTGATAAACGCCCTGATAGCCGCGCGTGCGCTCGATGGAGGCGATGTTGGTGGGCTCTTCGACCACGCAAACCTGCCGCATATTGCGCGCTGGATTCGCACAATACGCGCAGGGATCGACATCCGTGACGTTGTTGCAGATAGAACAAAGCCGCAGGCTGGCTTTGAGAACCTGCACGGCTTCCGCCAGTGCCGCGGCGTCTTCGTCGCTCGAGCGCAGGATGTGGAAGGCGAACCGCTGGGCGCTCTTGGCGCCCACTCCCGGCAGCTTCTTCAGTTCTTCGATGAGCCGGGCCATCGGTTCGGCATAACGTGACACGAGCGGCGCCTCCTACAAGGTGCGATAAACGATTCCGGTGAAGGTGTCCGCATTCATGAAGCCTTTGCTCCAAACTGCATCCAGATCGGCGGTTGGCTTCTTGGCGACTGCCTCCTGCTCGTTGGCTCCCGCAGCCTTGAGTGCGGCCACCTTGTCGCGGACTGCCACGAGCATTTCGAGATACTTCTGAAGGTCGGCTTTTGATCCCAGCGGTCCATGACCGGGAATTATTTTGGTTTTGCCATCCGCAATGGTTAGCGCCTTTTCAGCGGCGCGAATCATGCCGCCGATGCTGCCGCCCGTGGCCTCGTCGATGAACGGGTAGAAACCGTTGAACCAGATATCGCCCACATGCAAAACATTGGCATTGTGAAAGTGGATGTATATGTCTGTATCGGTATGTGCGGGATCGAAATGGACCAGATCGAGCGAATCGCCGTTGTGCCATGCATGCAGAGCGTCATCGAAGGTGATGGAAGGAAGCGCACCCAGCGGGGAAGGAGGCATGGTGAGATGAAAGAAAGGAATGGTTTGCGCAGTGGCCAGGCGCTCGCGGGTCTTGCGGTGGGCAAAGACAGTGAATCCGGCGGCATGAAGAGCCTCGTTCCCGTCGGTGTGGTCGTAATGCCAGTGGGTGTTGATGAGCGCATCGGGCGCGTCGTGACTGACGGCGGCGATTGCCTCGCGAATCCTCGGAACCGCGGTTGAGAAATTGGAGTCGACAAGGATGTTGCCCTCAGGGCCGGCCTGGAGAGCCATGTTGCCCCCCACGCCCTGGAAGAGCATGTAGACGTTGTCGTAAAGCTTGGTGGTCGAGATCGGTTTGTTCAGCGCGGCCGCACGCCCTTGCAGCACCCGGTCGGGGATCTCCGGCGCCTGGGCTCTCATCCAGCGTGGAGACAGAACCGCCGCAGTAGCGGCCACGCCCATTCCGAGAAAGCTCCTTCGATTCATTCCGTCAGGCATGTTGCCTCCTTCGCACAACGTTCGAGCGCGCCTCCGAATGCAAGGAAAATCATCAGCTCATACCGGGCAGCTTGAGTCCGCCAAGCATGCCTTGAACGCTGGACTGCATGGCTTCCTCAGCTTTGCGACCGGCGTCGTTCACCGCCGAAACCACCAAATCTTCCAGCATCTCCACATCGGGCTGGTCCGCGCTGAGTCCAAGCACGGCAGCCGGGTCGATATGAATCTTGAGTAATTGTTTCTTGCCGTTCATGGTGGCCATTACGGCGCCGCCACCGCTGGATCCCTCCACAATAATCTGTGAGAGCTTGCGCTGGACCTCTTCCTGCATCTGGCCCGCCTGGGAGAGCATTTCGGCGATTTTGAGGGGATTGATCATCGGTCGGCTTTCACTTGGTTATCTGCACTCCATCGGATGGGATCCAATGCCGCATGGTTGCGCTATTTTTGACGGAGATCCACCACGCTTCGTACCTCGGCTTTGAAAACCTCGATAGCCGATTGCACCAGCGGGTGGGCAAGGGCAACTTCTTCGATGCTGCCAGCCAGCGGCGTTGCCAGCGTTGCGCCCGACTGTCCGGCTCCCTCGCCGGGGAGCACCAGGAAGCGAGGCGGTCCGCCCAGCCGCTGCAATTCCTGGCGGAGGATCTTCTCCGCAGCCGCATTGACGGTCAGGGCCAGCATCTTCTTGCCCATCCCTGCGACTTCAATGCGTAGGCTGCCACCGTCCAGCGACCACAATCCGCCACCGAGGATTTGCGATGCGGAGTTATGCCCTGCGCCGGCCAGCGCGGAAACGATGGCATTGCGCAGCATGTCGGCGCTCGCCGAGCCTGCTGGCGCGGAAGCAGCGGGAGCAGCCGCAGGCTCTGGAGCTTTGGCCAGCGCGCCTTCGGTCAACGATGCAGTGAAGCCGACGGTCGCGCTCGACGTGGCAGAGAACGGTGTGGTCCCCGCAAATTGCGGCGTCACGGCGATTGGGGCCTGTGGAGCCTGAACGGGCGAGGGCCGCTCCACAAGCGCGATGGGTGTGGGTGTTTGTGAATGTGCAGAAGCCGATCCGCCGTCTGCTCCCGTTTCCATCTTTGGGCCGGAACCCAAACCATTGCCGATGGGTGCGAAGGGCGAAGCCGGCGCTGCCGAGGACGTCGCGGACGAAGCTGCGGAGGATGTTGGTCGGGCTGCTGAAGGTGAAGTAGAACGAGATGGTGCGGAGGACGACGAGCCATAGACCGCGGCTCCCGTCTTGACACCGCTCAGCAATTCCTCCAGCGGAAGCAGGCGCTGCGCGTGCACCAGCTTGAGCAGGCCCAGTTCCAGGTGAAAACGCTGCTCCTGGCGGTAATTGAGATCGTCGAAGGTGCGCAGAACAATCTGCAGATTGCGGGTTAATTCCTCCTCGGTAAAAAGCATGGCGGTGCGCATGGCGCGGGCACGTTCGTCGCCGGAGATCTGCAGAAGCTCCGTCTGCTCGCCACCCAGCTTGGCCATCAAGGAATTGCGCAGGTAGCGAACCATCTGGCGGGCCAGCGAAGACGCGCTGTGTCCGGCATTGATCAGCAGGTTCAGTTGCTCCATCAATTCGGCGCTTTGGCCGGCTGCGACAGACTCCAGCAGGCGTTCGAAGACGGCGTTGGGCACCGCGCCCATCAACTCGCGAATCTGGGTGGCCGAAAGGACCGCTCGCCCGTTTTCCAGCGGCGCGGAAGCGATGGCCTGATCCATGATCGACAAAGCGTCTCTCATCGATCCATCGCCGGCTTCGGCCAGCAGCGCAAGGGCGGCAGCTTCGGCTTCCACATCTTCCAACCCGGCGATCATCTTCAACTGAGCCAGGATGTCGTCGAATTTGACGGCATGAAAGCTGAAGTGCTGGCAGCGGGAGCGAATGGTCTGGGGAATGTTCTCCGGTTCGGTGGTGGCCATCATGAAGATGACGTGTGCCGGAGGCTCCTCGAGGGTTTTGAGCAGGGCGTTGAAGGCCGCATCGGTAATCTGGTGGGCTTCGTCGAGGATGTAGATCTTGTAGCGGTCGCGGGCGGGAGAGTAGCGGGCGGCGTCGCGCAGTTCGCGAATCTCGTCGATGCCGCGATTGGTGGCGGCATCGATCTCGATCACGTCCACAGCGTTGCCCTGGCGGACCTCGATGCAGGAGTCGCAATTGCCGCATGGCTCTGCCGAGGGCCTTTCCGGGCTCCCCACCGCGTGCTGGCAGTTCAGGGCCTGGGCCACAATGCGGGCGATGGTGGTTTTTCCAATGCCTCGATGGCCGGAAAAGATGTAGCCGTGGGCAATGCGGTTCTGGGTGAGCGCGTTGGTCAGCGTGCGGGTGACGTGGTCCTGCCCGGCCACGTCGGCGAAACGTTGCGGGCGGTATTTGCGGGCCAGAACCTGGTATCCCATGGGGACGCGCTCCTAAGGGCCAGCCCAGTGAGAAAGGCCGCCTAAAGGGGATTGTATCGTTCCGGACCGGGCGAGGGGAGGGCGGGCCAGGCAAGAAATGTTCGAGCTGGTTTTCATGCCTTGGGTTGAGAAGGTAAGCTTCCCAGAGAAGGGAAGCGGGGTTCAGGTGATCACGTATGAAATACAAGGTGTTCTATTACAGCGGGAACGAACTTACACTCAAGACAACGGTTTTGAAAGGGTACGCGAAGCTTGATGATAGTGGCCTCCATGTTGAAGGCTTGAAGGATTTCGTCATCCCAATTAACGAACTACAGACCGCGAAACTATTCAGACTCCACGGTCTTGGTCGAGTCATCCAAATCGACCATATCTCCGGAAGATTATTCATTTCAGTCGTTCGCTTGATGATTGGTCAGTTCGCCTTAATCAATTTCTTCAAAACTGGCCGTTTATACAAGCAATTATCGACTCTCACAAATGGGAGGGGCTAGTCTTCAGATAGCCAAGTTTATTCCCTGGCTTTTGGTGTGTTTGTTTTGGTGTTGTCCCCGGCTCTCTTTTTTGCGGCACGGGTAGCGGCGGCCTTGCGGCGGCGGATTTCCTGTGGGGAATACATGGTGCCACGGCATTTTTTCGCGCCGCAATTGCAGGTGGCCGGGTCGTCTCCGCCGTCGTAGAGACAATAGTCGTAGGTGATCTCGTCGCCCGCTGCGATATCCTTGATGGCCACCACCCAGACATGGCCGTCTTCCTCGCGGGTTTCGCAGTTCGCGTCGCAACTGTGGTTGATGAACATGGTGTCGCAGTGGCCGTCGATGACGGTTGAGCCGTCGCCGAGTCCAAAGAGGTAGGTGACGGGCGAGTCCTCATAGAGGGCGTCCGCCTTCTCCTTGGAGATGTGCGGACCGGTGTACTCGGCCACGCGCTCTCCTTTGCGGATGTCGGTGGTGGTGTAGCAGCCGGCTGCATGTATGGCGGAAGAGCGGACGATGAGGGCCATGCGAGTGTGGGATTCTTTCCTTGTGTGCAGTATCTCTGGTCCGCATCGTACCATTGAAGGGGTGAGGCGGAGCGATGAAGCGGGGAATTTGGGCAATGCTGGCGTTGGCGGGCTGTCTGGGAGCGGGGACGCCGGTCGCAGCGCAGGCTCCGGCAGGCGGGGCGCAAAAGCCAGCCGCTGGCGGAACGGACTCCAACCCTTTTCCGGGAGACACGACTTCGGTGCCAGTACTCTCCGTTAGCGCTGCGCCGGCGGCGCCGGCAGGCTCGGCGGGTGATTCGGCCAGTGGCGCCGCCGACTCAATCTCCAGCAGCAGCCGGATGGCACTCGCCGGCGACGATGTGGACCCCATCCGCAGCCCCGACGATCCCTTGCCTGAGGCGGTGAGCGATCAGCCGACGGATTCAAGTTCCAGCCTGGCCGGCTTGGCAGGCCTGCTTCCACGCCCGGACGAGGAAGAGCAGGGAAAGAAGAAAAAGCACCAGAAGGGATCCGACACCCTCGATGAGCCGCGTCCGGAGACCGCCAAGGAAGACCTCAATGTGGGCGGATACTATCTGGAGAAGAAGAACTGGAAGGCGGCGCAGTCGCGCTTCCAGTCGGCGATGGTGCTGGACCCCGAGAACCCCGATGTCTATTGGGGATTGGCTGAATCCGCCTACCATCTGGGCGACTTTGCCAACGCCAAGGCGAACTACCTGAAGCTGCTGGACTACGATCCGGATGGCCCGCACAGCAAGGAAGCGCGCAAGGCGATGAAGGATCCGGCCGTCGCGAACGCGAAGGATGAAACGCCTGCACAGGCCGCGAACGCGCCGCAGAATTAGCGTGCACGCTTTCACAGGCCTGTCTCTGCCTTGAGAGGGCACGGCTTCACAGGCTGCGGGAAAAGGCCCGAATTCGAGTGGGTTGCTGGAATGAGCCTAGCAGGGGCTAAAGCCCACGGCTCATTCTATTGGCTTTATCGGCACGACTAAAGTCATGCCCTGTTACAAAGCCTGGCCAAATAGAGTTTTTCCGCAGCCTGTTCAGCTGTGCCATCAAGCGTACCCCTCTTTGCGCGGCTTTCGCCGCCGGGGGAATGCAAGCTGTTAAAAAGATACTCCCTCAGGGGCTAAAGCCCAGGAGCTTCTTCTGCCGATTTGCGGCACGGATAAATCCGTGCCCTTTCAAAACTGTGGCCTTCCTCCGCGTATGAGCGCTAAAACCCGGCCCAGCGCAGGTAGGCGCTGAGGATCGGTTGGCCGCAGAGACTGCTGACGATGCCGCCGATGCAGAGGAAGGTTCCCAGCGGCAGCTTGCTCAGCGCCCAGGTTTCCCCATCGCGTTGCAGCGCGGGACGCACCAGCAGAACTAACGCGGTCAGAGAGCCAAGCAGCACCGCAATCACGAAAGCCACCATGGTCAGCGGCAGGCCGAGCCACGCGGCCAGCAGCGCCATCAGCTTGGCATCGCCCAGGCCCAGGCCTTCCTGCTTGCGAATTCTTTGATAGGTCCAGCGGATGAGGAGGATGAGGCCGGCGGCGAGAAGGATTCCTAGAACCCTTAGCCCAATCTCCTTCAAGTCTTTCGTTTCCCATGGCATTTTCAATGCATGTCCGACCAAGACACCGCCAAGAATCCACCACAGAAGACCCGAAAGAATCCCTGGAATTGTCAGGAAATCCGGAAGCCAAAGATGCTCGGCATCGAGTATCGCCAGCGCAACCATAAGCCATACGAAAAGCATCAATCCGGCAGCGTATACGGCCGGAAAAAATGCAATATTGGTGCGCCACCCGACCGTTGCCCAAAGCAGTCCCACCGCCGCTTCGACGAGCGGGTAGCGCCATCCGATCCAGGCGCGGCAGTTGCGGCAACGGCCGCGCAGGGCGAGCCAGCTGAAGAAGGGAATGTTCTCCCACCAGGAGAGCGTGTGGCTGCAGTTGCGGCAGTGCGAGGCGGGCTGGACGATGCTTTCGCCTTCCGGCCAGCGGCTTAGGCAAACGTTCAGAAAGCTGCCAAAGGCGAGGCCGAAGAGGCCCGCGAAGATGGTTGCTAAAATGCGCATCATAGGCGAGTTGAGTATAGAGCCTTGGCTCGGCTGCGCTCCGGATTGGAGGCGATCCCGCGAATAAGACCGGCAACGGGAAAAGGAGGAAAAGCACCGAAAATGGTGCAGAAAAGCGGCATTTTGTTTATGCTTTGGTAAACTTATCAAAACTTCAAGTTGTTCATTTTAATTTATTTGAACGCAATACATGCACTAAAGGTGGTGCATGATAGAAAAAGGGGGGGTGGGAGTGATTGTTTCCCTATCGGACTCATTCTCAAGGAGATAGACTGGAATAAAGCGGCGCTTAAGGGCTCTTTTTCGCTCATTTCTTCTGTGCAATTGGATGAAAGCCTTGAGGACGGTCATTCGCGACTCCTGAAATGATTGTGGACGCCAAGGCGGAATTGATCCGCAATCCTGTGCTCGTTTTCCGGGCCGGAGGCCCTCCTTGGAAACGCCCCGGGCGCTGCCGGGGCGATGGGATGCGCCGTCCCTACAGGACTCCCGCTTCATCATGGTGGAACGCTTTCCCCGCGTTGAAACGCGGGGCTATCCAACACTGCGGCTGCGGCGCGGGTATCAGGCTGAGTTGAGCATTACGCTCCCCTTGGCATCGTGCGAGGCTTGGTCATGCGCGAAGACAGTCCCACTTGAGGGGGCACGCATCGTAAATGCTCCGGCTCCCTCCGCCGAAGACCCTGGGTCGGTTCATGCGGGGCAGATGTACGGGGTAAACTGATTGCGATGGAGCCAGCCAAAGAGCCTGCCAAAGTAGAAGCCAGTCCTGAAATCGCACGGTCCGCACAGGGGAGCGCACTCATCTCCGATCCGGCGCGGGCGGCGTCGTTGTTTGAGCAGTCGGTGGCTATCATGGCGCGGCTGCGGGCTCCCGGCGGGTGCCCCTGGGACCGCGAGCAGTCCTTCGATTCGATCCGCAAATACACGCTGGAAGAGGCCTACGAGGTTTTCGACGCCATCGAGCGGCGGGACTGGCCGCACCTGGCCGAGGAACTTGGCGATCTGCTGCTGCAGGTGTTGTTCTATGCCGAAATGGCGGCCAACGAAGGGCTCTTTTCCATGACAGAGGTGCTGGGGCATTTGAATGGGAAGCTGGTCAGGCGGCATCCGCACGTGTTTGGCGAAGAGGCTGCGCGGGCGGCGGGCAATCGAGCCACGGTGGATGCAAATGTGGAGGGCTCGTCGGCAGCGGTTCTGCGCAACTGGGACGAGATCAAAGCGGCAGAGGCATTGGCATTTCATGCAGCGGGCGGGCCTTCGGCCACCGATCTTCCTCCGTCGAGTCTGGACAGCGTGCAGCGAGCGATGCCGGCATTGGCGGAGGCGGCGAAGCTGGGATCGAAGGCGGCCAAGGCGGGCTTTGACTGGCCGAGCTGGCGGGATCTGCTGCCCAAACTGGTGGAAGAGACGGCGGAGCTGGAAGCAGAAGCAGCCAGCGACGATCCGGCCCGCAAGCCTGCAGTGGAAGCGGAACTGGGCGACCTGCTGTTTACGGTGGTGAACCTGGGGCGGCACCTGGGCGTGGACGCGGAGATGGCTTTGCGCGGCTGCAATCGGCGCTTTCGGCAGCGGTACAGAGAGATGGAATTGGCCTCCGAGCGGCCGCTGGGCGAGCTTGCTCCCGACGAACTGGAGGCGCTGTGGGCGCAGGCCAAGCGGAAGCTGGCGGAGACGAGTACGTTGGCCGGATAGTTTTGTGCTTTCCCACCCTTTCCGCACAAAACGCGGAAAGGATGGGGCACCCAATCTTTCGTATTTGCGGGCGGGTCTATCGTACGTTGGCCTGATAAGTTCGTGCTTTCCCAGGTGCCCAAAAGCGAGGCACCTCCACCCCACGGACGAAGACCAGTCCGTGGGGACCCCGGACCTGGGGCACCCAAATAAGGTAGGGGACTGACAAGTGATCCTGATCCGCAACTGCGAAGGGTTCGACGAGCTGGAAGCCTGCGTGCGGATGCAGACGGAGACCTGGGGCTACGACGCGAGCGACGTGATTCCGCGCAAGGTGTACAAAGTGGCGCAGAAGATCGGCGGACAGGTGCTGGGGGCCTTCGATACCGAAGTGCCGGGAGCCGGCGAGCGCGGTGGAGTGGAGTCCATGGTGGGATTCCTGATGGCGCTGCCGGGGGTGAAGAGCGCGGACGGCGTAGCCTGCCCCTATCTGCATTCGCACATGCTGGCGGTCAAAAGCGAGTACCGCAACCGGGGCATCGGCGTGGCCTTGAAGCGGGCGCAGCGGGTGGAGGCCCTGGAACGGGGAATTCGGCTGATCGAATGGACATTCGACCCGCTGGAAATCAAGAATGCGTATCTCAATCTGCGCAGGCTGGGCGCTGTGGTTTCGAGTTATCTGGCGGATTTCTATGGTGTATCCTCATCTCGTCTGCAGGGAGGGCTCCCGACCGACCGCCTGGTGGCGGAGTGGCATCTGGAATCCCCCAGAGTGGTGGCAGCCCTGGCAGGCCGCAAGCCCGCAAGTTACAGAATCGACGAAGAGATTGAGGTTCCTGGCGCGATCTCCGAGTGGAAGGCCACAGAGGCCGGCCGGGCCAGGGCTCTGGCGGTGCAAAACGAGAACCGGCAAAGGTTTCAACATGGGTTTTCCCGAGGATTGGCCGTACTTGGCTTTCGCCGGGATGAAGAAGGAAATGGAAGATTCGAGCTTGGCTCGGCTTCTCAAGAACCGGGCCGGCCTTCCTAACAGGGATTGACCTCCGCTTCCGAGGAAGACAAATTTTTTTGAGAAGAGACCTATGAGAATCGACGCGATCACCCTGCGAGAGCTGCATCTGTCCCTGGTACGTCCTTTTGAAACCAGCTTCGGAGTTACGACCAAGCGGCGTATTGTGCTGGCCGAGATTCACTCGGAAGGACTGACCGGTTGGGGCGAGTGCACCGCCGGAGAGCATCCATACTTCAGCGCCGAGTCCACCGACACGGCGTGGCAAGTGATTACGCAGGAGCTGGGACCCCTGCTTGCAGCGGAGTCGCCGCGCTGGGGCGGAGATTGTCCGGGGATCTTTCGGCGGGTGCGCGGCAACCGCATGGCCAAGGCGACGCTGGAGAATGCGATCTGGGATATCGAGGCGCAGCGCGAAGGCATCCCGTTGGCGGAGTTGCTGGGCGGAGTGAGGGAGAGGATTCCCTGCGGCGTATCGATCGGGATTCAGCCGTCGATTCCGGAGTTGCTGGACATCATCGAGCGGGAATTGGCCGCGGGCTATCAGCGCATCAAGTTGAAGTGCAAGCCGGGCTGGGACATTGGGGTCTTTGAGCAGGTGCGACGCCGCTGGCCGGAGATCCTGTTGAGCTGTGACGCCAATTCGGCCTATAAACTGCGCGATGCCGACCACCTGACGGGCTTCGACGCGTTCAACCTTTTGATGGTGGAGCAGCCGCTGTGGCACGACGACTTTTACTACCATTCGATGCTGCAGAAGCGGCTGAATACGCCGATTTGCCTGGACGAATCGATCCGCAACCGGCGCGATACGATGGCGGCGATCGAGATGGGGTCGTGCAAGATCATCAATTTGAAGCTGGGCAGAGTGGGAGGCTTCTCCGAAGCGATTGCGATCCACAACGCGACGCAGGGGAGGGGCATTCCGGTGTGGTGCGGGGGCATGCTGGAGTCGGGCATTGGCCGGTCGCATAACATTGCGCTGGCGAGCCTGGAGAACTTCTCGCTACCGGGCGACATTTCCGCTTCGGCCCGCTACTGGGTGGAGGATCTGATCGAGCCGGAGGTGACGGTTACGGCCGCTGGAGAGATTGTTGTTCCGCCTTCGCCGGGCAGGGGCTACGAAGTCAGAACGGACCTGGTGGAGCGGTTGACGGTACGCAAAGAGACGATTCGCGACTTGCAACTGGTGGGATAGTTTTAGAGGAATCCGGCGGGAGGGAAGATCCCACCTGGGGCATAGAAACGGGTTCCGGTTACCCGCGAATCGAAGAATCGGATGAACCGGCAGGGGTGGCGCGCGCCTTCTGCGGAGCGAGCATTTGGTCACCGCTGGTCTGGAAGACGAAGCCGCTGGGCGTGCCCCACAGGTTGCGGGCCCGGTCGTCATGGAAAATGCTGAATTCGATGCCGGAGAGGTCATAGTCGTAGAGCGGAACGCGATCGAAGAGGCCGTCGCCGCGCAGGGAGTATTCGTCGCCGCTGCAGTCGATCATCAGGGTATCGGCGTGCGAGAGGCGCTCGGGGTGGGTGAGGATCATGGCGCCAAGGGCGAATGCGCCGAGGCCGAATTCGTTGCCGGCCATCACCACACGGGCGCGGCGGGCGGAACATCCGCGATGGAGCAGACCGGCCTGGGCCGCCACCACCAGAATGTCGGTGGCCGGCTGCTGTTCGGAAAGGACCTTTTCGGCCAACTTGGCGCGCTCGGACTGACGGAGATAGAGGGGACCCATCTTATCGACGATGCGGTTATCGAAGCGGCGCTTGGAGGCGAGCGCCGCAACCATCTTTTCCGTGGCTTCGCTGTAGGTGGGCGCAATCGCCTGCCAGCGCGGGATGGCGAACCACGCCTCTGCGCCGTCGGGCAGCGGCTTGTGGCCCAGGCGTTCGTTGCATGCGCCGAGCTTGGGGAAGAACTTGCGCAGTTCGGTGACCTGGGCTTCAATCGGCCGGACTCTGTAGGTAGCCGGATACTCGCGCCGGGAGACGATCTCCTCATCTTTAAACTTGTCGCTGATGGTAAGGCGTTCGATGATCTTCATCGCCGAGGAGGCGAGCTCGGTCTTGAGTTTCTCATCCATTTCGAGGACAAGTCTTGCGCTTCGCTGGTCGAGGTCCTTGATCGCGGTGCGATGGATCCGCTTGACCGCATCGATCAGGGTCTCGAGCAGCAAATCCTTCTGGTCCTGGGTTGTATTGCCGGCCAGGTGGAGCGGCGTAACAAGGTGGGTATTCAAGGGGACTGCGACCTCAACAACTTTCGATAAACGTTCTCCAGAGGAGTATCGGCAGGATTCTTGATTTCGAGAGGGGATTGATCGAAAATTCACATTCTATTTGCTTTGAGTCAGCAGCCAAGCCCGCCGTGCTCCCAAAGAAGGGATGCCGGAGTCTCCACTCCGGGCGAGGAAGCGGAGGGAGATGAAGTTTTCGTCATCGGGAGTGGGGAGGGTGCGTGTGCGTCAACTTCTGCCGAAAGGGGCCGTCTAATGTTTTGGATAGAAATGAAGCAACCTTCTGCCTTGGATGCATCTAGATGACAGAAATGGCGATGCGCTTGAGGATCGAGCGCACGCAGGCTGCCGATGGCAGCTCCCGGGCCCGATACGGGAAGCCGGTTGGGCAAGCTGACGATCCTGCAGAGGCAGGATCGTCCGGGAATATTGACCGAGGTTTCTGCCGCAGGGTCGGCGGCGCGAAGCCTTCATTTTTCGAGTTTTAGAACACAACGCAACTTTTCGTTCGATTCGGTGTTGTCTCCGAAGAAAGGTCCAGGAATCCCACTATGCGTTTCTTGCAGAAGTTTCCCCTCTTTGTACTGACCGGCGTCCTGCTTTGCGGATGGACATCCATGGCCCAGAGTTCCACGGCGACCTCTGCGCGGATTGTCGATCCCATCGATGAGAGCCAGTTGACAGTGCTGCATGGCAACACGCACCCTGCGGCGGTAGCTAAAAACGACTTGGGACAGGTGGCTCCGGACCTGCGGATGACCGACATGGTGCTGGTGTTGAGCCGCAGCGCGGAACGGCAGGCCGCCTTTGAAGCATTCGTAGCCAGCCAGTACGAGCAGAATTCAGCCAATTACCATCATTGGCTGACCCCGATGGAAGTGGGCCAAGAATTCGGCCCCGCGCCGAGCGACATTGCGGCGGTCTGCGGTTGGTTGACGGGTCATGGCTTCCAGGTGGACGCGGTGCCGAACGACCGCATGTCGATCCGCTTCAGCGGCACGGCGGAGCAAGTGCAAAGCGCGTTCCATACCGAGATCCACAACCTCACGGTGAAGGGTGTTGCGCATATCGGCAACATGAGCGACCCGCAGATTCCCACGGCGCTGGCGCCGGTTGTGGTGGGCGTGAAGGCTTTGCATAACTTCTTCCCGCGGCCGCTGCATCGCCTGGGCAGCGTGGTTACACGGGACAGCTCAACGGGCAAGTGGCAGCGCCCAGCTGCGACAACGGCGAGCGCGGGCAGCAGCGCCGGCTCGAAGCCGAGCCTGACCCCGCAGCAGGCGATGGCCAAGGTGCGTCCGCAGTTTGGCATCAGCGTTCCCGCCAGCAATGGCAACAACGCTTACCTGGTGGAAGACGTCACTCCCTATGACTTTGCCACCATCTACAATGTGTTGCCGCTATGGCAGGCGGGGACACCGATTAACGGCGCCGGGCAGACCATCGCGATTGCCGGCACCAGCAGCATTGTTCCGTCGGATGTGGCCACTTTCCGCAGCACCTTCGGCCTGCCGGCGAACACGCCTACCATTCAATCGGGCAACGGCACCACGCCGACGGTCTGCACCGCACCGACGACCAGCACGGCAGCCTGCACGCTCGACGACCTGATTGAGAACTCGCTGGATGTGGAATGGTCGGGTGCTGTGGCCCCGGCCGCCAACATCATTTTGGTCACCTCGGCATCCGATTCCGCTACCGACGACACGTTGTGGGACTCGGAGAGTTACATCGTCACCAACAAAGTCGCGCCGATCATGAACGTCAGCTATGGCGAGTGCGAATTGGGGCAGGGCACCGCAGGGAATGTGGCGTACTACAACCTTTGGCAGACCGCGGCTTCGGAAGGAATTGCCGTTTTCGCGGCTGCCGGCGACTCAGGCGCGGCCAGTTGCGATGGCAGTTCCATGACTCCCAATGCGGCCGAGTACGGTCTGGCAGTCAGCGGCATCGCCTCGACACCTTACAACACCTCGGTAGGCGGAACCGATTTCAACTGGTGCTCGCTGACCGCCAACGAGTGCACGGCGTCACCGTACTGGAATTCCACCAACGCATCGAACGGCGCCAGCGCCAAGGGCTATGTGCCGGAGGTTCCCTGGAACGACACTTGCACCAGCCCGATGCTGCTGCCATTTATCCAGGAATTGGCGACGTCGCTAAGCATCAGCAATGTGAACGACGCGGAGACGGCTTGCAACTTTTCCGCAAACTCGACGGTGAATACGGAAACCGATGAAGAATTTGGCTTTGAACCGTACATCTTTGTGCAGGTGGTGGGAGGGGGCGGCGGCGCCAGCGGCTGCGTCGTGAACAACGGAAACACAACGGCCAGTTGCCTCAGCACCACGACCAGCACGGGTTCGCTGAACGGCTCGATTCCGCTGACCAAGGATGGGTGGCAGAAGCCGGCCTGGCAGAGCAACGTAACCGGCATCCCCTCGGATGGGGTGCGCGATCAACCCGACGTGTCGTTCTTTGCGTCGGATGGTTTTCTCTCATCGAGCGCGTACCTGATCTGCGTTTCGGATGCGGGTTCTTGCGTAACCTCGACCAACATCAACTCGGAGCCGGTGGCGCAGGAAGTTGGCGGCACTTCGGTAGCTTCGCCCGCGATGGCGGGCGTGATGGCGCTGATCAACCAGAAGGCTGGGGCCCCGCAAGGCAGTCCGAATTCCCAGCTCTATCAACTGGCGGCGAAGCAGAACTACGCCAGTTGCAACGGTGCGAACGGTTCGCCGGGCAGCAGTTGCTACTTCAACGACATCACCACCGGCACCAACGCCCAGGTTTGCGACGACGGCTACTTCGGTGGGCTATCGCCGAATTGCACGGTGATTCACTCGGCCGACAACGGCAGCCTTGGAGTGCTCTCCGGCAATGCCGCTACGACCGGTTACGATCTGGCGACCGGGCTTGGCTCGCTGAACGTGGCCAATGTGGTGAATGGGTGGGCTTCCGATGCGGGCACCGCAACGGCGACGGAAAGTCTGAGCCTTTCGGCTACGACGATCACGGGGGACGAAGCGCTTACGGTTACCGTTACGATGACCGGTTCGGGCAGCCTGGGCACCCCAACCGGAAACGTCTTCCTGACTGGGGGCGGATATACGGCCTCGCAGACACTGACTGCAGGCGTTGCAACCTTCAAAATCCCTGCCAACAGCCTTGCGGCGGGCCGGGACACTTTGACGGTGAACTACGGAGGCGACGTGAACTACGCCGCGGTTAGCCAGACCGCGACCGTACAGGTGAACGTGATTACCCCGACGGTGACGGTGACCCCCGAGCCCTCGCCCGAAAACATCGGCAATCCGCTCTCCGTGGCCGTCACGGTGACCGGGAGCGCAACATCGACGACCGTTCCGACAGGAACCGTGGCGATCTCTTCGGGCGGCTACAGTTCGGGCGGCATGACGCTGGTGAACGGCGCATTCACTTTCAGCATCCCTGCTGGCAATTTGGGAGTGGGCACCGACGCGCTCATCGTCATGTATAGCGGCGACGCAAACTTCTCCGCAGGGCAAGGATCGGCAAGCGTCACGATGGTTGGTTCGTCGTTGCTGACGCCGACCTTCACGGTGACGCCGGCAACGAGCACGGTGGACACCGGGCAGACATTGGGAGTCACAGTGACGGCCAGCGGCTCCGGCGGAACACCGACCAACTTCGTAACCCTGACCGCGGGCAGCTACACATCGTCGCCCGCAACACTGGTGAACGGTGTGGCCAGCTTCACCGTTCCCGCCGATAGCATGAACCCTGGTTCGGCAACCTTGAAGGTGGCCTATAGCGGCGATTCCGTGTATGCCGCGGCAACAGGGACGGGCAGCGTGACGGTGGTTGCGTCCGCCTACACGCTGGTGCTGACGCCGGCTTCGGCGACGGTGGCACCCGGTTCTTCGGCGACCTCGAATATTACCCTGACCTCGAGCACGAACTACTCGGGCACGGTAACGCTGGGCTGTTCAGTGACCACTTCTCCGACCAACGCAACATCGCTGCCCTACTGCACTGTGGCTTCGACTTTGACGATGAACGGCGGTACGCTGAGCGGGAGCGGAGTGGCGCTTACCATCACCACCACCGCCGCCAGCAGCGAACTGGTGTGGCCGAAACTGGGTGGCAAACACAGTGGCTGGGCGGGGGCGGGCGGCGGCGCGGTACTGGCCTTCCTGATCTTCCTCGGAGTTCCGGCGCGACGCCGCAAATGGCTCGCGATGCTGGGAGTCCTGGTAGCGATGGTGGCGCTGGGCAGTCTGTCCGGCTGCGGTGGGGGCAGCGGTTCCACCAGCATCACCAGCACGCCCGGGACTACCGCGGGCACCTATACGCTGACCATCACCGGTTCGGGCAGCGATCCATCGGCCACGCAAGAGACCACAACCTACAGCCTGACGGTGAACTGATACGCCGCGACACGCAACAAACAAAACGGCCCTTCCCAAAAGGAAGGGCCGTTTTGTTTGCGCAGCAAAGGCGAGCTGGAATTATTCGTCGTAATGAAGAAGGCTGAAGACGTCGTGATTGGGGAAGCGGTTGCGCCCCTTGAGGAAGTCCAGTTCGATGGCGAAGGCCAGGCCGGCGATTTCGCCGCCCAGCTGCTCGACCAGCTTGATGGTGGCTTCCATGGTGCCTCCGGTGGCGAGCAGATCGTCCACCAGGACGACGCGCTGGCCGTGCTGGATGGCATCGAGATGGATTTCAAGCGTGTCGGAGCCGTATTCGAGGTCGTAAGTGACGCGGGCGACCGGCGCGGGCAGCTTGCGCGGCTTGCGCACCGGGACAAAGCCGGCATTCAGGCGATAGGCGAGGGCAGGTCCAAAGATGAATCCGCGGGCCTCGATGCCTAGCACCAGGTCGATCTTCTTGCCGATGTAGTGGGCAGCCAGCGCGTCAATCAGTTGCGCGAAACCGGTCTTGTCTTTCAGCAGGGTGGTGATGTCGTAGAAGAGGATTCCCGGTTTGGGGAAATCAGGCACGGTGCGTACCAGTTCCTTGAGGGATTCCACGTTGACGGGCAAAGTTTTGTCGGGCATGGGCAGGGCCGCTCCTTAGATCAAACAGGGAATCCGTTTTACGGATCCGGTTCTCAGGATCTGGTTCAGAATCTCGACTGAAAAAGAATTCGCAGGAAGGAAACGGAAACCGGCTCGCTTCCCTACAGATTATAAAGGACAGGGAACAGGGAACAGGGGACAGGGACTGAGGGGACTGAGGGACTGAGGGGACTGAGGGATCAGGGAACAGGGAACAGGGATCAGGGATCAGAGATCAGGGAACAGGGACTAAGGGAGTAGGGAGTAGGGTGGGCTGAGCTGTGGCGGACACAGGATCTCTGGAATTCCGGCTGGCGGAATCCTTCTCTTTCCTTACCAGGCGCCGTCGATGCGGAAAGGGCTCAAGTCCGCGCCTTCGGTGTCGGCCAGGTGGTGCTCGACGATATGGTCGACGCGTGCGCCGCGTGGGCCGCGATGAAGGCTCTGGCGCAGGGACTGCAGGTCGTCCGCCGTGCCGGATGCCAGGACTTCAACCTCGCCATCCTCGGTGTTACGCACCCATCCGCGCAGATTCAGGTTGCTGGCTTCGCGATGAACGAACCAGCGAAATCCTACGCCCTGCACGCGTCCCTGAACGAGAAAATGGAGAACCATGATGTAAGTCATCGTATGCGATCAAGGCAAGTCTTGCAGATGCGGCGGCGCGGCGCAAGCCGAAGCTCGTTTGCCCGGCAATCCGAAGCCTGGCGCAGCCCCGCTAGCGCTTGCGCATATCCACGACCTGGTACCCGGCAGGAAGCTCGAAAAGCTCGGGGTTTGGCTCGGAAAGGCTCAGGTCGGTAAGTGTGAATGTCTGGCGGCCGATGCGCGGATCGTCGAGCTCCGAGAGCAAATTGACGCCCAACTCAGTATCCGTCCAGAATTCGCGAACAACGTCGAAGGCGCGGTCGTTGCCAAATGTGCCCGAGTTGAAGGTGGTGGTGTCACGGGTACCCACCGTGTCGATGCCCTGGATGCTCCGGGTGCCCAGGTTCTCGTGGAGGGTGAAGCCCGTGTCGCCAGCGAGATGCCCGGTTGCCAGCACCGGCGGGATGTAGGCAGTCAGGGCTCTCTCGGCGAACTTCTGCAAAGTGCAGCTGTGCGGCGACCGCAGCAGAAAGCAGTTGTAGAGCGTGTGGGCATTGGGGTCGGCAATCTGGATGACGTTCATTACCGACTCCAACTTGCCACCCTTGGGAACCAGCAGCCAGCGCTCTTCATAGATGCGCCCCTGGCTGTCGCGGGCCACCTGACGCTGGTTGACCAGGGTATAGGATCCCGCGCCGGGCAGGGGCTTGGCCCACTCGGTGTGCACAACGGCGGTAAAAGGCGCGTTCAGCATCGGGGGAATGTAGA
>Ga0181516_10001099_pt1 | contig 21531 bp, 11 predicted proteins | sample PEATcosm2014_Bin_25_FD_121104 | JGI IMG/M metagenome (GOLD analysis project Ga0181516, IMG submission 121104) | Peatland microbial communities from MTU Mesocosm Facility, Houghton, MI, USA - PEATcosm2014_Bin01_10_metaG | ecosystem: Environmental > Terrestrial > Soil > Wetlands > Peat | place... | reverse complement strand
TGTTGCAGACCGCGTCGATTGCCCGCCGCAAAAGGAGTTCCATGTCAAACGATTATCGTAACTTTCTCGCCCTCTCTTATGACGAGCTCGAAGAACTGAATCTGCAGGCTAAAGAGGACCGCATGAACCGGGTGGCGGTCGACACGATTCGCGAAAAGCGGATCAAATATCTGACCGATCAGAAACATATCAAGGCGGTGACGGTGCTGTTCAGCGATCTGGAGGGACGCCTGCATCTGCTGGACTACGACAAGAAGTTTCTGCTCGGCGCGTATGAGAATCTGACGTTCGACGGATCGTCGATCAGGGGATTTACGGCGCAGAAAGAGAGCGATCTGCGCCTGGGCATTGACTGGAGCGCTTTCTACTGGGTGCCGGCGGACGTGTTTGGCAATGGCAAGGTGCTGGTGTTTGGCACGGTGATCGATAAGGATGGGACGCCGTATTCTGGCGATCTGCGCGGAGTGCTGAAGAGCTACGCGGACAAGCTGCATAAGGACAAGGGCTACACGCTGAACGCGGCCAACGAGATTGAGGGATTTCTATTTGCGGGCAAGGACGCGGAGCGGCATTTTCACGAGACGGGCAAGTTCGAATTCATCAACACGGGCGGGTATTATCACGTGCTGCCGCTCGATCCGCTGCGCCAGTTTATCGACACTGCGGCGGAAGTGCAGCGGGCGATGGGCTTCCAGAATGAGAAGGACCACCCGGAAGTGGCGCCCAGCCAGTTTGAGATCAACTACGGCTATGGCGAAGTGGTGGCGGCGGCGGATCAGATTCAGCTCTACAAGCTGCTGTGCCGGCAGATCGCGAACAACATGGGGTTCACGGCGTGCTTTTTGCCGAAGCCGGTAGTGGGCGTCAACGGCAGCGGGATGCATACCAATGTTTCTGTGTCGAAGGGCAAGACGAATCTGTTCTGGGACGAGAAGGGACAGGAAAAGCTGTCGGCGTTTGGATGGGATTTTATCGATCACATTCTGACGCACGCGCTGGACATCTGCCTGATTCTGAATCCGAGCGTGAATGCCTACCGGCGGCTTGATCCGCACTTTGAAGCTCCGAACCAGATCAAGGCTTCGGCGACCGATCGTGGGTCGATGGTGCGGGTGCCGATCGGCAATTCTCGGTCGATGCGGGTGGAGGTGCGCTCGGTGGCGCCGGATGCGAACCCGTATCTGACGCTTTATTCCATCTTCAAAACGGGCATAGACGGATCGAAGGCGGAGATCGATAACCTGCGGCAGGCGCAGCGTTATTTGCCGGATCACATTCAGCAGGCAATTGAGGATTTCAAGGCGTCGGAGTGGATCGGGAAGATCTTAGGGGCCGACGTGCAGGGACGATTTGCAGATTTGAAGCAGGCAGCGGCGGACCGGTCGCCGAAGGAGCTGGGCACGTTTGTGAAGGCGTCAGAAGTGCAATACCATCACGAGGTCTATAACCAGTCGCTGTGGAACCATTTCTAAGGCTGCAGGAACCGGGCAACCTCGCCCAGGGCGCAGCGTTCCCAGGGTATTCAGGCAAGACTTATCCGGTGCCCGCCTCGAAATGTGTGGGCATTGCCTGTTGCCCGGCAGTGCGGCTCTTAGCTGGAGGGATCGGCAGAGGCTGGCCTGGCGAAACCTATAATGGTTCGAGGAGACCGTAGATTGCCGGCAGAGAAAGATATTGATCTCGTAGTATCGCAGCGCTTCTTCGCAAACAAGAGAGACGGATTGCTCGTGGAGGTGGGCGCGGCCCGGCCAGATTTCCTGTCGATCGGGGCGTCGTTTCGGCAAAAGGGCTGGAAGGTCATCTCGATCGAGCCGAATCCGGTTTTCTACAGGATGCATCTCGACCAGGGCAACGATGTTTTGCAGTACGCCTGCAGCGATCGAGACGCGGACGATGTCGACTTTTACGTGGTTAAGTCCGATATGGGCCAGCAACAGGGCGGCATGGTCACATTTGAGAGCTTTTCCTCGTTGGGCATCCAAGGCCGTTTTGCAAAGGATTTTGAAAAGGCCGGAGAGTCGGCAAAGGCCGAGAAGATCAAAGTGAACGTCCGCAGGCTCGATTCCATCCTCAAGACACACTACCCTATGGTCAAAGAGGTGGATATCCTGGCTGTCGATGTCGAGGGATGGGAACTATCCGTGATGCGCGGATTGGAAGAGCCCGCTTATCAGCCCAAGATTGTCATCCTGGAAAATATCTTTCGCTCCCACGCCTACCGCGCTTTCATGCGGAAAAGGGGCTATGCGCTATGGCAGCGTCTGAAGCCCAACGAGGTTTTTGTGCGCTCCGACATTCCGCTTAGCTTTCGAGAGAGACTAGAGGGCTGGCTCATCGCAATTTTTTCGTTCTAGGCAAGGCCTCCAATGGTGGAGTCTGCGCTCGAAAGCTGTATTCGCCGTCAAGGCAGGCCCGAAGTGGACTTGGTCCTTTAGGCGCATTTCAAGAGAAAGCAAATGCGGCGCGAACCTTCAAGGTTCGCGCCGTTTTTTTGCGATGAGTTAGTATTGAGGGCTACCTGGCCTTGGAGAGGAAGTAGGCGTCGACGGCGCGGGCCATGGATTCGCGATCGAGGACGGCGTCGCGCCCCTCGTAGCGAGCGGCCCAGCTGACCTGGTTGATGAGATCGCGGGGATAGCAGCCGCGCAGTTCCTGGCCGAGGTCAATGCGGATGGTGTGAATCAGTTCTTTGACGAGCTCGGACGGGGTATCGAGGTCGCGGCCTTTGGCGACACGGCGGAAGATTTCGCCGAATTGCTCGTCGGTGACCGCGCCGATTTTGATTTTGGTCTGAATGCGGCGCAGGAAGGCAGGATCGAGCAATTCGCCGGGGTCGAGATTGGAAGCGAACACGACCAGCATCTCGAAGGGGATTTCAATTTTGCGTCCACCGGCGAGGGTGAGGAACTCGATTCCGCGATCGAGGGGAACGACCCAGCGATTGAGCAGTTCGTCAGGGCGAATGCGCTGGCGGCCGAGATCGTCGACGATGAGGACGCCGTTGTTGGCTTTCATCTGCATGGGCCCTACATAAAACTTTGTGATGGGGTTGAACTGGAGGTCGAGCATTTCGGCGGTGAGTTCGCCGCCCACCATGACGGTGGGGCGATGGCAGCGCACCCAGCGCGCGTCGCCTAGGTCGGAATCGGATTGAGTGAGCCGGCGATGCACGGCGGGATCGAAGACGGTGATGATCTGGGCATCGACTTCGATGGCGTAGGGAAGCCAGACCGTGTCTTCAGCGACGACGCGGGACAGGGTTTCAGCGACGGCGGTCTTGCCAACGCCGGGAGGCCCGTAGAGGAAGATGGCGGCGCCGGAGTTGAGGGCGGTTCCAAACTGATCGAGAGTCTTCTTATCGATGACGAGATGGGCAAAGGCACGCTCGATGTCGGGGGGGTGCACCTCGACGTTGCGCACGCTCTGCTTGCGAACCTGGTCGACATAGCTGGCGAGCGAGACGGGGGCCGGGCCGGCGTATTGGCTGAGCGAGAGAAGCTCGAGGGCGCGCGACCTGCCCTGCGTGGTGATGGCAAGAAAGGGAACGTTCCCGGTCATGCCGGTGACTTCGCAGAGGAGCTTGCCGCGCAGGCGGTTGAAGAGTTCGTGGGCAACCTCGAAGCTGACGCGGGCATGTTCGGAGAGATCGAGGACCGAGAACGGTCCGGAGATGTAGAGGATCTTGAGGGCCAGGTCTTCAAGGATGGTTTCGCGCACGCCCAGCTCGGAGATGGAGTGGGGCTGATTGTCGGGCGTGGCGAGGTATTCGGTCTTGCGTAGGTCCGGCATGCGCAAAAGGCTTTCCATTTGTCTCCCTGAATAGAAGCACTATACCGGCTAGCCCGAGAGGCAGCCAATGAATTGAGTGTGATTCAGTGGAGAACCCGAACCTTAGTTGTACAGGGGGCAAACCTGCGTAACGCGGGCGACTATTACCAACTGGGGCGAGGGTTGGGTACGAGGGTTCGGATGCATCATCGACGCGGCATTTCGCAGCTGAGGCGGGCGATTCAGCGATCGGCCGGCGCCTGGGCACCGGGTTTGAAATAGCTTGAATCGCGAGCGGATTTCGGGTTCAGGCAATCTGACACGTGCGCAGCAAAACACGAACAGTCAGCGGCCCTTTTTGCCTGGAATGCCCGGTAACCGGCACGCAGGCGATGGAAGGAAAGAGGATCTCCTGCAACTCGCCAATGCGCTCGATGAAGTGGTCAGCCCGGTCATCGACGGAGGCGGACATCCAATCGGGCGGGAGGCTGGCATGCGCCTGAACGACGGCGGTGCGTCCGAGGCGTTGGATCCGATCGATCCAGTCGTGCAGATCGTCGATCATCTGGGACTCGATATAAATGCGTCTGTCGGGATAGAGACACGAGGTGAGATGCGTCCTGTGTTTAGAGCCCAGGCTGGCAATGGAGCAACCATGATCGATGAAGACTGCCTTCAAACTGGAAGGTCCGTCGCTGCGGACGAAGACGGCCTGGCGGGGCTCGAAGCGTTCAGTCCAGACATCGGCGACGTAGGCTCCCCAGAAGTCGGAACGATTTTTAACCCTGGGGTACATGGCGTAAGGGAGGCTCTCGAAGGAGGGACCACCGGAGTCGCCGACCAGGCGGGTGCCGTATTGGATGCCAGCCTCGGGGCGGATGAGCCCGTTGGGCGTGTCAATCCACATCTCGGGATAGGCATCGATGAGCTCGTCAGTGACAGTAACCTGGGTCCACTGGGAAACGGGAAGGCCGATGGCCTGATAGATCGAGCTGCGGAGGGCCTCTAAGCGGACGCCGACAGTGGCGCGGGGCCCTTGCATCCATTTCACGACATATTTGTGTTGGTCGTTGCCTTCGACAAGCAGGGCCTGCGATCTGCCATGCAGTTTCTGAATAAAGTCTGTTGCTGAGATGGTGCTCGTCTGTTTCAACGCCATTGAGGGGCCCCCTGGTAAACCAGCCGCACCGGAACCGCATGATTCGCGGCGCGAAGTAAATGCCCGGCAGACGTTCGCCAAGAAAGCTGCCGGGCAAGGTGCGTACTGGCCAGTTTCGCTGCGCAACAGAAGCGTTTCGCAGTGTGTGTATTAATGTCGGGCACGCTTTTGATTCGCCTTGTGACAGCCATCACGTGAGCCATGACAAAAGTACTTGGGATTCCTTAACTAGAGTGCGTCGGAGTGGAATGCACAAACCACGGTGCGTCGGAGCGGTACATGCACGAACTCACCGCCGCAGGAGGAGCACGGCGACGAGCGGTTATGCCTCAGGGCTGAGGCATTTTCGGCAATCGTGTGGTCTCGCGGTGGAGGTCACTGCTCTCCATGGGTCGCGCCGACGTTACGCATGCGGCTTCGGACTGCAGTATTTCTGAAGGCGCATTAGCTGGGACGCTGCTGCGGTTTGCCGAAATCCAACGTGCTTTTTGGCTGAGTCTGCTCTAGTGGTTCCGCTTTGGGAGGCCTGACCAAGGCGGGCAGGACGGCCGACACGAGCATAACTCCGGCGATCGCATGGAGGCCGCTGGCATAGGATCCGCTCGACTGCCTCATGTGAGCGACAAGCAGGGGGCCGAATGCGCTTGCCATTCCCCAGGCGGTAAGCATGAGTCCGTAAATGGGGCCGACATTCTTCGATCCGAAGTAGTCCGCGGCGAAGGCAGGCATGGTGCCGAATCCCCCGCCGTAGCACATGAGAACGACGAATGCCACGGAGGTAAGAATGGCCGTGGAGGAGAGACTGGGCAGCAACCAGAAGAGGCCGACCTGGATCAAGAACATCACGACGAAGACCCCGCGCCGGGTGATGGCGTCCGAGATCCATGCCCAGAAGACGCGGCCTGCGGCGTTTCCGATGCTGGCGATTCCCACCATGCCGGCGGCAACGAGCGCGCTGACTTTGCCAATTTCCTGAAAGATCGGCGACTCCTGGGAGATGATCGAGATACCCGCGGATGTGTTGAGGAACAGCAGCGTCCAGAGCGCCCACCACTGCCAGGTTTTGAGAGCGCCGCCGAGGGTGTAATCGCGGGCAACACGCTGCGCGCTCTGTTTGAGACTCGGGGTCCAGCCCTCAGGCTTCCAATCGGCGGGAGGATTCTGCATGAAATAGCCGGTGGACATGGCGACGACGAGGTAGCCGATGCCAAGGATGGCGAAGGTATGGAGGACTCCCACACTTTGAATGAGGCGGGAGGCTAAAGGTGCGACGACCAATGCGCCGGCGCCGAAGCCGCCCACCGCGAGTCCAGTGATCAGACCGCGGCGGTCGGGAAACCACTTGACCAGCACGGCGATGGGAACGATGTAAGCGAAGCCGACTCCGATGCCACTGATGACTCCATAACTAAGGTAAAGCCACCAGAGCTTGTTGGCCGAGAAGCTGGCCAGAAATACGCCGAGGCCGTAGAGGAAACCGCCGGTGAGAGCGACGGTGCGAGGACCTTTTTTGTTGAGCCAGAGGCCTCCGAAAAAGCAGGCGACGCTGAGAACGAGGATGGAGATGGTGAAGGTCAAAGTAACTTCAGAGATGGACCAATGAAACTGCTTGACGAGGGGAGTCCTGAACACGCTCCACGCATAAACAGCGCCGAGGGCCATCTGCATGAGAAAGCCAGCGGCTGCGATACCCCACCGATTTGGGTTCGACATAATATTCTCCTTACACTGCGGGATGAAACTGCACCCGGTTAGTTGCAGGCTCCACGCAGTTTGATTTGATTGCCTAGCACCTCGAGGAACCGGTTGATCAGAGCCATGCTGCGGCGCAGCTCTTTGTGACGGAACTGACTCAAAAGAGAAAAAAGGCCGGGAGGCTCAATGACCGGCTTCTGATAGCAGCCGAGCGTTTCTTCAATGGCCACCGCGACGCCTTGAAGCACGTCGGGATTGATGGCTCCGAGAATCTTGCCGAGGATGATGGCGTTGCGAATGGCGCGCACCGATTCGTCGGACTTGGTGGCATCGACGGCGGTCTCGACGAGCTTGTCGCTGGCGCCGAGAGCCCCGCGCACCAGCTCAAGAACGCCGTGTTGATGCAGTTTTTCAAGCAGATCGTAGGAGTCGAGCAACGCCTCTGCATGCTCAACCGGAGCCTGTTCCAATCGCTTCCGCAATTCGTCGCGGGGGTCACGGGGAGGCAATTCAAGGGCAATGGGTCGCGCCATCGAGAACTCCTTTTCTGATCCTGACTGCCGGCTACCTGGTCTGAATCTGAACGAGCTGATTGCCGGGTTGGCGATAGTCTTTGCGTTGCCACTTGCGCTCCACTTCGACACCGGCCTGGGGCGTTGGATGTCCGTGGCGCGAGTTGGTGGGAGGCAAAGGATCCTGGCCGACCGGACCCAGCACGCGGAGCTGCACGGAGCTCTCTTTGTATGCGGGAGTGTGGGTAACTTTGTCGGTATAGCTGCTAGTGAGGCGATTGACCGGCTCCTCAGTTGAGTTCATGGGCATGTAGAGCTCTTTGCCATGAACCCTCGTCGTGATCACAGCCTGAGCGCGAACCTTGCCATAGCGCGACGTCAGTTGAACCCAGCTGCCGGTCTCGATTCCGCGTTCCTGGGCGAGTTCAGGAGACACCTCGATAAATGTGCACGGAGTCTTCTCGCGGATTCCTTCGGTTCGATAGGTCAGGTTGCCTTCATGGAAGTGTTCGAGCAGTCGCCCGTTATTCAGGTGCAGATCGTATTCGGCGTCCTGCTGATCGGTTGGTTCGGTCCATGGAACGGGGAAGAATGTTGCTTTGCCATCAGGGAACTTGAACTGCTTTGTATAAAGCAGTGGCTGATCGCTGCCTTCCGCAGCCACGGGCCATTGCAGTGTTTTGTAGCCCTCGAGGCGCTCGTAAGTTACGCCGGCCATGAGCGGAGTCAAGGGAGCAATTTCCTCGTAGATCTGGGAAGGATGGTCATAATGCCAGCCCGCGCCGAGGCGATTGGCAATGTCTCGAATGATGATCCAGTCGGGGCGGCTGTCCTCGAGAGGCTCGAACACTTGATGAAGACGCTGAATGCGCCGCTCCGTGTTGGTGAAGGTGCCTTCCTTCTCGAGGCTGGGGCAGGCGGGCAGAATCACATCGGCAAAGCGGCAAGTCTCGCTGAAAAAAATCTCCTGCACGACAAAGAAGTCGAGCTTGGACAGAGCGTCGCTTACATAATTGGCGTTGGAATCGACCAGGCTCATCTCTTCGCCGAAAAGATACATCGCCTTGAGTTTGCCCTCTTGAATAGCGTCGATCATCATGTGGTTATCGAGGCCGGGTTTGGGCGGCAGTGCGACATTCCACGCCTTCTCAAACTTGGCGCGAATCTCTGGATCATCGACTTTCTGATAGCCGGGAAAGTAGTTGGGCATGGCTCCATGGTCGCTGGCGCCCTGCACATTGTTGTGCCCGCGCAAAGGGTAAGCGCCGGTTCCCGGCTTCATGTAATTGCCGGTAGCGAGGAGCAGATTGGAGATGGCGGTGGATGTGTCGGAACCCATGGTGTGCTGCGTGACGCCCATGGCCCAGAGCACGCAAACAGTCTTGGCATCGACGATCATGCGGGCCACTTTGATGAGGGTTTCGACAGGAAGCCCGCAGCGCTCGCTGGCCATCTGGAGGGTAAACGACTCCAGACTTTGCTTGAACTCGTCCAACTTATTGACCCATTGCTGAATGAATCTGTCGTCGGCGAGGTTGTTGTCGAAGATGTACTTTGTCACGGCGGAGAGCCAGATCAAATCGGTGCCGGGGCGCGGACGGAGAAAGAGATCGGCCCGCTGCGCCATTTCATTTTGGCGCAGATCACTGACGATGAGTTTTTGGCCGTGCATCTTGTGGGCGCGTTTAACTCGGGTAGCGAGCACGGGATGACTCTCGGCGGTATTGCTGCCGATGATCACCACTAACTCCGCCTGAGCGATATCGTAGATCGAACCGGAGTCGCCGCCGTAACCAACGGTGCGGAACAGTCCGGTGGTTGCGGGGGCCTGGCAGTAACGCGAGCAGTTATCCATGTTATTGGTGCCGATAACTGCGCGCGCGAGCTTCTGCATCAGATAGCTTTCTTCATTGGTGCACTTAGAAGAAGAGATGAAAGCCAGGGAATCGGGGCCGGTGGCAGCCTTGATCTCTGTAAATTTGCGGGCGACGAGATCAAGGGCCTCATCCCAAGTTGCTTCGCGAAAAGCGTCTCCCTCGCGAATCAGCGGCTTGGTAAGCCGGTCGGGGCTGTTGACGTAGTCCCAGCCGAACTTACCTTTGATGCAGGTGGAAACTCCATTGGCCGCGCCGTGAGCAGGCTCGACCTTGAGGATGTGGCGATCCCTGGTCCAGATATCGAAGCTGCAACCTACCCCGCAATACGTACAGACGGTCTTGGTGCGCTTAGTGCGCGACTCGCGCATATCGGATTCCATCTCAGAGAGTTTGAGAATGGGACCATAGCCGACTTCAGGCTCGATGCCCTTGACTACATCGATCATGCCGTCGAGCGCGGACTTAGGAAGGGCGGTCATATAACCCGCCTCGCCGAGCATCGACCGCTCCATGAGCGCGTTGCAGGGGCAGACGGTGACACAGTGGCCGCATGAAACGCAACTCGACTCGCCAATCGGCGCTCCGCCATCCCATAACACGCGAGGGTGCGGATCTTCCCAATTAATGGTCAGGGTTTCATTGACCTGAAGAGTCTGACAGGCTTCAACACAGCGGCCGCAGAGAATGCATTGATCAGGATCATAGCGGTAGAAGGGATTTGACATATCCACTTCATAAGGCTTGGCCCGGTACGGGATCTGCTGATGCTCAACGGCGAGAAGTTTAGTGGTGTTATGCACGGTGCAGTTACCGTTGTTGTTATCGCAGACGGTGCAGTAGAGCAGATGATTGCCGAGGATGCGGTCAAAGGCTTCGCGCTGCGCCGCGTCTGCACGGGCCGAGGAAGTGACCACGCTCATGCCTTCGGCGGCGGTGGTGCCACAGGCGCGCACCAGCGTGCCGTCGACCTCGACCATGCAGGTATCGCAGGTTTGGATCGGTCCTAATTGAGGGTGGTAGCAGACTTGAGGTATCGAGACACCGCTGCGATTGATAACATCGATCAACCGATCGCCTAACTGGATTGCCTGGGGCTTGCCATTAATGGTGACAGCCATAGAGCAACTCATCCCCTTCTCTCTTCGGAAGAATTAGATGCAGCCAGAATGATGGTGTTTCGAAAAAGTTGAATAGGGGCCCTGCGATTTGCGACGTAAAGCCAGCTGGGGCGCGGGCTGGCGGAAATTATTCACCGCGAGGGCTGCGATGTGCAACGAAATTCCGATGAATAAATGACGAAGCGACGGCCGCGGAGAAAGCCGACCAGAGTGAGGCCAAGCTCGCGTGAGAGCTTGACGGCAAGGCTGGACGGTGCCGAGACCGAGGCAAGGACAGGAACTCCGGCGGCAAGCGACTTTTGAGCGATCTCAAATCCGCCCCGGCCGCTGACCAGCAGGATGCAGTTGGCAAGGGGAAGTTGACCTTTGAGCAAAGCCCAACCCACGACCTTGTCGACGGCGTTGTGCCGGCCAATATCTTCGCGCAAGACGATCAAATTGCCGCAGGAGTCGAAAAGGGCCGCGGCATGCAGACCTCCGGTTCGACTGAAAACGGCCTGCTCGGATTGGAGGGCCTCTGGCAGGCGACACAAAATCTCAGGATCGACGCGGAAATCTGGATTGGGTTGCTGCAGACCGCGCACCCGGATGGCCTCGATCGAGGCTTTTCCGCAGATGCCGCAACTTGATGCGGCAAAGAAATTGCGCTGCAGGTCCTGCGTGTCGAAGGAAGTGCCGGTTAAGTTAGCTCTCACTCTATTGCTTTTTGTGCCGTTGCTTGGTTCCACGACTTGAAGGTTCGCAATCTGAGCCGCGGATTCAATGATTCCCTCGGTTAGCAGAAAGCCAGCCGCCAGTTCCAGGTCATGCCCTGGGGTTCGCATCGTAACGGTGAGGGGATGGTCGTCGATGAGGATCTCAAGCGGCTCCTCGGCAGCGATGGAGTCCTGGAGCGAACTGAGGTTTCCGTCGCGCCATTCAGTGACCTGCGTGAGTTCAACGCTTCGTTCTGGCGCTTTCATTCAACCTCCGGCCAACAATCCGTTCGACGCAGCGACGACGAGAAGGGATTCTAAACCACATTGGAGAGGCGAAGCCAATGCGGCTGAGTTGGCGGCCAGGTGGTACTGCGGGGCGAGGGCAGGTTGTCGGAAGAGGGTGCGCGCTCAAAGAAATCAGTTGCATTCGCAGAATCGCCAAGATATCTTGGCGCTGTCTCCGCCACCCATGCTGAGCGTTTCAAAGAATTATGAAATGCGCAATAGCTGAAGGCTTGTTTTCTGAACGATGCGTGAGCCGTCGGACGCGGCTGTTGGCGCAGCGGAAATCTTTGGCGGTCGTTCTCGTCTCATTTCTCTGCCTGGTAACCTGCCGCGCTCAGACGCAATCGAGGGGCGCCAGGGGCATGAGTTCACTGGCGGAACAGAAGGCGATTCTGGATCGCATGCATGTGGACGATTGTCACGCGGTCTCGGAGGAGGACGTGAAGACGCTCACCGCGATCGCGGATTCGTTTCGAGATGCAGGGGACCTGGCGGATGAACAGCGGGCACGCGGATTGCTGGGGTCGATCGAGAGCAACCGGGGCCAATTTGATGCGGCCATTTCAGATTTGAAGCGGGCGGTGGCGCTATCGGAGATGCGAAAAGACGACCGGAGCGAACTCGATTATCTCGCCGACCTTGCGGATGCTTTGAATCACGATGGCAATTCGAAGGACGGTCTCATTTATATAGAGACGGCTCTTCGCAAGGCGCAGCACCCGGGCGACAAAGCTGCGGAAGCCGCGGCGGAGCGACTTTATGGCGAGATCATCTCCGCCAGCAATGTCAACGAAGCCAACAGACGGCTGCGGAGGGCGCTGGCGCTCAGCGAGGAGGCGCACGATCTGAAAAACAAAGCGATCGTTCTCTATGATCAGGGCGATCTCTGGAGCGACCCCAAAGATCCGGACGGAGCGATCAGGCTTTTTGATGCGGCACTCAAAATCGAAGAGCAGATTGGCGATTGCCGGGATAAGGCCGAGACGTTGGCGGATCTGGGCACGGTTGAAGAGGAACGCGGGAATGCGCGCAGGGCCATCGATGCAACGACCGAGGCGCTGCAGCTTGAACGCCAGTTGAGTGATCGCGACTCCGAGGCGAAGACCGTACATGTTCTGGCGAAGATTCACGAGGACCTGGGAGATCTGCCGGAGGCGCTAACGCTTTTTGAAGAAGCGCTGAAGATCGAGCAGGAGATTGGGGACACATCGGCGGAGGGCCCCACGCTGGTGTCGATCAACGGAGTGCACCAGGAGATGGGCGAGCACAAAGAGGCATTGCAGGGATTTCAAGAGACTCTTGCGTTTCTGGAATCGGAGAACGACCAGCAATCGCAGGTAAAGGCGCTCAACAATCTTGGCGCGGTGCAGGCAGCCCTGGGAGATCGAGACGGCGCGAAAAAGTCGTATGAGGCTTCAAACGACATGGCGCGCAAGGCGTCTGATCAAGTCTTTCCGGCGTTTAACGCGTGGGGAATTGGTGAACTCGAAGGATCGGACGCACTCAAGCATTATTTAAAGGCGCTTGAGCTTGCGCAGGAGTTTGATCAGTTTGAGTTGCAGGGACTGGTGAGCGCGTCGCTGATGGACCACTACAAAGCGCAGCATCTGCCGGAGGTCGCGATTTTTTTGGGCAAGATGGCGGTGGACAAGTTTCAGCAGCTGCGCAAGAACATGGGCGGCCTGAGCGACGCGCTGACAAGCTCGTTTGTGGAGCGCAAGGCGCAGACCTATCGAACGCTGGCTGCGCTGTTGATCGACACAGGGCGGCTCAAAGAAGCGCAGCAGGTGCTGGATCTGTTGAAGATTCAGCAGTACTCCGACTACATGGGAGGGCGATCGGATTCTCCGAGGCTCGCGTTGAGCCGGCTTCCCATTGAAAAGCAAATCGAAGTCGAGCTGAATCTGCGGCTGTCTCATGCTGTCGCGCTGCGGAAGAAAATCGATGCGAGTCGGGCATCGAGCGGGCAGCCGGGTGTGACTCAAGAGCAGGCCGAGCTGGGGATGTCGGAGGACAAGCTGGTTGAGTTTGCAGGCGAGGCGGAAAGGCGATTGAGGCCGAGTGCGATTCGGGAACTCAGGCCTGATGAAGAAACCGGACCGCAGGCAACGCTCGATCAACTGATTGCGCGAAATCCAAAGACGGCCGCGCTCTACACATTGGTTGAGGCGGACCGGTATCGAATCTTCGTCATCACGAACCGGGGAAGGTTCGCAGGATTCATGCCGGTGTCGCAAGACGAACTTAAAAGGAAGTGCGGGGCGTTTCTCGATCAGCTTCGAGGCCATCGGGTCGACCCGACGGCAGCGGCACAGGATCTATTTGGAATTGTGTTTGGCCCGGTGCAGAAAGAGGTGGAGAAAGCCGGGGCCACGACGCTGGTGTGGTATCTGGATAGCGCGCTTCGCTACGTTCCGATCGGTGCGCTGACCGATCCGGCGAGCGGGCGATTTCTGATCGAGGACTACAACATTGTGAATTACACGCCATTGGCGCGGTTCCAGGGCGATCGGCCGAATCTGGCGGGGGCAACCGGGATCGCAATGGGGACCAGCAAGCAGTTTGACCCGGACCTGCCGGAACTTGAGAATGTGCCGGCGGAGCTGGATCGAGTGATCAAGGATCCGCGCGTGGAGGGATCGGATGGGCCGCTTCCGGGAAGGATCCTGTTGAATGACGCGTTCACGGAAGAGGCGATGAAACAGGAACTCAAATCGCAGACGGTGGTGCATTTTGCGAGTCATTTTGTGCTTGTGCCGGGCAACGACAGCCTGTCGTATCTGCTGCTCGGGGGAAAGGAAGAGAGCGGGAAGGCTCACCACTTGTCGCTGGCGGAGTTTAAGGAAGACCGGAGTTATCGCCTCGACGGCACGGAATTGGTGACGCTCTCGGCTTGCGAAACCGGCGCCGAGAATCGACGCGACGATGGAGTGGTGATGGAAGGCATGAGCGAGGCGGTGCTGGACAAGAAAGCCAAGGCGGTCATCTCTTCACTTTGGTCGGTGAATGACGAAAGCACGGGGGCGATCATGTCGCGTTTTTATGAATTATGGATTGGCTCGCGGGGCAAGACGACCAAGGCGGAGGCACTGCGCCAGGCACAGCTCGAATTGATTGAAGGCCATGTGAGTTCGCAGTCGAAGGCGAACAACCGGGGTTTGCATCCGACGGATTCGACGGAGCGGCCGGAGTTTGCCGATCCATATTACTGGGCGCCGTTTGTCCTGGTGGGAAACTGGCAATAACGTTGCGGGAAGGCAATCTTTTTCCGGCGAGGGGCAGGCCGGCGGGACCACGAGCGCTGAAAATCCATATTGAAAAGCGACAATTTTAGGAGCATTCTAGAGGCCATCCCCCGGGCCACAGGCCTGCAATCAGCTTCCCGCGTGAGAGGTCGTCCATGGCACTGCGTCCTCTGCTTGCCGCTATCAGCGCACTCCTGTCGATCGCAGGGGCGATGCAATTATCCGCGCAGACTCCGGTAGCGATTACTTCATTGACACTGCCAGCCGGAACGGTTGGGACCCCCTACTTAGCCGCTCTAACCGCGACGGGAGGCACGCCGCCCTACACGTGGAGCTATGCGCTTCCACCGGGGCTGACGGGAACTCAAAGCAGTTTCCTTTCGCCGCCGGATGGCATCCCGATGTGGTTCATCTATGGCACACCGACTCAAGTGACCACATCGTCGACCAATACATTTTTGATGACCGTGACCGATTCGGCCGCTGGGTCGGATACCGAACTTGTCACGCTGAATATCGGCGCGGCATCTGCGGGAAACACGACGTCGATCGTGCAGTCGTTTAACGGCACGAATGGAAGCGGGCCGAACGCGATCATTCAGGCGGCAGACGGCCTGCTCTATGGAACGACAAGCGCCGGGGGGTCGACACTGGGAAGCGGGAAATGTCTCGATGCCAACGGCAACGACATCGGCTGCGGAACCGTATTTCGGATCAACAGCGACCATTCGATTTCGGTGCTGGCGAGTTTCGCGGGAGGCACTGGTGGCTCTGCTCCCACCGGTCTGATTCAAGGGATAGACGGAAATTTTTACGGAACGACCCTTTTGGGCGGAACGACGATCAATCAAACGACCGGCTACTCGTGCGCCACATTTGACAGCAACCTTAACCCAACCAATGTCGGATGCGGCACCATCTTTCAAGTGACGCCCGCGGGCGCATTGCAGACTATCGCTTCGTTTCAGGGCGCAATCAACTCGATAGAACAGGGCTCCTTTCCAAATCCGTTGATTCTCGGGGCCAATGGAGTGATCTACGGAACGACGGGGGCATGCAATAACCCTCTGGGCTCCTCGAGCCCAAGCACCTCGTGCGATCCGACATTCGGGACCATTTTTGAATTTACGACGCCAACTTCGAACTCCAACAGCGTGGAGCCGACGGTTCTCTACCGCTTTCCCAATACTCTCGCGTATCCGAACTCGCTCGTTGTGGGGACAGACAATTCGCTGCCTTCGGGTGCGAACACCGTTCTCTATGGAACAACGCAAATCACCGACGATTCGGGTGAGGGTTGCCAACAATTTGCAGGATGCGGCGCCCTGTTTGAGTACATCTTCCCTACCGGTTCGGCGACATCGGGCACGGTTGAGACACTGTTTGACTTCACACTGACCGGCGCGGAGTATGGGAATCTCAATTCTCAAACCGGCGCGTCCAGTTCGTCGACTGCGCCCATCGTGCGGGCGCGACACCAGGGATTGATTCGTCAGCCAAGCCGAGGCATGCCGACGGGCGGCACGCCATGGTTTTTTGACAGCGTGTCGAGTTCCCTGACCCAGGCCAGCGATGGAAGCCTCTGGGGAACCACTCCGACGCAAATGCAGTTTGGATCTTCGACCACGAATGGCACGCCCACGGAGGGGACCGTTTTCCACTATTTGCCACCAACAGGAGGTGCGACAGCGGGGACGCTCGATACTGTCTCGCTGAGCGACTGGAGCAACGGATTGACGCTGGGCAGCGATGGGAACTACTACGGCATGGCGGATAGCGGAGTCTTTGAAATCTCGTCGAGTCCAACAGCCTCCACACCGGTCTCGCTCTACGGACAACTGACGACGGAAACTGGAAATGCGATGATCCAGGGGGCCGATGGCAATTTTTATGGAACGAGCACTGACAGTGCGAACGGCGCGGTATTTGAAGTGACGAGCAAGCCAGTTCTTGCGGGCCCGGTGACACTGAGCTTTCCTGCATCCAGCATTATGGTGAACACCGCGACCCAATTGAGCTGGAGCGTTTCAAACGCATTCTCGGTAACGATGCAGCAGTGTTATGCATCTGTGCAGCAAGGAGCCCAGGGAGCGGGAACCTGGACCGGACAGCAATCGGGCACGATCACCGGCGGCAAATACTCTGGCTCAGCGACGATCACGCCGACAGCCGCCGGGAAATACACCTATGCGCTCACATGCGGCGGTGTGGAAACCGGGTCTACGACTCTCATGGTGACGGTGCCAAGCCTGACGATTACGTCGGCTACACTGCCCAATGCCGACCAGAATGCACCTTATACGACGACGCTGACCGCATCGGGCGGTGTGTCGCCTTATAGCTGGAGCCTGGCCTCGGGAAGCTCTTATCCTGCAGGCCTGACCATGTCCAGCGCGGGAGTGCTTTCGGGCACGCCGACGGGCAGCGGAACGATTCAATTCTCGGTGCAGGTCTCCGATTCCGAAAGCACTCCGCAGGTGAAGACGGGACAAGTGTCGATCCAGATCCTGCAGCCGATGGTCAGCGCCGGTCCGACAACGATCATCATCGCTGCGCCGGGCGACAGCGGATCGACAACGCTCACGCTTTCGAATTTTGCGGCGGCCACACCTTCCTTCTCGTGCAAGGGGCTGCCGGCGGAGTCAAGTTGCTCGGAGACAAATGTCACAAATACTTCGGCGACGCTCACCATCAACACCACGGCGCCCAGCACGGCGATGCTCGAGCGCAGAGGCGCGAAGGCGCGATTGTTGTATGCCCTGCTGCTTCCCGGGCTACTTTTGCTGGCGCCGTGCCTCGGAGCAAGAAAGCGCGGCTATCGAATTCTTCCAAGTTTGCTGATTTTCGCGGCGATTTCGTTCGCAATCGGCTGCGGAGGCGGTGGCGGCACGGGTACCAAGACTACCGATCCGGGGACGCCGGTGGGAACAACGTCAGCCACGGTGACAGCAACATTGGGATCGCAGACTGTTGCGCTGCCGATTACGGTGACGGTGCAATAGCTAAGGGAAGGCTGTTCCTTCGAAAGGATGGAGCGCTAAGAGTGCGCGATGAACACTCAATTGTTGCTTTGATGGTGGACGCGGTAGGAATCGAACCTACAACCTGTCGGTTAAGAGCTAGGCTACTGCGTTGCTCGCGACTACTAACTATTACTCTATATTTATTACTTTCAACTTGTTATGGATTGTTGTTCTAACGAGTAAACTGTAGGTACTACCCGCTATTTCGCGCCATTTTCAAGGAGTGTCCCTACAAAAGTCCCTACAGTAATTGCAGAAAATAATGGCGCGTCCGCGAGGGTCAAGAACCCTCTGCTTGACAGCTGCTCTACCGTCTTGTTTTTGGGCTATTCAGCAACGAGCAGTTCTCTGCTCCGGCCATCCCTTAGTGCCTCTTCATCTGAAATCGGCTCGCTGTGTTTCCTTGCGCAAGACGATCTCGACTCCGCCGAGGAGCGCCCGGGGTGGCATTGGGATGCCGGGGATTTCCTGGTAGCCGGTGTTGCTGAGGTTCGTCAGTTGCAGGTAGGGGTGGAGGCGACCAGCGAGACGGGAGAGCGAGAGGTCCCAGACTGGGTACGGGGCCTGGTGGTAGCGTTCGGTCACAGTCACGCGGGTGCGGACAACGAGTTGCCGTTTGAGTGTGTCTGTCCATTCGAAGCTGGAGTTGTTGACCGGGTAATTGAAGATGTATTCCGATTGCAGTCCGTGCAATGCGTTTTGGGCACCAGAGAGGGCCGACCATCCGAGTCTGATTTCTTGGGTCGCGGTGGGGTGGAGAGTGAGTGAGGTTTCGATGCCGGTGAATCGGACTCGATCCAGGTTGCTGGCTTGCCACGGGTCGGTTGGCGCGGCACGCACATAGTCGATCGTGTCGTTCTGGCGGGAGTAGAAGACGGTTGCAGAAGCGGTGGTTCGGCCGCTGGGGTACCAGTCCAGACCTCCGTCAAAGTTCCAGGCAGATTCGGGCTTGAGGTTAGGGTCTCCGATTGTCGTCGGATCGCTGTAGTAAAGATCGGTGTAGGTTGGGAGACGGAAGCCGTAGCCAGCAGAAGAGCGCAGCTTCAGTGATGGACGCAATGATAGGCTTCCGGCCAGGTCCGGACTCAGGACATGCTGGCCGCCGCTCAGCAGTTCTTCGCGGAGTCCGATAGTCAATGTGAAAGGCAATGGCAAGTGACTTCTCGCTAGGTCGAGATCGAGATATCCCGCGTCGCGATTGCGGCCGTGCCGGCCGAGGTTGTTGCTTTGGATCTGGTCGGTGTTCTCTTCGAGTCCGAAGTAGAGGGTTGCGGCATGAAAGAGCGGTTGCTTGCGACGCAAGGCGCCCTGCCAGCTTTCGTCGATGTGCTGATTCTTGTAGAAGTCAGGATCGTCGCGCAGCAGGACAAAGATGTCCGAGTGTCGGCGGTAAGCGAGAGCGGTCTCTGTCTCGGGATCGAAGTGTTGGTCCAGGGAGGCGAACCATCCCTTGGTGCGCTCCCATGAAGGATACTCGCCGTAAAACCTCGCAGCTCCGAAGGGCCGGTCGCTTCCGGCAAGTAGGATGTCGGTCTCACCTAACGGCGATGTGAGCCAGGACTCGGAACTTCCGTCTGCTGTTCGATAGTCGCGGTCGGCGATGAATCCAGTCGAGAAGTCCCTGCTACCAGCGACTGTTTGCGACCATTTCCTGTTGGCAAGCGAGCCCACGAATCCTTGTTGATTTTCGCCAAAGCTCCCGAGACCGGAGCGAAGATGCAGGACGTCAGTTTCCGGCTTCGCGCTTAGGAAATCGACCACGCCGGCAAGCGCGTCCGATCCGTAAAGCGTGGATCCGGCGCCGTGGAGAACGTCGATCGCGCTCAGGGCTTCCAACGGCACGGGCAGATCGAGGTCGAAGTGCGAGGTCTCGGCGTCGTTGATGCGAAGACCGTTGACGAGTACCAGCGTTTGTTCGAAGGAGCCTCCACGGATGGAAATATCGGCCTGCACTCCAGCCGTGCCGCGCTGCTCAATGTCGACTGAGGAATCCGTCCTCAGATAGTCCTCGACATCTTGGAGCAGTGGCGGGTGGTTAGTGTCGAGTGCGACGACCGAGCGGGAGGATTGGCCCTGCGTGGCGGGGTCGAATGTGCCGAGGACGACGACGGTCGAACTGGCAGGGGAAATTTGGGTGGATGATTGTTGGGCGAGGACGTGAAAAGGGCACAACAGAAGAACCAAGAGGAAGACCGATTTCGTCATCAATGGATTTGTCTCTACATGGTATTCAGGTGGAAACCTGCGGATGTACCAGGCTTCTGGACGGACCTTAACTTTCGCTTCGGCTCGTTGCGTCGGACAAATCTCGAAGCATGGGCAGAATGGCTAGCAGGGGCGATGAGTTTTGCCAGCGGTCCAGGCGCCGGGCTCCGCCAGATGAGCGATGGGGATTGCCAACCTCTTCAATCGTACTGTGGTGATTGTTCCGCGAGCATAGGAGCTGCGGTGCGCGCACCACATGGCATGCGTCCATAAACTGCGAGCATGGGCCGCGCGGCCAGCATTACGATTGGAGGAAAACTTCAGCCGGGTTCCTATCCTGGCGCGGATTCTAGGAGATATATTGGTGTGCATCCTCAGTCGGGAGAACTCTAGTGGGCTTCGGGTTCCGCAAAAGCTTCGGCTCCGGCCCTTTTCGCTTCACCGTGTCCCCTCGCGGTGTGAGCAGTTCCTTCGGCGTCCGCGGCGCCCGCATTACCGCCGGTCCACGTGGGACCTTCGTTACCATCTCATCGCATGGCGCATACTACCGGCACCGGATTGACACGCCAAACCGCAGAGTGTCTTCGAATGCAAGTCCTCAACAGCCAGCAAGCCCAACGCAAGACTTCGTGCAGCCTCCTCTCGACTCGGTGTTTCAGGTTCCGGTGGCCGAGCTTGCGACTTCTAACCCGACCGAACTTCTCACGAAACTCAACCAGAATGTCTCCGCTACCAACCCCGCCATTGTCCCGTTTGTGCTTTCCGGTCTAGCCCTCTTCATGGTGCCTAGCAGCCCGGTAGCCGCCTCCGTTCTGATTTTGGTAGGCCTGGTTATCGCGATCTGGGTAACCAAGCGGTTTAGGGCAGCCCATACCCATGAGATTCACTATTCTCTGGACGCCGATGCGGCCCAGAGATATTCGGCCACGCAACAAGCGATCTCTGCTTTGGGATCCTGCAACCGTGTTTGGGTGCTGAATACAAGTACATCAACCTCCGACCTCAAAAGGAATGCAGGAGCTGGGACTCTCATTACTCGCAAGTCTGCGTCCATCGGAGCTTTGCCAACGAAAGGATTCCAATCGTCATTGCCCGTATCTTCGGTCGAAGCGAACGGGACAGTCTTCCACTTCTTGCCCGACCAGATTCTTCTCTTCTCCGGCAGGCGGTATGCCTCGATTCAATATGGGCAACTTTCCATCGAGGTTCGTGCGACGCGCTTCATTGAAACGGATTCGGTTCCAAGCGACAGTCGGCAGGTTGATACGACGTGGCGCTTCGTCAACAAGAGCGGCGGCCCTGACCGGCGCTTCAATAACAATCGCCAGATCCCCGTTCTTCAATATGGCGAGGTCACGCTCCGAACCAACGCTGGTCTCCGTGTGATTCTCCAGACTTCCAGTATCGAAAAGGCGCAAGCATTTGCTTCCCAGTTCGGCGTAGCTCCCAGCAACAGAACGGCTCACTCCAGTGCTTCCGAGAACCGCGCCGCAGCACCCGGCCATGTCGATCCCTCGCTGCTGGCGTGTTATACGTTGCTGGGCCTCAGCCGTCCTTCCACTCTCGATCAAGCTGCAGCCGCTCACCGCCAGCAGGCTTCTCTCTACCATCCGGACAAATACGAACACTTGGCGCCTGAAATGAAGGCCCTCGCGTCCGCAAAAATGGCCGAGATCAATGCAGCGTACACGATCGTCAAGTTGGATATCGCTGGTTAATACGGTCCTTCAAGTCTTTCGCGATACCCTTGGCGCTGATGTATGGTTGCTGGACGATCAGGCTGCGGGTGCGTCCGTGATGAAAGTGCTTAGTTTGTGTCGATAATTTTGGCATCGAGCCAATGGGAATATTTGCTCTAACTGCGACAAATCCCCAGAACGGCGCAATGGAACGGAGCGGACAGCAGGGAGCTCTACATGGATGAGAGGGACGGATTCAGGAAAGGA
>Ga0181516_10001098_pt1 | contig 21539 bp, 17 predicted proteins | sample PEATcosm2014_Bin_25_FD_121104 | JGI IMG/M metagenome (GOLD analysis project Ga0181516, IMG submission 121104) | Peatland microbial communities from MTU Mesocosm Facility, Houghton, MI, USA - PEATcosm2014_Bin01_10_metaG | ecosystem: Environmental > Terrestrial > Soil > Wetlands > Peat | place... | reverse complement strand
TTTTTTGCCGCCGTGGCCAGGAAAGGACTCGAATGGCGACCTGCGCCGAGCGTGAGGCACCGAAGGTGCCGTCGAGGAAAAGCGCGCACGATGCGCGCGCCAGCAGGTCGCCCTGGGCGGCTGACCTTGCATGGATGCAAGGTCACGAAGCCCGAGTCCTTTCCTGGGCATGTCTAACTCCTTCCACTAGAAGGAGTTATTTTTTTGTCCTGACAATTCTTCAAGCGTTGGCCGAGACTAGTTGCCGCACAAGTCTGCGTCTCCAATTAAGTCATTGTGGCAAAACGAATTAACGGAATATTGTCGCCTGACGATCTGGCGTTGCTTTCTAGGGCCCACCAATTCCCCACCAAATCAACCCGTTCAACGACGACCCCAGGGGAGCGAGATTTGCCGAGTCGGACGAATTGACAAGGTAGTCGGTCCCACCCTGGGGCCGTGTTCGGTCGACCGCCAAGCCGAGCCTGGATGGTTGGACTTCCCCCAAATTGCTAAAGATGTGACACACTCAAGAGTCTAGGCACTCTGGTCATGGTCGGAAATTAGAGCACGCTGACCCCGTTCGCTTGCTACCCACCCCCAACAGCAGTACTATCACCCCATGGACAGAATCACATTCATTCCAGGGCTTTGCGGCGGCCGGCCGACGATTCGAGGAATGCGCATCCGGGTCTCCGACATCCTGGAGATGCTGGCCCAGGGTGTGCCGGAAGCCGAGATTCTCCAGGACTTTCCTGACCTGGAAGCCCCTGACATCCGGGCCTGCCTGCACTTTGCAGCGACTAGGCTCGACTCGGCCCTTGTTCAGGCATGGACTTCCCCCAAATTGCTAGAGACGTGACACATTCAAAAGACTAGGCAACCTGGGCCTTTGGCAGAGATTGGAGCGTACTGGTCCTAGTTCGCCTTGCTTCAGCCCCAACCGCAGTAACATTACCCCCTGGACAGAATCACCTTCATTCCAGGGCTTTGCGGCGGCCGGCCGACGATTCGAGGAATGCGAATCCGGGTCTCGGACATCCGGGCCCGCGTGCCCTTTGCCGCGACGAGGCTCGACTCGACGCCCAGCGGGCAAGAAGTGTTATTGCTGACAAAAACACACTGAAATGTAGTACTAACGATCAGTCAGTACATTTATGTTGGGACTTGGAAATCCATTTGTGCCCTGTTTCGTCATGTAAATTCTTTTGCAGAAGTCATTAACGACATCTTGTATACAAGTGGCACGGGGCTTGCAAAGGCATCGACATGAGCGTTTCCGCAGGTGCCGGCCAGATTCTCCTCGAGACACGAGCCCTCTCGAAACACTTCGGAACGCTGAAAGCCAACGACGGGATCGACCTTGCCGTTCGTGCGGGAGAAATCCACGCCGTCCTTGGCGAGAACGGTGCCGGGAAGAGCACGCTGATGAAGCTTCTCTACGGCTACTACCAGCCGACTTCAGGGGAGGTTCTGATCGACGGGCGCCCCGTCGTCCTCGAGAGCCCCCGCCGGGGACGCGCTTTCGGGATCGGCATGGTCTTTCAGAACTTCACCTTGATTCCAGCCTTTAGAGTTTGGGAGAACGTGGCCCTGTTCCTCGAAGGCGCGGGCGACAAGGGGCAGTTGGTGCGCAAAATCACCGACCTCTCCCGGTCGTACGGCTTGAACGTCAATCCGCTGGCCCTTGTCCGAGACTTGCCCATGGGCGACCGCCAGAAGGTCGAGATTGTGAAGATTCTGGCGGCGGGGGCCCGGGTGCTCATCTTCGACGAGCCCACCAGCGTCCTGGCCCCCCACGAGGCCGAAAACCTGTTCGTGGTGTTCGACCGCCTGAGGTCCGAGGGCTACGCGGTGCTCTTCATCAGCCACAAGATGACCGAAGTGCTCCGTTGTGCCGACCGGGTGACGGTGCTGCGCAAGGGGAGGGTCGCTGCCTCCCTGCCCCGCGAAGGACTCGACCGCCACGGTTTGGTCAACCTGCTGGTTGGCCAGGAGTCGGAAGGGGAGTGGGAAGAAGTTGGAGCCCGCCGGTCGTCCTCACGCGGCACGGCCGTCCTTGAGTTCGTGAACGTCTCGTGCCTGACCGACGACGGACGGCCGGGGCTGGAGGGAGTCTCTTTCACGGTGCTCAACGGCGAGGTCCTCGGGGTGGCCGCGGTGTCCGGAAACGGTCAGGAGTTCCTGGGAGACTTGGTCCTCGGGTTGCGGCAGCCGACCGGCGGATCGGTCTTCCTCGAAGGCGTCGACCGGGACCGTCCGACGCCCCGGAAGACGTTGGCCTCGGGCGTTGCTGTGTTGCCGGAAGACCCGTTGCGCCAGGGGACGATCGGGACCTTCACGGTGAAGGAAAACCTGATCCTGGGCCGGCAGAACGACTACTGGACCGACGGCGGGTGGACCCCCGACCGTTCCCGCTGGGCCCACGACGCCCAAGCGTCGCTCATGGAGGCCTTTGTGCAGTCGCCGCCCCGGTTGGAAGCGAGGGCCGGCGATCTGTCGGGCGGGAACTTGCAACGGGTAGTCATAGCCCGGGAGCTCCGCCGAAGCCCCCGGCTCTTCGTCAGCTACTACCTCACCCGAGGCCTGGACCTCTCCAACGCCAGGGCGGCGAGGGATCTCGTCCTTGATCATGTCGACAAGGGCATGGGGGCGCTTTTCGTAAGCGAGGACCTCGACGAGCTCTTCGCCATTTCGGACAGGCTTCTGGTGATTCACGCGGGCAAGGCCGTTGGATTGTTCCCCACAAAACAGACAACTCAGCAAGAGGTCGGTCTCCTTATGACGGGGGCGGGGGGAAGCCATGACTGACCTTCGTCCAGGGCTTGTACGGTTTGGGGTACGGACCCTGACCCTGGGGTCGTCGATCATTGTCGCCCTGGTCCTCTTCAGCCTTGTGCTGGCTACCGCGGGTAAGAATCCCTTCGATACGTACGCCAGCCTGGTCGGCTCGACGCTGGGCAACGGCTTTGGGTTCAGCGAGATCTTTGTGAAGCTCATCCCGCTGCTCTTCACCGCCCTCGCGGTCGCGCTCCCCGCCCGGCTGGGCCTGGTGAACGTCGGCGGCGAGGGTCAGCTCAACGTCGGCGCCCTGGGTGCTGCCGTCGCGGCCCTGACGCTGGGTCCGCACGTGCCCCTGTGGGTGGGAATCCCCGTTTCGGTGGTCTTTGGCATGCTGGGGGGAGCCCTCTGGGCCCTCGTCCCGGCCTGGCTTCGGGCCCGGGGTTGGCTCAATGAAACTATCAGCACACTGCTGTTGAACTACGTGGCGCTCCGGCTCGTTGACTTCTTCGTCTACGGTCCCCTGCGGGATCCGGGCTCGGCCAACGTTCCTCAAACTGTGGAGTTTGGCGCCGGCTGGTTGTGGCCCGGGCTGGTGGGGCGCATCCACATCGGTTTGCTGCTGGGGCTGGCCGCCTTGGCCGTGGTCGCCGTTGTCCTCAACCGCACCCGGTGGGGGTTTGAGATCCGGGCCATCGGCGGCAACGCGCTGGCGGCCCAGCGCCACGGCCTGCCGCTGTCGCGGTACATCGTCCTGGTTCTGCTGGCAGGCGGCGCCCTGGCGGGGCTGGCCGGGACCGGGGAGATCATGGCCATCCAGGGGCGGCTGCGCCCGCATTTCAGCCCGGACTACGGCTACATGGGCTTCTTGGTGGCCTGGCTGGCGGGTCACAAGCCCCTGCGCATCCTCATCCTCGGCTTTCTCGTGGCCCTGGTCGCCACCGGGGGCGACAGTCTGCAACTCGACCAAGGGCTTCCCTCGGCGACGGTGAACATCTTCATGGCTCTGATCTTGTTCATGGTTCTGGCCGACACCTGGCGGCCCGACCGCCTCGAAGAACGCTGGCTGGCCCGGCTTGGGGCACGAGAGGGAGGGGCAGCATGAGCACCGGATTTGTCGAGGGGTGGCTGGCCGGGACCATCCAGGCCAGCGCGCCGATTTTCTACGCTGCCCTGGGCGAGACCGTGGTCGAGCGGTCGGGGCTCATCAATCTGGGAGTCGAAGGGACCATGCTGGTGGGAGCGTCTTCCAGTTTCGCCGTTACCAGTCTGACCGGATCGCCGGTGGCGGGACTTGCCACGGGGGCTCTGGCCGGCGCTCTCTTCAACCTCATTCTTGCGCCGCTGGTCCTCTGGCGGCGGGCGAACCAGCTTGCCTGCGGCCTGGCCCTCATGTTCCTGGGCGCCGGCTTGAGCGCGTTCTACGGTCAGAGTTTTGTCGGGGCTCCGGTGAACGGCTTCGACGTCGTCCCCATCCCTTTCCTCGAAACCATCCCGTTCGCGGGTCCGATCCTGTTCCAGCAGGACGCCCTTGTCTACTTTATGGCGCCGTCGGCGGTGCTCGTTTGGTGGCTGCTGGCCCGCACCCGCTGGGGTCTCCAGCTGAGGGCCGTGGGCGAGGACAGGCTGGTGGCGTTTGCCGCCGGAACCCGGCCCCACCTGCTGCGGGTTCAGGCTCTTCTGCTGGGAGGACTGTTCGCCGGGGTCGCCGGGGCCCACCTGAGTTTGGCCATTGCCCATTCGTGGACCGAGGGGCTGACCGCCGGCCGGGGGTTCATCGCCGTGTCGCTGGTGATCTTCGCCGCCTGGAGTCCTCTTCGCGTCCTGCCCGGCGCGCTCTTGTTCGGAGGCGCCTTGGCGCTGCAAATCCAGCTTCAGGCCCGGGGAGCGGCGGTGAGCCCGTTTCTGCTCGACATGCTCCCTTACCTGATGACCCTGGTCGTCCTGGTCCTCCTTCGAAAGTCGAGCCGCGGCCGAATGCCCGAGGGCCTCAAAGAAGTGTTCGAGTCCCCCAAGGGGTCCTAGTTCCGTTCTCAAAAACCGTAGGAGGTTGATATGAAAATGCGTGTGCTCCAGGCCGTGCTTGTCGCGGCCCTGACCCTGTTCCCAACCTGGGGCCTTTCGGCCCAGGCCAAGGTCATCGTCGGCGTGCTCCACCTGGGGTCGGTCAAGGACGCCGGGTACAACCAGGCCAGCCACGACGCGGTTCTGGTCCTCAAAAAGAATATTCCCGGGATAACCGTTCTCGAGGCCGAGAACGTTCCCGAGAGCGCCGACGCCGAGAGGGTCATCGAGCAGATGATCAACAAGGGTGCGACCATTATCTTTGCCCATAGCTTCGGATACCAGGACCCCACCCTCAACGTGGCCAAGAAATACCCGAACGTGACCTTCCTCCACGCCGGGGGGTTCAAGGATGCCCCGAACTTCGGGACCTACTGGGGCAACAATTTCGAGGGCATGTACCTGGCTGGGATCGCGGCGGGGGCGGCGACTAAGACGGGCAAGCTGGGGTTCATCATCGGATTTCCCATCCCCAACATTCTGGCCTCGGTCAACGCGTTCGAACTCGGGGCCAAGACGGTCAACCCCAAGGTCACCACGACCCTGACCATCGACAACAGCTTCAACGACTCGGTCAAAGAAGCAGCTTCGGTGGGCGCGCTTGCCGACGCCGGGGCCGACGTGATCGCGTGTTTCGTCGACTCGCCCATTACGGTGATCAAGACTGCCGAGGCGCGGGGCCTCAAGTCGATCGGGTTCTGGAGCGCCGCCCTCAGGGCCTTTGCCCCGAAGGGTTGGCTCACGGGCATCGTCATGAACTGGGGCGACATCTACACCCAGGAAGTGAAGGAAGTGATGGCCAAGACCTGGAAGCCCAGCCACATCGTCGGTGGCATCGAGTCCCCCATCGTTACCCTGGCCGAATACGGTCCTTCGGTGAGCGCCGACACCAAGGCCAAGATCGCGGCCGCCAAGGCCGACATCATCTCGGGCAAGCTTGCCGTGTTTACGGGTCCCCTGAAGGACAACACAGGCAAGGAGGTCTTCCCCGCCGGCAAGACGGGAGGCGCCGACCTGCTGAACGTTACCAACTGGCTGGTCGAAGGCGTCGTCGGGACGATTCAGTAGCACAAGACAGACTCAAGGAGACCGCCGTGCCCCCAGTGACCGCACAGCCCTATGACTTTCAGTTTGAACCCGCGGGCACGGCCCTCCTCCTCATCGACTTTCAACGGGACTTCCTCGAAGCCGGAGGCTTCGGAGAGAGCCTTGGCAACGACGTCTCTCTGCTTCAGGCGGCCCTGGGCCCGGCCCGGGCGGTGCTCGACGCCGCCCGAAACGCGGGCCTGTTTATCATCCACACCCGGGAAGGCCATCGGCCCGACCTGGCCGACCTGCCGCCGTCAAAGTGGCGCCGGGGCGACCCCGGGATGCGGATCGGTGACCCGGGGAAGCTCGGCCGTTTGCTGGTCCGCGGCGAGGCGGGACACGCCATCGTTGATGAAGTCGCCCCGCGGGCCGGGGAACCCATCGTCGACAAACCGGGGAAAGGCGCCTTCTACGGAACCGACCTCGACGCCCTGCTCCACGCCCGGTCCATCCGGTCGCTCATCGTCACGGGGGTCACCACCGAGGTCTGCGTCCACACCACGGTTCGGGAGGCCAACGACAGGGGCTACGAATGCCTTGTCGTCGAGGACGCGGTTGCCTCCTACTTTCCCGAATTCCAGCGCGTCGCCCTCGCGATGATCCGGGCCCAGGGCGGCATCTTCGGGTGGACTGCGGGTTCGGCGGCCGTGGTCCGGGCTTTGGCGGCCAAACTGTGACCCTGCACCGCTACTTGCATCAGTGCTACCGCGATTCCGTGACCCTCATGCAGTTTTCCCGGGCGCTCAAGCAGCGGCCCGGCGTCTCCGAAGCCTCGGCGGTCATGGCCACCGAAGCCAACCTGGCGCTGCTCCGGGAATCGGGACTGCTGAACCAGGCCCTCGAGCCCCGGCCCGACGACCTGCTTCTGGTCCTCTCGGGTCAGGGAATCAGCGAGGATGACCTTGACGCGGCTGAAGCGGCCCTGCGCAAACCCGCCGGAGCGGTCACCGCCGAAAGCGGGACCCAAGCCCCGGGTTCGTCGCTCGAAGCCGTCGGCAGGGACGGCCGGCTCAACTTTGCCCTCATCTCTGTCCCGGGCGACTACGCGGCAGCCGAGGCTTTGAAGGCCCTCGCGTCGGGGCTCCACGTGATGCTCTTCAGCGACAACGTCAGCGTCGATCGCGAGGTGTTCCTCAAGGACGAGGCCCAGCGCCGCGGTCTTCTGCTTGTCGGACCCGACTGCGGAACCGCCCTTATGAACGGGGTTCCGCTGGGGTTCGCGAACGTGGTGCGCCGAGGGCCCGTCGGGGTGGTCAGCGCTTCGGGCACCGGCCTTCAGGAGGTGACCTCGCTGCTCCACCGTTGGGGCTCGGGCGTCAGCCAGGCGCTGGGCACGGGCGGGAGAGACCTGAAAGACGCGGTGGGGGCCCGGGCCACCCTGGCGTGCCTCGACCTCCTGGAAGCCGACCCCAACACGCGCCTGGTCCTGCTGGTCTCCAAACCCCCGGGGGACGCCGTGAGGCTCCTTTTGGAACAGCGGCTGGCCCGGTTCACCAAGCCGGTGGTCACCTGCTTTGTCGGAGACCGCGGCTCGCCGTCCCTGGCGGAGGCTGCCCGTCAGGCGTTCATTGCCGCCGAGGGCCGGGAGCCGCGCGGGGACGAGTCCGCCCTCCCGGGCAATCCCCGGCTGCGTTCGGCAGGAAAGTGGCTCCGCGGCCTGTATTCCGGCGGTACCCTGTGCGCCGAAGCGGCCTTCCGGGCGGCGCAGGTTCTCGGCGCCGTCACGTCCAACGTGAGCGTGCCCGGGGTGCAAGCCCTCGACGACCCTTGGACAAGCGTCGGGCACACTCTGGTTGACCTGGGCGACGACGAATTCACCCGGGGCCGTCCCCACCCCATGATCGACCAGGGTCTCAGGCTCGAGCGGCTGGCGAAGGAGGCCGCGGACCCCGAGACCGCGGTGATTCTAGCCGACGTGGTGTTGGGCTTTGGCGCCCATCCGGACCCCGCCGGGGAACTCGCGGCCTTCGTGGGCGCCCTGGACCAGCGGCCGGACGGCAGCAGGGTACCCGTGGTGGTCTCGGTAACGGGAACCGACGACGACCCCCAAGGTTGGAGCCGCTCCCTGGGGCTGTTGCGCTTGTCGGGCGCAGCTGCCTACGGAAGCCACATCGAAGCCGTTGAGGCCGCTCTGGCCATCGTTCTCGCCAAGGAGCCTTCATGACTGCCGTGTTGCCCCCTGACCTCCGCGTTTTGAATTTAGGGATACCGACCTTCCTCCCCGGGCTCGCTGCGGCAGGGTCTCCGGCGACCCGCACAGACTGGTCGCCGCCGGCCCGGGGCGACGCGAGGGTCGGCTGGGCCGCTGCCCGGCTGACCGCCGACGCCGGGGTCGACGCGGCCAACGCGGCGGCGTTCGGGCGGATTATCTCGTCGCACCCGGTGCTGACGGGCACCGCCCTGGCCCGCACCCTCGTCCCGGCCCTGAAGGACCGCCGGCTCCTCCACGCTGGGCCGCCGCTGGAGTGGGACCGGGCCTCGGGGCCCGTGCGGGGGGCCCTTGTCGGCGCCGTCCTGCTGGAAGGCTGGGCCCGCGATGCTTCGGCAGCCGAGGCCGCCCTGGCTGCCGGGGACGTCCCCTTCGAGCCCTGCCACCACCACGGCGCCGTCGGGCCCATGGCAGGGGTGATCAGCCCCTCGATGCCCTTGTGGATCGTCGAGGACCCGGCCACCGGCCGGCGCGCGTTCAGCAACTACAACGAGGGGCTGGGCAAGGTCCTCCGGTTTGGGGCCCACAGCGCCGACGTCCTCGAGCGGCTTGAGTGGATGAGGGCGGTACTGTTCCCCGTGCTCCAGGCCGCCCTGGAATCCTTGGGAGGGCTTGAGCTCAGACCGCTGATGGGCCGGGCCCTTCAGATGGGAGACGAGCTTCACAACCGCAACGCCGCGGCCACCGGACTCCTCACCCGGACGTTGGGGCCAGCCCTGGCCCGGGCGGGCGGCGACGTCGTCCGGGTGTTCGAGTTCCTCGGGGCCAACGACCACTTCTTCTTGAACCTTTCGATGGCCGCCTGCAAGCTGGCCTGCGACGCGGCCCGGGGCGTCCAGGGGAGCACCGTCTGCACGGCCATGGCCCGGAACGGGACCGACTTCGGCGTGCAGCTCTCGGGCCTCGACGGCGTGTGGTTCACCGCGCCGGCCCCCGTGGTCGAAGGGCTTTTCTTTGCCGGCTACGGCGCCAAGGACGCCGCCCCCGACCTGGGCGACAGCGCCATCACGGAGACCGCGGGCCTGGGGGGAATGAGCCTCGCGGCAGCGCCGGCCATTGTCAGGTTTGTCGGAGGCACGTCGGCGGCGGCCCTTGAGACGACGAGGCGGATGGCCTCGGTCTGCGTCGGAGAGCACCCCGAGTTCTCGATCCCCGGGCTGGACTTTCGCGGCGTTCCCGTCGGCATCGACGCCCGCCGCGTCGTCGATCTGAACCGCGCGCCGGTGATCAACACCGGGATAGCCCACCGCCTGGCGGGAGTCGGCCAGATCGGCGCCGGAATCACGGCAGCGCCCCTGGCTTGCTTCGAGCAGGCTGTAGCCGCCGTCGCCGAACGGCGGTGGGGGGCCGGCCTGTGAAGCGGCCCCTGGCCGTGGTGGCCATCGGCGGAAACGCCCTCATCCTCGACGAAGCCCGCCAGGCACTCGCCGACCAGGCTGCCGCGGTTGCGTCGGCGTGCGTGTCGATTGCCGAGCTGGTGTCCCGCGGGTGGCGGGTAGTCGTCACCCACGGCAACGGTCCGCAGGTGGGGTTCATCCTGCGCCGGGGAGAAATTGCCAGCGGGGAAGTCCCCGTGGTCCCCATGGACTATGCCACGGCCGACACCCAGGGGGCCATCGGGTCAATGTTCCAGCGGGCCTTGCCGTCGGTGACTCTCGTGACCCATGTGGCCGTCGACGCCCACGATCCCGCCTTCCTGAGGCCCGACAAGCCCATCGGCATGTACTACCCCGAGGCCCGGGCCAAGGAGCTGGGCCTGCGGCTGGGCTGGACGGTGGCCGAGGACTCGGGCCGAGGCTGGCGCCGGGTGGTTGCTTCGCCCCGTCCCCTGCGGATTTTGGAAATCGACGACATTGCCCAGTTAAGCGGCGGCGGCCGGGTCGTGGTGGCCTGCGGGGGCGGTGGCATCCCCGTCTTGGTCGGCGCGGACGGCAGGCTCACGGGGGTCGAGGCCGTGGTCGACAAGGACAGGACCAGCGCCCTTCTGGCGCGGCTTCTGGGGGCCGACGCCCTGCTTCTGTGCACGGGGGTCGACGCGGTCTATGCAGGCTGGGGGACCGCGACTCAGCGTCGGCTGGAGCGGCTCTCGGCGGCCGAGGCCGCGTCCCTCCTCGCGGGGGGCGAACTTGGTGCCGGGAGCATGCGGCCCAAGGTCGAGGCCGCGCTGGATTTTCTGACGGGACCCGGGCCGGTGAGGCGCGCCGTGATCGGCAGGCTGGACCGTCTGGCGGGTCTTGCCGACGGGAGCGAGGGGACGGTCATTGCGGAGGCAGAAAGGTGAGCAACACCGGCAAGATGAAGTATGAACCCCTGGGCTTTGACCAATGGCTGGCTCTGGACGCCGGCGAGGCCGCCCGTCGGACCCGGTTGGCGCCAGCCGGCGACCCGGCGTGGATCGTCGCTCCCGAGGGCATTCCCCGCACCGGCGGACCCGGCCCGTTGGCGGGGTTGTCGTTTGCCGTGAAAGACAACATCGACGTTGCCGGGATGCCGACCACGGCGGCCTGCCCAGCGTTTTCCTACCAGCCTGATCGCGACGCCGAAGTCGTCGTGCGGCTGGTGGCCGCCGGTGCCGTTCCCGTGGGAAAGACCAACCTCGATCAATTTGCCACCGGGCTCGTGGGAACCCGATCACCCTACGGCCCCGTGCCCAATGTGCACAACCCGGCGTACGTGGGCGGCGGGTCCAGCTCAGGGTCGGCTTCGGTGGTGGCCCGGGGCCTTGTACCCTTCTCGCTGGGAACCGACACTGCGGGGTCGGGGCGGGTTCCGGCGGGACTTCAGGGCGTGGTGGGCTTCAAACCCACCCGCGGCTGGTTCAGCACCCGGGGCGTGGTGCCCGCCTGCCGCAGCCTCGACTGCGTGTCGATCTTTGCCGCCCGGGTGCGTGACGCGGCCCGGGTCGCGTCCGTGGTCGGCGGGTACGATCCCGAAGACCCGTACTCCCGGAGGCCCGAGCCCGCGGCCGGGTTCCAAGTCCCAACACGAAGGCTCGCCGTTCCTTCCCGGCTCGGCTGGTTTGGTGATCCGGTGCAGGAGCAGGCCTGGGAGGAGGCTTTGGGACGGTGGCGGGCTTTGGGGTACACCTTGGTCCCCGTGGACCCCCGGCCCCTGGCCCAGATGGCTGCCCTCCTTTACGAAGGGCCCTGGGTCGCCGAGCGGGTTGCCGGGGTCGCCGGGTTCTATCCGGCCCAAGCTGCCCGCATGGACCCGGTGGTTCGCACCATCTTCGACGGCGCCGCCCGGTTCGACGCCAGTTCTGCCTTCCGGGCCGAATACCGCCGCCGGGACCTGGCCCGGATCATCGGCGGACTTTGGAGCGGCTGCGACGCGCTCCTGGTGCCCACGGTCCCCAGGGTCTATACCCTCGCCGAAGTCAGCGCCCAGCCTCTCGAAACCAACGCGATCCTGGGCACCTGGACAAATTTTGTGAACCTTGCCGACCTATGCGCCCTGTCCGTGCCGGCCGGGTACCGCACCGACGGTCTGCCCTTTGGGGTGACGCTGGTCGGCCGGGCCTGGGAGGACGAAAGGCTCGTGGTCCTGGGCCAGGAGTGGGAACCCTGGTGCGACGAGGTCCGGGTCGCGGTGGTCGGCGCCCACCTGTCGGGCCTGCCCCTCAACCACCTCCTTGTCCGCCGGGGAGGCAGGCTGGTCAGGGCGGTCCGCACCGCACCGGTGTACAGGCTGTTCGCCCTCGAAGAGCAGACTCCCGTCAAACCAGGGCTGGTCAGGGTCGCGGACGGGGGCGCCTCCGTCGATGCGGAGCTCTGGTCCCTCCCCCGGGCGGCCTACGGGGCCTTTGTAGCCGAAATTCCGCCTCCCCTGGGGATCGGAACCGTTGAACTCGAGGACGGCAGCAGGGTCCAGGGCTTCTTGTGCGAGGCCTGGACAACTTCGGGCCGCCGGGATATCACGAGTTGGGGTGGCTGGAGGGCGTGGTTGGCTTCAGGGGAGACGGCCCGCTGACCCGCCAGGGACGGTGAGCTTGCAGGAGAGAACCTTCCCCGCGTCGTCGTTGGTCGACCGGGTTTACCATCGCGTGAAGCAAGACCTCTTCGATTTCCGCCTGCTCCCCGGCGACAGGTTCACCGAAACCGAGGTTGCGCTCCGGGTGAAGGCCAGCCGGACGCCGGTTCGCGAGGCCCTCATGCTCCTGGAACGGGAAGGCTACCTTCAGATGAAGTCCCGGGCTGGCTGGCAGGTGAAACCCTTTGACTACCGGCTCTTCCAGGAACTCTACGACCTCAGAACCATGATCGAGACGGCGTCCGTGCGCAAGCTGGCGGCGCTGCCTCCGCGTCCGGCGGTCGAGGCCCTGGCCGCGGTTTGGTGCGTCGCGCCCGAGCAGCGGCTCCGCGGGTCTCAAAGGCTGTCCCAGGCCGACGAGGACTTTCACCACACCCTCGTGACCGAGGCCGGGAACAGCGAGGTGGCGAGGCTTCACCAGGAAATCACAGAAAGGATCCGCATCGTCCGCCGCCTTGATTTCAGCTACCACGACCGGGTAGCCGCCACCTATCAGGAGCACCAAGCCATCCTCGAGGAGCTGCTCGTCGGCAGAACAGAGCAGGCTTGCCAGAAGCTGGAAATCCACATTGCCTCCAGCCGGGCGGCGGTCGAGACGATATCGCTCGTGCATCTCGAAGCCGCGCGCACGCACCGCAACGGGCGGATCTAGGAGCCTGTCGGCCCTGGGGGCATCGCACCCCCATGGGATGTATTGGGGGATACGCTTTCCGGTGTCCCCGCTGATGAAAGGTTAGCAGGGTATTTGAGACCCCAAAGCCCGCCCATCCGCCCCGCCCACTCTGCGGGGGTCCAGCAGTGACCTCCTAGGTGGACGGTGTCGATGGGCTTGGTTGATTGTATTTTATGAGTTACACTTTAGTATGAACTCTTGTGAGACAGCCGAGTTCGCCGCCTAGCTCGAAGATCTTCGGGACGTGGTTGGAAAGGCGACGCTTCTTGTCCGGTTGAAGCGTCTTGGCGAGGGGAATCCCGGGGACCATACATCGTTGCCCGGCAACGTCACCCAGCGTAATGACCTGATTTTTCTTTTGGCGGGGGGCGACGAGTCGACTCAGAAGACCGACATCGCCAGGGCAAAGGCCCTGGCGCAGCAACTAGCCCCCAAGCGCAAGAAGCCGCTAGGCGGCTTTTCAAAAACGGGCTGTCGGCTCCTGCCGGTAGCCCCAAGGCACCCTGCCGCAGGGGCTGATGATAACCATCTGATAGGTGTTTAAATTCGATGTGACTGCTCCCACGGGGGACACCTTGGCTGTCATGCGAACCAACCTTGGGGGGGTGGAGTAGGGGCAGAGCCCGGCCCATCCCACGCGCGGCAGGACCTATAAGACTATTCCTACTGACCCCTATTCGGCGGGGATCGTTTCGGATCGCGCTTTCAGCAGGGTTCGAACGTGCTCACTCATTTGAACAGCGACTAGATCGAACGGTTCCATGCTCTGTTCGGCGCGGCTCAGGACGACGGCGCCTTCACAAGCGGCGATCAGGGTTGCCGCCAATCCAGCCGCTGAAGTAGGCCCGAGACCCCCAGCGTCCAGAAGTTCGGCGAGTCGCTTGCGCCAGGCACGGAACGCTGCGGCGGCCTCGCTCAACAAGACGGGCGAGTCCGCCGCCACTGTGACGGCGAGGACAGCGCAGCCCACCTGGAAATTCGATCGGGAAAGAAGTTCACGCCAAAGATTAAGAAAGAACTCGGTGATTTCCAAAGCAGTGGCACCAGCCTTGCTTTCTAGCAACTGGATGGACCTTGCTCCGGCAAATGCGACAGCTTCGCGGATCAACTGCTCCTTTCCCTCTGGGAAGTGGTGATAGACAGAGCCCCTCGGTGCCCCTGTGAGTTCAAGGACCTCCGAAAAGGAGGTTGCGTGCAGCCCACGCCTCGCCAAGAGCCGCACCGTCCCCTCGACCATCTTCAGCTTCATCTCTCCGGCCACAGAATCTCCCCTCTCCCTTGACTATGACGGTCTGCATAGTCTACACCTATGTAGACTGTCATAGTTCCTCGGTAAGGGTTAGCATATACCCACTGCCAGGACGTGAGAAAGTGAATCGTACCAAGGAGGCTTCGGCCATGACACTAGAAGAAACAAAACGAGCTCTCATCGGAGAGTGGACGAGCCTTGCACCCGAGGTGCGTCCGAGCGCCAGCAAGAATCCCGACGGTACGCTGAAACCCTTCTATCTCAGCCGAGATTTCAAGTACCTACGAGATGATCGATTCGAGCTTACAATCCGCAACTGGGCGGACCCTAACGGCAAGGTGGCGATCGCTCGCATGTTCCTACGGGGACATATTCAGTGGGTGGGCGAGCATCCCATAGCGGCCGGGGCACAGAAGGTGAACTTCACCGCAGACGAAGCCTACGAAGTAACTCCCATGATCGCGGGTTTCGCAGACGTCCTCAACAAGGTCGCCTCAGCAGGTTTTGCGCCCTGGCAAGTCGGGCAAGGGCAAAGTGTCTTTGGAAAAACCTTTGCGCCGTTTGGACTGACGGAAGGTCACGACTTCACGGAACTCGACCTCATCTACCTCCAGGGTGACTATCTCTTCTGGGGTGCCAGGAACATCGATGGTCGCGGCTTCGACACGGAGCAGAACCGCCCAACAAACTTGCAGATCCCCCTGTGTCGCAAATAACGCCAGTGAATAAGAGATCGAGTCGATTTCACCAAGCCTATGCGACACTGAGCGGGCTACTCAAAACCCATCAGCACGCGCGATGAATTTCCTCGACGCTCCGGACAAACCGCCGGGGCGTCGTTTTTCTGCTGGCGCGAGGAGTACTGTCGACCCCACACTGGTTATTTGGCGGAGATTAGAGCACGCTGGCCCCGTTCGCCTTTCTACCAACCCCAACAGCAGTGCTATTACCCCCTGGACAGAATCACATTCCTTCCAGGGCTTTGCGGCGGCCGCCCCACGATTCGAGGAATGCGCATCCGGGTCTCCGACGTCCTAGAGATGCTGGCACAGGGTGTACCGGAGGCCGAGATACTCCAGGACTTTCCTGACCAGGAAGCCGCTGACATCCGGGCCGGCCTCCACTTTGCCGCGACATCTCCAACCACAAGCGAGCACATGGGAGCACAAACTCCCTCGACGCTTGACAAACAACCCTTGGGAGGGAATACAATTAACCACACCGACGCATAAGCAAGCATCAACCCCCGAAACCCCGTGGGCGGGTTCAGGTACTGGTGCCGCGAGGCGTGAAGATTCGAGTCCTTTCCTGGGCAACGGAAGATTTGAGGCCACCGCAAGGTGGCCTCTTTCTTTTGGCTCGCCCACTATTCCCTTTCACCCGTCGAGCCGCCGACGGCTCGGTCAGGGGGCATTCCTCACCACGCGGAAGCCGACCGCATTCGAGTCCCAAAACGGATGGTAGCCATGGTACCTGGAAGAGTCTTCATAATTGCCGCCCCGAACGGCCCGCCAATCGATTCCGGACGGTAATGGGATCTTCACGCCGTCCGAAGTCGTCGGAGGTAGGTAATCCCCGGCGCCGGGCACCCAGACATCCCAGCACCACTGATCGATGGTATTGTACATATCGTAGAGGCCCAGGTGGTTCGTAAGGGTCGTACCGACGTACCAATCTTCCGCAGCCCCTACATCGGATGAGTTGAGCTGCCGGGTCTCGATCCACTTGGCCGGCGTTCCCGCACCGTCCCCCCCTTGGGCGGCCAATTCCCACTCGGCGACGGTCGGGAGTCGGAAGCCGTTGGCAGTCCGGTCCCAAGTAACTTGATTTCCATTGATCTGGTAAGCGGGGGTCAACCCTTCTTTCTTGGAACGCCAATTGCAATAAGCCAACGCTTCATACCAATCCACGGCGGTAACGTTTCTATCAAACGAGGAGCTTCGGGGGGGACCGTCGTCCCTCCAATTGAGCTTCATGAAGAATTGTCCACCCTCGCCGTACTGAAACCCCCCAACTTTTTGGCCCCGGGTCACCAAGTTGGTTTCATCGGCAAATTGTCTAAACTCGCCCCAGGTCGTGTTGTAGCGAGAGATCAGAAAACCTCCAACCTTCACGAAGCCCGGGTTCCATGGTTGGTGCCAGACCACCGCTTCCATCAATGCGTGCTCTTTATCGATCGGTTTTTGTCCTTCTTCGGTCACGATGGAGGCCGTGGTTTCTCCGGCGGTCATGGTTCCCCAACCCACCAGCTCTTTCCCCTGGGTCTCCTTGCCTTCCGGCTCGACATAGACCGAGTCGACGATCAAGAATTGAGCAGAAGCAGGGTCAGCCGTTTCGAGAAGAATCGAGTTCTGGGGAAATGCCTCGCCAATTCTGTCCGACGCCAACAGGGCCCCGGGTTGGTTATACTCCTCATTGATGAATCCGGTCAAAACTTCCACCGGAACCGAGGTGACCGTGACCAGTTTTCCATCAACGGTAAAAAAAGCGGCCTTGTTATCGGGGAAGTACGAACCAAGAACCAGTTTTCCGTTGATCCGGGCCCGGGCCGCCAAACCCCTTTGCTGTTTATGCTGCCATTGGAACAGGGAAGTTAGACCGTTTTCGATGTCCGCTCCAGACCCAGGGGTCACTAACGTCCACTTGACCCCGTCGGCGGGCAACACCTGGTCTTCGTAGAGGCGAAGGGCCGGCTCGTCGGCTGGGGCCGGGGCCTCGACCACGGGGGAGGGTTCGGGGGCAACTCTCGCTTTCAGGACGAGATATTCGACATTCCCGCTGACCGGTACTTCGTTTTTGGCCCAGGAAGTGGAGGCACCCTGGGAGCCTTTCGAAACCTTGTCAATCACAACCACGCCATGGATGACCGACCTCGCTATGTAGAGCGGAGTGCCATCGGCCTCCTGGCCGCCTTGGATTGCCTCGGGAGGAATCTGACCGGCCTCACCGGGAACCCATTGGGTCACCCCCTGGGGATCGGTGAGAATCTCGAGGGATTCTCGGGCAATGATGATTTCTTTGCTTTGGTGAGGAACCCATCCCCGGCGCATTGAGGGACTGTAGCGGCCGGGCGTGAGGGCCCCGTCGACCAAAGTCCGGGCCACGTAGTAGGCGGTCTTCGGATTGCTGTCGGACCCAAAGAGGGCCGACGCTGGGACCGTTCCCGAGGAAGGGTCCCAGGGGACCCATACGGGGCCCGGCAACGGTGCACTCTGGCTGACGAGTTTCTCGGGCTCGATGGGGAGGATCGACCCGAGGGCGGCGTTGAACAAGTCCGGGGGTGCGGGCTGGTGGCCCCCCTCAAAGCTGATGTATTTTGCCGACACACCGTGAGACGTCAGGAGGGCGGCGGCCTTCTGCTCCCCGTTGATCCGGTTCGGCTGGTCCTTGTTCCCCACGGCGAACCAAGCCTGGAAGTTCGAGGCCTTCATGGTGTCCAAGGCCTTCTGATCGATCGGGTAGCTACACTGGCTTCCGCTGAGAAGCAATCCATGGAATTGATCCGGATCTCGGGCCGCCAAGGCCCAGGCTAGGTCGGCTCCTAGGCTGAATCCGCAGAGGTAGGTCCGGGAGGGATCAATCGAGTATTTCACTTTCCCCCCTGCAAGGTCGAGCTGAAGCCTTGCCTCAAACCATTTTACATAGGAGGCAAAGTCGGGAAGGTAGTCACTTGCCCCTGGCGTTCCCGCCGGCATCAAGGCGATATAACCGCGGGGACCCTTCCCTCCTTGGATCCAGGCGGCAAGTTGGTTTGCCGTCCCGCCGGTCGGAGGCAGAAAAACGACGAGGGGAAGCTGCTGGGACCCGTCCCAGTCCGACGGGGTGACAAAATTGCCGGGAATGTCAAAATAACTGGCCCGGGCTTGTCCCGAGACTGGTGCAATCGATGAACCTATCCAAGCCATCAGGGCGAGGATCTTGATAGTTCTGAAGGCCACGTTTGATTTCATCGAATCGGTCCTTGTCCAGCCCCAATCGCTAAAGGGGGGATTTAATCTGACATAAACTATCAGAATAGGTAGTCTTCATGACGAAGGGCCCTTCTGTCAAGCCGGGTGGCCCTCGATGTAAAGGGGGGCGGTATTGCCACACTCTGAAGGCATTTCCCGGCCAAGGAGAGTCGGTCCATGTCACTTTCTTGAACTCTCCGCTGGGACGGTTCCCGCTTTCGTCGCGGACTTGGGCGACAGCGAGGCACCCCCAGTGACCAAGGATGCTCTTGCCCTGATGACACGGAGCCAGCTTCGAATCTTGAGGAACTGGATCTACGCTGCGCACGGAATGATCTTCAAGCCACAAGACCTTGCTGTCTATTTTGCTGATCGCCATCGGCCTCGATTCGACAACGTTGACCAGTTCCTCACCCCCGAGGATAAGGACAAAATTCAACTGATCAAGTCTTTTGAAGATCAACAGTCAGAAACCCTTAGGTGATTTTTCAGTATCTTGAACGAATCTCTATTCATAAAGGAAAAAAAGATGAGCAAGACCATATTCATCACCGGAGCGTCTTCGGGTCTGGGCAGGGCCTCGGCTCTTCTGTTTGCCGAAAGGGGTTGGACCGTCTTGGCCACGATGCGCAACCCTGCGTCGGCACCCGAACTAGCGGGAAAGAACGGCATCACGGTCCTCGCCCTCGACGTCACCGATCCTGTTCAGATTCGGCAGACCGCAGAGAACGTCCTCAAAACGCACAAAGTGGACGTCGTCCTGAACAACGCAGGCTACGGCCTCGCGGGCCCGTTCGAAGGGACAACCGATGAAGATTTGCGCCGACAGATCGACACGAACCTCATGGGCGTCTTGAGAGTGACGCAGGCTTTCCTACCTCACTTCCGCATGAACAAGGCCGGGACCTTCATTGCCATCACCTCCATCGGAGGCCACGTCACGTTTCCGTTCAACTCCGTCTACCACGCGACCAAGTGGGCGCTCGAGGGCTGGAATGAAAGCCTGGCATTCGAGCTGGCGCCGTTCGGGATTCGCGCCAAGACCGTGGCCCCTGGCGGCATCCTGACCGACTTTGCCGGGCGATCCTTGACCCTGGCCAAACACTCGGCCTACGACGCGCTGATTCAGAGGACTATGGGGGCCTTCGCGAAGAACCCGAATCGATCCACCGCTGACCACATTGCCGAGGTCGTTTGGCAAGCGGCGACCGACGGACGGGATCAAGTCCACTATGTCGCCGGCAAGGACGCAAAAATGCTCATCAGAATGCGCAAATGGCTGGGGGTCCCGAGGTTCATTGCGACCATCCGAAAGAGGTTCCTCGGTTAGGACAGGGCCGGGAAGCTTTCGCGGTACAGCCTTGCAAGGTCGGCTTCGCTCGGAGTCACCAGGGTGTTGGCCATGTTCCGGGCCTTGGCCGCGCTGGCCGAGAACTGGGCGATCTCCGCCTCGGTCAACGACTCCCTGGGTCCCAACAGGGTGTCGACGAGGGACCTGAACTCGGCCACTCCTGAGATTCCCAGGGCGGCCAGCACCCTGTCCACCGCGCCCGGGTGCGATGGACGAAGGTAGGCGAGGTAAGCGGTGATGGTCAGTGCGTTGGCCCGGCCGTGGTCAATGTCCTTGAAGTAGGTCAGCGGGTACCCTAGGGCGTGGACTGCGGTGGTCCCGGTGTGGGCAATGACCATGCCCGCCGTGGTCGAAGCCAACAGGAGCACTTCGCGAATAGCCGGATTCGGCAGCCCGGCGTCGGAAGCTAGGCCCTTCAGCGCTGGGCCCAGCATGGCCAAACCCTGGAGCGTCAGAGCCTGGGACAGGGGCGTCGCCCGGATGGCGAGGTACCCCTCGACAAGATGGCTGAGACAGTCGAGGGCGGTATTCACAGTCACTGTCCGAGGCAGCGAGGCGGTGTAGCGGGCGTCGAGGAAGGCGACCTTTGGGAACAGGCTCTCGTGGCTGAGGTTGCTCTTGGACTGCACCTTGTCGTTGGTCAGGATGGAGTAGGGGGTCACCTCGCTCCCCGTGCCGGCCGTGGTGGGGACGGCGGCGATGGGAAGGGGCAGTTTGGGGTACGGAGGAGTCAGGAGCGCGTCGTCGCCGAGGTCATTGGTCACCAACACCGCGATGGCCTTCGCCGCGTCCAAGGGTGAGCCGCCGCCGATTCCCACGATGAAGTCGACTCCCTGGGCCCGGGCCAGCGTCGCGGCTTCGCGCACTTCGGTGAACCCCGGGTTTGGAGGAACCCTGTCGTAGAGGACGAAGCCGATCCCTTGAGACTTCAACGCGGCCTCGACATCGGGGCCGGCACCGGTGGTCCGAGCCGAAGCCCTGCCGGTGACGATCATTGCCCGCTTTCCCAATGTCTTGAACGCCTCGGCGTGGACTCTGAGGCACTCGGCCCCGGAAAACACCCGGGTGGGGAGGTAAAAGACCTGGCTCATTCGGCCTCCGCGTACCGGTCTGCAACGGCGAGGGCCTGATCGAGCACGGCGAACGCTTCATCGAGTTGGGCGTCGGTGATGATCAGGGGCGGCACCACGAAGACGAAGCTCCACCGCTGGTAGACGAAGAGGCCGCCCTCGGTCCAAACCTTTGCCATTTCGGCGTTGACCTCGGACGCGGTATTGAACGCGACAAGGGGCTGGCGCGTCTTGCGGCTCTTCACAAGCTCGATGGCGCCGAACAACCCGATGTTCCGCACGTCGCCAATGCTCCTGTGCTTGGTCTTCAGGGTCGCCAGCAGCGTGGTCAAGTGACGGCCCCTGGCGGCGGCGTTCTCCATGATCTTCTCGTCCCTGTAGGCTTGGATTGTTGCCACGGCGGCGGCGCACGCCAGGGGGTGGCCCGAGTACGTCAGCCCGCAGTAGAGCATCTTGTCTTCGATGAAGGAGCCAATCTTGTCGCTCACCCCGACCGCGCCCAAGGGCACGTACCCCGAGTTGATCCCCTTGGCCATGGTGAGGAGGTCGGGCTCGACACCGAAGTGGTCGACGGCGAACCACTTCCCCGTGCGGCCGAACCCGGCCATGACCTCGTCGCAGATCATCAGGATGCCGTACTTGTCACAAAGCGCCCGCAGTCCCTGGAAATACCGTACCGACGGGATCAGGACTCCGTTCGACCCGATGACGGTCTCGAGGATCATGGCAGCAATGGTCGCCGGTCCCTCGAGTTCAATGATCTCCTCGGTGGCCGCAAGCACTTCATCGGCGTAACTGTCGTCGTTGGGGTCCCGGCCCGCTCGATAGGGGTAGAAGTCGGGAATCCGGACGACCCCGGGGATGCCGGGTTCCACGGGCCAGCGGCGGGGGTCCCCGGTGAGCGTGATGGCCCCGTAGGTGGCCCCGTGGTAGCTGCGGTACCGGGCCAGGATCTTCTGGCGTCCGGTGAAGGCCCGGGCGATCTTCACGGCGTTCTCGTTGGCGTCGGCGCCGCCGTTAGTGAAGAAGAACCGGTTGATCGAAGGCGGGCAGACTTCTGACAGCAGCTTGCCCAGTTCGCTCCGGGGTTTCGAC
>Ga0181516_10001096_pt1 | contig 21563 bp, 20 predicted proteins | sample PEATcosm2014_Bin_25_FD_121104 | JGI IMG/M metagenome (GOLD analysis project Ga0181516, IMG submission 121104) | Peatland microbial communities from MTU Mesocosm Facility, Houghton, MI, USA - PEATcosm2014_Bin01_10_metaG | ecosystem: Environmental > Terrestrial > Soil > Wetlands > Peat | place... | reverse complement strand
CTTTTTGAGATGATTAGAAAAGAAGGTCTTGAAATCGCTTTTGGTTACGGATCCTGGAAACTGCCGACAGAACGTCTCATCGATGCAATGTGCGAGTGCTGCGAGGAGGCGATTATCGAGCTTTCCCCAGAAACATCGAGCGAAGAGCTGCGAAAACAGAACAAGGATTCCCGGCTTTACTACAGCAACGAAGAATTGGAGCAATGCCTCGGATATATCGGAACCAAGAGGAACTGCAAGGCGCAGGCGTATTTTGGGTATTTCTTGCCTGGAGATACGGTGGAAACTGTGGCCGCCACGGCGGATTATTCGTCCTATCTTGATCGAAAATATGGAGCTTTTTCGGAAATCAGATACTCCAATCTTTCCACAGATCCAGGGTCGATGCTATTTGCGCATCCCGAGCGCTTTCAAATCGATATTGACGTCAGGACATTCCCAGATTATTTGAAGTTATTGGAGAGAAACTATGTCATGAGCAAAAACCACAAATCCGACCTGACGGCATTCCGGCCCAGTTCAATGACTAGAGAACAGGCCGAAGCCATAGCAAAAAAAGTAAGTGGAGGGGGGCTAGCTGTAAAGTAGGTTCTCGATTGCGCGTTCGCGATAGTTTATTCCGACTTGACTTATTCAGGCAATCTGAGTTGATGGCGCGCGAATCACTACCCCGTGAGGAATGTTGTGCATTTCAAATCGCCGCAAAACATTCTTGCTTCATCTTCGATAGCATCGGACGATAAGTTTATGAATGCTCACATGCAAATTGGCGGCAAACATATTTACGATCGAGACGTATCTGCTTCACTTTCCCTTGCTCTGTCAATAATTGAAGCGAGCCCTGAAACAGTCGCCGGTTCCAAGAAAAAGTCCAATAACTCCAGTTCAAAGCCTGTGGCCTTTCTTATTCTTGAAATGCATAGCATGGCGGACAGTGAGTCACCACCTATACTTAGAAAATCGTCGCTTATGCTACAAGAATCGTTCTTGAGGACGTCCTTCCAAATCGCCAAGAGAAGATTCTCTGTTTCGGTGTGAGCTGGAATAGATGTGTTGACGCTTACATGCATCAAATCCTCCTAAAGGTCTGGGATAGGTTCGAACGAAGTATATCACATTTTGGGCAGTCAACTCTTTTCGGCGCGCGCGTTCTGGGTGATCTTGCGGCGGCTTTGGCCGGGATGGAAACGGCATTCATTTTCGTTCAACCGGATGCCGTTGTTCGCCGACACAAGGCAGGATTCAGGGTATATTGGACGTGGCTCTGGCGGCATCGGAATCGCGCTGGAAGAAAATACGTCGGCAAAAAATTGCGCGAACTCATCTGCCGAATCGCCGCCGAAATTCCGACTTGGGGTGCGCCGCGCATTCCCAGTAAGTTGAAGATGCTTGACTTCGAGGCTTCTGAGCAAACCGTGCTGCGATGGATGCGAAAAGCTCCTCGGAGGTCAGAAGCCCCGTAAGCATCCGAAGTACCCATCAGGTTTGGTTGGCGGAATAATTCGCATGCTGGCCGGTCATCGCGAACGTAGGTCCACAGGCGGTCGGTCTTGGTCTTGCCGGTGCCTGGCGCCAGCATCGGCATGGGCGTATCGTCGGCATGAATCTTGCCTCCGGCGAAGATATGCGCGCGCAACGCGTCGACTAATGGAGTTAGTAACTCACTGCCTGCGCCCACCCATCCGGCCATCGTGGATCGCTCTATCTCGACGCCCTGTCTTGAGCATGTCACGATGCGCGGGTAAATATACGCGAAAAACCGCATGAATAAAGAGGATTATTATACTTCGTCTAAACGGCCATAGGCGGCGCGAAGGTACGCTCGGGCCTGCGCCGCCTGCAGAATGCTCGCTCCAGACAAAAAGGTCAACTCCGCAATCCGCCGCTTCTCCGCTACCGATCGATAGACCCGCGCACGCCGCGCTGCCCGCTTAACACCTGCATAGTTCATGAACTTATCGTTCAGGCATATGCCGCGACCCGTCCAGATGGGAACTTCGGACGCTTACCGGTCTCCGCAATGAATATCAAAAAAAAACTTTCCCGGCAGGCACAATCATCCAGGCAAACTGGCCGGTTCATCTTTGGCTTTCCTATGCGCCGCAATCGCCCGCTCCAGATGCACGCCGCGCGAGCCCTTCACCAGCACTACATCGTCCGCCTGCAAATTTTGAATTAGCCAGCGTCCCGCCGCTTCCGCATCCGGCAAAAACAGCGCCGCAACCCCGCCCGTGCAGGCCGCCGCGGCCAGATGCACGGCATTGCCGCCGACGCCAACAACCAGATCGAGCCCAGCCTCGGCGGCGGCGCGCCCGCAATCGGCGTGCAATGCCGGTCCGTGCTCGCCCATCTCCAGCATCTCGCCGGCCACCAGAATCCGCCGCTTGGCGGGCCGCGCGGCCAGTGTGCGAATCATCGAGCGCAGCGCCTCCGGATTCGAGTTATAGCAGTCGTTGAGAATCGTCGCACCGCCTACCGACAGCACCTCGCCACGCTTGTCGCCCGCCGTCAACGTCTCTAGCGCCTCAACCGCCGCATCCAGATCCACGCCCGCCTCCAGCGCAACCGCGAGGCCGGCCAGCGCATTCGACCCATTGTGCGCGCCCAGCAGCCGCAGCGTCAGCCGGCCCTCGCGCTCCCCGGCACGGATGCGCAGATGCAATCCCGCCAAATCTTCACTTGCCTCAAGAAGCTGCGGATCGGCGCAAGGACCTGCGCCAAAGTAAACCACGCGACCTGCAAAACCGCGGCCGAATTGCGAAACATACGCGTCGTCGCAGTTAAGAAAAGCCACGCCGGAAGCCGGCAGCGCGTCCACCAACTCCAGTTTGGCGCGCGCAATCCCCGCCTGCCCGTCGGCAAAGTTTTCAATGTGCGCCGTGCCTACATTGTTCACCACGCCCCAGTCAGGCGAGGCTATCCGCGTCAGCGCCGCAATCTCGCCCGCGTGGTTCATCCCCATCTCGATGACAGCAATCTCGTGCTCGGCCTCCAGGCGCAGCAGTTGCAGTGGCAGGCCGAAGTTATTATTGAAATTCCCCAGCGACTTCAGCACGTTGAACTTCGCGCTCAAAGCCGCGGCAATTGCTTCTTTGGTTGTCGTCTTGCCGGCTGAGCCCGTCACCGCCACCACGCGCTTGCCCCACCGCCGCCGCACATGCGTAGCCAGAGCCTGCAAGGCAATTAGAGGATCTTCGGCGATCAGCAGCGGCACGGCCAGCGCCGCATCCGGCAGCGCTGCCACTCGCGCCCGCGAAACCACCGCCGCCACTGCGCCCCGTGCAATCGCGGCGGCAACATAATCGTGCCCATCCAGCCGCTCGCCGCGCACCGCAAAGAACAGCTCGCCCTCAGCCACCGTACGCGAGTCGATCGAGTAGCCCCGCGCCATCAGCGCGCCGGCGTTAGCCGCGCTGGCCGGCGCCTCCAGCACCGCGCCCGCGCCAATCGCCGCCTCTGCAAGTGTGAGATTCATTGCACTCCACCATACCCGATCTCGCCCAGAGCGGAAAGCGCAATCTCCACATCGTCAAAAGGAATCGCGGCAAAGCCCAGAATCTGTTCCTTCTCATGCCCTTTGCCGGCCAGCAGAACCACGTCGCCTGCCTTGGCCTCATGCAGCGCCAGCCGAATCGCCGCGCCGCGTTCTTGCTCAACGATGTAACGAACGCCGCTCTGCTTCAGTCCCGGCTCAATCTCGGCCAGAATCGCCAGCGGTTCCTCGGTGCGGGGATTGTCGCTCGTAGCCACTACAAAGTCGCTGCCCCGGCCCGCCGCCAGCCCCATCTTCGGCCGCTTGGTGCGATCCCGGTCGCCACCGCAGCCAAACATCGTAATCACGCGCCCGCCCGTCTGCGCCGTCATCTGCCGGGCCAGCGCGGTCAAGTTAATCAGCGCGTCGTCGGTGTGCGCATAGTCCACAATCACCGTGAATGGCTGACCGGCATCCACAGACTGAAAGCGCCCCGGAACCGGCTTGAGTTGCGGAATGAACTCGACCAAATCGGCAAACGAAATGCCGCGCGCATGAGCCGCCGTCAATGCCGCCAGCAGGTTCAGAATATTCACCTCGCCGGCCAGCCTGGATGCAACTTTGGCCGCGCCCGCCGGGGTTTCCAACTCCAGAATCGCGCCCGAAGGCGTCAGCGTATAACCCGCCGCGCGCCAATCGCCCGCGCCAATCCCATATGTCCGCACCTCCGCGCCAGCCTTGCGCGCAGCCTCGGCCAACCGTTCGCCGTGCGGGTCATGAGCATTGATCACGGCCACGCGTGGCGCGGGATAAACCGTCCCGTCAAAGAGCAGAGCCTTGGCGGCAAAGTACTTCTCCATCGTCTGGTGATAGTCCAGGTGGTCGCGCGTCAGATTCGTAAACACAGCCACGTCGAAGCCGATTCCCGTCGCGCGCCCCTGGTCCAGCCCGTGGCTTGATACCTCGGTCACCAACTCGGTAGCTCCGCGCGCAACTCCTTCGGCCATCAGCTCGAAAAGGTCGCGTGACTCCGGCGTCGTATGCAGCGACGGCCGCACCTCGCCGCAGACGTGGTACTCGATCGTGCCCACCAGCACGGCCTTGCGCGCCGAGGCATTCAGCAGCGCCTCCATCAAAAACGCCGTCGTCGTCTTGCCATTTGTCCCGGTGATTCCCGTCGCCGCAAGCATGCGCTCCGGGTGTTCGAAGAAGGCCGCTGAAGCCTCCGCCAGCGCCCTCCGCCCATGCTCTACCTCCAGCACCGGCAGCCCAGCTTCAAAGACCAGCAGGTGGTCGAACTTCGGCGCGGAGTCGGTGATAATCCCCAGCGCGCCGGCCGCAATCGCCTTCTCAACGTAGCGGTTGCCGTCGGTCGAGCCGCCCTTCATGGCCACAAAGACCGAGCCGGGACGCACGCGCCGCGAGTCGTATTCCACGCCGGTAATCGACTCTGAAGAATCGCCGCCCGCGCCCACCGCCGTCACTTCCGCTATTAAATCTTTCCAGTTCATCACGGCTTTCATTGTAGATTGTTCTGCTTGTTGCCATGAAGAGACGATGTACGATGCTTGCATGGAGGCGGAAAGAAGATCCTTCTACGACGGCTTGCAGCGCCGGTTGGGCAGTTATCCGGCCGGCGACTTTGTGCGCGCTTACGCGAAGGCGTATTTCGAGGCGGATGTTGAATCGATCAAGAAACTGCGGAATCTGCTGGGCGTCTCCTCGGAGTATATTGAGCCTGAAGATCGCAGTGAGCCAGATGCAATGATTGGCGCATCCATCAAGCCTCGTCCGCATCTTGACTCTGGAGGGATTGCCCTTCCGCGGCTCCCAGAAATTGATTCTGAAGAGCAATAGATCCGCCAACAATCACTTGCCGGGTGCCCCAGCTCCCGATTTTGGGATCTGGGATATAACCAACCTCAAGCGGTCCGTCTCTGCCCAGGCAACGATCTCAAGCGAGCGTCTGCCCCCGCCGCACTCGTTTGCCGATAATTATGATTCCAGCGCGCACAATAGAAGCAGTCGCAAACCGAGGCTCTTATGACCACCGTCCAATCTTCAACGCGCACATTTATAGTCCCTGATTTTCCAGTCTATCTTCTCCGTTTCTTCACCAAAAATCGGCCAGATCCCCACCCCCCCTGCCTTCTGAAACACAGTTTTTGTCCGCCAATTCCTTGCAACTTAAACATAATAAACAACTTGCAATTTTACATTGGTTACTAATCAGTAACATATAATTTCGCTTTCTGCCCATTCTTTGCCAAAAAAAAGGTCATTTTGAGGCAAAACAAGCCTTTTTTGATTGAAAACCGCTGTTTGTTCGTTGGTCTTTTTCGTTGGCTCTTTTGAGCGCCCAATCGTATCCTGAAATGGACTTGGAGGCAAGCCAATGGCTGAGTCAAAATTTGTCTATGTGACCTTCATCCGCACCACGCCGGAAAAGCTCTGGCGGGCGCTGATTGAATCCGATTTCACCCGCCAATATTGGATGAACACCACGCAGGTATCCCAATGGAAGCCCGGCGCATCGTGGAAGATCTTGGTTGCCGACGGGCGTACTGCCGATAGCGGCGAAGTCCTCGAGATCGATCCACCGCGGCGATTGGCGCTCAAGTGGCGGCATGAGATTTTCCCCGATCTGACCGCCGAGGGCTACTCGCGCATGACTTATGACATCGAGCAGAAGGGCGAGGCCGTCAAACTCACCCTCACCCATACCATGGACAAGGCCGAATCGAAGTTCATCAAGGCCCTTTCCAGCGGATGGCCGATGATACTTTCCAGTTTGAAAAGCCTGCTTGAAACAGGCGAATCGCTCGAAGAAACTCGCCACTCGCCAAAGGGGATGTAGACAGCCAGATGGCCATTGGATGCCCCCAGGTCCCAAAGGCGGGGATTGGGGGCATTTGGCGCTATGCGAATGTAGGACGAATGATAATTAAGCGTACTAGATTAATTAAATGAATGACTTAAGCAGGAAAGCAAAGGAAAAAGGAATCCCAAAAGTGCATTTTTTTGTTTTTTGCTTGTTCAAACTATTGATAATAAACATGTTGAATAAATGAAAATTGCCAAACGGCGAAGGTATGAAAAACGTATCTTCCGGTTTCTCCAAGTTTTGCCGGCTTGTGGAGAAGCCTGCGGGGATGGAATGCGATGTCCAAACCTGGGCGGCTTGCGGCGGCGGCGGATTGGTGGACGTAGGTCATGGAAACCTCTGATGCGGCTAGAATTTTGGCCGCTTTTCTTGGTTGTGCCTGAAGAGGGCGTAGTGATCGGCAAACCGCATGACAGTAACCCGCGGTCAGTTTACCGGGGTTGTGGATCGCGGTTTCCCAGGTTTCAGGTGCGGAAGTTGGACCGGCGACGGGCCGTTCTGCGTTTGGAATAAATGGGTAAAAAACTTGTATTCTGGCGTTATTGACGTTCTGTTGTCGTTTTGTGGAGTATAGGCGAGTTTATTTTTGTTATGGATCGGGTTTGTGTGGATCGGCTGTCGGAGATTGGCGGCTTTGATTCTGTCCACAAAATGCAGGAAGCCATCCGCGCAGAGGCTGGGAGATCGTGGGCAAGGAAGGCTTTTGGTTAGACTGTGGAGTCGGAATAATTGCCGTAAAATCACCTGTATCATAGATATTGACAATATATTGTCGATAATGCAAGTATAGGAGACTGTAAATTGGCTATAGGCGGCAATCCATGATTCATCGCTTGGAGATCGAGAACTTCTATTCCATTCGCGAGACGCAGGTGATCGACCTGCGCATCGGCGCGAAGGTGCCGGACGAGGAGGGGCGGTTTGGCCAGATTCGTGACGGCAGCGATGTGCGCGTGCCCAAGACGGTTGCCTTCTTTGGGGCTAATGCTTCGGGGAAATCGAATGTGCTTAAAGCGCTGGCATTGCTGCGCTGGCTCCTCGTGGATAGCGTCAAAGAAGTTCCTGATGCAATGTTGCCTTTTATGCCGTTCGCTGACGCTACTGGGGTAGCCTCGGCCACTCGTATTAAGGTGAATTTCGATTGGTTTCCCGATTTGTCGAATATCAATCTACGCGAAATGGAGGGGCGACCATTTACACATTATAGTTATGAAGTTCGATTACTTAACGTGGCTGGGCAGGGCGGCAATGTTCTTTCAGAAGAATTACGACTGCATCCGATTATTGGTAAATCGAAGAATATATTCAAACGAGACGAAGATGGAAAAGTACAAACTGCCCCGAAGTACTCGATGAAGAAGTATGGTCAAATTTTGGCGAAACTCCGGAAGAATGCAAGTCTGACCTCTACGCTTGCACAATTTGCCGGAAATTTTCCATTATCTCTATTTTGGGATTGGGCGAAAAGAATTCCTTCGAATATCTTTCTTGATAAGGTCGATCTGCTTGATGCATCGATAGTGCAGTACTATGTCGATCATCCAGATATCCTCAATCGCCTCAATGAGGTAATTAACAAGATAGACTTGGGACTAAGTTCGATGTCCCTCGTTCAATTTCCTACGGGTATTGGAGCAATGTTTGCCCATAAGGGATTGGATCGTCCTCTATTGTTTCAGTTTGAAAGCGAAGGGACAAAGAATTTTGTCAAGGTCTTCCCGTATATCAAAGAATCTCTCATCGTTGGGGGGATTGCGGTTGTAGACGAGTTAGATTCCGCAATCCATCCCGCGCTTCTCCCAGAGATAATGCGCTGGTTTCATGATCCGAAGGAAAACCCTCGTAATGCTCAATTGTGGTTCAGCGGCCACAGTGCATCACTACTGGAAGAGCTAAAGAAGGAAGAGATTTTCTTTACCGAGAAAGACGAACAGGGACGCACCAAAATCTACGGTCTGAAGGACATTGAAGGGGTGCGCCGAGTAGATAACTTTTACCAAAAGTATCTGGGAGGCGTGTACGGGGCTGTACCGCGGATTGGATGAGCCGGCTGCGGATTCAGCAGCGTACCCGCATCTATTTTGGTTGCGAAGGGCAAAGCGAACAGAGTTACGGAGCGCGCCTGAGCCAGATTGCCGATGGGGCCGGTCTGCACCTTTATTTCGATAATGATGTGCTGCAACCGGGAGGCGGCGATCCACTGGCGCTTGTTCAATTAGCCATCCGGCGAATCAAAGAGAAAGAGGCCAAGCGCACCTCCTTTGCATTTCGGGTGACTTTATTGGATCGGGACAAGTGGGGTGTCAAGCCGGAGCGCGACGCGCAGATTGAATCGCTTGCAAAACAGAACCGGCTGCACCTGATTTGGCAGGAGCCTTGCCATGAAGGCTTTCTGCTGCGGCATATGGAAGGGCACGAGGCGGCGCGGCCTGTTACGAGCGATCTGGCGTCGCAGGCCTTGAAGCGCATCTGGGCCGAATATCATAAGCCGATGGCTGCCATGCATCTTGCCGGCAAAATCGATTTGAAGGCACTGCGGCGCGCGTCCGAGGTTGAAGCACGATTGGCATTTCTTCTTGATCGGATAGGACTGTCGCGGTTGTGATGTCTCGCGTTGGAATCCCTTTATTGCCTACTCGACGGCGGTGGAGGAGACCTCGCGCAGCCAGCCGGGAGCTTTGAGGATTTCTCTGGGCCGCGAGCCGTCGGCCTGGCCTACCAGACCGTCGCGCTCCATCAGGTCGATCAGGTGGGCGGCGCGGCCGTAGCCGATTCTCAGGCGGCGCTGGAGGAGCGAAGTCGAGGCCTTGCGGGCTTCAAAGACTACTTCTACAGCGTCGTTGAAGAGGGGGTCGTTTTCGTCGGGGTCGGGGTTGGAGCCTTCAACCTGGGCGCGGTCGTCCTTGGGCGATTCGAGGAAGCCTTCGACGTACTCGGCCTGACCTTGCGCCTTCCAGAAGCCGACGACCGCGGCGGTTTCTTTCTCGCTGACATAGGGGGCATGGAGGCGCACCAGGCGGCTGGTTCCGGGAGGCAGAAAGAGCATGTCGCCGCGGCCCAGCAGAGCCTCAGCCCCGTTGGTGTCGAGGATGGTGCGCGAGTCAACTTTAGTGGCCAGGCGGAAGCTGATGCGGGTGGGGATGTTGGCCTTGATGAGGCCGGTGATGACATCGACGCTGGGGCGCTGCGTGGCCAGGATGAGATGAATGCCGACGGCGCGGGCCATTTGAGCCAGGCGGGTGATGGACTCCTCGACATTGGCGCGGTCCAGCATCATCAGGTCGGCGAGCTCGTCGATGATGATGACGATGTAGGGGAGCGGCTCCTCATCCTCGCTGGACTCTTGTCCAAAAAGTGAAAGGGTGGAACCCTCAAAGAGCTTGTTGTACTGGTCGATGTTGCGGACGCTGCGGCTGGCCAGCAGCTTGAGGCGGCGCTCCATCTCGCGGACGGCGTTGCGGAGGGCGTTGGCGGCCAGCTTGGCCTCGGTGATGATGGGCGTGAAGAGGTGGGGAACGCCTTCGTACATGCCCAGCTCGACGCGCTTGGGATCGACAAGAATGAGGCGGACCTGCGCCGGCGTGGTGCGATAGAGAAGGCTCATGATCATGGCGTTGATGGCCACGGATTTGCCGGAGCCCGTGGAGCCGGCGATGAGCACGTGGGGCATGGTGGCCAAGTCGGCGGTGCGGATGAGGCCGTTGATGTCTTTGCCCATGGCGATGGTGAGGCGCGGCTTGGCTTTGTGGAACTCGTCGGACTCGATGCAGTCGCGCAGGCTGATGGTCTCGCGGCGGTGATTGGGCACTTGGATGCCGACGGTATTTTTGCCAGGCATTCGCTCGATGAGAATGCTCTCAGCGCGCATGGCGAGGCAAAGATCGTCGCCAAGGCCGGTGACGCGGCTGTATTTGACGCCGGCCTCGGGCTTGAACTCGTAGGTGGTGACCATGGGGCCGGGGTTGATCTGGACGACCTGTCCGCGGACGTCGAACTCAGCGCATTTTTCGACCAGGACGCGGGCTTCGTCGCGGAGTTCGTCCTCGCGAATGGCTTGCGGGCCGTCGGCGGGGTTGAGCAGGGTGCTGGGCGGCAGCTTGAAGCCGCTGACGTGCTTGGGAGGAAGAGGGGCGGTGTGGAGCTCGGCGTCGGCGCGCTCGTGGATGGCGATTGGGGCGGCGGGCGCGGGGGCGGCGAAGGGCTCGAAGTGTGGCTCCGGGATTGGGGCGGGGGTATAGGCCGAAGTTGGGGCGGGAGTGAACTCCGGGCGCGCGGGGCGGAAGGTCTGCGGGCGCTCGGGTTGCGCGGGTTCGGTGTAGGCGGTGGCGGCGCGGGGGGTTACGGGGATTTCGGCGGGCTCGGCGATGGGCTCGGCAAGCTCGGGTTCGCTAACAGAGCGCTCCCAGATGCTGGGCTTGATGCCGGGGCCGGCGCTACCGCGAGGCGCGGGTTCCTCATCAGCGGTGAGCGGGATGGAGCGGCGGAAGGCGGGTATGTCTTCCGGGTCCGGCTCCGGTGTGTCGCGACGATGGAAGAGACGGGCCAGCCAGCCGCGGTTGTCGCCGAGTGAGGCTTCGCGGTCAGCCTCTTCCTCTTCTTGGCGGTTCTGCTCGGCGCGTTCCAGCGCGCGCTCGGCCAGGCGTTCTTCCTTGAGTTCGGCACGCTCCTCGCGCCAGTCTCTCCAACGGTCCAGCCAGTATGCGCCTTGCAGCCAGCGGATCTGGAGAGTTTCGGCGATGGCGGAGAAGCTAACGGCGGAGGCAAAATACAGTCCGGCAGCGGCCAGAACGGCGGCCACCAGCCAGGCGCCTTGCAGATTTATGTAGCGCACCAGCAGGCCGGAGATCAGCAGGCCAACCTGACCGCTGACCGGCAGCGCGTGACGCCAGAGCCAATGCCAGGGCAGCAATCCGAAGATGGCGGGCAAAAAAGCGAGCGTGAGCAGCGTTCCGAACCAGCGCAGCCAGGGTGAGCCGCCGGGGCGTGAGCGCATCCACGTCCAGCCGAGGCCGCCCAGCCAGAGGGGCAGCAGAAAGGCGGTGATGCCAAAGGATTGCAGAAGCAGGTCGCCGGCGAGAGCGCCAAAGATGCCGATCCAGTTTTGCGGCTTGATGTCGCTGCTTGCGGTGTTGATGGATGGGTCCGTAGCGTGATAGGTGGCCAGCGCGAGCAGCAGCAGAAGCGCGCCGAGAATGAGCAGCAGGCCCAGCAGGATGTTGAGCGGGCGGCTGCGCGTGGGCGCAAGAACAATGCGAATGGGTTTCATGGCAGGTGCGCTCCGTCTTGCTGACTGCGCTGGAAAGCTGTCGCGGCGAGCCAGAAGAACGGACGAGAACTTCCAGAGCAGGCTTTATTATCGCTTGCGGCGGGGCGGAAACAGGGCAAAAGATGGCGGGAGGAACCTTGCTGTGGACCCCCGGGCGAGGGAAAGTTTTTCAATAGAGTGCGGGAGATGGTAGGTCGGGGTTTTAACCCCGACACATCGAACCAGCCGGTTAGACAGGGCTTTAGCCCCTGAGGTATGCTTCTTTCCATCAGCTATGCCCACCTATGCGCTCACGACAACAACCTATCAACGCCGCGCTCTCTTCGTCAGAACTGCGAATGCAGAATTGCTTGTGAAGACACTCTTTCACTACCGCGATCAAGGGCGCTACAAGATGCACGGTTTCGCCATCATGCCCGAGCACATTCACATTTTGCTGACGCCTTCTTCCAATCAAACCATCGAGCGTTGCGCCCAATGCATCAAGGGAGGTTTTTCCCACGAAGTGGGGGCGCAATTTGCGGGAGAAGTCTGGCAAGTTGGGTTTCATGAGCATCGGATCCGCGATAGGGAGGATTTCAGAAATCAACTCAACTACATTGCGGCCAATCCAGAGCGGAGGGGGTACATGGATTATGCATTTGTTCACACGCGATTTACGGATCGTATCGATCCGATGCCGGTGGAATTAATCAGTTAGTAGAGAATGGAAAAGCATACCTCAGGGGCTAAAGCCCGGTCTTCATTGCGCGCTTAGATTGCCGGGGATAAATCCCCGGCCTACCAGTTTCTGCCCATTCAAGACTTCTGCCCATTCAAGACGACATCTCATCGCTCTGTCCGAACAAGTCAACAACTGTGAGGAGACTAGCTCCCAATAAACTTCGCACCCCAGATCAGCAGCGCAACGCCCAGGATGATTCGGTAGATGGCGAACATCGTAAACCCGTGCTTGCGGACCCAGAAAAGGAACCACTCGACTACGCCCAGGGCGACGATGAAGGAGACGACAAAGCCAATGATGAGGACGATCCAGTTGTCGCCCGTCATCACCACATGCGCCGCAACACCGTGGCTGGGGAAGACTTCTTTTTTGAGATCCCAGACAGTGGCGGCGATCATGGTGGGAATAGAGAGCAGGAAGCTGAACTCTAAGGCAGCGGGACGGTCCATGCCCACCATCTGTCCGGCGGCGATGGTGGACATGGAGCGCGAGGTTCCGGGAAAGACAGCCGAGAGCGTCTGGCAGAGGCCGATCCAGATTGCCTGGCCGATGCTCATCTCTTCGACGTGCGTGGTATTGGGCTCGTGGCGCTGGCTCCAGGCGTCGATGATCCACATGGCGATGCCGCCGGCCAGCAGCGCAATCGCAATGACATTCAGGCTGCCCAGATTTTTCTCGCTCCATTTGTGCAGCAGGAGCGCGGGAACCGAGGTACAGGCGAAAGCGATCAGCGTCAGCGAGATGGGATGATTGAGCCAGTTGCGGTCGCCGCCTTCACCCTTGGGAAAGCTGCGGAAGAAATCGATGATGCGGGTCAGGAAGAGAAGCAGCAGCGCCAGGATCGCGCCCAATTGAATCACGATGGTGTACATCTTCCAGTAGGCGTCATCGAGAGGAATCTTCATCAACGCTTCAGTGATGCGCAGGTGCGCCGTCGAGCTGACCGGAAGAAACTCGGTCAAGCCTTCCACAATGCCCAGAAGAACGGACTGAATATATTCGTTCAAAGTGCCTCCAAGGCGAGCCTCACTCGCGGTCGATGCCGTAGACGGGAACGCCCTCATCCAATTTGAACACGAGCGCGGCGGCGCGGGCGGGAAAATCCGAAGGGGGTAGCTTGTCTTTTAACCTCTCGGCGAATTCGCGCAGCTTGGCGGCGAGTTCTTTGGCGTGGGCGTGGGCGGCGCTGCTTTTGCTGTCGCTGCCGTCGGCGGCGTACATGTCGGTCAGCACAGCCTGGCGATAGACGGCCTGGTAGAGCGCCTGCGCTGTGCGCGGTCCGTCGGGGTGCTCGGCAGCGTAGCGCTCGTACTCTTCGGATTCCCGCTCGGGGCATTTGGGCGAGCCTTGCCAGTCGCCGCAGAGCTTGTTGTCGAGGAGCTCGAAGGCGGCCATGTCGGCCTGGCGGGTGTGCGGATAAAGGCGAATCACTTTCTTCAGCTCATCCTCGTCCATCAGGTCGCGCATTCCGGGGTCGCGCTCACGGGCGGAGGGACGCGTGGCGGCGTCGGCCTTTTGCAACTGCCAGAGAATGTCGGCGGCGCGCCAGGCGGCTTCCGGGAGCAGCGGCGAGTTGGGAAACATCTCGACCAGGCGGCGGTAGAGCAGGCGCGCACTCTGCGCGGCGTTGACGGGGCCGCGCGGATCGCTGGCCAGCGACTCCTGATTGGCGGCCTCGCCGAGCAGGACCAGGTCGCCGCCGGGGGTGGTCTCGATCACCACTCCCTTGGCCTCCATCCAGCCGGAGATGGGCGGCGTAACCTCGTCGTGGCCAATCTCGGGAGCGTCTTTCTGGCGCGTCTCCTGAATGTCTGTGTTGGCATAGACGCGCAGCCATGGGCCGCTGCGCTCGGCGACGACCATCTCGCGGCCGATCTGCACGCGGTCCACTTTTTGCGAGCCGGTGTCAGGCGAAATGTAGAGCCAGGTGACGCGCAGGGCGGTGGCGCGCGGGCCGGCCATGGGTTTTTCCAGTTGCGGCTGCTTGTTGTTGGCAAGGGCGGGCAGGGCAGCGCAGAGCAGGGCCAGAGCGAGCGTAAGGATTCGCGAGTTCGTCACGGAGAAAATCATAGTGGAACGACGTTACAGCGCGCTTTCGGTGAGCGTCCGCGTAAAGTGATACAGTGAATACGTGTATTCTCTGGGGGGGTGACTGTGGCTACTTCGATCAGGCTTGCGCCGGAACTTTCTGACCGGCTCAATCGGCTGGCTGTGAAGACGGGGCGTACGAAGGCTTTCTATCTGCGCGAGATTATTGAAGGCGGCATTGCCGAAATGGAGGGGTATTATTTGGCCGCCGAGACGCTGGGGCGGGTTCGCAAGGGGCAGGAGAAAGTGCACTCCGCGGCTGCGGTGAGGAAAGACCTTGGCCTGGACGATTGAGTATGCCCAGAGCGCGAAGAAACAACTGCGAAAGCTCGACAAGCTCGCCGCACGGCGCATCGTCGATTTTATGGATGAACATTGCGCCGAGCGAAGATCCGCATTCGATAGGCAAGGCACTTAAGGGTCCTTTGGGCGATCTTTGGCGCTACCGCGTGGGCGATTTCCGCATCTTTTGCGACATTCAGGATGGTGTTCTGACGGTTTTGGTGTTGCAGATTGGCAATCGGCGGGAAGTCTATCGGTGAGCGTCAAACTTCGGTCAGAATTTCTGCCAGCAATTCCGGTGCAACATTGCCGCCGCTGACCACGGCCACTGCCTTTTTGTACTCTGGCAGTTCAGAGGCATGAAAGAGCAGCGCCGCCGTGGCCACCGCGCCACTGGGCTCGGGGACCAGGCGCGTAGCCGCCACGATGGCCCGCATGGCGGCGCGAATCTCGGATTCGGTTACGGTGATGATTCCATCCACGAACGCCTGAATGTGGGCAAAGTTGCGGACGCCGACGCTCTGAGTGCGCAGGCCGTCGGCAAGGGTGCGGGTGGTCAGTTCGGCCGGCCACTCGACGATCTTGCCGGCGCTGAAGCTCTCTGCCGTATCGCCTGCCAACTCTGGCTCAACGCCGTAGACCTTTGCGCTGGGCAGCAGCAGCTTGACGCCGGCGGCGACGCCGCTGAGCAGGCCGCCGCCGGAGACGGGGGCGAGGACCAGGTCCACATCGGAAAGAGATTCGGCGATCTCAAGCCCACAGGTGGCTTGGCCGGCGATGATCTGCTCGTCGTCGTAGGGCGGGATGACGACGTAGCCGTGCTCGCGGACGAGGCGCTCGGCGACGGCCAGGCGCTCACTGGATGCAAGGCCGACATCGACGACCTCAGCGCCCAATGCCAGCGTGGCGGCTCGCTTGATTGCGGGAGCGTTCGAGGGCATGACGATGACGGACTTTGCACCGACCTCTCGCGCCGCATAAGCTACGCCCTGCGCGTGATTGCCGCTGGAATAGGTAATCACTCCGCGGCGAATTTGATCGGGAGTGAGTTGCAGTATTTTGTTGGCCGCGCCGCGAATTTTGAAGGCTCCGATGGGCTGAAGACTCTCGGCCTTGAGCCAGATTCGCTTGCCGGTTCCGTAGCCGCAGAGGCCGGGGAATGTGGCTTCGATGAGCGGAGTTTTTACGGCAATGTGCGCGATGCGGGCAGCGGCGGCGCGGATTTCGGCGAGGGTGACGAGTTGGTCTGGCATGTTGCAATTATCCGCGCAGTCTTGAAAAAATTAAAGGCAGGTGCCTTGAATGCGGGCGAGATTCTGATTAGCTCCGGCTCTTAAAAACGATTTCTGAAGCATCCGGTAAGTTTGTTGAGCCAACGCAGTTTTTGCGGAAGTGGATTTCCTGAAAGGGCCAATCGTTGCACGGGGACCGTGGGGATCTCTGTGGCCAATTCTTGAGGCTCCAAGGAAATTTCTAATTCCTCGTCATGGATGACCGCACGTCCGTGATACTGCTTGCCGAGTTCCAGAGTGACCGTCTGTCGCATCTCCGCATTCATATCGACTTGAAATAATTCCCAAGTGTCGTATCCGCTGGCCCGCGCCTTCAGTGCGTAGCTTCCTTTGACCAAATGAATGACGGCTTCGCCATTCGCATCGGTTGTTGCCGCAAAGGCCGAGCCTGTCAGTATTGCACTGGCGGTAATGTGTGTAGCGGGGACGCGAGCATGTCCCTGATCTTCGACAATCACAGTAACCGTGATCTCTGAACGATCTTGTGCGAATACTGGGCAAGTGTAGAGTACGAAAGCGATCACGGCAATATGCGCGATGCGGGCGGCGGCGGCGCGGATTTCGGCGAGGGTGACCAAGGCTTGCGGCATGGTGTTTTACTTGAGTTGGGCTGGATGGAAAGCCTCAATGTCGTCGAAGCGAACAAAGTCTCTTGTATTGAATGTCGGGATGCGCTTGACGCCGTGGACATGCATTGCGGCAACGAGCCTTGCATCATGCACCTGAATTCCGGAGACGCGATAGTCCACTAGAAGCCTGCGCCACTCATTGTGGACCGCGGGGTTATCGGGAAGCAGTCGAAGGCTGGCTTCAACTTTCCTTGCTCGAATGTCCGCTTGTTCCGGGGAAAAGCCGTATCCATTTCGATTGGCCGGACGGGTCAAGACGTTCCAGAATTCGCCGAGATTTTGCGAGGTGTAACAACAAACAACTCCTGACCGTGAAAGTTGTTTGATGGACGCATCAACCGTCCTGAAGTCGGGCGATTCATGCTGAACCCAACGGATCAGTATGTTGCTGTCAATCAGATAAAGTTCACCGGCCATTTACCAGCGGTCCTCGTAGTAGCTGGCACGATCATTGACTTCAGGCGGAAGGATAGGCAAATTCTCCGATCCCTCGGAGAGCCTCGCCGATAGCTCTTCCACGTCTCCGGGGCTGAGAATGCCTGTGCCGGTTGCGTAGCCCGGCACATTTTCCCGCAGGAATTCGCGGACGTACCGCTCCGGGGCAATGCCGCGCCTGCTAGCCTCTGCGGTCACCTTGGCTTCGGTCTCCGGATCGAGTTCAACCTGAATCGTCATGGTTGCGCCTCCTGTGCTTTCATTATCCTCTCAACACTGTGAAAATTGAAGGCTTCCATTGCGAAATGCCGTTCGGAGAGGCATCTGGCCGGCCTTCTCGCCCCGCGCTCCTTCGCTGCTACAATCGGAAGAGCCGAAAGCGGGGTGAATTCAACCGCTTGCCGAGCAAGAAGCCCCGACCGATGACTCTGCGCCTCTTCAACACTCTCTCTGGACAACTCGACGAAGTGGTTCCCTCCGACGGCAAGACGCTGCGCATGTACGCCTGCGGGCCGACCGTTTACGACTACGGCCACATTGGCAACTTCCGGACTTTTTTGCAAGTGGACGTGCTGCGGCGATTTCTGAAGCTGACCGGAACCGCTGTGCGCCACGTGATGAACATTACCGACGTGGACGACAAGATCATTCGCAACGCAACGGCTGCCGGTGTCTCTATCGGCGATTACACGGCGGGCTTTGAGCGGGCATTCTTTCAGGATCTGGAGGCTCTGCGCGTGGAGCGGCCGGAGGTGATTGCGCGAGCGACTGAGAATATTCCGCGCATGGTGGAACTGGTGCAGAAACTGGCGGCTGCCGGCGCGGCTTATCAGTCTGAGGATGGAAGCTGGTATTTTCGGCTGGCGGCTTTTCCCGAGTACGGCAAGCTGAGCAAGAAGGATCTGTCGGGCATGGAAGACGGCGCGCGCGTCGATCTGGACGAATACGAGAAGGACTCGGCGCGGGATTTTGCGCTATGGAAGGCGGCCAAGCCCGGCGAAACCTCCTGGGATACCGCGATTGGGCGGGGGCGGCCCGGTTGGCACATCGAGTGCTCGGCAATGGCGATGGAGTACCTGGGCGAGAGCTTTGACCTGCACGCGGGCGGCGAGGATCTGATCTTTCCGCATCACGAAAATGAGATAGCCCAGAGCGAGAGCGTGACGCACAAAACATTTGCCCGGCACTGGATGCATGTGCGCTTTCTGCTGGTCGATGGGCGGAAGATGTCCAAGAGCGAGGGCAACTTTTATACGCTGCGCGACCTGCTGCTGAAGGGCTACAAGGCTTCGGCGATCCGGCTGGCACTGATCTCGGTACCGTACCGGCATCAGCTCAACTTCACCTTCGACGGACTGATCGAGGCTACGAATGCGATCGAGCGGCTGCGGACCTTCAAGGCGCGGCTGACGGCAGCGGCGCTCGCGGCTGGCGAAACTCCCGCGCTGCAAGAGGCTGCAAAGAAGGCGCAGGCGGATTACATTGCCGCGCTGGCATACGACCTGAATACAGCCGAAGCGCGCGCGCCTATCTTCGACCTGATCCGCGCGGCGAACTCTGCGATGGACCAGAATGAGTTGAAGTCCATCGACCGCGATGCGATTCTGGCTGTGCTGGCAAGCTTCGATGCCGTCTTTGATGTGATAGAGGATTGCGACGCCGAGGCTACCCAGAATGCTCTGGCGTGGGCCGAGAAGGCGGGCAAAATGGGTGACGTGGCTCCTGAGTTGCTGGCGCGGCAAGGGCTGAGCGATGAGGCGATCGATGCCCTGGTGGCCGAGCGGACCGAGGCCAAGCGAAAGCGCAATTTTGCCCGCGCCGATGAGATTCGCAAAGCGCTGGCGGAAAAAGGCGTGGTGATTGAAGACTCCAAGGATGGGGTGCGGTGGAAGCGGAAGTAGCGGGCCGCGATGAAGCGGCACGGCTTTTCATCTTGATGTAGCCACTCAGTCCTTCGGCAAACGCATCATCGCCCGCAGCGCACCACAATCTTTGTTCCCGGAGCAACCATCGTTCCCGCTGCGGGTGCCTGTTCCCGCACACTGCCGCTGCCGCTGATCTCCACTTCAATTCCGGCTGCGGCGGCCTGCTCAATGACCTTGCGCACCGGCAAGCCGATCAGCGATGGAACCTTCAGCGTCTTTCCAACGGCGACAACAACTGTCGCGGGCTGCGGAGTGCTCTGCTGCGGCGCAACACTCTGAGAACCGGACGACGGCGCTTTGCCGGACACAGCCGGAACGGCGGCATTCGCAGTCTGCGCGCCGGTCTGGCTCTGCGATGAATTCGCCGCGGCCGGCTGGCTGGCCTGCGCGCGCAGGGGGTCGTCGCTGGGCAGGTCGTTGGCCGCGGCAAAAAACGCATGGATGTCGGCGATTTGTTCATGCCCATCGTCCTCGGCAACATTGACGATCGAGTTAGCCGCGCGCGGCTTGCGCAGATCAATGTCATGCGGCACGGCAAGATACTCCAGCACCTGCTGCGCAACCTCGGCAAAGATCGGCGCGGAGACTGCCGCTCCGTAATACTCTCCCTTGGGCGAATCCATCACCACGGCCACGGCAATCACCGGATTGTTCACCGGCGCAATTCCGGCAAAGGATGCGATATGCATTGTCTTTGAATAAAGATGCGTCGCCGGATCGATCTTCTGCGCCGTGCCGGTCTTGCCACCGGACGAGTAGCCATTCAGTTGCGCCCCTTTGCCGGTGCCAAAGAGCACCACGCCCTCCATCATCTTGCGCATCTGCGCCGCGGTCATGGTGGAGATGACGCGGTGCGCGCCGGCCGGCAGCGGATTGGGCAGCTCGCTGGATAGAGGCTGGGGCGTGGCCGGCGCTTGGCTGCTTCCATCCGCCTGCCCCGGCATGAGAATGCGCGGCGGCAGATAGACGCCGCCATTGGCAATCGTCGAAACCATCGAGACCAGTTGCAGCGGAGTCACGCCCACCTCCTGGCCAATGGCGATCGAGCCGATCGACGAGCCGCTCCACTTATTCACCGGGCGAAGCAGCCCGCGCGTCTCGCCAGGCAACTCCGCCCCGCTGCGCGCGCCAAATCCGAAGTCGCGAATGTACTGATAGAAGCGATCCGAGCCCACCTTGAGTGCCAGCTTGACGGCGGCCACGTCGCTCGAGTGCTCCAGCGCCTCATGCACCGTGATCACGCCGTAGTGGTCGCCCTTGTCGTCGTGAATCACGCGGCCAGCCAGCGTAATCTGCCCGCCCTGGCAGTCGATTTTGTCGTCGGGCGCGGCCACATGCTGCTCCAGCGCCGCGGAATATGTGACCAGCTTGAAGACCGAGCCTGGCTCATATACATCGCTGACCGCGTGGTTGCGCAGAAGATCCGGCGTCGCATGGCGAAAGAGATTCGGATTGAAGGTGGGACGAATCGCCAGCGCCAGAATCTGCCCGCTGTGCACATCCTGAACCACCACTGTGCCAGTCTGCGCCTGCGTTTTATCCATCGCGCTATCCAACGCCTGCTCGGCCTTGAACTGAATGTTTTCGTCGATGGTCAGCACCAGATTGCGGCCCGGCTCGGGGTCGCTCTCGCTCGAACCCAGCACGTGCCTCCGCGCGTCCATCGCCGTGTACATGCGGCCGGGAACGCCATGCAACTGCGCCTCGAACTTCTGCTCCAGGCCGCCCAAGCCGTTGTCGTCCACGCCCACATAACCCAGCACCTGCGCGGCGATTTCGTTGTTCGGATAGAAGCGCTCAAACTCCTTCTGAAAATAAATTCCCTTCAATGCGCCGGAAGCCACCAAGTCCTTGACGCGCGCCGCAATCTCCGGTGGTACCCGCCGCGCCACCCATGCAAAGCTGCGCCCGGCCTCAAGCCGAGCAACAATTTGCTCTTCGCTGGTCTGCGCGTCGTCGGCGCTGGTGTGTACGATTGCGGCCAATGTTTGCGCGGCCGTCTGCTTGTCGGCAATCTCGGCGGGAACGGCAAAGATCGAGTCGGCCTGCACCGTCACGGCCAGCTCGCGCTGGTTGCGGTCAAAGAGCATTCCGCGCCGCGGAGCCACTTCAAACGTCCGCTGCTGCTGCCGCTCGGCGCGCTCCACGTACTCGCCGTGGAGCACCACCTGGAGCCAGAAAAGCCGAAAGACAATCAGCCCGGCCCAGACGAAAAAAAATAGGCAGATAAGCCAGAAGCGCGCCAGCCGGAGAGGCTTGGCGCGCGGCGCTGTATCGCGGTTCCAACTGGGTCGGGCGGCTGGCTCCATCGGTGAATCGCTCCGGCTCTCTCTTCTAGCTTATAGAGAATCCGTGAATAAGAAAGTGGTTTGAAAAGGCGCGGCTTTCACCGCGCCAAAAATGCTGCAAAACAAACAAGCGCTTTGTTCCTTCAACAATTGCCAGCAATTCATTCGGGGCTAAAAGCTAAAAGCTAAAAGCTAAAAGCTAAAAGCTAAAAGCTAAAAGCTAAAAGCTAAAAGCTAAAAGCTAAAAGCTAAAAGCTAAAAGCTAAAAGCTAAAAGCT
>Ga0181516_10001094_pt1 | contig 21591 bp, 19 predicted proteins | sample PEATcosm2014_Bin_25_FD_121104 | JGI IMG/M metagenome (GOLD analysis project Ga0181516, IMG submission 121104) | Peatland microbial communities from MTU Mesocosm Facility, Houghton, MI, USA - PEATcosm2014_Bin01_10_metaG | ecosystem: Environmental > Terrestrial > Soil > Wetlands > Peat | place... | reverse complement strand
GGAATCCGCGCGATGGACAAATTCGCCACACTGACCGGCGTCGCCGCGCCGCTCGAGATCGACAATGTCGACACCGACATGATCATCCCGAAGCAATATCTGAAGACGATCAAGCGCACCGGCCTCGGCAAGGGCCTGTTCTCGGAGATGCGCTACAGGGACGACGGCTCGCTCAACCCCGATTTCGTCCTCAACAAGCCGGCTTACGCCAACGCCAAGATCCTCGTCGCCGGAAACAATTTCGGCTGCGGCTCGTCGCGCGAGCACGCGCCGTGGGCGCTGCTCGACTACGGCGTCCGCTGCATCGTTTCGACCGAATTCGGCGACATTTTCTACAACAACTGCTTCAAGAACGGCGTCCTGCCGATCAAGGTGAAGCCGGAAGACCTCGACAAGCTGATGGACGACGCGCGCCGCGGCGCCAACGCGACGCTGACGATCGATCTGCCGGCCCAGGAAATCCGCGGTCCCGACGGCGGCGTGGTGAAGTTCGAGATCGACCCCTTCCGCAAGCATCGCCTGCTCGAAGGGCTCGACGACATCGGCCTGACGATGGTCAAGGCCCCCGCCATCGCCGCCCACGAGCAGAAAGCCGCCGCCGCCCATCCGTGGCTCTAGCCCGGCGCCAGGCGGACCTGGCCGAGCGTTACGCGGCGCCGAAGCGCGTCACGCGCCTGTCAAGGACGGCGCCCAGGCTCGCGTGCGGCGAGACGGGCGCCAGGCGAACGGATTGAGGCGCGAGTCTCGTCGCGAGCGGCCGCATTGCGGCCGGCCACGGAGGAGGCTCCCATGACGCATCCCGCGCGAACCAGCGACCCGAACGCCTCGGCGGCGTTCCGTCGCGGCGGAACCCGGCCGCAACCGAACCCCAAGCGTTCGCAGGCGCATCCGGGCGTCAGCCCGCTGCATCCGATCAGCCATCGCAACACCAGTTTTCAGCCGCTGCCGCGCCCGCTCGGGCTGCCGCCTTACCACTACGATCTCGGCGAGAAGTTTCCCGCCATCGCCAAGGCGATCGAGGACGCCGGCAGCATGACGTTCCATGTCGTCGGCGATTCCGGCGGGGTCAAGGACGCCGAATTCCAGAACAACGTCGCCGAGAAGATGCTCGACGCGCTGCACGCGGACAAGGGGCCGAAGCCGCTGTTCTGCTACCATGTCGGCGACGTCGTCTATTTCACCGGCGCCAAGGACGACTATTACTCGCAGTTCTACGAGCCCTACGCCCATTACGACGTCCCGATCTTCTCCATCCCCGGAAACCACGACGGCGAAGTCGACGACCCGACGCTGCAGACCTCGCTCGACGGCTGGGTCGACTATTTCATGCAGGGGCGCCCCGACGTCGATCCGGTGTCGAAAGATTGTCCGCGCGTTCAGCTCGACCTGCCCAACCCCTATTGGACGCTGGTCACGCCGCTGGCGACGATCGTCGGCATGTACACCAACGTTCCCGAGGGCGGCTCGATCGATTCCGTCCAGCAACAATGGCTGACCCACGAATTCTCTACCGCGCCGGAGGATCGCGCGTTCATCCTGGCGCTGCATCATCCGATCTACTCGTTCGACGCTCACCACAGCGGTAGTTCGAAAATGGCCGACGCGTTGGAGAACGCCATCCGCGACACCGGCCGCGTGCCCAATCTCGTGCTGTCCGGCCACGTCCACAACTACCAGCGCATCGAGCAGTCGATCGTCGAGGGCGCAAAGACGCCGTTCATCGTCACCGGCAACGGCGGCTATCACAACCTGCATCCGGTGAAGGCCGAAGTCGGCCATCGCGATCCCGACAATGGCGCGACGCTGAAATACGCCTCGAACAAGAAATGGGGCTTCCTGACCCTGACGATCGACAAGAAGACGATTTCCGGCGTCAGCGTCGAGCTCGATCGCGACGACGCGCCGGGCTCCAGCGACGCGTTCAGCTGCCCGGCCGATCCGGTCGAACTCGAGGACCCGAAGTCGGTGCCGACGCTGTAGTCGCGGCGGATCGCCGACCGCCGCTCACTGGTCGCCGACGTCGTGCGCGTAATAATCGATCTCGTTGTCGCGCCAGGCGTGGATATGGCCGGCGAAACCGTCTTTGGCGGGAATCGACGCGCTGTTGACCGCGCCGGCCTGGATGACGATCGGCCCGACGGCGGCGACCGCTTCCGGCGTCGTCGCCGCCGGGCGGACGATCGCGATATGGCCGGGCTTGTCGTCGCGGCGGGCGTGATAGCTGGCGACGACGAGGACGCCGGAATTGGCGAGCGCCTGCGCTTCGAGCGCGCTCGCCGCCGGCCGCCAGCCCTGCGCCGCGCCGTCGCCGGCGAGCCATTCGTTCTGCGCGTTGGCGAGCAGAACCTGGCCGTGCTCCGGCGGGCGCAGGATATAGACGCCGAGCCGCTTGGCGAAGGCGGCGACGAAGGCGCTGCAATGGGTGTGCTTGCCCGGCATGCGCTCAGGTCGTCCGTCGGGCAGGCCCGTCTCCCAGTCGATATGTTGGCCGGCGATCCACTTGCTCTCGACGCCCATGGAATCGAGCGCTTGCGCGAGCTTTTCGCCCTTCGGCGAAATGCTGGTCACGTCGGCGGCGAAGCCGAGGGCGGGCGCGGCGATGAGGGCGGCGGCGAGGACGAGCATGCGCATGACCGCGACCATGGCGTCCCCGCCGGGCGAAATAAAGGCCTGTCCCCATTCCAACGGGACAGTCGCGCCGCGCCGCGCTTAGGCCGCGTCTCGACGCTTCGCCGCGAATCGCCGATGATGGAAACATGAATCGCGCTCTTCTCGTCTTCGTCGCGACGCTCGCTTGCGCCGCGGCGTCCCCCGTCCGCGCCGACTTCGCTTCCTGCGTCGCCTCGCTGCGATCGGACGCGTCGGCCAAGGGCGTGTCCGACAAGACGATCGCCGCGGCGTTCGACAAGTTGCAGCCGGACCCGAAGGTGCTCGACTTCGAGACCAACCAGCCGGAGTTCAAGACGCCCATCTGGGACTACATGGCCGGCCTGGTCGACGACGAGCGCGTCGCCGACGGCAAGGCGGCGATGGCGCGCGAATCGAGCGCGCTGGCCAAGGCCGAGGCGCGCTTCGGCGTCGACAGGCACGTTCTGGCGGCGATCTGGGGCGTCGAGTCGAATTTCGGCGAGAACATGGGCGGCCGGCCGCTGGTGCAATCGCTGGCGACGCTCGCCTGCCAGAGCGACGTGCGTCCCGCCTACTATCGCGGCGAGCTGATGGCGGCGCTGAAGATCGTCGATCGCGGCGACATCCCGCTCGACAAGCTGACCGGCTCGTGGGCGGGCGCCTTCGGCCAGACGCAGTTCATGCCCTCGACCTTCCTGCGCCTCGCCGTCGATCTCGACGGCTCGGGCCGCGACATCGTCGACAACCCCGCCGCCGCGCTCGGCTCGACCGCCAATTATCTCAACCATGCGGGCTGGCGCACCGGCGAGCCGTGGGGTTTCGAGGTCAAATTGCCCGATGGTTACGCCGGGCCGTCCGGCCGCAAAGCCAAGGCGCCGATGACGACCTGGGCTTCGCGTGGGATCAAGCGCGTCGACGGCAAGCCGCTCGGCGACGGCGACGCCGGGCTGCTGCTGCCGGCCGGCGCGGACGGGCCGGCGTTCTTGGTCACCAAGAATTTCGACGTCATCTACAGCTACAACGCCGCCGAATCCTACACGCTGGCGATCGCCGTCCTCGCCCAGCGCCTCGCCGGCGGCCCGGGCATCGTCGCGCCTTGGCCGACCGACGACCCCGGCCTGTCGCGCGCCGAGCGGCGCGAATTGCAGGCGCTGCTCGCCAAACGCGGCTACGACGTCGGCCCCCCCGACGGCGCGATCGGCGCCAAAACCAAGGAAGCGATCGCCGATTTCCAGGGCAAGAACGGGATGGCGGTCGACGGGCGCGCGTCGGTCAAGGTGCTGGAGGCGCTGAGGCGCTGACTGTCGCCCTCCCCGCGCCGTCGGCCTCATGGACGCCAAAACTTCCGAAGCGGCGAGACGGTCAAGGGCGCGCTCATAGCCCGGCGAAAGACGGGCGTCTCGCGACGCCCTATGGCACGCCGCATTTCGGTTTACGCGGACCTCCCACTTTTGCTCCCCTCCGCGTCATGCGCGGCCTTGAGCCGCGCATCCAGGATGGGATTCGCCGGGTTAACCGCAACCGCCTCCACCTGGGCGCCCGGATCAAGTCCGGAATTACGGGAATTACGGTGACGCCTGCATAAATACCCAATTCGCCGTCGCCCAGCTCCCGGTCTCACGGCCTGACGACCCACCGCGCCGTCGGCCTCATGGACGCCAAAACTTCCGAAGCGGCGAGACGGTCAAGGGCGCGCTGCAAGCGCGCCGCCGCAGGCGGGCTTCGCCCCTTGACCGTCTCGCCGCTTCGGAAACAAGAGGCTTCCATACGGTCGACGGCGCTCCCCGCCGAACTCGGCGGCGATAGCAAATATTGCTATTCTTAGCCATTCTTGGGGTGGTTGCAGTCGGGAGGCCTGCCATGAACATGAACGTTTCGCTCACCGAGGAGCTGGCGAACTTCGTTAAGGCGAAAGTTTCCGCCGGCCGGTACGCGTCGTCGAGCGAAGTCGTGCGCGAGGCGTTGCGGCTGATGGAGAAGGCCGAGCGCCAGGAGGCCGAGAAGCTTGGCCTGCTTCGTCAGGCATGGCGTAAGGGCGTCGAAAGCGGCGATGCGGCCGCCTTGGACTTCGCCGCACCAAAACAGGAAGCGCGCGCGCGTCTGGCGGCGGAGCGCGCCAAGCTCAATCCGGCGCTCGAGCAGGCGCTGGCCGAAGAAGGCCTCCGCGCAGACGCCGCCTCGCGACCGTGTCGGTCGAATGGATCGGCAACCGCGACGAGGACCGTTAAGCGGCGCGGAAAGGTCAAGCGCGCGTCTCGGCGCTTCGTCGGCGGTTGGAGGAATGTTGCCTCTCTGATGGAGCCTTGAACCATCGGAGCCTGTGCCGCGCGGCGCCAAAGGCTTAACCGCGGACGGTGTCCTCCCCAACATTCCCCGATTCAAGCTGGGGCGCTCCGCTCACGCCGTCAAGCCCTCGGCGCTGCGCGGAATGCCGCGCTGCGACGGCAGAGGCGGCGGGGCGATCTCAGGCGAAGGGAAGGTCAAGGGCGCTCGGACTTGGGCGCTCGCGCCGACGGGGACGGCATGAGTAGATTCCGAGGGCGCCAATTTGCCGGCGAAGTCGCCAAACTCGCGCGGCATGCCCTGGCGCGTTCAATACAAAGACGAATCCGGCAAGAGAATCTTGGCGTTCCCGACCCCGGAGCGCGCCATCGAGGCCGCCTGCTCGCTCATTGATCGCCGTTATCAGGTTCTCAGCATCGGCGCCGCCGACCCTGCCGACGCAATCTCGGAAATCGAAATCGCCCGCATCTACGCCATTTGGGCGCGGGAGAAAAAGCCGTTCGGCTGAAGTCGGAACCAAGAGACCTCGCTGAGCGACGGCGCTCTCCGCCGAGCTTGGCGCCGCGGTTGCGCCACGCGCGCGTCGGCGCGGGATAAGTCGGCTTGCGCCTGCGCCCGGCGCTTCTCGAATCGGCCGGTCAAACTTAAAATCGCTCTGCGCTTCGCTCTTGGCGTGGCGACGGCGCCGAACTCGGCCATGACCTCCCCCATGAGCCCGCGCCGTCGCTATTTGTCGTTGCGGCGAGCGAGGTTCGAAACTCGCGCCGCCGGCGCGCGCGTCGGTTCGCTCGCCAATGGTTGACAACCTGCTTTCAGGGTTTATCGCAGCCGGATCAAGCCGCTCCCGCCGCAGGTCGCCATGGACGCCACGCCGACAAGTTCGCAACCCGCCCGCGCGGCGGGTCCGCAAGCCGAGGGCGAGGAGAGCCGTCTCGGACTGTTAGCGTTGTGCGCCCTGGCGTTGATTGTCGGCGTCGCGACCGGGTTCGGCGCGGTCTTCCTGCGCGATCTGATCGGCCTGGTCCACAACGCTTTCTACAACGGGACGCTGTCGTATCACTACGACGCCAATCTGCTCGAACCGCCGAGCCGCTTCGGCGCATGGCTGGCGCTGTCGCCGATTCTCGGCGGGCTGGTCGTCGTCTTCCTGGTGCTGCGCTTCGCGCCCGAGGCCAAGGGCCACGGCGTTCCGGAAGTGATGGACTCGGTCTTCTACAAGCGCGGCGACATCCGCTGGCAGGTGGCGATTATCAAGTCGCTCGCCTCGGCGCTGTCGATCGGCAGCGGCGCGGCGGTCGGCCGCGAGGGACCGATCATCCAGATCGGCGCGGCGATCGGCTCGAGCTTCGCCCGCGCGATTCGCCTTTCGGCCTGGCAGAAGATCACGCTGCTCGCCGCCGGCGCCGGCGCGGGCATCGCCGCGACCTTCAACACCCCGCTCGGCGGCGTGATGTTCGCGCTGGAGATCCTGCTGCCGGAAGTCTCCAACCGCACCTTCCTGCCGGTGGTCGTCGCCACCGGCGCGGCGACGACGATCGGGCGCTGGCTGATCGGCCCGGCGCCGGCCTTCTCCGTCCCCGAGTTCACTTTCACCCTCGCCCAGGCGTTCCAGCCCGACGACGCCATCGCCTTCGTCGCGCTCGGGCTGCTCTGTGGCGTCGCCGCTTGGGGCTTCATCCGTCTGCTGGTGGTCATGGAGGACAATTTCCCCAAACTGCCCGGCGGCCCCTACGTCCAGAACCTCGTCGGCATGGCGGCGATTGGCCTGACGATGGTTGGATTGACCCGCCTGCTCGGCCATTCGTATGTCGACGGCGTCGGCTACGGCGTCATCCAGTCGATCCTCGACGGCGACATGGACGCGGTCGGGCTGATGGCGTTGCTGTTCGGATTGAAGCTGCTGGCGACGACGGTCAGCCTCGGCTGCGGCGCATCGGGCGGGATCTTCTCGCCGTCGCTGTTTCTCGGCGCGACGCTCGGCGGCGCCGTCGCCGCGCTCGTCCATCTCGTCTTTCCGCACATGAGCCTGGACATTCCGGCGGCGGCGACCGTCGGCATGGCGGCGATGGTCGGCGCCGGCACCGGCGGCGTGATGACGGCGATCGTGATGATCTTCGAAATGACGCGCAACTACGCGATCATCGTGCCGGTCATCGTCGTCGTCGCGATCGCCGCCGGCGTGCGCCGCGCGCTGATCGGCGAGACGATCTACACGATCAAGCTGCGCCATCGCGGCCACCGCATCCCCAAGGAGCGGCATGTCAATCTCTACCTCGTCCAGCAGGCGCAGGACGTGATGGAGCGCGCCTTCCTGATCGTCGCGGCGGGAACGCCGATCGGCCGCGCCTACGGCGACGAAATCGCCGACGAGATCGCCGACGATCTGCGGCCGATCGTCGTCGAGCGCGACGGGCGGGTGGTCGGGCTGGTCCCGCCGCGCTCCGGCCTCTGGGTCGCGGCGAAGAAAGATCCGGAGACCCCGATCGATCGCTTCGTCGAGCCGCGCATGGTCGTCTGCCGCGAGGTCGACGTCCTCAGCTTGGTGTTCGCGCGCCTGCGCCGGCGCCGCGCCAGCGCGGCGATCGTCTTCGCCGGCGCCGCGCGGCCGCGCGCGCGCGACGTCGTCGGAGTCGTCACCAAGCGCGCGATCGCCGACACCGTGATCGACAATTACGAGGATTGAGAGCATCCGGCTCGCGCGTCCGGCCGTGCGTTCGACGCCGGAACGCATCGCCTATGGACGGCGTCCTTTTGTTCCCGCCGCCATCCTTCGACCCGCCTGCTCGCGCAGGCGGCTCGGGATAAGCGGGGCGAGCAGGCCGGGAGCGGCGCGTTGGCGGCCCAGGCGGCAACGATTCCGAGCGCTCCAGCAACCGACACTCCAGCAACCGATCCTTTCCGAAATACCGAATTCCTGCAATCCTCTACATGTCGGTCGCACAGGCGTCGCATCGGTCGTGGAGGCTGCGGACATTTGACGGACGGGCGCGGCGCCCCTTGACGCCGGCCTAAGCGCCTGGAATCGCAGAACATGGGCCTTGACATGTCAACCCGCCGCTTGACGAAACTTGACAAAACGTGACGCCGCTTGACGAAACGCGACGCGGCGCTTGACGCTGCGAAGCGCGCCAGCCCGATTGCCGTCGCCGTCGTCTCCCCGCTACAGTCCCGCCAGAAATGGGAGTCCGCGCCTGATGATCCTGACCGTCGCCACCAAGCCCTTCGCCGACCAGAAGCCCGGCACTTCGGGCCTGCGCAAGAAGGTGTCGGTCTTTCAGCAGCCGAACTACGTCGACAACTACGTCCAGTCGATCTTCGATTCGCTCGACGGCTTCGCCGGCAAGACGCTGGTGATCGGCGGCGACGGCCGCTTCTTCAACCGCGAGGCGATCCAGAAGGCGATCCGCATCGCGCTCGCCAACGGTTTCGGCCGCATCGTCGTCGGCCGCGGCGGCCTGTTGTCGACGCCCGCCGTCTCGGCGCTGATCCGCGGCCTTTCCGCCTACGGCGGCATCATCCTTTCCGCCTCCCACAACCCCGGCGGCCCGGAGGGCGATTTCGGGATCAAGTACAACGTCGGCAACGGCGGCCCGGCGCCGGAGAAGATCACCGACGCGATCTTCGCCCGCACCCAGACGATCGCCGTCATCAAGACGCTGGACGCGCCCGACGTCGACATCGACGCGCTCGGCGTGACCACGCTCGACGGCGGCGCGGTCGAGATCGTCGATCCGGTGGCGAACTACGCCGCGCTGATGCGGACGCTGTTCGATTTCGACGCCATCCGCGCCTTGTTCGCCTCCGGCTTCCGCATGCGCTTCGACGCGATGCACGCGATCACCGGCCCTTACGCCCACGCGATCCTCGAGGGCGAGCTCGGCGCGCCGGCCGGCACGGTGGTCAACGGCGCGCCGCTGCCCGATTTCGGCGGCCATCATCCCGACCCCAACCTCACCTACGCCAAGGCGCTCTACGACGAGATGATGTCACCGGCGGCGCCCGACTTCGGCGCCGCCTCCGACGGCGACGGCGACCGCAATCTGATCATTGGCCGCGGCCTGTTCGTCACCCCCTCCGATTCGCTCGCCATGCTCGCCGCCAATGCGCGCCTCGCGCCGCGCTATGCGGCGGGGCTCAAGGGAATCGCCCGCTCGATGCCGACCAGCGCCGCCGCCGACCGCGTCGCGGTCAAGCTCGGCGTTCCAGCCTACGAAACCCCGACCGGCTGGAAATTCTTCGGCAACCTGCTCGACGCCGGCCTGGCGACGATCTGCGGCGAAGAGAGCGCCGGCACCGGCTCCGACCACGTGCGCGAGAAAGACGGCCTGTGGGCGGTGCTGCTGTGGCTCAACATCCTCGCCAAGCGCCGCATTTCGGTGGCCGAGCTGGCGCGCGAACACTGGGCGACCTACGGCCGCAACTACTACACCCGCCACGATTTCGAGGAGGTCGATCTTGCCGCGGCCAACGCGCTGATCGACGCGTTGCGCGCCCAGTTCGCCAGCCTGCCCGGCAAGTCGTTCGGTGCGCTGACGGTCGAGGGCGCCGACGACTTCGAATATCACGATCCGGTCGACGGCTCCGACACCAAGGGCCAGGGCGTGCGGGTGATGTTCAAGGGCGGCTCGCGCATCGTCTATCGCCTATCGGGCACTGGCACGGTCGGCGCGACGCTGCGCGTCTACATCGAACGCTACGAGCCGCCGGGGGAAAACCTCGCCCTCGACGCCCAGGCGGCGCTCGCTGACCTGATCGCCCTGTCGCGCTCGCTGGCGGAGATCGAGAAACGCACCGGACGCAAAGCGCCGAGCGTCGTCACCTAAGACGCGCGCCGGGTCGGGCCGCGATAGCGCAGCGCCTCGACGACGACGGCGAAGGCCGCCGAATGCTGGCGCCGGCTGGGGTAATAGAGATGATAGCCGGGGAACGACGGGCACCAGTCTTCGAGCACGCTGATCAACCGCCCGTCGGCGACATAGGGCGCGACGAGGTCGGCCTGGCAATAGCCGAGGCCGAGCCCGTCGAGCGTCGCCCTCAGGCCCATCGCCATGGTGTTGAAGGTCAACTGCCCTTCGACCTGGACATTGACCGCGTGTCCGTCCTTCTCGAACTCCCACGGCAGCAGGCCGCCGAGGGTCGGCAGCCGCATTGCGACGCAGTTGTGGCGGGTGAGCTCGCGCGGCGTCCGCGGCTGCGGGAAGCGTTCGAAATAAGTGGGCGCGCCGACGATCGCCATGCGCATGTCGGGGCCGATGCGGACGGCGATCATGTCTTTGGCGATCTGTTCGCCGATCCGCACGCCGGCGTCGAAACGCTCGGCGACGATGTCGACGAAGGCGTTGTCGACGCAAAGCTCGATCGCGACGTCCCGATAGTCGCGCGCGAGCCGCGCGATCGCCGGATAGAGCAGGGTGTTGGCGGCGTGCTCGGTGGCGCTGACGCGCACTGCGCCCGCCGGCGTTTCGCGCAAGCGGCTGACCGCCGCCAGCGCGTCGGCGACGCTTTCGAGATGCGGCCCGATCGCCCGCGCCAGCCGTTCGCCGGCTTCGGTCGGCGCGACGCTGCGGGTGGTGCGCGCCAGCAGCCGCAGGCCGAGCCGCTCCTCCAGACCGCGCAGGGTCTGGCTGAGCGCCGACTGCGACACGCCGAGCTGCGCCGCGGCGCGGGTGAAGCTCTTCTCGCGGGCGATGGCGAGAAAGGCGTTGAGGTCGTTGAGGTCGATGCCGGACATCGATTAGGCAAACTTATAGCCGAATGAAGCATTAAGCGTCTAATCGAAATGCTCTGCCCGGGCTAGATGAGTCTCCGAACATTCGCCGCGGTCCTTCCCATTGCGGCGCAAAAGGAGAAACCGATGCAAAAGCGCATTCTCGGCATGAACGGCCTCGAAGTTTCGGCCATCGGCTTCGGCTGCATGGGCCTCAGTTTCGCCTACGGCCCGGCGATGGATCGCGGCGAGGCGATTAAGCTCCTCCGCGCCGCTTACGAGCGCGGCGTGACCTTCTTCGACACCGCCGAATGCTACGGCCCGTTCGTCAACGAGGAGCTGGTCGGCGAGGCGCTCGCGCCGGTGCGCGATCAGGTCGTGATCGCGACCAAGTTCGGCTTCCGCAACGGCGACACGCGGCTCGGCCCCGACAGCCGGCCGGAGAACATTCGCGCCGTCGCCGAGGCGTCCCTCAAGCGCTTGAGGACCGACCGCATAGACCTGTTCTACCAGCACCGGGTCGACAAGACCGTGCCGATCGAGGACGTCGCCGGGACGGTGAAGGCGCTGATCGCCGAGGGCAAGGTCAAGCATTTTGGCCTGTCGGAAGCCGGCGCGCAGACGATCCGCCGCGCCCATGCGGTGCAGCCGGTGACGGCGGTGCAGAGCGAATATTCGCTGTGGTGGCGTGAGCCGGAAACGAAGATCTTTGCGACGCTCGAAGCGCTGGGGATTGGCTTCGTCCCGTTCAGCCCGCTCGGCCGCGGCTTCCTCACCGGCGCGATCGACGCGACGACCCAGTTCGCCGCCGGCGACGCGCGCAACGCTTATGCGCGATTCACGCCTGAAGCCCGCAAGGCCAATCTGGCGCTGGTCGACCTGCTCGGCGAGATCGCGGCGAAGAAGGGCGCGACCAAGGCCCAGCTCGCGCTCGCCTGGCTCCTCGCTCAGAAGTCGTGGATTGCGCCGATCCCCGGCACGACCAAGTTGCATCGGCTCGAGGAAAACATCGGCGGCGCTGACGTCGCGCTGACCGCCGCCGACCTCGGCCAGATCGAAGCCGCCCTGGCGCGAATCAAGGTCCAGGGCGACCGCTATCCTGAAGCGTGGCAGGCGATGGTCGATCGCTGACGCCGCGGCCCAGCGAGTGGCCCGTAAGACCTGGGGCCGCCCGATTCGCGCCTGGATGGCGGCCAGAGCGGAAGTGTTCGGGCGCGCCAAGGGAGGCGGGGCATGGGACCGGGCGCATTCGCAGACGGCGTCGACGCGCTGCTCAACGACAGCGCGCGCTTTGTTGCGCTCGCCGGCGCGCTCCTCGCCGCCCATGTCTTCGTCGCGATCGAGGCAATCGCGCGGCGGCGCGTCTCGCGCCTGGCGGCCAGCCTCAATCTCGCGTTCGCGGCGACCATCCTGCTCTACAAGGCCTCGCAATATGCGGGTTATCCTGGGCTGATCGACGTCGCGCGCGACCACCTGGCGTCGAGCACGGACATGCGATTCATCCTGTTCGAGACGGCGGTTGCGATCGCCGCGGGGTTCGCCCTCGCCGGTTGGCGTGTCGCGGCGTGGCTGTCAGTGGCGGCGCTGGCGGTCAACGCGCTCGGCGTCGCGGCGATGCTCCTCTTTGTGCTGACTTTCCATCTCGAGCGGCTGATCTGATCGCCCCGCTCCGGCGGCGGTCAGGCCACGACCGAACTGGGGGGTGGGGCGGGCGGCTCGCAATCGGGCCGCGCCGGCGCCGGTCGACGCGGCGACAGCGGCAAGTCGGCGAGTTCCCTCAGGTTCATCGCCGCGATCGCGGGATGGTCGATCGGGTCAGTCTCGGACTCCGGCGCTTGCGCCGCCTCGGCGATCCGGCGCGCCGACGCTCGCGCCGCTCGCAACAAAAAGCAAAGGTTCATCGAAGCCGCCGCCGTATAAGAAGTCCAGAATTTAAGCTGAAAACTGGCGGTTGGGCATGGAGAACGACGCAGACCTGATTTAGCGTAGCTTTATGGAAAGCCTCAATCGCTATCCCCTCGTCGCCCTACGCGCGGTCGAGGCGGCGGGCCGGCGCGGCGCCCTCGCCAAGGCCGCCGACGAACTCGGCGTTACGCGCGGCGCGGTGAGCCAGCACATCCACAAAGTCGAGGCCCAGCTCGGCCGCAAGCTGTTCGAGCGCACCGCGCGCGGCCTCAAGCCGAAGCCGTCGGCGCGCCACTGATCGAATCGCTGACCCGCGGCCTGCAGGAGATCGCGCGCGCCGTCGCCGTCGCCGAGGCGCGGCGCGGGACCGGATTGACGATTACGGTCGCGCCAGTGCTGGCGTCGAAATGGCTGGTGGCGCGGCTGACCCGTTTTCACGCCGCCCATCCGGAGATCGCGCTGCGAATCGACGCGACGATCGAGCTGGCCGATTTCGAAGCGTCCGACGTCGAGGCCGGGGTGCGGGTCGGCGTCGGGCCCTGGCCGGGCGTGCGCGCCGAACGGCTCGCCGGCCTGACGTTGTTCCCGGTCTGCAGCCCTTCGGTCGCGCAAAGGATCGGCGGGCTCGACGATCTCCAGCGCCTGCCGATCATCCGCGACCACGGCTCGCCTCGCCGCTGGCCGTTGTGGCTCGCGGCGCAGGGCGCGCCTGACTTCCGGCTGGCCGAAGGTCCGGTCTATTCCGACGCCAGCCTCTGTCTCGACGCCGCCATTGCCGGTCAGGGCGTCACGATGGCCTGGCCGACTTTGGCGGCGGACGCGCTGAAGTCGGGCGTCGTGCGCGCGCCCTTCGCCGGCCGCGTCGACTCCGGCGAATCTTACTGGCTGGTCGCCGCCGCCGCGCGCGCGCCGTCCGTCGCCGCGCGCGCCTTCGCGCGCTGGCTCAAAAGCGAGCTCGCCGCCGACGGCGCGGTCTGACCCGCGGCGGCAAAGCTTTGTTCATCGCCGCCGTGCAAGCTGCGCCGCGGTCGCTTCTGCAGCAGAGGACGCGCGATGACCGCCGGGGCGATTGGACAGCAGGCGCGCGGCGCCGCGACCGCCGCGGCGCCGACGCGGCTCGGCCTGGTCTACGCTGCGCTGGTCGCGCTGATGGCCGCGCCGGTCGTCGTCTGGCCGATCCCGCGCAGTTGGGATCTGGTCAATCACTGGGCGCGCCTGACGCTCTACCATATGACGCCCGGCGATCCGTTGGCGGCGCTCTACCAGGCGCGGCTGGCGCTGATCCCCAACCTCGCGATCGACCTCGTCTATCTCGCGCTGGCGCCAGTTTTTTCGCCGGAGAGCGTGATCCGCCTCGCCTGGGTCGCCTCGTTCGCGCTGCCCGCCTGGGGGGCGTGGCGGCTCAGCCGGGCGCTCAACGGCGCGCCGCAGCCGATCGTCCTGATCGCGCCCATGTTCTCCTACAATCTCGTCACCACCCTGGGTCTGGTCAATTTCGCGTTGGGCATGGGATTGGCGATCCATGCCGTCGCCTGGTGGCTGACGATCGATCGAAACCGACCCTGGACGCGCTTCGTCGTCTTCAACCTCCTGTCGGCGGCGCTGTTCTTCTGCCACCTCGCCGCCTATGCGGGGTTTTGCCTCGTCGTCGGGCTCATCGAAGCGTCGCCGCACTCGGGCGAGGCGTGGCGCGATTGGCTCAGGCGCGTGTGGACAACGCCGTTCTGCGTCGCGCTGGGCGCAGTCCTCTGGCTGTTCGCCGTTCCGTTTGAAACCCGCTTCGGCGGTCCGGGAATCAAGGCGGCGAGCCTCGCCGCGCCAATGCTCGACAGCGGACTGTCGGCTGGCTTCGTCGAGACCATGGCGCTGGCGATAGTGCTTGTCGCCGGGCTGAACCGTCGCCAGCTGACCCTCGCGCCGGCGATGCGCCTGCCGCTCGCCGGCCTGCTGGTCGCGATCGCCGCGCTGCCGCCCGCCCACGGCGCGGCCGATTACGTCGATGCGCGGCTCGCGGTGTTCTTCGCCTATCTCGCGACCGCCTCGCTCGGCGGCCCGGTCGGAGCGTCCGCGAGGCGGGGGCTCGCCGCTGCTGCGGCGCTGGTTTGCGCCGCGCGGGTCGCGGCGGCGGCGCCGGACTGGGTCGAATATGCGCGCGAGGCCGACGACTTCCGCCAAGCGATTCGCGTCGTCGCGCCGGGCGCCCGTGCGCTGGTCCTTGCGCCGCCGGCCGAGGCCTGCGAGACCGGCAACGAGCAGCACTATCTCCGCGGTCTCGCCAATTTCGTCGTCATCGACCGCCGCGCGCTGGTCTCGACCCTGTTCACCGGCAAAGGAATGCAGCCGGTCTTGGCGCTCGACCCGCGCATGGCCGACACGCCTTGGGTGGCGGTCCGGCCAGCGTGGCTGGGGCTTCACGACGGAACCCGCGGCGGCCTGAATTGGCGTGAGGTCTACGACACGGCGATCCTGCTCCACGGCGACTGCGCCTGGCGGCTCGACGAGGCCGGTCTGACGTCGATCGGCGAGAGTCGCGAGGCGACGATCTACCGCACGCGTTAGCGCTCGGATTTGGCCGAATTGGCGATTCGGATTATGTCGGGGCGATTTCGGAGCCGCACCGGCGACGGCTGGCGGCGCGAGGAGTGACGCCTCATGAGACTGCCGCGCGAACTTGGCCCCATCCATTTCGTCGGCATCGGCGGCATCGGCATGTCGGGCATCGCCGAGGTGCTGATCAATCTCGGCTATGCCGTGCAGGGGTCGGACGCGAGCGACAACGCCAACGTCAAACGGTTGCGCGAGTGCGGCGCTTCGGTCTTCGTCGGCCATGACGCGGCCCATCTCGGCGAAGCGGCGGTGGTGGTGGTTTCAACCGCGATCAAACGCGACAATCCCGAACTGACGGCGGCGCGGGCGCGGCGCATTCCGGTGGTGCGTCGCGCCGAAATGCTCGCCGAGCTGATGCGGCTCAAGCAGTGCGTCGCTATCGCCGGCACGCACGGCAAGACGACGACGACCTCGTTGGTGGCGACTTTGCTCGACGCCGGCGGCTTCGACCCGACCGTTATCAACGGCGGCATCATCAACGCGTACGGCACCAATGCGCGGCGCGGCGGCGGCGACTGGATGGTGGTCGAGGCCGACGAAAGCGACGGCACGTTTCTCAAGTTGCCCGCCGACGTCGCCATCGTCACCAACATCGATCCCGAGCACCTCGACCATTTCAAGACCTTCGACGCGATCAAGGAGGCGTTCCTCGCCTTCGTCGAGAACCTGCCATTCTACGGTTTCGCCGTCATGTGCCTCGACCATCCGACAGTGCAGCAGATGGTCGGGCGTATCGAGGATCGGCGCGTCGTCACCTACGGCGAGAACCCGCAGGCCGACGTGCGCCTGCTCGACGTCGATCTCGCTGGCGGCGTAACGAAGTTCAGCGTGCTGATCCGCGACCGCAAGAGCGGCGAGGCGACCTTCATCGACGACCTCGCGCTGCCGATGCCGGGCCGCCACAACGCGCTCAACGCCACCGCGGCGATCGCCGTCGCTCACCAGTTGAAGATCGCGCCGGCGACGATCCGCAAGGCGATCGCCGGTTTCGGCGGGGTCAAGCGCCGCTTCACCCGCACCGGCGAATGGCAAGGCGTGACGATCTTCGACGACTACGGCCACCATCCCGTGGAAATCGCCGCCGTGCTGCGCGCCGCGCGCGACGCCGCCAGCGGCAAAGTGATCGCGGTCGTTCAACCCCATCGCTACACGCGCCTGCAGTCGCTGTTCGAATCCTTCGCCGGCTGCTTCAACGACGCCGACGCGGTCATCGTTGCCGACGTCTATCCGGCCGGCGAGACGTCGATCGCCGGTGTCGACAAGCAGGCGCTCGCCGCAGCGATCAACGCCCATGGCCACCGCCACGCCGTCGTTCTGCCCGCGCCCGACCAGCTCGCCGGCATCGTGCGCAAGATCGCCAAGCCGGGCGACTATGTCGTTTGCCTCGGCGCCGGCAGCGTCACCCAATGGGCCTACGCCCTGCCGGGCGAACTCGCGGCGTTGGAGGCGGCGGCGTGACGCGAAAGTCGGCGCTCGCGCTCCGGCACGTCGCGTTCGAGGACGTCGGCGTCTGGGCGGCGACGCTCGACGCGGCCGGCTACGATCTCGCCTACGTCGAGGTCGGCCCGCGCCCGCTGCCGATCGACCGCCTCGCGGCCTGCGATCTGTTGATCGTTCTTGGCGCGCCGATCGGCGTGTATGAGACGGACGCCTACCCGTTCCTCACCGAGGAGATCGCTGCGATCGGGCGGAGGCTCGCCGAGAGCTGGCCGACGCTCGGCGTCTGTCTCGGCGCGCAATTGATGGCGGCGGCGCTCAGCGCCCGCGTCGGGCCGGGAGCAGGCAAGGAGATCGGCTACGCGCCGGTCGAGTTGCTTCCGGCCGCCAGGGATTCGCCGCTGGCGGCGATCGACGGCGTTAACGTGCTGCATTGGCACGGCGACGCTTTCGATCTGCCGCGGGGCGCCGAGCGGCTGGCCGCGACGGCGCTCTGTCGAAATCAGGCGTTCCGCATCGGCGATTGGGCGCTGGCGCTGCAGTTTCACGTCGAGGCTGATCCGCTGGCGATCGAGACCTGGCTGATTGGCCACACCGTCGAGCTCGGCAAAGCGGGAATCGACCCGCGGACGATCCGCGCCGACGCTTTGCGCTATGGCCCGGCGGTCGCCGAGGCCGGCCGCCGCCTCCTCGCGGAATGGCTCGAAGCTCTGCCGTCATGACCAGGGGCCGCGCCAACCTCGCCGACCGAATCCGCGCTCTCGCGCCGAAACTGCGCGGCCGACTCGCCGCGGACGTCGCGCTGGCGCCCTTCACCTGGTTCCGCGTCGGCGGCCCGGCCGAGGCGCTCGTCTCGCCGGCCGACGAGGACGACCTCGCCTATCTGCTCGAACGGCTGCCGCCGCAGATCCCTGTCACGGCGATCGGCGTCGGCTCCAATCTCATCGTCCGCGACGGCGGGATTCGCGGCGTAGTGATTCGGTTGGGGGGCAAGGCGTTCGGCGCGATCGAGACGACGGCCGATCGCCGCGTGGTCGCCGGCGCGGCGGCCCTCGACGCGCAGGTCGCGCGCGCCGCGGCGGAAGCAGGAATCGACGGTCTCGCCTTCCTGCGCGGCGTGCCCGGGTCGCTCGGCGGCGCGTTGCGGATGAACGCCGGCGCGCATGGCGGCGAAATCCGCGAAGTCTTCGTCGAAGCGCACGCAATCGACCGCGCCGGCGCAAAGCGAATCCTTGGTCCGGCCAAGATGGGTTTTTCCTATCGCCACAGCGAAGCGCCGGACGACGTGATCTTCACCCGCGCCGTGTTTCAGGGTCGCCCGGGCGATGCGCAGGCGATCAAGGTCGAAATGGAGCGCATCACCGCCGCGCGCGAGGCGTCGCAGCCGATTCGCGACAAGACCGGCGGCTCGACGTTCAAGAATCCGCCGGGCCGCAAGGCCTGGCAGTTGATCGACGCCGCCGGCTGCCGTGGCCTCGTCGTCGGCGACGCTCAGGTTTCGACGATGCACTGCAACTTCCTCATCAACCGCGGCGCCGCCACCGCCGCCGACATCGAGGCGCTCGGCGAGGAGGTGCGCCGGCGCGTCAAGGCGGCGAGCGGAGTCGAGTTGGAGTGGGAGATCAAGCGGTTGGGAGAACGCGCCTCGTAAGGCTTCGCGGTAGCGCCGCTTACGCCCGCTTGTCGGCCTGCCGCAGCTTCCCGCGCAAGGCGCCGAAGGAAATCAGCCGCTGCGCGTCTTCGTCCCACAGCGTGTAGTTCACGCAGCGCAGGCTTTGCCACAGCGTCACGCGGCTGATCGCGCCGAGTTCCGGATAGTCGCGCAGCACTTCGCGCAGGCGATAGAAAGGAATGCGGCTCGACAGGTGATGGACGTGATGCACGCCGATATTGGCGCTGAACCAACGTAGGACCATCGGCAGGTCGTAAAACGAAGAGCCGTGCAGCGCCGCCTCGGGCAGGCTCCACTGCGCCTCGTGCGCCCAGCGCGTGTTTTCGAATTGATGCTGGACGTAGAACAGCCAGACGCCGATCGTCGCCGCGAGCACGAAGATTGGCCCGTGAATCAACAGGAACGGCGCCGGACCGATCAGCCACATCAGCAGGGCGATGACGGCCGCGGCCGCGAAATTGGTCGACATGGTCGAAAGCCAAGGCTTCCAGCCCTCGCCCATGAGGCCGAGCGGCGCGCGGTGCTGCAGGAGGAAAAGATAGGTCGGGCCGAGGCCGAACATCACGATCGGATGACGATAGAGGCGATAGCGCAGTCGCCGGCGCCAATCGAGAGCGAGATACTCGCCGACCGTCAGCGTGACGATGTCGCCCAAGCCGCGACGATCGAGATTGCCGGCCGTGGCGTGGTGGGTCGCGTGCGTGCGCTTCCAGTAATCGTAGGGCGTCAAGGTGACGACGCCGAACACGCGCCCGACCCAGTCGTTAAGAGCGCGGTGACGAAAGAAGGCGCCGTGGCCGCAATCGTGCTGGATGAGAAACAGCCGAACCAGAAATCCGGCCGCGGGCAGAGCCAGCGCGAGGGTCAACCAGTAGCTGACGTGCATGAGCGCCCACATTGCCGCCCAAAGCGCGATCAAGGGCGCAAGCGTGACGGCGATTTCGGTCAGGCTCCACGCCAGCTTGGGGTCGCGATAGCGAGCAAGGACGCCCGGGAGTCGTTGCGTCTCCGGCAGGGTGGGCGGGGGAGGCGTCGGCGGGGCGTTGTCGATCATGGGATTCCGCATTCGCCCCCACCATAGCGGCATTTCGGTGGCGAACCGAGCCGTCGGGGACCGATTTGTGCGAGGGCTGTCAGACGGGGTTGGCGGCGGGCGAAATCGAGGCTGCTTCGGGCGCTGCGTCCGACAGACAGATCAAATGCATCGGCGGGCCCCGCGCCGCCGTCGGGAACGGCGTCGCAAGCTTCACACAGGCCGCGCGGGTTAACGCCCCCTTAACGGGACCGCATTAATCCTGCCTTAACCGGCGCGCGACCGGCCTCGGAGGGGCGATGAAGCACGTTGCGGTGTTGATGGGCGGCTGGTCGGCCGAGCGGCCTGTTTCGCTCAATTCCGGCCGCGGCTGCGCCGACGCCCTGGAGACGCGCGGCTATCGCGTCAGCCGCGTCGACGTCGACCGCGACATCGCCTCCACCCTTGCCCGCCTCAAGCCCGATGTCGCCTTCAACGCTTTGCACGGGCGCGGCGGCGAAGACGGAACGATCCAGGGCGTGCTCGAAATCCTGCGGATCCCCTACACCCATTCCGGCGTGCTCGCCTCGGCCCTGGCGATGCAGAAGGACCTCGCCAAACTCGTCCTGCAGGCGGCCGGCGTGCCAGTCGCGGCCGGCCGGGTCGTCGATCGCCACGAGGCGGCGCTCCGCCACGCGATGGAGCCGCCCTACGTGCTCAAACCGGTTGACGAGGGCTCGTCGTTCGGCGTGGTGATCGTCAAGGAGGGCCGCGCCCACCCGCCTCAGGAGGTCGGCCGCGCCGACTGGCCCCATGGCGACCGGCTGCTCGCCGAACACTTTGTCGACGGCAAGGAACTCACCTGCGCCGTCATGGGCGACCGGGTGTTCGACATCATCGAAATCCAGCCGGTGTCCGAAGCGTTCTACGGTTACGATGCGAAGTACGCGAAAGGCGGGTCCGTCCACGTCCTTCCGGCGAAAATTAAACCGAAAATTTACCATGAAGTCCAAGAGTTGACCCTGAGGGCGCATCGCGCGCTCGGCTGCCGTGGCGTCAGCCGAGCCGACTTTCGCTTGGATGAATCGAAAGGGGAATCCGGCGAGCTGGTGTGCCTCGAGGTCAACACACAGCCGGGGATGACCGAAACGTCTTTGGTGCCGGACATGGCGGCCTACGCCGGCCTGTCGTTCGGCGATTTGGTGGAATGGATGGTGGAGGACGCTTCGTGCAATCGCTGAGCGGCACGTACGGCCTGCGGCTGCCGACCCAGCCGGCGCTGGCGCTCGCCCAGACCGCCGCCGCGCCGGCTCGCGTCCTGCTGCGCGGCGAGCGCACGCGCCGCGGCGCCGCGCGGTGGAGGTTGCATTTCGCCAAACCGGCGCCGCGCGGGGTCGGCCTCGTCCTCGCCATCGCGCTGCTCGGCGGCGTCGCCGTCGCCGGCGCCGAACGCGGCGGCGAATACCAAACGTTCGCCGCGCGCGAAGGCGGAGTCGGCGACTATGTCGCGCGCGCGCTCGGCTTCGGCGTCGCCGCAGTCACCATTTCCGGTCAGTCGCAGATCGGCGAGCGCGAGATCCTTTCGCTCGCCGGCCTCAGCGCAAAATCGTCGCTACCGTTCTTCGACGCGGTTCAGGCGCGCGAGAATCTCGAGGCGCTGCCGCTGATCAAGCAGGCGAGCGTGCGCAAGCTTTATCCCGATCGTGTCGTCATCGACATCGTCGAACGCGCGCCTGCGGCGCTGTGGCAGAAGGACGGCGAGCTCAGCGCCATCGCCGCCGACGGAACGGTGATCGATAAGGCCGACGACGGCCGCTACGCGGCGCTGCCGTTCGTGGTCGGCGAGGGGGCCAACGACCGCGTCGGCGAATTCACTGCGCTGCTCGACGCCTCGGCCGAACTCAGGCCGAAGATCGTCGCTGGCATATTGGTCGGCGATCGGCGCTGGAGCCTCAAGATGCGTTCGGGCGTCGAGGTCAAGTTGCCGGAGGAGGACCCGCAGGCGGCGATGGCGACGCTGCTGACGCTGCAGCGCCAGGCGCGCATTCTCGACCGCGACATCCTCTCCGTCGACCTACGCGTGCCGGGCAAGGTCTTCGCCCGCTTGTCCGAAGAGGCGGCCGCCGCGCGCGCCGCTGCGGCGAAGCCCAAGAAGGCAGGGTCGCCATGACGTTCCGGCCGCTCACGCCGCGCATGCGCCAATTGCCGCCGAAGAAATCGGCCGTCCTGGCGGTGGTCGACGTCGGCGCGTCGAAGGTCGTCAGCCTGATCGCCCGGCTGACGCCGACGTCGGCTTCCGAGGCGCTGCCCGACCGCACCCACCGCTGCCGCGTGCTCGGC
>Ga0181516_10001093_pt1 | contig 21595 bp, 17 predicted proteins | sample PEATcosm2014_Bin_25_FD_121104 | JGI IMG/M metagenome (GOLD analysis project Ga0181516, IMG submission 121104) | Peatland microbial communities from MTU Mesocosm Facility, Houghton, MI, USA - PEATcosm2014_Bin01_10_metaG | ecosystem: Environmental > Terrestrial > Soil > Wetlands > Peat | place... | reverse complement strand
TGTTGACTCATTGTTTTATCCATTCCAGCCACGGTAACCCGACTTCTGGCGCAACGTATCCTTCAACCACTCTTTCCACCCCATCACCGGTAACAAAACTTTTGGCGCAATTCGTCAGTGTTGTGATGAGGAATTGGGGCTTGCAATCATGGGTGTTTTGGCTACCTTCCACGGTTCGCCGTTAAAATTTCGGCGATGACGGTCTAAAAACAGATTTTATGGCAACAGCGAACGACCTGCGCCGGGGAATGGCGATCAATTACAACGGTGACATTGCGGTGGTGCTGGACAGCCAGCATCGCACGCCGGGCAACCTGCGCGCGTTCGTGCAGGCCTCCATCCGGAGCATCAAGACGGGCAAATCGTCGGACGTGAGGTTCAGCTCGACGGAAAAAATCGACGTGGTGCCGATGGTGACGCGGAAGATGGAGTTCAGCTACAAGGACGGCGAGGATTATGTGTTTTCGGACCCGGAGACCTACGAAACGGTGAACCTCACGCCGGAACTGGTGGGGGACGCGAAAAATTACCTGGTGGAAAACGCGCAGGTGACGATGACGATTGTGGAGGAAAAAGCGGTGGCGATTGAACTGCCGTCGAGCGTGGTGTTGACGGTGGCGGACGCGCCGGAAGGCATCCGCGGGGATTCGTCGAACAACGTGCAGAAGCCGGTGGTGATGGAAACGGGCATCACGGTGCAGGCGCCGTTGTTCATCAAGACGGGCGAGAAGCTGAAAATTGACACGCGCACGGGCAAGTACATGGAACGGGCGTAACCGTTCGCGCCGGGCCGGGTCAGTATCGGCCGGGCGGCGGATTCATTTGGCCGCCGCAAGTTGTGAGCGGTTGGAAGAGCGGACAACAAACACGCGTTAAGGAGAAAGTCATTATGAATATCAAAAGCATGCTGGCCCTGGCCGGCTTTGTGGTGGTGTTGAGTTTGGGCGCGGCGAGGGTCGAGGCGCAGAACGGCGGCGGTGGTGGTGGTGGTGGTGGTGGTTTTGGGGGCGGGCGGCCGAATTTTGATCCGGCGCAGCTTCGGCAGAATTTCCAGGACAACATGCGGGAGCAGCTCGAAGTGACGAATGACGAGGAATGGAAGGTCATCGGCGACCAGGTGCAGAAGGTGTTCGACGCGCAATTGCAGGTGGGCGCCAGCAGCCTGAACATGATGCGGATGTTCCGGCGCAACAACAACAACAACGGCCAGGGCGGGGCGAATGCCCAGGGGGGCGCCAGGCGCGCGGGCGGCGGCGGGGGATTTGCGGCGTTGCTGGGGGCCGACACGGCCGATCCCGAAGGCGAGGCGCTGCAATCGGCCATCGACCGGAATGCGCCGGTGGCGGAAATGAAGGCGGCCATCGCCAAGGTGACGGCGGCGCGCAAGCAAAAGCAGGACAGGCTGGACCAGGCGCGCACGGATTTGCGGCAGTTGCTGACGCCGCGCCAGGAGGCGATCGCGGTGTCGCTGGGTTTGTTGTAGATAATAACAGAATTTTGGAGAACGCCGGGATGACGCGGCATTGCCACAAGTGCGGATGGGAATGGACGCTGGCGGGTCAGCCCGGCCGGAGCGAGAGCTGTCATCAATGCGGCGCGGACCTGCGGGTGTGCCTGAATTGCGCGAGCTACGATGTCCGCGTCGCGCACCAATGCCGGGACCGCCGGGCGGACCCGGTCGAGGAAAAGCACGTGGGAAATTTCTGCGAATATTTTGATTTCGCGCGTCGGAACTGGGTGCCGAAGGACGAAAAAAATCCGCGCGAAGACGCGGCGCGCCAGCGGCTGAAAAAATTATTTGGGGATTAGCGACTGGTCGTTCCCGCGGTTTTGCGGACCGGGAACGGGGGCGGGAAGCGGTTGCGGCGCCCGGAGTTTTTTGTAGGCCCAGGTGGCCAGCGGGCTGAGCGGTTTGCGCAGGAGGGCGTAGATCCGGGGCCAGTAGATGAGCCGCAATCGCACCACGGAGAGAAACATCACCACCGAGGAACGCACGAGTGTCTGCGTCACCTTCGAGCCGATCTTATCAGTCCATTCGATGGGCACCTCCAGGATGGTGAAGCCGCCGCGCTTGAGCGAATAAAGCAGGTTCACGTCGAATGCCAGGTCCGCAATCAGCAGGCTGGCGTGGATTTTTTCGACGGCGGAACGGCGCATGACCTTGGCCGGGCATTGCGTGTCCTTGATGTTCAGGCGGAGCAGCAGTTGCACAACGACATGGAAACAGCGGCTGGCAAACCGCCGCAACCGCGTCTGGCTGTGATGCAGCACCGCGCCCGGCAGCCAGCGGGAACCGATGACGCAATCCGCGCGGTCGCACAAGCGCACCAGTTCCAGAAACGCCTTCGGCCCCGTCGCGCCGTCCGCGTCCACATAGCCGATCAAATCCGCCAGCGGCGCGAGCTTGAGGCCTTCAATCAACGCGCCGCCCTTGCCGATTGGCTCGGCATACTCCAGCGCCGTCACCGTGGGAAACTTCTCCGACACCCGGCGCACCACGCCGATGGTGTTGTCCCGGCAGCCGTTGAGCACCACCGTCAACTGGAACTTGCCCGTGTAATGCTTCTTGAAATATTCGGCGAATTCCTCCAGCACCGGGGCGATGCGGTCCTCCTCGTTGTACGCGGGGACGAGCAGCAGCAGGCTGTGCGAAGTTTCGGTCACGCGATTGAATTACCAGAGCCGGCGGGAATTTCAACCCTCAACCAGTTTCATCAACCCGTTCAAATCGAGCGGGCGGGTGAACATGGCCACTCCGCCGTCGCCGGCGCGGGGCCATTCCTCCCGCGGCCGGTCCCAGTACAATTCCACGCCGTTCCCGTCCGGGTCCCTCAGGTAAATCGCCTCGCTGACACCGTGGTCGGCCGCCCCCTCCAGCTCGATCCCTGCGCGCGTCACCCGGCGCACTGCATCCGCGAGGAGTTTGCGCGTGGGATACAAAATCGCCACATGATACAAACCCGTGGCGCCCGGGGCCGGCGGCGATCCGCCTGCGCTTTCCCAAGTGTTCAGCCCGATGTGATGATGATATCCTCCCGCCGACAAAAACGCCGCCTGCTTCCCCATCCTCTGCGTCACCTCAAAACCCAGCACGTCCCGGTAAAACCCCAGCGACCGCTCGATATCCGCCACCTTCAAGTGAACGTGTCCGATCCGCACCTCCGGATCCACCGTCCGCGCCGCCGCATGCTCAGTCATGCCTCTCTCTAAACCCGAATTCTTCCCGCCGCAAGCCCCCAGGTTACTTCAGCCGCCAGGTGATCCGCGCCTTGTCCAAATCATACGGCGACATTTCCATCTTCACACGGTCGCCCACCGTCAGCCGCACCCAGCGTTTGCGCATCTTGCCGCAAATCGTCGCCAGCACCAGGTGCTTGTTGTCCAGCTCCACCCGGAACATCGTGCCCGGAAGCACCGTCTGGACCGAACCTTCCACTTCAATGTGTTGCTCTTTCATAACTTCTTTTCCGTCATCCAAAACCGCCCCGTCGCGCGAAACATCGCGAGACAAAAAGGCGGGGCCCGGCAAAACCGAACCCCGCCATGAAATCCTTGGGGACTCTTAGTAGCGATTACGACCGCCACCGCCGCCGCCACCGCCGCCGCCGTATTCACGGCGACCGCCACCGCCGCCGCCCGGACGCTCTTCGCGGGGCTTGGCAACGTTGACCGTCAATGCGCGACCGCCGACCGATTTGCCGTTCAGGGCCTCGATGGCTTTCTGCGCTTCTTCCGCAGTGCTCATGGTGACGAAACCAAAACCACGGGGACGGCCGGTTGCCCGGTCCATCATCAGGTTGGCCTCCACGACTGTGCCGTGCGCCGCAAAGGCGTCCTGCAGATCGTTTTCTGTGGTGTCGAAGGAAAGATTTCCTACAAACAATTTATTACTCATGTGATGTTTAACTGTCCGAGACTCACCGTTTCTTTCACCAGACTGTTCCCGAACTTCGGGTTTAAAATCATCACTGAACTCAGTTCACCTGAAGATTTACCATGCCTTGAAAGTGACAAGCTATCTAACAGACCCCTCCACCATGCCCTGTCCCGGCGGAATAGCAACGATTATTTGCAACTATTTTTCTGAGCTATTCTTAAGTCGCTGGCCGTAATGTGCTTACGCGACTTGATTGTACGCCGGTAAAAGTGGGTTCAAAGCCCCTCCCGCATCGCCCAAACCCATCCAAAACCGTAACCGGCCCTCAAAACGCGTTGTTTTCGCCCTGTCCTCTTCCCGGTCGGAGCGGTTGCATCATTTACAATCACCCTCCCGGCGGGCACCATCCCCTCTCCTGCGGAGAAACTATCATGCCGCCGGCCGGTCAACTCGAAACTGAAAGCTAAAAATCATGGGTGATAAATCCCCGAAGTCGAACCAGAAAAAGGCGTCCCAGAAACAGGCCGTGGCGAACAGCGCCGACCAGAAGCGCAAACAGGCCATCGCCGCCAAACAAGCCGCCCTCAAAAAGCGTTGATGGTTCACCCGTCTCCCCCTTTTCGGGGGAGGCGGTGTCCGCCGTGCGCGAATTCGACTTACCAATTTTCATACCCAGCACTTATCTTGCCGTCGATGAAACTGCAACAAGGCCAGATTTGGAATGAGGGCACCCATTACCTTCAGATCGTTCAGCTCGAACGATTGGAGGTGAAATACAAGTCCTTCAAGAACCTCGCCTCCCGCAAGGGGCCGCACCATCACGTCAGCAAAAAAGATTTTTGCCGCCTCATCAAACACGCCATCCTCCTCACCCCCGCGGAAGTTCAAGCGGCGCGCGTTCAAGTTAATGCTCCCTCACCCGCCAACGTAAACCCGGCGACGCGGTAGAGAACGGGCCGCTGTTTTCCCGCGAGCCGGGCGCGATTTGGCCGCCTGCCCTCGAATACTTTTCACGAGGTGGATGAGTTGTCCCACTTTGCGGATTTTTTCCTCGTAACTTTCGCGGGCCAATGCCTGGCGCATCTTCAGTTTCATAATTCGGGCAGCTTCAATTCCCTCACGCCTTGGAGTAAACCTCCGCCCCCTTCTCCACAAATTCCCGGGACTTCTCGGCCATCCCCCGCTTCAACGCCTCTTCCTCGGCGATGCCCTGCTCCGCCGCGTATTTCCGCACGTCCTCGGTGATTTTCATGCTGCAAAAATGCGGGCCGCACATCGAGCAAAAATGCGCGCTCTTCGCGCCCTCCTGCGGCAGCGTTTCGTCGTGATATTCCCGCGCCGTCTCCGGGTCCAGGCTCAAATTGAACTGGTCCTCCCACCGGAACTCGAACCGCGCCTTGCTCAACGCGTTGTCCCGGTATTGCGCGCCCGGGTGGCCCTTCGCCAGGTCCGCCGCGTGCGCCGCGATTTTGTACGCAATCACCCCGTCCTTCACGTCCTGCTTGTCCGGCAGGCCCAGGTGCTCCTTCGGCGTCACGTAACAAAGCATCGCGCAGCCGTACCAGCCGATCATCGCCGCGCCGATGCCGCTCGTGAGGTGGTCATACCCCGGCGCGATGTCCGTCGTCAGCGGACCCAGCGTGTAAAACGGCGCTTCATGGCACCACTCCAGTTGTTTCTCCATGTTTTCCTGGATCAAATGCATCGGCACATGGCCCGGCCCCTCGTTCATCACCTGCACGCCGTGCTCCCACGCGCGCTCGGTCAATTCGCCCTGCGTCTTCAATTCGCCGAACTGTGCCTCGTCGTTCGCGTCGGCAATCGAACCCGGCCGCAATCCGTCGCCGATGCTGAAGCTCACGTCGTATGCCGCCATGATTTCGCAAATCTCGTCCCAGTGCGTGTAGGTGAAATTCTCCTGGTGATGCGCGAGGCACCACTTCGCCAGGATGCTCCCGCCGCGTGAGACAATCCCCGTCATCCGCCGCGCCGTCAGCGGGATGAACCGCAGCCGCACCCCCGCGTGAATCGTGAAATAATCCACCCCCTGCTCGCATTGCTCAATCAGCGTGTCCCGGTAAATCTCCCACGTCAATTCCTCCGCCCGCCCGCCCACCTTCTCCAGCGCCTGGTAAATCGGCACCGTCCCGATTGGCACCGGAGAATTGCGCAGAATCCATTCCCGCGTCGCATGGATGTTTTTGCCCGTGGACAAATCCATCACCGTGTCCGCGCCCCATTTCGTCGCCCACCGCATCTTCTCCACTTCCTCCTCGACCGACGACGCCACGGCGCTGTTGCCGATGTTCGCATTGATTTTCACCAGAAAATTCCGGCCGATGACCATCGGCTCGTTCTCGGGATGATTGATGTTCGACGGAATAATCGCCCGCCCCGCCGCCACTTCGCTCCGCACAAACTCCGCCGTGATCTCCGCCGGAATCCGCTGCGGAAACCGCCCGAACACCCCGGGCGAAAAAGCCGAACCTTGCTCCAAACCCGCGTGTTGCTTCGTCAATTCGTTCCGCGTCAAATCCTTGCTCAAATCCGCAATTCGCAGTGCCCGACCGGAAGGTCCACAATCCGCAATCCGATGGTTTTCGCGGATGGCAATGAACTCCATCTCCGGCGTGATGATGCCCTGCCGCGCGTACCAAAGCTGCGTCACCGGATGCCCCGCGCTTGCGCGCAAAGGTCGGCGGTTAAATTTTGATTTTTGAATCTTGTACCTCGCCTCGCCGCGCGCTTCCGCGTGAACCTCACTAAGGTAACCATCGTCTTTCGCGGTGCTCTTCCGCCCCTGGTATTCCGCCACGTCGCCGCGCTTCAAAATCCATTCCCGCCGCAATGCCGGCAGGCCTTCCTCTACGTTGCCCTTGAAGGCCGGGTCGCCCCACGGCCCGCTGCAATCATACACCCGCACCGGCGCGTTCGCTTCCTCGACACCGTCGCGCGTTTTCGTCGCGCTCAACTTGATTTCCCGGAACGGCACCCGCACGTCGCTGTGGATTGCGCCCGGCACATAAACCCGGCTGGAATTGGGCAGCGGCTCGCCGCTCTGCGGTTCGATGGAATCACGTTTGGCAATCATATATTCAGCGATGCGACTTCACGGCCGGCCTCGGAACATGTGGGAAGGGAAAGCTATTGCCGCCACGCGATCGGCCGGCCACCGCGCAGTTTTTAACTGGCTCTGCGCAAAATTGGCCGCCACGCTCGTGGCTCCCTTCGCCGGCATTATCCGGAGCAGGTTCAACGGGTCTGCCGCGCTCCTGCGCGACACTCTCAGCCTTCGCGATTCCGCCTTCGGACCGCCGGTTGGCTCCCCGCAACTTCGACCTGCCGCTACACTAGAACCGCCCCTCCCTGCCGTCAAGACCCCGGGCGCGCTCCGATTGTCGCTCTTAATCTGCATCTTAATCCTAATCATAATCCGCCCGGTTGGACGGCAGCGCTTTGTCGCTGCCCTGAATCCGTCAACGCACAGAACAATAACGGGTGCAGGCTTCGCCGGCCCGAATTCCGTTAAAGCGAAGGCTCCAACCCGCCGATGCATATAAGTACCGGTATGAAAATTGGAATTGTCACCGGCGGCGGGGATTGTCCCGGACTCAACGCCGTCATCCGCGCCGTCGCCAAAACCGCCGCCAAACGCGGCTGGGAAACCATCGGCATCATTGGCGGCTACGACGGCCTGCTGCCGCCCCAAAATTTCAAGGTGCTGGATTACAAGGCGCTCGACGGCCTGCTCGTGCGCGGCGGCACCATCCTCGGCACCGCCAACCGCGGGCAATTCTCGGCCAAAACCGGCCACGGCGAAGTCCGCCGGCTCGACCCGAAATTGATTGCCGCCACCAAAAACGGCATGGCGGCGCTGGGCCTGGACGCCCTCGTGTCCGTCGGCGGCGACGGCTCGCTCACCATCGCCCAGCAACTGCACGAGGCCGGCATCCCCATCGTCGGCGTGCCCAAGACCATCGACAACGACCTCGCCGCCACCACCGTCACTTTCGGGTTCGATTCCGCCGTCGCCTGCGCCACGGACGCCCTCGACCGTCTCCACACCACCGCCGAAAGTCACAATCGCGTCATGGTCCTCGAAGTCATGGGCCGTTACGCCGGCTGGATCGCCATCTACGCCGGCATGGCCGGCGGCGCGGACGTCATTTTGATTCCGGAAATCCCCTTTCATTACGAAACCATCTGCGCCGCCGTCCAGGAGCGCGAGAAAAAGGGCAAACATTTCACCCTCATCGTCGCCGCCGAAGGCGCCAAACCCGCGGGCGGCGATTTCACCACCACTGGCGGCCCCGACCAGAACCGCGAAGCCCGGCTCGGCGGCGTCGGCGCCGTCGTGGCGGCGGAGATTGAAAAGCGCACCGGCAAGGAAACCCGCCTCATGGTGCTCGGCCATTTGCAACGCGGCGGCAGCCCCACCTTCATGGACCGCGTGCTCTGCACTTTGTTCGGCGCGAAAGCCGTCGAACTCATCACCGAAGGGCGGTTTGGCCGCATGGTCGCGCATAATGGAAGATTTGTGGAAAGCGTGCCCCTGTCCGAGGCGACCGGCCGACTGCGCACCGTTCCCCTCGACGAGGGCTTCGTCCACGCCACCCGCTCCTTGGGCATTTGCCTCGGTGACTAAGCTTTTCGCCCCTCTTAATCTTAATTCTAATCCTCATCTGAATCCGACAATTGGAGAGCTGCGCTCCGTCGCTGCCAAAAGCAAAGTGAGCGAAGATCGCCATCACTCAGTCGCGGCTTTTTGATTTCCCTTGGACAGGTTCTTCAATACGATGTCCGCCATGTCGGCATTGGATTTCAAAGGGAAATGGTTTGATTTCAAACTCGGCAGCTAACTGTCATGCCACGAGAATACCGACCCGTCGTTTATGTGATTGGCGGCCCGAATGGGGCGGGCAAAACCACGTTTGCGCGCGAGTTCCTGCCCGCCGCCCGCGTGGCGGAATTTCTCAATGCCGACCTGCTGGCGGCGGGCTTGTCCCCGCTGCAGCCGGGCACCATGGCTGTGCGATCAGCGCGCCTGCTCCTGGGGCGCTGGCGGGAACTGCTGTCATTGCGGCGGGATTTCGCCTTTGAGAGCACCTTGAGCGGGCGCACTTACGCGGGGATGCTGCGCCAGGCCCGGACTTTGGGCTACGAGGTGCGCCTGTGCTATCTGTGGCTGCCAAACGTGGGCCTTTCCCTTCGCCGCGTGCGCCAGCGCGTGCGCAAGGGCGGCCATGACGTGCCGGAAAAGGATCTGCGGAGGCGCTTCCTGCCCAGCTTGCGCAACTTTTTTTCGCTGTATCTTCCGTTGGCCGACGAAGCCCTGCTTTTCAACGCGGCCGGGAGTCCGCCAAGGTTGGTTGCACGGTGGAAAGACCGGACCGCGTTCCTGGTTGAACCCAAACTTTATGACCAAATCCAAAATCAAGTCGAAGCCGGCCGGTAAATCAATGCGTGCGGAATCGCCGTTTGTCGTCAAGGCACGACGAGCCATCCGCCAGGCGCAAAGGAGCGCCGCGCGCGAAAACGCCCGCTTTGGCCTTCCAATGATTGTCCAGGCGCCGCGCTGATCCGCTTACAGCTCAGTCGTATTCCCTTGCACGGCGAGCGTTCCCCCAATCAAGGAGCGCAAAGTCCCGCGAGCGGTTTGGGATCCCCGTGAAACGGCACCCGCCCAAGTGTCAAATCCGAAATCGAAAATAGCGCTGGATGAAGTCCTAAGCCAACCGGATCATCTCCCGCAGCACGGCTCGTAACCCCCGGCTCTCAACTCTTCGGCTTCTCAACCGCCGCACCCGCCGTCCCGTTCAACTTGATTGCCAGGCAATCGTAGAGCAACCGCTTGGATTGATACGCCGAAACGCTCCTGAACAAAACCTTGTAACCGCCGTGCTCGAACGGCGCCTGCTTCGCCAGCGCCGCGTCCATTTCCCCCGCCGCCTCCAGCTTGGTCACCGTGTCCGGGTCCTGCGACAGCACCACCGACCGCGCCCCCGGATTCACGAGGATGGTCACCGGTACAATCGCGTACGGCAGCCCGTCCGGCACCGGTCCGCCCGCCGAAACGGAGGTCGCCGCCGCCTGTTTCGCTTCCAGATGAATCATCCGCGCCTTCGCGTCGGACAACTGGCTTTCCACCGCCATCGACACCAGGTCCAGGATCCAGTCCCGCGCCGCGGCCAGCGACGGCATTGCCGGCAGCGGCTGGTCCCCCTGCTTTTTCTGGATGGCCTTGACCAGTGCCGAGACTTCCTTCAAATAAACATTCTTCTGCGAGTCCGGCACGTAATACATCACCACGAAATGCACCGGCTTCGTGTCCGTCGCCCCGTAATCAATCCCCGCCGGGCTCCAGCCCGCCGCGCAAATCATCTCCCCGTCGTGCGCCGTCCGCATGTGCGGGCACGCCCAGCCCTGCCCGATGCCCGTATTAAACTGCTGCTCCCGCGACAGCACCGCCCCCGCCACGTCCGTGCCGGGGCTGATGTCCGGCATCGCCTCGATCAGGTTGGCCAGGTAGTTCAGCGCCTGGTCCTTGTTCGTCTCCGGCAGCTCGACGAACCGGCCTTCCTGCAGCGCGTTCAACAGGGTCTTCATTGTCAGTCAGTCCCGAATTTTCTCAGGAACCACATTTTGACATGATGGCAAAGGACCGAGTAGGAAAGCAAAAACAATCCCAGCCACAACCACAGCGACGCCGGCAGCGGCACGAAGCCCAGGAAATGCGCAAACGGCGAATACGGCAGCCACGACCCGATGGCCATGATCGTCATCGTGCTCAAAAACAACTGCCAGCTCGGTGAACTTTGAATGAACGGAATCCGGTTCGTCCGGATGATGTGCACAATCAGCGTCTGCGTCAGCAGCGATTCCACGAACCACGCCGTCTGGAACAAATGCGACGGATAATCCCCCGCCTTGGCATGGGTCGAACAATGGTAAACAAACCACATCAGCCCGAAGGTCGCGTAATCGAAAATCGAACTGATCGGCCCCACGTAAATCATGAACTTCTTCACGTTGTCGATGTTCCACTTGCGCGGCTTCAGCAGGTATTCCTCGTCCACCTTGTCGGTCGGGATCGCCAGTTGCGAGAAATCATAAAGCAGGTTGTTCACCAGGATTTGCGGCGAGGACATCGGCTCGAAAGGCAGAAACAACGTCCCGCCCGTGAAACTGAACATGTTGCCAAAGTTTGAACTCGCCCCCATGCGGATGTACTTGATGATGTTGCCGAAGACCTTGCGCCCCTCCAGGATCCCCTCCTCCAGCACCAGCAAACTCTTCTCCAGCAGCACGATGTCCGCCGCCTCCTTCGCCACGTCCACCGCCGTGTCCACTGAAATCCCCACGTCCGACACCTTCAACGCCAGCGCGTCGTTGATGCCGTCCCCCATGTAACCCACCACGTGCCCGCGCTTCTGTAAGGCCTGGATGATGTCCGACTTCTGCGACGGCGACAGCCGCGCGAACACGTTGGCCTTCTCCGCGATTTCCGCGAACTGCTCGTCCGTCATCGCCCGCAACTGGTCCCCGGTCACCACCTTTTCCACCGGCAAGCCGACGTCCCGGCAAATCTTCTGCGTCACCAGCGCGTTGTCGCCCGTCAAAATCTTCGTCGTCACCCCCATCTTCGCCAGCGTTTCCAGCGCCTTACCCGCCGATTCCTTGGGCGGATCGAAGAACGCGATGTAACCCAGCAGAATCAAATTCGTCTCGTCCGCCACGGAAAACACCGTCTTGTCCCGCGGAAACTCCCGGTACGCGATCGCCACCACCCGGTAACCGTCCTTGCTCAACGCCTCGTACTCCTCCATCAAATCGTTCTTGATGACGTCAATCAACGGGTTGATCTCCTCGTCCACCTGGTAACGGTCGCACACCCGGTAAACCTCCTCGACCGCCCCCTTGCAAATCAGCACGTGGTCGCCCTCGTAATCAATCGCCACCGACATCCGCTTCCGGGAAAAATCGAAGGGAATCTCGTCCACTTTTTTGCAGCTTTGCTCCACGTCCAGGTCCGTCTTGGAAAGAATCGAACGGTCCAGCAGGTTCCGCAAACCCGTCTGGTAATAGCTGTTCATGTACGCGTAGCGCAATACGTCGTCGCTCGACCGGTTCGTCACGTCCACATGCTTCTCCAGCACCACCCGGTCCTGCGTCAGCGTCCCGGTCTTGTCCGTGCATAGAATATCGATGGCGCCAAACTTCTGGATGGAATTGAGTTTCTTGACGATGACCTTCTTCTCGGACATCGCCATCGCCCCCTTGGAAAGGTTCACCGTGACAATCATCGGCAGCATTTCGGGCGTCAATCCCACCGCGACCGACAGGCTGAACGTCAACGCCTTCAACATGTTGTGTTCCTTGACGGCTTCAATCACGAAAATCGCGCTCACCAAAACCACCATGAAGCGGATCATCAACCACGTGAAACTCGAGATGCCCCGGTCGAAGCTCGTCACCACCTGCTGGCCCGCGAGTTTCTCGGAAATGGAGCCGAAATAGGTGCGGTTGCCCGTGTTCACCGCCACCGCCCGCGCCGTGCCGCTGATGACGTTGCTGCCCTGGAAACAGGCGTTCGTCAGCTCGATGATGCCCTTGTCCGCCAGGTCGCTCGCCGCCGCGTTTTTTTCCACCGGCATGGACTCGCCCGTCAACGCGGACTGGCCGATGAAAAAGTCCTTCGTCGTCAGCAACCGCAAATCCGCCGGGATGATGGCCCCCGCGTGCAGCACCACCAGGTCGCCGGGCACAATTTCCTCCATCGGGATTTCCTCCTCCTTGGCGTCCCGGATGACGATGCAATTGGTCTCCACCATCTCCTGCAACTTTTCCACCGCCTTGCCCGAGCGCCGCTCCTGGAAGAACCCCAGCCCCACGCTCAGCACCACCATCATGCCCACCACCACCGCGGAAGCCGTGTCCGAAGCCTCCTGCGCCGTGGCCAGGGACACAATCGCAATCACCAGCAACTGGATGACCAGCGGGTTCTTGAACCGCAGCAGGATGTCCATCAGCACCCCGTGCTTTTCGGCCGCCTTCAGTTGATTCTTGCCAAATTCCTCGCGCGCCTGTTCCACCGCCTCCGCCGTCAACCCCCCCGCGCCGCTCTTGAGCCGCGTCTGCGCTTCCTCCGGGGACACCGCGCAAAAATCCACGAGCCGCTGCTCGTTGGCCGTGATCTTGCGCGCCCCCGCCTTCGCCTCCTTGACAATCAGGAACGGCGAGATTTTTGAGAAAAGTGACTTGAGCATGGTGCCTTCCAGCAAGCCCGCTTCAGGGCCTCGGACCGGCCGGACCTTCGCCCGCCGATTTCGCTTCCATCAGTATTTATTTCGGTTGATTTGCCACGACCACGCGCCGGAGTCCGGGGAACGGCTTTGGACCGCATTCCCGACCAAACCCTGCCGCTTTCTTATCGAAGGCCGATGGTGATTGCGAGACTTTTTTGCCTCCGCGCCGATAAAAAAGCCGTCTCGCATCGCACGAAACGGCCGTTGTCAAGCCTGCGACGCTTTCGCGCCGTCAGGCCTCGAATGATTTGCCGCAACCGCAGCTCTGGCGGGCGTTCGGATTGGTAATCTTGAACCCGCCGGCGTTCAGGCTGTCGCTGAAATCCACCACCGACCCGCGGATGTGCCCGGCGCTCACCGGGTCCACCAGCACGGACACGCCGTGCATCTCCGTCACCAAGTCGTCCGCGCGCTGCTCGTCAAACACCATCCCGTATTGCATCCCGGAACAGCCGCCCTGCTCCACATAAACACGCAAAAACTTGCCCGCATTCTCCGGAACATCCGCCACCAGGTGCTTGATCTGCCCCGCCGCGCTTTCCGTCACCGAAATGACCGTCTCCGCCGGGGTGCTTGTGCTCGTGTTCGACATCTGAGTCAACGTAGCCTCGCTGGCGGTCCCTGTCAAACGGGGCGAGGCGCGGGTTGCGTCCTAATTCGATTTTCTGAACAAGCCCTGCAAAACCCAGATTATTGCCAGTCCGGCGACAAACGCTGCATATATCCAAAGTATTCGACCGTAGCCCCCGTGAGCGAGCAAAACGGCCACGGGAAGGCTGATGGCGCAAATCCCGGCTTCCACGGCAAGTTTCTTGTTCATTGCTTTTCTTTCAGTTTGGCCGAATGGCCAGCCTGTGACCGCGCTTGCCCGGGCCACACTTCCTGCGCCTCAATCATTCACTCCCGGCGTCTGGCCGCTGGCAATCGCCATTTTTTGGGCGTTCTCGATCTTCTTCTTAAGCGGCCCCTGCAATGCCGGCAATTGTTCTTGCAGCCTTTCGTAGATTTTCAGGGCCTTGTCCCAATGCTTCAAGTCCTCGCTTTCAATCGCCGCCGCGGCCAGGCCCGTCTGCTGAACCCAGTAAGGGTCGCTTTGGCTTTCGTCGCCGCGCAGGTTGCTGCCGTTGACCACGTTCAAATAATGGTCCACCGCGTCCCCCAATAATTCCTCTCGCGCCGGGTCGGTGACGGCCCGTAACCGCGCCATCAGCTCCAGCAACTGGCCCATGCCAAACTCCCCCGCCGAGCGCGTGGACAGGTCCGCGTTGGTGGCATTGATGACGCTCATGTAGGCGTTGCTCGCCAGCCCGTATGAATTCTGGTTCGTGTCGCCCCACGCCCCGAGTTGCTGGTAGCAATAGCCCATTCTTCCCCAGGCCAGCGGCGCCAGGGGCGCGTCCGGGTGGTTCGTCGCAATGTCCCCGAAAATGCTGATCGCCAGCCGGCACGGGGACGTGTTGGTCTGCGCCGCGGACGCCAACAGCGCGTCACCCCAGGCGTATTGCGCGCTGAGCTGCAGGGGCGCCGCGCAATTCGAGTCCGTCACCAGCGCGTAGAAGTAGTTGGTCGCCCTCGAAAAATCCTTGCGCGCAAAAGCCGCCCTCCCCGCCATCATCCGCGCCTGGTTCCGCAAGTCCGCCCCCGCCGGCGAGTTCGGGCCGAAAACCCCCTGAAAGCTGACGTCCGCATTGACGTATTCCCCCTGCTGGAAATAGTAGGACCCAATCCACCATTGCGCCTGCGGTGTCAGCGCGTTGGTGGGATAACTTGCCACAAAATTGGTGAACCCGGCGTAGGCCACGGCGTCATTGCCGTTCATGTGATTCGCCCAGGCCAGTTGAAACTCCGCCTGCGGCAGGGCCGGATGGTTCGTGTTCGCCGCCACCCACGCATACAGCCGGTTGATGGCGTTGGTCCAGTCGTTCTCCCGCTCGTAGGTGCGGGCGATGGCCAAATCCACCTCCGGTCTCAGCCGCGATTCTGGCCAGTGCACGATGAAATCGGAGAACGTCTTGCGCGCTTCCGCCGCCATTCCGGTGCGGTCCTGCGCCTCGCCGAGCAACAGCAGGCTCGGCTGTGCCCGCAGTCCCTCCGGAAACCGCGCCAGCAGCCGCTCGGCGGCATGGGAGGCCACTGTAAAATTGCCCTGACCGATTCCCGCCCTCACCATCTGGTAAAGCGCCGGCTCGAAAAGATTGTTGGTCACCGACGGCAGCGCGGAGTATTCGTCGATGACGCGGCCGTAGTTGCCGGCCGCTCCCGCGTAATTCCCCAGCAAATACTGCGTCTCGGCCAGCTTGAACAGCGCCACCGCCTGGTCCTCGTCATGCGGGAGCCGCGCGACCGCGTTGCTGAAGGCGACCCCGCTCTCCGCCAGCTTTCCGTCCGCGCCCAGGCACCAGCCCAGGTTCAACTGCGCCTTGCCCCAGAGCGCGCCGTTCGTGTCCCCGAGTGTCAGTTGCTGAAAGTTCGTCTCCGCCTGCTGCAAAAAATTGGTGTCGCCCGGCGTCTGAAAATGCTGCTTGAGCCGCAACTCCCCCAGCGCCAGCAGGTCCAGGTCCGAGTTGGTTTCCTCCGGGTGTTTGACCAGGAAATCCTGGAGCCGCCGCGCCGCCTCGTCCAACTGGTCCAGTCTCAGGTTCAATTCCACGATGTTCAACAGCGCCTGCCGCCGCTGTTCCGCGGGCACCTCGTCGCCCAGGTTGCTTTGGTAGGCCGCAATCGCCTCCGGCCAGCGTTCCAGTCTCCGCAAAATATCCGCCTGCATCAAATGGCTTTGCGCCTGGAAGACGTCGTTGTCCCCGGCCGCCGCCAAAAGATTCGTGCTCGCCTGCAAAGCCTCCTCCGCGTGCCCGCCCTCCGAGTTCACCCGACAGAACAAATACTGCCGCTTCCATTCCAGCTCCTGCTTCTGCGGCGGAATCTCGGCCAGCGCCGCCGCCGCCGCCGCGTAATCCCCCTTCGCCAGCGTCGTTTCCGTCAGCAAAAACAGCCCGCGCACCACCCACGGATCCGTCGCGTCCGTTTTTGCCGTCCCCTGAAACGCCCCGGCGGGATCGCCGAGCAATTGAATCACCTGCGCCGTCTCCCCAAGCTGCAAGCGCGTGTCCGCCTCCTTTACCAGCGCTTCCGTCCGGTACACTGAATTGGTGAACTGTGCGGCCAGTCCGGCGTAGGCGTCCGCCGCGGCGGGAAAATCCGGGATGGCGTGAAAAGCCTCGGCCGTCCAGTAGGCGAACGCGTCCGCCTGCTCCTCGGCGCGGCTTCGCTGGCCGGCCAGCAGGGAAATCACATCCTTGTAACTCCACGGCCGGCTGTCGGCCTGGTCGAACGCCTTCTGCCGCGCCAGGTGAAAACGCGCCTGCGCCTCGCCCAGCACGGCTCCCGCGTAATATTCGGAATCCGGATATTTCTTGATGAACCGCGCGTATTCGCCCTCCGCGCGCAGCCACGCTTGTTCGCCGAAAGATTTGCCCGCCGCGGTCCAGGCGTTGATTTCCGCCTGGGTGGCCGCCTTCAACCGCCCGGCCGCCAGCAGCAGGACGCACACAATCAGCCAGGGCGCCGCTCCGCGCCGCCAGGATTGCCATGAATTCACACGCCGCTGCATGTCCGATGGTTATCCGACAACTTTGCCCAACATGCGACTCAAATATTGGCCGGTGTGGCTGCCAGGCGTCCGCGCCACCGCTTCCGGCGGGCCCTCCGCCACAATCCGCCCGCCGCCCGCGCCGCCCTCCGGCCCCAGATCCAAAATCCAGTCCGCCGTCTTGATGACGTCCAGGTTGTGCTCGATGACCAGCAGCGTGTTCCCGGACGCGCGCAGCTTGAACAGCACCTCCAGCAATTTCGCCACGTCGTGAAAATGCAGGCCCGTCGTCGGTTCATCCAAAATATACAGCGTGCGGCCCGTCGCCCGGCGGCTCAATTCCGCCGCCAGCTTGATGCGCTGCGCCTCGCCGCCGCTCAACGTCGTCGCCGCCTGGCCCAGCCCCAGGTAACCCAGCCCCACGTCCGCGAGCGTGAGGCACGGCTCGTGAATCTGCGGCACCGCCCGGAAGAAATTCACCGCCTCGTCCACCGTCATGCCCAGCACGTCGGCGATGTTCATCCCCTTGTAGCTGATCTCCAGGGTCTCGCGGTTGTAACGCCGGCCGTTGCACGCCTCGCACGTCACATAAACCGGCGGCAAAAAATGCATCTCGATGCGGATCAGCCCGTCGCCCTGGCATTTCTCGCAGCGCCCGCCCTTCACATTGAAGCTGAACCGGCCGGCCTCGTAGCCGCGGATGCGCGCTGCCGGCAGCTTGGCGAACAAGTCGCGGATGTGGTTGAACATCCCCGTGTAGGTCGCGGGATTGCTCCGCGGCGTGCGGCCAATGGGCGTCTGGTCTATCACAATGACCTTGTCCAAATTCTCGAATCCCAGCAGTTCGCGGTGCGCGCCCGGCCGTTCCTTCGAGCCGTGGAATTTGCGGAACAGCGCCCGCCGCAAAATATCATCCACCAGGGTGCTTTTGCCCGAACCGCTCACGCCCGTCACGCACGTCAGCGTCCCCAGTGGAATCCGGGCGTCGATGTTCTTCAGATTGTTTTCGCGCGCGCCGAGCACCTCCAGCCAGCCGCGTTCGTCCGTGGGCTTGACCCGCTTCTTCGGTACCGCCACGGACAGTTCGCCCTTGAGATAACTCGCCGTGAGCGAGCGCGGCGTGGCCAGCACCTCCGCCAGCGTCCCCGCCGCCACCACTTCGCCGCCGTGGACGCCGGCGCCGGGGCCGAGGTCGAGGATGTAATCGGCGCGCCGGATGGTGTCCTCGTCGTGCTCCACCACCAGCACCGAGTTGCCGAGGTCCCGCAATTCCGTCAGCGTCCGCAACAGCCGCTCGTTGTCGCGCTGATGCAGCCCGATGCTTGGCTCATCAAGAATGTAAAGCACCCCCACCAGCCCCGCGCCCACCTGCGTTGCCAGCCGGATGCGTTGCGCCTCTCCGCCGCTGAGCGTGCCGCTTTCGCGGTTCAAGGTCAGGTAACCCAGCCCCACGTTCCGCAGAAAACCCAGCCGCGCGCGGATTTCCCGGATGACTTCGTTCGCGATTTTTTGCTGGAACTCGGTGAGTTTCAGCCCCGCAAAAAAAGCGTCCGCCGCATCAATTGAAAGCGCGCACACTTCCATGATGGAAAGCCCTGGAATGTTGGCGGGCTTGGAACCGGCAATCTTCAAACTATCATCCGTGTCCGCCCCGCCGATGGTCACCGCCAGAATTTCCGGCTTCAACCGCTGGCCGTTGCAGGCGTCACAGAATTGCGGGCTCATGAATCCTTTCAGCCGGTTGCGGGTGAATTCGCTTTCGCTCTCCTGGTAAAGCCGTTCCAGGTTCGGCGCCACGCCCTCGAACGGACGCGTCATCTGGCTCACCTTGCCCGCGCGCCAGAAATTGAAAGCCATCTCCGTCTCACCCGAGCCGCGCAAAACTATCCGCTTGAAATCATCCGGCAGCGATTTCCAGGGCAGCTCAATGCTCTGCTGGTAATGCTGCGCCACCCCGCGCAGCAGGCTCTTGTAATAGGTCACCATCCGCTTGCCGCCGCGCCGCCACGGCAGGACGGCCCCCTGCTCCAGGGATTTTTCGGGGTCGGGCACCATCAGCCCCTCGTCGAAAACCAGCTTCTGGCCCAGGCCGTGGCAGACCGGGCAGGCGCCGGCGGGCGAGTTGAAGGAAAAATGTTTCGGCGTCAGCGGCTCATAGCTCTGCCCCGTTGCCGGGCTGTAATTCCGGTTGGAATGCAGCGTCTCCTCCCACACCTTCGACGGCTCCGCGCCGCCCGGCTGATGCAGCGCCACCAGCCGGCCCTCGCCCCAGCGCAACGCCGTCTCCACCGAATCGCCCAGCCGCACCCGGATTTTTTCGTCCACCACCAGCCGGTCCACCACCGCCTCGATGGTGTGCCGCTGCTTGGGGTCGAGCTTGATCCGCGTGGTGACCGAAAGCTCCAGCAGCTCGCCGTCCACGCGCACGCGCACGAATCCCTCGCGCCCCAGCCGCTCCACCACGTCACGAAATTCACCCTTCTGGTCGCGCACCACCGGCGCCAGCAGCATCAGGCGTGTCTTGGGCGGCAACGCCAGCAGCTTGTCCACGATGTCGCTGGTGGTCTGCGCGGAAATCGGCACGCCGCTCACCGGGCAGTGCGCCTGGCCCACGTGCGCGAAGAGCAGCCGCAGGTAGTCGTAGATTTCCGTCGTCGTGGCGATGATCGACCGCGGGCTGCTGCCCGAACTGCGCTGCTCGATGGCGATCGCCGGCGACAGGCCCTCGATGAAATCCACGTCCGGCTTCTGCATCTGGTCGAGGAACTGCCGGGCGTAGGCGGAAAGCGATTCCACGTACTTGCGCTGGCCCTCCGCGTAAATCGTGTCAAAGGCGAGCGAGGACTTCCCGGAGCCGCTCAAGCCGGTGATGACCACCAGCTGGTCGCGCGGGATGGAGAGCGTGAGATTCTTGAGGTTGTGCTCCCGCGCCCCGCCGATTTTTATGAAACCTTTCGACATTTCTTGCCAATCCGCCGATTAAACAATCGTTTAATCTAAACGAATCCGCCGCAGAAGCAAAGGGGGATGTCGCAGAAAAAAAGTCGGGAGCCCGGGGATGCGGCCGGCCCGGCCGCAGCAACGACCGAACATCACGACGCCCGATTTGGCGACCCTCGCGCTGTTGGCTATTTGCCGCAGGCCGCTTCTTCCCCCTCGCCCCGTGAGGGACGAAAAGGGGAGAGGGAACCCGGAGCCTTTCAGCGGCGGTCAGCGAATCTCCTTCAGCTTGAAATAACCGACCGAATACTTCATGGGGATGTAATCGGTGTAGGAATAAACCGCTGCCGGGGAACTTGCTATTTCCGTCTCGAATTCCCAGTTGGTCGCCACGGTGCCTGTTAAATTGGTGTCGGTGGCAGAGAAATATACGTCATCCTGCGAACCCGGCACTGAATTGCTTATGGTGATGGTCAGTTTCGCGCATGGCACCGTCTCAATGACGATCGCATTGGGGACGTAGCCGGTGAGAAACAGGGTAAGGTTTGTGTTCTGACCCATTGCCGCGATCGTTGTCAAAATGAATGCTCCCAACAAGATGAACGATGTTTTCATGATTTTTATCTTTTTTTTCTCCAGTTATTGTTCCGGCGCCTCTTTTTTCTCACGTTCGTCGTTCCGCCGCACCGCCGTTTCCACCGGACGCATGTCTTTTTCCCTTTCCTGGCACCGCGCGGAAACCACCGCCGCCCGCGTCACGGACAGACAACCTGCACGATCCGGTAGTATCGCGAAGGATTGCCGGTAATAGGCATCGGATCGATGACGGATACCGTCGTGCCCGAGGCGGTGACCGGGTTCGGGAAAATCGGCAAAGGCGACCAGGGCGTCGTAACATCGGGTGTAAAATCCACCTCGTAGCACTCGCCATTGACCGCCGGCCAAGTCAGCGTCGGCCCGGTCCCGGAACCGGCGACCGGCAGCGTCACCACAGGGTTGATCGGCACCCCTGAGACCAGCAGCCCGTTGGTGTCCGTCACCACCGCGTGGATCGTATAAGTCACGTTGCCCGAAGTCTGGTTGGGCGTCCCCAAATACCAGATGCCGTTCAGGTTCGCAGGTCCTGAGCTGGTGCGCAGGACAATCTGCTCCCCGTTCGTGCCCGGGTTCGCGCTGGGGTTGGGAGTGCCGTACATGGAGTATGGCGGCGAGAACGGGAGCGTATCGAGGTCCAGATCCAAATCCACATTCCCGCTCATGCCGTACAGCTCAAACAACGCCCCGGCGGGCGCGGTCGTGATGTCAAACTCGAAGAATGTCTCCTGTGCCGCGAGCGGCGACTCGTTTGTCATCGTATACGGCACATCGTTCGTCAGCAGGATGATTGTCGGCGTCAATTCCGCCGCCTCAATCGTGTAGTTCACCGGGTTGACGTCGTGATTGTACACGCCCAGGTACCACCAGCCCGGCGACAGCGCCACCGGCGACGAGTTGCTCGAGATCGTGATGATGTCGTCGTTCGTGCCCGGGTTCGCGCTGGCGTAATTGAAGCTCGACGTGGTCGGCAGCGGGAAGCCCTTGCTGGCCACCAGGTCCACGTTCCCGCTCAAATTATAGAGCAGGAACGACACCGCCGGCACTGTTGGCACCGCCGGGACGTTGAACTGGAAGTACCGCGGCTGCGTGGTGATGGCCGGCATCACACTGGTCACCGGCACCAGGTTGGTCAGGGTCGTGATGTCGAAATCGACATTCAGGGTGAAGGTCGCCGGGGTCGTGCCGGAATTCGTCACCGCCAGATAATATTGGGTGCCTGGCACGAGCGGCGGAATAGTAGCGCCACTCAAGGTGAAAGTGCCACCGGTCAGGTTCGGGCCTACCAGT
>Ga0181516_10001092_pt1 | contig 21647 bp, 17 predicted proteins | sample PEATcosm2014_Bin_25_FD_121104 | JGI IMG/M metagenome (GOLD analysis project Ga0181516, IMG submission 121104) | Peatland microbial communities from MTU Mesocosm Facility, Houghton, MI, USA - PEATcosm2014_Bin01_10_metaG | ecosystem: Environmental > Terrestrial > Soil > Wetlands > Peat | place... | reverse complement strand
GCCAAATCCGCCGGATTCATCTGCGCATGAAATTCCGGGGCCGAAAACGGGAAGCCGGCTTTCGCCAAACAACGGCAGCGTTGCTCGCAAACCGGTTCCTCGGTGAACGGATGTTGGACGTGCGCGGTGAACATTTTTTCCCAGAACGGCGGCCCGCCGTCGTCCGGCTGACGGCCCAGGCGTTCGGGCGCGCCGCTTAAAAATGTCAGCCAACTGGAGCGGTCGGAGCCGTTGAGGTTGATGACCACGTCGAATTTTTCCCGCCGCAGCCGCGCAACCATTTGGATGTTTTCGCGCAGCGTGGCGTGGCGCGGATAGCGCATGTAACCCCAGACGCGGTTCACCCACGGCACGCAGTCCATCAGCGAGGTGATGTGCGCGGCGACGGCGACGTGCAGTTCCGCCGTCGGATACGCCTGCCGCACCACCCAGAGCGCGGGCAGCAGGTGCACCGTGTCGCCCAGAAAACCAAGGTCCAGCACCATGACTTTCCGCGCGGTGCGCGTGCGCTGGGAAAAGTTTTCCGCAGGGGAGGCGGTCATTTTAACGGGCGGATTGCCAGATCGTATTGCCCGCGATGGGCTGGGCCAGCCGGTAGCCCTGCCGCGTCAGCCACTCGGCCTTCTTCGCCTCCTTCGGCGCGTGATCCTCGGTGATGATGAGGCGCGGACGCCAGCGGGAAAAATCCAGGCCAAGCAGCACTTCGTAATCCATCCCTTCCACGTCCACTGAAAGCAGGCCAAAGTCCGCAGGAATTTTTTGCTCCGCCAGCACGTCGCTCAACGTCTCCACTTTCACCAAAATCGTTTCCGGCGTCCGCACCCGGAGCAGTTCCGGATCGTCGGACAACGTCGAATTGCTCGGCGCTTCGCCGTCTGAGCCGACATGCAACGGCAGCGTGTCTTGCACGTTGGAGCAGGCGAGGTTCAGGCAAGTCACGTTGTTTTTGCCGTGGTGCAGTTTTTGCAGCTTGGCGAAAACTTTCGGATGCGGTTCCACCAGCAGCGCCCGCCAGCCGCGCGCGACGAAGGGAAAAGAATTGGAGCCGTAGAAACCGTCGTTGGCTCCGACATCCACGACCACGCGCGGAAAATCCGGCGGCATCAGCCGGCGCAGGGCGGCAAATTCCCCGCGATGCGTGGTGTCGCGCCATAGCCAGTATTTGACGAATTGCCGCAGATTCATGCCGGATTTTGGGCCGCGCCGGCGGCGAAGGTCAAGACTGCGCGAAAGAAAATTCTCGCCCGACCTCGCGCCGGAAGCATAAATTGAGTCATCGTGATTGATTTTCTGCGCCAGCTCTGGGGTTTTGTCCGGCCCTATCGGGGACGTTTTTTTCTCGGCCTGCTCTGCGGCATCGGCTACGGCCTGGTCAACGGCGTGCTCATTGGCACCGTCAAGGTCGTCGTTCAACTGGTGTTTGAAGGCGCGACCAACCTGCACCAGCAGTTGGAAAGCGCGCCGAAATGGATTCACCCGCTCTCGCACCGCCTGGCGGCGCTGGTGCCGGAATTTCACGCGCCCGCCGCGAACGACACTTTTCACTGGTTGCTGATCATCGGCGCCATCCCGGCCATCATGCTCCTGCGCAATACGCTCCAGTATTTGAGCATTTATCTGACGAACTGGTCGGCCATGCACGCCATCGCCGACATCCGCACCAAGCTGTTCAGCCACCTGCAAAACCTCTCGCTCGGTTTTTTCAACCGCGCCAGCACCGGAGATTTGATTGCGCGCATCACGAACGACACGCAGGTGCTTTACAACATTGTCGGCAATTCCTTTTCCTCCGCCGTCAAGGATCCGATCACCATTTTCTGCCTGCTGGGCTATCAGCTGGCGACGAACACCACGCTGACGCTGATCTCCATCGTGGTGTTTCCGGTGTGCATCGTGCCGATCGTGATTTTTGGCCGGAAAGTCCGCAAGTCCGCCCGCGCCGTGCAGGAATACAACGCCGAACTGACGAACCTGATGCACGAATCCTTCACCGGCAACCGCGTCATCAAAGCCTACAACCTGGAGGAAACCGTCAGCTCGGAGTTCCGCGCCATCACCAAAAAATACGTCGGCCAGCTGATGCGCGTCGTCCGCGCCAACGAAATCCCCAGCCAGCTCATGGAATTTTTCGGGGCCGCCGGCATCGCGCTCGTGTTCTTTTACATCCAGCACAGCATGCAGTTTTTGCCGAAAGACCAGCAGCCAAAATCATCGGATTTTCTCACGTTCGTTTTGACCATCGTGATGATTTACCCGCCGGTCAAGGCGTTCACCCGGCTGCATAACCAGTTGCACCAGGCTCGCGCCGCCAGCGAGCGCGTCTTCGAACTGCTCGCCACGAAAAACACCGTGCCGGAACCTGCCGCGCCGAAAATGCTCCACGCCTCCAACGCCGACATTGAAATTCAAAATCTCGATTTCAGCTACGGCGAAAAACCGGTGCTGCGGAACATCAACCTCACCGTCAAAGCCGGCCAGCTCGTTGCGCTCGTCGGCGCGAGCGGTTCCGGCAAAACCACGCTCGCCAACCTGCTGCTGCGTTTTTACGATCCGGTGCGCGGCGCGGTGAAAATCGGCGGCGTGGATTTGCGCGACGTTTCCACGCGGGACTTGCGGAACCAGATCGCCGTCGTCGCGCAGGAAAATATTTTGTTCAACGACACCGTCCGCCGGAACATCGAGCTGGGCCGGCTCGGCGCGACTCACGACGACATCATCGCCGCCGCCAAACACGCCTACGCCTACGAATTCATCACGCAAAAGCCGGAAGGCTTCGACGCCGTCATCGGCGAAAAGGGTGTTTCGCTTTCCGGCGGCCAGCGCCAGCGCATTGCCATCGCCCGCGCGGTTTTGAAGAATGCGCCGATTCTCGTCCTCGACGAAGCCACCAGCGCGCTCGACACCGAATCCGAACGCGCCGTGCAAACCGCGCTCGACGAGCTGATGAAAGGCCGCACGACGATTTGCATCGCCCATCGGCTCTCGACGATTTTGCACGCGGACATGATCGTCGTGCTCGACCAGGGCAAAATCATTGAAGCCGGCCGCCACGACGAACTGGTCAAGCGCGGCAGCGTTTATCAAAAACTTTACGAACTACAATTCGCCTCGTGAGCGTCCGTCCTGAAAAAATTCTCGCGCTGCAGTTCAAATATCTCGGCGACGCCGTTTTCATCACGCCGGCGCTGCGGGCGCTGAAAGCCCATTGGCCGGACGCCGAATTGCACGTGCTCGTCGCGGCGGAAGTCGCGCCGCTGCTGGAAAATCTGCCGTGGCTCAAAAAAATTTGGGCGTTGCCGCGCACGCGCGGCCGGGCGCGGGTCGGCGATTCCTGGCCGCTCATCCGCGCGTTGCGGCGCGAACACTTTGCGCGCGCCGTGGATTTTGGCGGGAACGATCGCGGCGCAATTTTGAGTTGTTGCAGCGGCGCGAAAATCCGGCTCGGTCCGGTGGAAAAGAAAAAATTGCTCCAGAAATTTTGCTACACACAAACTGTCTCCACCGCCGAGCTGCCGCCGTCGTGGGTGCAGCGGCATTTGCAATTGCTGGCGGCCTGGCAGGTGCCGCCGCCCAAATCCACGCGCCTGGAAATTGCCGCCGATCCGGCGCAGGCTGCGGAAGCCGCAAAGCTCTTGCCGGACGGAATGATTCTGTGCCATCTCGGCACTTCGCAGCCGCGCAAGGAATGGCCGGTCGCGCGCTGGCAGGAATTTTTCCGGCTCGCCAAGGCCGCCGGCAACGCGCTGGCTTTTTCGGCCGGCAACAACGAACGCGAACGCAACCTGCTGACGGAACTGAAAAAAATTGAGCCGGAAATTTTTGCGCTGCCGCCCGTCGGCGATTTGAAATTATTTCTTGCCGTGCTCCAACGCGCGCGGCTGGTGATTGCCGGCGACACCGGGCCGCTGCATTTTGCGGCGGGCCTGGGCGTGCCGGTGGTCGGGCTGTTTGGCACCGCCGATTCGCTGTTGCGGTCCGCGCCGGTTTATGCTGCCGGCCAGATCGTCAGGGGCGGCGAGTGTTTCTGCGACGCGAAAGGCTTGCACGCGGCAAACTGCGAGGACGCCCGGCCTTGTCTGGCCGCGATCCCGCCGGAACAGGTGCTGGCCGCGCTGAAAAATTTCATTTGAAATGACGCCAGCCGCCGAAAAAATTTCGCCGCGCCGGCCGTGGGCCGACTGGTTGGTGATTTTTCTTTTTGGCATGCTGCTGTGGCTGCCGACCGTGGATTTTTTCAGCGGCATTGACCGCACCCAGCCGCCGGGTGAAAACCGGCTGCCCGCGCCCCCACCGCGGCTGGGCGAACGGGATTTAACCGGCGTGAAAAATTATCTGGCGGCGGCGGAAATTTATTTCAACGACCACTTCGGTTTTCGGAAACGGCTCATCCGCTGGTTTCAGCAATGGAAGATGCGCCTTTATCACGACCAGAGCGTGAACAAGGTCGTGCCGGGGCAAGCCGGCTGGCTGTTCACGGGCGAGCAGCAGATGGTGGATCATTTTCTCGGCCTCGCAAAATTCACGCCGGCGCAGTTGCAAAGCTGGCAGACGCTCCTGGAAAAACGGCGCGACTGGCTGGCGGCGCGCGGCATCAAATATCTTTTCGTCATCCCGCCGGACAAGCAGATGATTTATCCGGAATTCCTGCCGGCGTGGCTGCAAAATGCCGCGCCCGCCAACCGCGAGACGAAGCTCGACCAGTTTTTGAAATACATGCAGGAACATTCCACGGTGCCAATTCTCGATTTGCGTCCGGCGCTGCTCGCGGCGAAACCCGCCGGACCGGTCTATCTGCAACATGATACGCATTGGAATTTACTCGGCGGCTTTGTGGCCTGCCAGGCGGTCGTCAAAACTTTGACGGAATTCTTTCCCGAACTGCCGCCGCTGCGGCGTGATGACTTTACGTGGACGAACGTGCCCGCCACCGGCGGCGATCTCGCACGGATTCTCGGCTCGGCGGCCGCGGAGAAAAATTATTTTGCCTGCCAGCCCGGCCCGACGCTGCCGGTTCTGCGCACGAATGAAAATCCGGCATTCAAATCCAACTGGGGCATCAAGACGGTTTTTACCGTGGAAAACCCGGCGGCAATCGGACGCAAAGTGGTGGTGTTCCGCGACTCGTTTGGCGAGGCCTGGCAGCCGTTCCTGAGCCGGAGCTTCCAGCGCGCGGTGTTCGAGCTGGACAACCACGAATTCTGCCCGGCGCTGATTTTGTCGAACGCCCCGGACGTGGTGGTCAACGAAATCCTGGAACGCTACGTCAACACGATGGATCCGGAAGAAATGATCACGAAGGACGCGCTGCCATGAACCCTTTTCGCGGATTGCGCCCGCCGGCGGGGAATTTTAAGATGCGCGCGATGCGCCCAAGCTGACATGGTTTTTAGTTCACCTTTATTTTTGTTTCTGTTCCTGCCCGTAGTGCTGACGGTTTATTTTTTGCTGCCCGGATTGCGCGCGCGCAACCACTGGCTGCTGCTGGTCAGCCTGCTTTTTTACGCGTGGGGCGAAATCGGCTTCATCCTGCTCCTGCTGGTTTCCACGCTCATCAACTTCGAGCTGGGCAAATGGGTGGAACGTTCCGAGGAAATTTCCCAACGCAAAAAAGCCGTCGCCGTTGCCGTCATCGTCAATGTCGGCTTTCTGGCGTTTTTCAAATACGCCGGGCTGGCCGTGGCCTCGCTCAACGTGCCGCTCAAACTTTTTGGCCTGGCCACATTGCCCGTGCCGCACGTCGCGCTGCCCATCGGCATTTCGTTTTTCACCTTTCACGCGCTGTCCTACATCATTGATATTTACCGGCGCAAATGGCGCGCGGCCCGCGATCCGCGCGACGTGGCGCTCTACATTTTCTTTTTTCCGCAGCTCGTCGCCGGGCCGATCCTGCGCTGGAACGCCATCGCGCCGCAGTTGGAGCAGCGCAACTACAACCGCGCCAACTTTGCAGAGGGCGTGCGGCGCTTCGTCGGCGGCTTCGCGAAAAAAATGATCGTCGCCAACGCCGTCGCCGTGCCCGCCGACCAGATTTTTTCCCTGCCAGCCAGCGAGCTTTCTGCGCCCGTCGCGTGGCTGGGCGTCGCCTGCTACACGATTCAAATCTACTTCGACTTTTCCGGCTACTCGGACATGGCGGTCGGCCTGGGAAAAATGTTTGGCTTTCAGTTCATCGAGAATTTTAATTTTCCCTACACCGCGCAATCCATCAAGGATTTCTGGCGGCGCTGGCACATTTCGCTGTCGAGCTGGTTCCGCGACTACGTTTACATTCCGCTCGGCGGCAACCGCGTTTCCGCCCTGCGCAACCACGTCAATCTCGTCGCGGTGTTTTTCCTGTGCGGCCTGTGGCACGGCGCGAGCTGGACGTTCGTGGCGTGGGGACTTTACCACGGCTTGTTTCTCGTGCTGGAAAAAACGCCGTGGGGCGCCGCGCTGGACCAGCTGCCGCGTCCGCTGCGGCATGCCTACACGATTTTCGCCGTGATGATGGGCTGGGTGCTGTTCCGCGCGGACTCCTTTTCAGGTGCGGCAAATTTCTTTGCCGCACTGTTCGGCGTCGGCCACGTCATCCAGGCCCAGCCGCTGCACCGCTACGCCGGTAACGAAGTCATCTGGGCGCTCTGCCTGGGCGCGGCTTTCAGCCTGCCGCTGTGGGGCGCGGTGAAAAATCTGGGGGTGAAACTTGGCGACGTCATTCCCGCTCCCGCCCGCCTGTTTTATTTCGGCCTCGGCCAGGTCATCGAAATTGTCCTCGTTATGGCGCTGCTGCTGATTTCGGCGGCGTGGCTCGCGGGCGGCACTTACAATCCGTTCATCTACTTCCGCTTTTAGCGCATGAATCCGGCGTCCGCCAGCCCGTCGTCTCGCCGTGCCTGGGCGGACTGGCTGGTGATCACCATTTTTTTATGCCTGCTGTGGGCACCGACGCTCGACGGTTGCTTCAACCTGGATCATTCCCGGCAACCGGGTGAAAACCGCCTGCCCGCGCCGTTTCCGAAATGGCCGGCCGCCGGTCTGGGCGAAACCCAAAAATACATTTCCGGCCTGGAAAATTATTTTAGCGACCATTTCGGCTTCCGCAAAAAACTCATCCGCTGGTTTCAGAACTGGAAGATCAGCCTGTTCCGCGACCGCAGCGTCTATAACGTCATCACCGGCCGGAACGGCTGGCTGTTCACCTCCGACTTGCAGATGGTCGAACATTTTCTGGGCCTGAAAAAATTCACGCCGGCGGAATTAAAAAGCTGGCAGGCGCTTTTGGAAAAACGGCGCGACTGGCTGGCGGCGCGTGGGATCAAATACCTTTTCGTCATCCCGCCGGACAAGCAGACGGTTTATCCCGAGGAATTGCCCGCGTGGCTCGCCCACGCCGCGCCGGCCAACCGCGAGACGAAACTGGACCAGTTTCTGCAATACATGAAGGCACATTCCACCGTGGAAATCCTCGACCTGCGCCCGGCACTGATCGCCGCCAAAACCACCGCGCCAACGTATCTCCAAAACGACACGCACTGGAATCAATTCGGTAGCTTCAGCGCGTGTCAGGAAGTGATTAAATCTTTGGCGGCTCACTTTCCGGAGTTGCTGCCGCTGCGGTCGGAAGATTTCACCTGGACCAACCAGCCGGCGCCCGGCGGCGATCTGGCGCGCATGGCCGGCAGCGAGGCCGTGGACAAAAATAATTTTGCCTTCGCGCCGGCCGCCGGTTTGCCCGCGCTGAACATTTACTACGCGCCAAACATTGTTTCCACCTGGGATGCGCACAAGCCGAGCCGCGTTTCCGAGAATCCTGCCCCGGCGAAGGTGACCGCCGTGATTTTTCACGATTCGTTCGGCAATGACTGGCCGCAGTTCCTTGGCCGCAGTTTCAAGAAAATTGTTTTCATGTCCGAGAACCGCGAGTTCAATCCCGCCGTCATTTTGGCGGCCCAGCCGGATCTCGTCATCAACGAGATGCTGGAACGCTATTTCAACACGCAGGACCCGGTGGAACTCATGGACCGCCAACCGCTGCCGTAAGGCCGGTTTTTACGGTCAACTTTTCTTGTCCTCCGCCGGGACAAAATGTGTCGAACAATTCCGCCGCTTTGTGCTGTCCCTGGCCGCTTGGTTTCAGGGACAATAGTCCGCATCCAATTGCAATCTATGAAAGCGCCCAAATCCTCCGCCAAAGACAACGCCACCAGCCGCTGGCTTTCCTTCCGCCCCGAAATTAAGGTCGTGGACTGCACTATTCGCGACGGCGGCCTGATGAACAACCACCATTTCGAGGACCAGACCGTCCAGCAGGTTTACGAAACCTGCCTCGCCGCCGGCGTGGATTACATGGAAATCGGCTACAAGTCCTCCCGCAAAGGCATCAAGGTGGGCGAGCATGGTGATTGGAAATACTGCACCGAGGAAACCATCCGCCGCATCGTCGGCGACAACCAAACCAGTTTGAAACTGTGCGTCATGGCCGATGCCGAGCGCTGCGATTACAAGGAAGACATTTTGCCGAAAAAAGATTCCGTCCTCGACATGATCCGCGTGGCGACCTACATCCACCAGATTCCGACCGCGCTGGAAATGGTCAAGGACGCGCATGACAAGGGCTACGAAACCACCGTCAACCTCATGGCCGCCTCGACCATTCCCGACCGCGAGCTGAACGAGGGCCTGGAAATGCTCGCCAAATCCGAGACCAAGGCGATTTACGTCGTGGACAGCTTTGGCGCGTTTTACAGCGAGCGGGTTCACGAGCTGGTGAAAAAATATCTCGGCTACTGCAAAGCCTCCGGCAAGGAAGTCGGCGTCCACATGCACAACAACCTGCAGCTCGCCTTCGCCAACACCATCGAAGGCATCATCGAAGGCGCGAATTTTCTCGACGCCACCATCGCCGGCCTCGGCCGTGGCGCGGGCAATTGTCCGATGGAACTGCTCCTCGCGTTTTTGCACAATCCGAAATACGAATTGCGCCCCGTGCTCGACCTCGTGCAGAACCACATCGAGCCGATGCGCGCGAAACTGCTTTGGGGTTACGACCTGCCGTATCTGCTCACCGGCATGTTGAACCAGCATCCGCGCACCGCCATCAAGTTCAAGGAAGCCGAGCTCAAGGGCGAGAAGGGCGACATCCTGAAATTCCACGATCTGGTGACGGATCAGGAATAGTTCGGGCGATCCACCGTCTCGGCCGGGGGACGACAGCCCGCGAAAGTTTGTCGGGTGCGGTCCGCGCCGTGGCGGGCTGCGGCCATTCCCCGACCCATAATGTCGGCACGGTCGCCGGCGCAGTCGCAGCCATGTCCCCCGATGTCGCAGACAAAACTTTTGAAGTCGCGACGGAAACCGGCGATGTCGCGGCCTTGACCTTCGATGTCGAGAGGAAAACTTTCACAGTCGCGAACAAAACTTTTGATGTCGGGACGAAAACTTTTGATGTCGCGGACAAAACTTTTGATGTCGCGGACAAAACTTTTGAAATTTTCGGCCAAAAATTCATTGGCAAAAGGCTAAATTTCAGTCATTTGCATGAAAAATCGCCCAGACCGGGCAAAATCTGCCGGTTTTGCCTGCCGATCCACTCGGGGTTGCCTCAGGCGGCGGACAAAGTGGGCCGGCACAGGTCGCGCAGCGTCTGAACTGCGCCCGCTTGAGCGGCGCTTTCGGGCGGACGCCCCGCGTGAGAATGCCGGCGGGGTTTGCCCCAGCCGTGATTCGTCCGGCGACCCGGCGTTGGGGCGGGCCGTGACGGTAATGTCCTTATTTGGCAGAGCCGGCTGTGTCGAAGACCAGCCGCAGTATTTTGACGTGCTGCGGCTGGCGCTGCGCCCAGCCGCGCTCCGGGAATTTCAAATTCGGCCCCTGCCTTTTTGTTTCCGCAGTTGCAGTCGCCGCGGATTTGACTAAAATGGCAGGCTGATGTTAACCGTAGCCGGACTTAGTAAATCATTTGGCGGACGCGAGCTGTTTGACGATGTTTCGTTGAACGTCATGTCGGGCGACCGCATTGCCATCACCGGGCCGAACGGCGCGGGCAAATCCACGCTCATCAAAATCATCCTCGGCCAGGAGGAACCTGACGCGGGCAGCGTGTCGTTCATCCGTGGCACGCGCGTCGGCTATCTGCCGCAGGAAAGCGAGCCGGCCGGCGATGAGACCGTGATGGAAGTCGCCGTCCCGCACCAGCACGAGCATGACGGCCAGTTCAGCGCCAAGGTGAAGCAGATTCTTGCGAGCCTCGGTTTCAAGCAGACGGATCACGACCGGCCGGCGAAGGAAATGTCCGGCGGCTGGATCATGCGCGCGCATCTGGCGCGGCTGCTCGCGGAAGAGCCGGATCTCCTGATGCTCGACGAGCCGACGAACCATCTCGATCTCGAAACGCTCATCTGGTTCCAGGATTATCTGAAATATTATCCGGGCGCGATTCTGATGATTTCGCATGACCGCGAATTTTTGAACAACCTCTGCACGCACATCGCCGAGCTGCGCGCGTCCAAGATCATGCGCTACACCGGCAACTACGACGAGTATGTCGAGCAGCGCGCGGCGATGGAGGCGACACTGATCGCCACCGCCAAGTCGCAGCAGCGCGACATTGACCGGCTGCAATTGTTCGCCGACCGTTTTGGCGCGAAAGCCAGCAAGGCTTCGCAGGCGCAAAGCAAACTGAAGCAGATCGAGCGCATCAAGGAAGAAATGGTGCAGGTGCCGGACGGCCCGGAGTCCACGATGGGCTTCCGTTTTCCGCAGCCGCAGCGCAGCGGCCAGCGCGTCATCACGCTGGAGAAAATCAAGTTCGGTTACGGTGACAAGCTGATTTACGACGGCATTGATCTGGAAGTGGAACGCGACCAGCGCATCGTGCTCGTCGGGCCGAACGGCGCGGGCAAATCCACCTTGCTGAAACTGCTGGCGCAAGTGCTCACGCCGCAGGCCGGCGTCCACAAGCTCGGCCACAATGCGAAGTTCGGCTACTTCGCGCAGCATCGCGCGGCGATGTTGAATCCCAAGCACACGGTGTTTCAGGAGGCGCTCGACACGCCGCAGCGCATCACGGAGCAGGCCATCCGCACGGTGCTGGGCAGCTTCCTGTTTCGCGGCGACGACATTTACAAACCCGTCAGCGTATTGAGTGGCGGCGAAAAATCCCGCCTCGCGCTCGTCAAGTTGCTGCTCGATCCGCCGAACTTGTTGCTGATGGACGAGCCGACGACGCATCTGGACCTCGCCAGCGTGGACGCGCTCATCGAGGCGTTGAAGCAATACCAGGGCACGCTGGTGTTCATCAGCCACGATGTGCATTTCATCCGGGCCTTGTCCACGCACGTCGTGCGCGTGGAGGCGGGCACGCTCCGGCATTTTGGCGGCGGCTACCAATATTATCTGGACAAGACGGCGCAGTCGGCACGCTCGGCGCTGACCAGTTCCAGCTTCAGCAAAAATTTGACCGCGCCCAAACCTGTCGCGCCGCAAGCGGACCGCAAGGAGCAGAAGCGGATTGAAGCGGCGCAGCGGCAGGCGCGCTCAAGCAAGAAATCGGAAATCCAAAAGCGCATCGCGGCGCTGGAAAAGGAGATCGCCGACCTCGAAGCCAAGGAACGCGACTATGCGGCGGAGTTGGAGAAGCCGGAAACCTACCACTCCGGCGGGCGGGCGACGCAGATCAACCGCGAACTGGTTCACGTCTCCGACCGGCTGGAAGCGGCGAATGCCGAATGGGAAAAAGCCGGCGCAGAGCTGGCGGAAATCGTCGCCGAGTAGCGGCACGGGCGTCTCGACGGTGAATCGCAAATCGGGCAACCCACAGGCGAGACGCCGGTGGCACTTCCTGTCGCCATCCAATCACAACCAGCTTTTCAGCCGCTCGCGCAACATGCCGCGGGCGCGATACAGGCGCGATTCCACGGCCTTGGGCGTGGCGTCCAGAATCGTCGCCGCCTCGGCCACGCTGCGTTCCTCCCACTCGCACAGCACGATCGCCGCGCGCAAATCCTCCGGCAGGCTCCCCACGGCCGCGCGCACGGCGGCGGCGCGCTCGGCGGCGACGGCGGCTTCCTTGGGCGTGGGCGTGCTGGCCGGCAGCGTGCTGCCTAAAGACTGCTCGGTGTCGGCGTTTTCCGCGTCGAGCGAAAGATTCGGATGCCGCGAACGCCACCGGAAATGATTGCGCGCCAGATTGGCGGCGATGGTGAACAGCCACGTTGAGAACCGCTGCTCCGCGCGATAACTTTGCGCCGCCTTGAAGACGCGGACAAACGTCTCCTGCGCCAGGTCGTTCGCGTCGTCCTCGTTGGCGAGCATGCGGCAGAGAAAATGGAACACCGGCGTGGCATGGCGGGCCATCAAATCGTTCAGCGCCGTCTCGTGGCCGGCCTGCAACCGTTCCATGTCCGCCCGGTCCTGGGCGTCGGCTTTGTCAGTTGGTTCCATGTTCATGGCCGGCGTGGTCAGACATGGAATGTTCCATCAATGATTCGTTGGTGCCGAGGGTGAGCTGTTTCATCTCGGCGAGATAACGCCCGCCCTGGTCGGCCGGCATCGCCTGGCTGACGGCGATAAAATGCTGGAGCATCTGTGCCTGGCATTGCGCGCGCAAGGCGGCGACTTCGTTCAATTTGGCCTGCGCCTCGGCGGTGACGTTCGTGCCGGGGCCGAGGACGGAATCCAACTCGCTTTTCTTCGCGGCGATCTTTGCGCACATGGCGGCGCATTGGGGCAGATAGCTTTCATGCAGCGCGCGGACGTGCGCCATCTCGGCATCGCTCAAATGAAACTCCGTGCGCAGCCAGTCCAAATCGTCCGCCGGCTTGGCGCAGCATGCCACGGTGGCGCGCTGCGCAGTGAAATACGATCCGGTGAAGATCGCCGCGCCGAGCGCCACCGCGCCGATGAGAATGACCAGCGAGCGGTTCATGTCAATGGCAGTGGCACGGGCGTCTCGCCCGTGAGTTCCGGTTGCAGCAATCGCCTCGCCCGACAAAGACACACGGGCGAGACGCCCGTGCCCCTACGAATGTGTTTGCCGCTTTCATCGCAAGACATGCGGCGCGACGGACGCGAGATAGTTCATCTGCGCGTCGTGCCGGGCCGTCTGGCGGCCGGCGAGCGTGCCGGTGGAGAGGCCGGCGAGCAGCAACACGGTGGCGGCTGCGACGGCGAAGCGCGGACGCAGGATCAAGGCGGCGAACGCGTCCAGCCAGGAGGCGGTTTGCGCGGGCGCCTCGGCGGCTTCGATGCGGTGCCAGACGTTTTGCTGGAAGCGCGGCGGCAAAGCCGGCGACACGCGGCCTGCCCGCAACAGCGCGCTGACCTGCGGGTCAGGATTGGATTGGTAATTTTCTTTCATGGTCAGCCGGGCGGCGGCGTTTCCCGCCGCCCGTGGTTTAGCATTTAATTTCGTTGGCGACAACCCGGTTAATGCCGGTGGCGCGTTCGCCTGGCCGGGGCCGGTTCATTTGGCGGACGCCAGCTTGAGGCACGCGGGCATGGTGGTGTGGGCGGCGCATTCCGCCACGGCCTTGGGGCTGGCAATCATGGCTTGGCGGCAGGTCTGCGTGGCGGCCACGCTGCCGGTCGCGCCTTGCAGTTGCTGGTTTTGGCTGGCTTGGGCGCGGGGCGTGAGGAGCGAGACCTTGTCGTTGACGTAGGCGATTCTGGTGGTGGTGGCGGGCGCCGTGCTGCGGACGATTTCGAGCTGGTTGCCGGCGGAGCGCGGCGAGCGCCACGCGTCCGTGGCGAACGTGGTGAAGGTGCAGACCGTGACGACCGCGCCGAGAAGGAGGACTTTGGTGTTCATTTTATTTCTTTCGTTTAAGGCAACGCGTGATTGCGTTGCGGATGCAGGTAATACCCCGGCCAGACGGAAACCACGCAAAACAAAAACCCCGGCTAAGGAGGTAGCGCTCCGGCCGGGGTTTGGAAGAATGAAGCTGCTGGTAGGCTGCGGGCAGACTGCATTGGTTCTAAACCGTTAATTCGTTATCGCAAGTGACATGCCAAAGTCGGCGTGCGCCCGCTGCCCTGATTTTCAGGCGTTTGCAGCGAATAGGCGGGTGGGGTGGCCGTCGGCGCATGGTGTTTTTTGCACGGTTGGGGCAAAAACGATCATGGGAAAGCCTTGCCCGCCGGCGGTTGTCTCAAAACGGAGCAAGCTGTAGCGGCTGCCGTCCAGACGTTGCGGGAGTTACGCTGACTGACATTGGCAGCCACTTAGTCAGCCGGCTCCGACGGCTTTTTGTGCTTCGTTGGCAGTGTTCGCTTCGATGTATTCCCCCGCTTCCCTTGTGTATTTTCCAGAAATGAGTAGCTTGGAGTGCCGGCCCTGAAAAGAATGCAAATAGTTTGCGGGTTTTCCCTGCCGGCGGGGTAAGCCAACGGTTCACAACGAACACGACCACATACAACTTGAATTATTTATGACCAAATCCATCCGTTACGCTCTGCTCGCCGTCGGCACCGCCGGCGTCCTGGCCTTGACCAATCACCTCGCCGCCGCCGACACCGCCATGCCGGGCTGCTGTTCCATGGGGCTGTCCACCTTGGCGGCGGACGCCACCACCAACGCCGTGCCCGACTTGCTCGCGACGTGTCCGGTCTCCGGCGACAAGCTCGGCGAAATGGGCAAGCCATTCACCTTTACCTATCAGGGCCAGGAAGTGAAGCTGTGCTGCGGCGGCTGCAAGAAGGATTTTGACAAAGACCCGGCGAAATACGTCGCCAAGATCCGCGCCGCCGACAAAAAGTAACGCCGGCTGAATTTGCAAGGCGCGGACTTGTCCGCGCCTTAAAACGCCGCGAGCGACCGCGTCAGACCATGCGGCGTCGTGCCGTCGCAGTTCATGCAAAGCCGGCGCGCGGAGAAATTTCCCCGCGCGCCGTTTGCGTTGATGCCTGAAGCCCGGCCAGTTGATTTATGAAAACATTGTTTTCCCTGTTGATCGTGTTCGCCGCGCTGGCGCTGTGCCCGACCGCGGCGCAGAGCGCGAGCGCCAAGACGCTTTACACCTGCGGCATGCATCCGCAGATCATTTTGGATCATCCCGGCAACTGCCCGATCTGCGGCATGAGGCTGACGCCCATCCGCAGCGGCGCGGCGGACACCAACACGGCGGATTCAGCCGCCATCGCGGTGGACGCGGCCACGCAGCAGAACATGAACATCCGCACGGCCGTCATCCAACGCGGCGCGCTGCGCAAAACCATCCGCACCGTGGGGACGATTGATTACAACGAGACGGCGCTGGCCGACGTGACGACGCATTTCCGGGGCTGGATCGAGAAGCTGGACGTGGATGCCACCGGCCAGCTCGTGCATCGCGGCGACCCGTTGTTTGAGGTTCACGCGCCGGATATTTACGACGCGCAAGTGGCGTTTTTGCAAACGGTGACGAACAGTTTTAAAAAGTTTAAAAGCGGCATTGCTGCGCGGAAAGACGCCATCCGCGCCTTAAAAAACTTTGACGTGTCGGACGAACAGATCGCGCAGATCGAAACGAATCGCACCGTGCTCAGAACCTTGACCGTGCCCGCGCCGATCTCCGGCTTCGTCATCGAAAAAGACGCCGTGCAAGGCCAGATGGTGGATGCAGGAATCAAATTGTATCGCATCGCCGACCTCGGCATCGTGTGGGTGATCGCGCAGGTGTATGAGCAGGATTTGGCGTTCGTGCAGCTTGGCCAGGAGGCGGTGGTGAGGGTGGCGTCCATGCCGGACCGCGAGTTTCGCGGGCGCGTCACATTTATTTATCCGACCGTGGATGAGAAAACGCGGACGGCGCGGGTGCGGTTGGAGTTTGAGAATCCCGGTTACTTTCTGAAGCCGGGCATGTTCGTCTCCGCGGAGCTGCACGCGGAACTGGAAGCCTCCGCCGTGCTGGTGCCGGACGAGGCGGTGCTGCGCAGCGGCGCGCGGAACACGGTGTTCGTGGCGCTGGCGGGCGGCAAGTTCGCGGCGCGGGACGTCGCGCTCGGCGTGGAGTCCGAAAACGATTTGATCCAAGTCACCAGCGGCTTGAACGCCGGCGAACGCGTCGTGACGTCGGGACAATTTCTGCTGGATTCGGAAAGCCAGTTGCGCGAGGCGATTGATAAAATGCGCGGCTCTACTGCCGCGACGAAACCGGAAGTGGCCGAGGCCGGTGGCGCAGACGCCGTCGCCCCCGCGCTTGTCAAAGCTGAACCGGAAGCGACGGTTTACGTGTGCCCGATGCCGGAGCACGTCGCGATTGTTTACGATCACGCCGGCAACTGTCCGATCTGCGGCATGGCGCTGGTGCCGGTCATGCCGTCGGCCTTGAAGAAGATACAGCCGGGCGGCAAGGTGCTTTACTACACCTGTCCGATGCCGGAGCACGCGAGCGTCCACGAAGACAAGCCGGGAAAATGCCCGCTGTGCGCGATGACTTTGATTCCCGTGATGGAGCAGGCGCCCACGCCGACGAACTCCGCGGCCAAACAAATTTATTACTGCCCCATGCACCCGGAAGTGACTTCCGACGAACCGGGCAAATGCCCGAAATGCGGCATGGATTTGGTGCTCAAGCCGGACGCTGCAAAATAGCAACCCATTCCCATGCTGCAACGCGTCATAGATTTTTCCCTGCGGAACAAGTTCTTCGTCGTGCTGGCGACGGTGCTGCTGGTGTTCGGCGGTGTTTATGCGTCGCGGCACATTCCGCTTGATGCGATTCCCGATCTCTCCGACACGCAGGTCATCATCTACACGCCGTGGGAAGGCCAGGCGCCAAACATCGTCGAGGATCAGGTCACTTATCCGATCACGACCAAAATGCTTTCCGTGCCGAAGTCGAAGGTGGTGCGTGGTTATTCATTTTACGGCTTCTCGTTCGTCTATGTAATTTTTGAGGACGGCACGGACCCGTATTGGGCGCGGAGCCGCGTGCTGGAATATTTGAGCAGCATCGGCAGCCAGTTGCCGAAAGGCGTCACGCCGTCACTCGGCCCGGACGCGACCGGCGTGGGTTGGGCGTTCATGTATTCGCTCAATTCCACCAACCGCGACCTCGCCGAACTCCGCTCGATTCAAGACTGGTATTTGAAATATCAGCTCACGTCCGTGCCCGGCGTGTCGGAAGTCGCGTCGGTCGGCGGCTTCGTGAAGCAATATCAGGTCACCGTGGATCCGACCAAGTTGCGTGCCTACAACCTCGCGTTGAAAGACGTCAGCGCGGCCATCGAACGCAGCAACGGCGAGGTTGGCGGCCGTTCGCTGGAACTGGCGGAACGCGAATTCATCCTGCGCGTCAAAGGCTACGTCACCAGCCTCGACGATTTGAAAAAGATCGCCGTCGGCATTGGCGACAAGGGCGTGCCGATTTTGTTGCGCGATGTGGCGACGATCCAGTTCGGCCCCGACATGCGGCGCGGCATCGCCGAGGCGAACGGCGAAGGCGAGACCGTCGGCGGCATCGTCATCGTGCGCTACGGCGCAAATGCGTATCAGGTGATTCAGGACGTGAAAGCCCGGCTGGCGACGGCAATGAAAGCGTTGCCCGAAGACGTGAAAGTCACCGTGAACTACGACCGCACGGAACTCATTGACCGCGCCGTAAAGACGCTTAAGGACAAGCTGGTCGAGGAAAGCATCGTCGTGGCGCTCGTTTGCTTGGCGTTCCTCTTGCATCTGCGCAGCGCGTTGGTGGCTATTATTATTTTGCCGGTCGCGGTGTTGATCGCGCTGCTCGTGATGTTCGGCCAAGGCATCAGCTCGAACATCATGTCGCTCGGCGGTATTGCCATTGCCATCGGCGCGATGGTGGACGCCGTCATCATCATGATCGAGAACGCGCACAAGCATCTCGAACGCGACCAGGGCAAGAAGCCGCACTGGGAAATCATCCGTGATGCGGCGGTGGAAGTTGGGCCCACGCTGTTCTATTCGCTGCTCGTCATCACGGTTTCGTTCCTGCCGGTGTTCACGCTGCAGGAACAGGAAGGCCGGTTGTTCAAACCGCTGGCGTTCACCAAAACCTATTCGATGGCCGCCGCCGCGCTGCTCTCGATCACGCTCGCGCCGGTGCTGATGGGCTGGTTTATCCGGGGAAAGATTCCGTCGGAAGAAAAGAATCCGCTCAACCGCCTGCTCATCTGGATTTATAATCCGCTGTTGGATTTCGTTGTCAGGCGGCGCTGGGCGGTGATTATCAGTGCCGGTGCGATCATCGTATGGGTTTTTCTGCCATGGAACTGGATCGTCGAGCGCACGCTGCCGGAAGGCAAGCTGCGCGACACTGCGTTCAGCGCCGGAAAACTATTTCCCTTTCAAAACATCGGCTCGGAATTCATGCCGCCGCTTTACGAAGGTGATTTGCTGTATATGCCGACGACCTTTCCCGGCATCTCGCCGACGAAGGCGCGCGAAATCCTGCAAGTCACCGACCGGCTCATCAAGTCATTTCCCGAAGTCGCGGAAGTTTTCGGCAAGGCCGGCCGCGCCGAGACCGCCACCGATCCCGCGCCGATGGACATGATTGAAACCACCATCCGCCTCAAGCCCGAGTCGGAATGGCCCGCCGTGGACATCCAGGACGACGACGGAAAAGTCATCGCGCATCGCAAACGCACGCCGGACGAACTCACCGATGCGCTGAACAACGTCGTGCAAATCCCTGGCTTGAACAATGCGTGGACGATGCCCATCCGCACGCGGATTGACATGCTTTCCACCGGCATCAAGACACCGGTCGGCATCAAGATCGCCGGCGCGGATCTGGCCACGCTCGAACGCATCGGCACCGAGGTCGAGGCCGTTGTTCGCAAAGTTCCCGGCACGACCAGCGTCTTCGCCGAGCGCGTTATGGGCGGGCGTTTCATCGAATTTGAAATTGATCGCGAGGCCATCGCGCGCTACGGCCTCACGCTTGCCGATGTGCAGGACGTTTTGTCCGTCGCGCTCGGCGGCATGCCGCTGACGACGACTGTCGAAGGTTTGCAGCGTTACACGATCAATTTGCGCTACGACCGCGATTTTCGTTCCGACCTGCGGGCATTGCGCGAGGACATCGTCGTGCCGACGCCAACTGGCGCGCAAATTCCGCTCGGCCAGTTGGCGACGGTGAAAGTGGTGGACGGTCCGATGGGCATCAAGAGCGAAGGCGCGGTGCCGAACGCGTGGGTCTATGTGGATATCCGTGGCGTGGACATCGGAACGTATGTGCAAATGGCCATGCGCGCCGTGAATGAGGCTGTGGCGCGCGGCGAAATCAAGCTGCCCGGCGGCTACAATATTTTCTGGAGCGGCCAATACGAATACATGCTCCGCGCCAAGGAACGGCTGATGATCGTCGTGCCGCTGACGCTGCTGCTCATCACGCTCATCATCTACCTGAACACCAAATCCGCCATCAAGACCGCCATCGTCATGCTGGCCGTGCCGTTCTCGCTCGTCGGTGCGTTCTGGGCGATTTATCTATGCGGCTACAATTTGAGCGTGGCCGTGTGGGTCGGCATCATCGCGCTCGCCGGCCTGGATGCTGAAACCGGCGTGGTCATGCTGCTCTACCTCGACCTCGCGTTTGCGGACTGGAAAAAGCGCGGTGCACTCAACACCCCCGATGATTTGCGCGACGCGATTTATCATGGCGCGGTGAAGCGCGTCCGCCCGAAAGCCATGACCGCTTGCGTGATCATCGCTGGCCTGGCGCCGATTTTGTGGAGTCACGGCGCTGGGGCCGACGTGATGAAGCGCATCGCCACGCCGATGGTCGGCGGCGTCATTACCTCGACCGTCATGGAACTCGCGGTATATCCGGCAATTTACTTTTTGTGGCGCAGCCGAGGATTGGCCACACAGCGGTTGAGTCGCGGATAAACACAGATTCCTTTTTGCTTTGATTAGCCCCGCTTGGACGTTGCGCCGTAAAAGACGTTCTACAATTTCCGCTGAGTGATCGCGGGAAACATTTTCATCCCAGCCATTGCGGATTGTGGCTGGTGCCGTCGAAACGCGTCGTGGTTTTGAAACCTTCGTATTTGCCGTCCGCGGCGGCGTCGGCAGTGCGGGCGAGCAGGGCGGCGACTTGTTCCGGCGTGAACGGCTTGAAGGTGCGTGCGGCTTCCAGCGCCTGCTCGACGCGCGCCAGGCTGTCCATGCCGGTGATGACGGTCGAGGTCGGCAGGTTCATCGCGTAATGCAGACATTCAATGGCCGTCACGGTCTGGCTTTGCAAAATGGCGCCGAAGCCGAGCGATTTCATGCCGAGCACGCCGATGCCGGCTTTGACCAGCTCGGGCAGCACGCGCTGCTCGAAGCTGCGGAAATGCGCGTCCATGACGTTCAGCGGCATCTGGACGGCGTCGAAATAAAATTTATTTTCGGCGGCCACCAACAGCATTTTCAAGTGCATGTCCGGATCCTTGTGCCCGGTGAAACCGATGTAACGCACTTTGCCCGCCTGCTTGGCCGTGAGCATCGCCTCCATCGCGCCGCCCGTGAAAATACGCTCCGGATCTTCGCGCCGGATGATTTCGTGGAACTGCATCAGGTCCACGTGGTCGGTTTGCAGGCGCGTGAGCGATTCGTCAATTTGCTTCGCGGCGGACGCCTTGGTGCGCCCGTCAATTTTGCTCATCAGAAACGCCTTGGCGCGGTAGCCGTCGCGCAACGCCTTGCCCATTCGCACTTCGCTCACGCCGTCGTTGTAATCCCAGCAGTTGTCGAGAAAGTTGATGCCGCCATCCAGCGCGGTGCGGACGAGGCGGATGCTTTCGGCCTCGTCGCCTTGGATGCCGATGTGGTAGCCGCCGAGGCCGATGGCGGAAACTTTTTCGCCGGTGCGGCCGAGCGTGCGGTAAGGCATGTCATTTTTCGTTTCCGCCGCCCAAGCCGGCGCGACGCTCACGGTCAAGGTGGCGGCGGCAGACAGTTTGACAAATTCACGGCGCGTGAGGTTTTGGCGGTGACCACGGGCAAAGGAGCTGTTCATAAAATTTCTGGCTGGTTTGAGCATGTTGTAATTCAATCGGTAGCGGCGCGCAACCGGAATTGCCGTCCCGTTTGCGCAGTTGAACTTGCCGCGCGCATCGGCTATTTTCTTCAGACTATGACGTTGACGGAAAAAATTCTTGCGCGCGCCGCCGGCAAAACCTCGGTCCAGGCCGGCGACAACATCTGGGTGAACGCCGACGTGCTCATGACGCACGACGTCTGCGGGCCGGGCACCATCGGCGTGTTCAAACGCGAATTCGGCAAGGACGCGAAGGTCTGGGACAAAAATAAAATTGTCATCATTCCTGACCACTACATTTTCACCGCCGATTCCAAGTCCAACCGCAACGTGGACATCCTCCGCGATTTTTCGCGCGAGCAGGGGCTGGAATATTTTTACGACGTCATTGACGACGCGAACGGCCACTGGGTTTTCGACGCCGTCAAAGGCAACATGAAGAAGCAATACGGTTCGCGCTACGCGGGCGTCTGCCACACGGCGCTGCCGCAAAAAGGCCACACGCGCCCCGGCGAAATTCTTTTTGGCACCGACTCGCACACCTGCATGGCCGGCGCGTTCAACCAGTTCGCCACCGGTATCGGCAATACCGACGCAGGCTTCGTGATGGGCACCGGCAAGCTGCTCATCAAGGTGCCCGAGACGATGCACTTTCGCCTCGAAGGCAAATTGCAACCCGGCGTGATGGCCAAG
>Ga0181516_10001090_pt1 | contig 21656 bp, 19 predicted proteins | sample PEATcosm2014_Bin_25_FD_121104 | JGI IMG/M metagenome (GOLD analysis project Ga0181516, IMG submission 121104) | Peatland microbial communities from MTU Mesocosm Facility, Houghton, MI, USA - PEATcosm2014_Bin01_10_metaG | ecosystem: Environmental > Terrestrial > Soil > Wetlands > Peat | place... | reverse complement strand
TTGCCTGCTGGGTTTCCTGTGCTTAAGCATGAATGCGCTCAAGCTCTCCATCCGCGATGTTGCCTTTGGCATCGCTCTGGGATTTGGAATGCTGTCGGCGAACGACTTCATCGTTATCTCGCTGATCTCGCGCTACGCCTCGCTCAACGCTCCGCTGCAGTTTGTGTACGAGTCCGTGATCCTCTGCTCTCTGGGAGTCTGGGTCACCTATTGTGCATTGCCTGAGCCGGCGCGCAAGCCGATGGTGGTAGCGGCAAACTCAACCATCTATCGCTGGAATGAAATTGCCTCGGCGCTTGGCCACCCGACCACCCAGGTGGCCGCGCCGCAAGCCGCCAACAGCTTCTTCCTCACCGATGTGGAGAAGGTTGTGGAGAAGGTATTGAGCCGCAACCTCAAGGGGCGGGAATCGGAACTGTAAGAGCAGGGAATAGGGAAATACAAACAGAAAAGGCCGCGGAGAGTCCGTGGCCTTTTCTGTTTCGTTGGTGCGTGCCTACTCTGCTGCGGCAGGCTCGATGGAGGCAAAGCGGCCGCGGTTTCCGCGGTCCTGGAACTTCACCGTGCCGGTAACCTTGGCAAACAAGGTGTCGTCTGACCCGATGCCTACATTGAGGCCGGGCTTGATGCGCGTGCCGCGCTGGCGCATGATGATTGAGCCGCCGGTGACGAGCTGTCCGGCAAAGGCCTTTACGCCCAGCCGCTGTGCATTGGAATCGCGTCCGTTTGTGGAACTGCCTCCACCCTTCTTATGTGCCATTGCCCAATCTCCTTCTCGAAAAGCCGCTTGCTGCAGGCATTTGCAATATTTGCCACCAAAGCCCGCTCCACCAATAAAAAGCTGGAGGCTTGAAGCTAGTGGCTTGCGGCGAGCTAGCTCGCCGCCGTGTAGGTCACGCCATCGGCCTCAACGGCCTTGATGAGCACCTCGGTAAAGTTCTGCCGGTGTCCCTGGAGCTTCTTGTACTGCTTCTTGCGCTTCAAGTGGAAGACCAGGATCTTTGTGCCGCGGCCCTCGCCTAGCACTTCTGCGGTGACCTTGGCGGTGGTGGGCTTGGCCACCGTGCCGGGATCGCCGGAGACGGCCAGAACATCGTCGAATTCGATGGTCTTGGCGTCGTCTGCAATCACGGACTCAATCTTGACTTTGTCGCCGGGGGAAACACGGTACTGCTTGCCACCGGTGCGAATTACTGCGTACATAACAAACCCTCCGCGCACGTTTCACACAACAGAGCGCATCTAGAACCTGGAATTCGGAAACTGCATTGGGGCGCATCAGAGAGGGATTCTGCGGGGAGCGGGATCAAAGACGCGCCATGGCTCAAGCGGTCAGCCCGACACGACCCCATTCATCCTCAAAAGGGTGCATCGCCAAACTCTACGATTCTACCGTTTATCGGGATCGGGGTCAATTGCGCCAGCCAGGGACTAAGAGACTGAGGGACTAAGGGACCAAGGGTCTAAGGGGCTGAGTGACTTGAGGGCTATGGGACAAGGAACGATGGGAATCGGTGCTGGAGAACAACCGAAACAGCAACTCGCGGAGGAAAGAACCCGGAATCCTCCGAAACCGGCTTCCGGAACCACCAACCAGATCCCTGATCCCTGAACTCTGACCCCTGATCCCTGCGCATCCCTGCCCCACCAGAGATCGCTATACTTCACGCATGCAAGACGTCAGCGTTGTCATCACTGTTCTGAATGAGGCCGTGGATATTGAGCGGGTGGTGCCCAGCCTGCTCAGCCAGACACCGCCGGCGGCTGAGGTGGTGGTGGTGGACGGCGGATCGACTGACGGGACCTGGGAGTGGTTGCAGAGACAAATGGATTTTAACGCGCAGGCTCTGAATCAGCAGCCAGACGCCACCCGGCTCACCGCGATCCGGGATGAGACCTGCAATCTCAAGTACTCGGCGGGGCCGGTCTCGCGCGGACGGAATGTGGCAATTGCGGCCGCGAAGTCGGCGGTGATCGCGACCGCCGATGCGGGTTGCACGTACGCGCCTGATTGGCTCAGGAATCTGACCGCTCCGATTGTGGACGGGTCGGCGGAATACGCGCTGGGTGGATCGTGCCTCGACCCGCATGATCATTCCATCTGGGATGTGGCATCGGCACCGTATTTTTCAATCAAACTTGACCCGCTGGCGTCGACCAAGTCCTGCACGGCGCGATCGATGGCGTTTACTCGCGCGTTGTGGGAGCGGGTAGGACGATTTCCCGAAGATGTGCTGGTCGGCGAAGACACGCTCTTTGACATGGCGGCGCGCAGGGTAACCAGGCCGGCCTTCGTCACGGATGCGAAGGCGTTGTATCACCCGGGGAATTCGTTTCGATCAGCCACCCACCAGATGGCGCGCTATGCCGTGAGCGATGGGCAGGCCGGGGTGCGTTGGGGACGGATGTTTCGCAACGCGGCTCGGTGCGTGCTGGAAATCCTGGCATTGGCCTTTGTGTACTTGACCATTTGGCCGCTCGTGTTTGTGGTGGCGCTGGAATGCAGGTATGCATTCCATCGGGATCTGCGATCTGTGATCCGCTTTGGTGCGAAAGCGATGCTGGCGCGAGTGGTTTTTTCCGTGGCTGTGCCGTGGGTAGTTGCAATCAACCAGATTCGCGGACGATTCACAACCCAGAGTCTGACCAACTGGCAGAACACCGGCGGCCAGTGAACACGGGTTCAAAGCAAGCCGCGACCACCTGATGCCTCAGTCCCTGGTCCCTCAGTCCCTGGTCCCTCAGTCGCTGCCCCCAGACCCCAGTTCACCGTCTCGGCACAACGTAGAACAAGATCGCGAAGTAGTGGGCGATGCTGCCGGCGAGCACGAACAGGTGCCAGGCGGCATGGAAGTAGCGCACCCGATCGAGGGCGAAGAAGACGATGCCCAGCGTGTAGAACAAGCCTCCTGCGCCGAGCCACACCATGCCGTGGAGGCCGATGGCGTGGTAGAGCGGTCGAACGGCGAAGGCGATGAGCCATCCCTGCAATAGATAAACAAGCGCCGACAGAACGGCGAGACGGCCCCGCGTAAAGCTCTCCATGGCGACGCTTTTTGAAACCACACCTGCCGCGGCGAGCGCCCACACGATTCCAAAGAAACTCCAGCCCAGCCCTCCGCGCAGCGAGACAAGCGTGAAGGGAGTATAGGTGCCGGCGATGAGCAGATAAATGGATGAGTGGTCGAGGATCAGGAAGACCGGTCGCGCGCGGGTGCGGATCAGCGAGTGGTAAAGCGTGGAACAGATGTAAACCAGGACCAGCGTGGAGGAGAAGACGGCACAACTCACAATGACGGCCACCGGCCCGCGTGTGGAAATGGCGATGAGATAGGTTGCGCCGATAACGGCGAGTATGGCCCCGACGCCATGGGTGATGGCGTTGGCCAGGATATCGCCGAGCGTCGCGTGTGTTTGCACGTGAGGATGATAATTCGCTCTGGCGGGTAGGCGCAGTGACGCGAGGCTGCGTGTTTGCTAATCCATACAATCGCGCGACAGTTCAGATTCGGAACTCGCAAACGAAATGGGAATGTCGATCTCGGTGCATAGCAACTTCCTGCGCTTTGCGGTTGAGCGCGGATGAGGTCGAGCCTAGCTTTTCTCTTATGTGGCGCATCGAGACCCCACCACGAGGCTCCACGACGAGGCTCTGCTCTCAATGCTAAGCGCGGCGGCGATTCCGCAAAAAAGACGGCGTGATGCCGGCGAGTTGACCGGGCGGCTCACTGAGGTAGCCCTCGGATATCAGCGCATCCTTGAGCGGAACCCATGCCAGCCAGAGGCTCTGGTTGGCATGAGCCTGGTGGCGCTGGCCAGCGGGCAAACCGAGGCCGCAGTAACGGTGGCGCGTGCCGGCGTGTCGTCAGCGCCTGGCATGGGTACAGCCTGGGTAGCTCTCGGGCAGGCGCTGCGGGCCGCGGGACAACACCGTGAGGCGGAATCCGCGTACCGGGAGGCGATCCGGCGGGATGGAATGGACCCGCTCGCGCGGATGGGTCTGGGCGAGTTGAAGCTGGCAATCGGACGGCCGGAGGAAGCGGCGCAGGAGTTTGAGCTCGCGCTGAGAAAAAAGCCGGCGCTGGCCGCCGCTCACCTCGGGATGGGGAATGCGCTGGCGCTCATGGCTCGTGATGAGGAAGCGCTGGAGTGCTATGAGCGGGCCTTGGCTCTAAAACGGCGCCTGCCGGAGGCGGAGTTCGCGGCGGGATTTGTGCTGGCGCGGATGGGGCGTGCGAAGGAAGCTGAGTTGCGATACCGGCGCGCGTTGACCCGGAGGCCCGATTTTGCAGCGGCCTGGATGAACCTTGGGGCGCTGCTTCAGCAAGACGCGCGCGACGTGTATGCGGAAGCTGCGTTACGGCGCGCCGTTGAGCTTCGACCGGGCCTGGTGTCGGGATGGGTCAATCTGGCGGTTCTCGAGCGGCAACAGCGCAGGCCGGCGAAAGCGGAGGCCTGTTTGCGGAAGGCTTTCGCGCTGAATCCCGATCAGGTGGAGACGCATGTGGCCTGGTGCCAGTTTTGCGCGGCAGAGAACGATCTGCCCGGTGCGTGGGGATGGTTGCGATGGGCGCTGGCGCGCAATCCGGATCACGATGAAGCCGTGAACATGCATGGAATCCTGCTGCACAACGAAGGCCGATTTGAAGAGGCGGTCAGCGTATTTACCCGGGCGGGGGAACTGGGCAACAAAGCAGCGGATTCAAATCGCGGCAACTCCCTGCTCGACATGGGGCGGATGGAGGAGGCGCTGCTGGCTCACCAAAATGCTGTAGCCCGCGATCCGGAATGCGCCGGTGCCCAGTACAACCTCGCGTTGACGCGTCTGCGTCTGGGTGATTGGGAACGGGGCTGGGCAGGCTACGAATCGCGATGGCGGTTTCGCGAGGTGCATCGGACCCCGCGGAAATTCGACCGCCCGCGATGGCGCGGCGAGCCGCTCGAAGGCCGGCGCGTGTTGCTGCATGCTGAGCAGGGGCTGGGCGACACCATTCAAATCTGCCGATACGCAGCCATGGTGGCGGCGCGGGGTGGAACAGCGATCCTGCAAGTTCAGGCGCCTGTGGCGCGGCTGATGCAATCGCTGGCAGTCGTGCGTGCTGGCCTGGTTGAGACTGCGGTACTGGGGCCCGGACCGGCAGGAACTGGCCTTGAGTTCGATCTGGAGTGCCCGTTGATGAGTTTGCCAATGGTCTTTGGCACCACGGTGGAGACAGTGCCGTGGCCGGGAGCTTACCTGGGAGCCGACCGGGAGCTCGTGCTTAAAAAATGGGCGGAATCTCCGGACGCTTGGCCTGGGCTGCGCGTGGGCCTCGCGTGGGCGGGGAATCCGAAGTACAAAGCGGATCGGCAGCGCTCGGTGCGCCTGGAGACACTGCTGCCTCTGGTGCGTTCCGGGAGCATTACCTGGATCTCGCTTCAGAAAGGCGAGGCGGCCAGGCAGTTGAAATTGTTGCCGGACCGCGTTTCTGTATGGGACGGGTCAAGCGAAGACAAGGATCTGGCCGAGACGGCGGCGCTCGTGGCCACGCTTGACCTGGTCGTTACGACCGACACGTGCATCGCCCATTTAGCTGGCTCGATGGGCAAGCCGGTGTGGATTCTGCTCCCTCATTTAGCCGACTGGCGCTGGATGCGGGAGCGCGACACCACCCCCTGGTATCCAACGGCGCGGCTCTACCGGCAAAGCACGCCCGGCGACTGGACCGGAGTGGTTGAGCGGGTAGCCTCGGACCTGAAAGGCTTCCAGGCCGCACCATCGATGCAGCCGAGACGGTTCATTCCCAAGGGCTTACTGGAACCACAACACATCATAGCTTAGAAATCGCCAACGTTGGAACAGTTTGATGACCGACCCTTGCTTTTCCGGAGGGAGCGGGAGGCTTCAGCCTCCCGAAGAATCACTTTCAATTCAATTGGGCTTCAGCCCCGGGCCTTCTCTCAAAATAGCGGATCAGCTTCATCGGCAGAATCAGATTCCTGGAATTATTCTCTTGACTTTCTGTACTCTATTTACTAGAGTACTCTTCATTGAGGACTGCTCTGGATGTGAATGAGCGACTCGGGAGGTCGAGATGACAGGAAACTTGGAAGAGCTGGAACTGAAGGACAGGCTGAGCCTGATCGAGAGCATGATTGCCGAAGGTCGGCGAAAGACGGAGAGGTGGAGTTGGACCTTTGTGGTGTGGGGCGTCGCTTATTACATTGCGATCGCGTGGTCGGTCTGGGGGCAAAGTTCACTGGCCTGGCCGGTGACCATGATCGCGGCGTCGGTGCTTACCGCAGTTGTGGGTTCGCGGATGCGGAAGGGCGAGCCGGAAACAACCATGGGCCGGGCGCTCGGGGCCATCTGGATGGCGTTCGGAAGCTCGGTTTTCATTCTCATGATCTCACTGGGCGTGAGCGGAAAACTGACTGACCCGCATGTTGCCATCGCGGTGATTGCGGCCATGCTTGGCTCGGCGAATCTGGCGTCAAGCTTGATTCTCAAATGGAGGGCACAATTCGGCTGCGCTGTAGTGTGGCTGGCAACGGCCGTGGCGTCGTGCTTTGTCTCGGAGACGGTGCTGTACGCGTTGGGTGTGACGGCAATTTTCCTTTGCCAGATCGTCTTCGGAGTATATGCAATGATCCTGGAATCGCGGCGCAGGCAGCGTGGGGCGGCCCATGCCTGAGTTGCCGGAGTTGAACCCCGTGATTCACGGAAAGCTGCGGCTGGCGCTGCTCTCGCTGCTCTCGGGCGTTGAAGAGGCCGAGTTCACCTGGCTGCGCGCAAAGACAGGCTCGACGGACGGAAACCTGGGCGCGCAGTTGCTCAAGCTTGAAGAGGCCGGCTACGTTGCGGTCGAAAAGAAGTTTGTGCAGCGCAAACCGCAAACGCTTTACCGCATGACGGAGACCGGGCGCGCCGCGCTCACGGAGTACGTACAAGCGTTAAAGCTGCTGCTCGGCGGGGCGATTGCTGGCTGAATCGCCCTTCCCGCCGGGGCAATCGCATTTGAGCTTCATTGCAGGCGACTGTCTCGTGCTGAAGCAGAAACTCCATCGAAGAGAGCCTTGTAAAAGGGCACGACTTCAGTCGTGCCGCAAAAACGCCCACAAAATGAGGCTGGGCTTTAGCCCCTGCCGCTTTCCGAGCCGCACATGGCTTGCTTTTCAAGCGCCTCCGTGCGTCGCAAGCAGCTTTTCCTCCAAATTCCAACGCGACCTCGTTCAAATGCGATTGCCCTGCCCCGCCGCCTGTCTAAAACTATGGCAAACTTGAGATGCAAGCCCAAGGCAGCAACAGACCGGCACGTGAATTGGAGCGGATATGCGGGTTGCGGCATCCTCACGCAACAGGCTCGTGCGGCTCGTGGTGCTGTCCGCTGCCTTGCACCTCGCCATCACCGCGCTCTTCATGATCTCGCTGCGGCACCGCAACACGCAGGTCGCCACACACGCCATCGCGTACTATCCCGTAGCGCTCCGGTTTCCCGGAGGATCAAGCGCCAAGTGGACGCCTGCGCCGCCGGGGAGAGTGCATCACGCCGAAAAGGTGAAGCAGTCGGCTTCCGATCTTGCAGTAGACGCAAAAGCCGCGCCAGCCACAGGGCATCCGGTCTCCGCGCCGGAGAGCGCGGCAGCGGGAAACGGAGCGGATAAGGAGAGCGCCGATCCCGCGTTTCCTGTTTTCTCACCGCGGCCGACGGTTGCCGACCGCGCGCTGCTTCCAAGTTCAAATCTCTCCGTTGTAGTCGACGTGAAGGTCAGTGCGGCCGGAGACGTGCTCGAAGCTACTTTGGTGAGGGGCATCGGGAACGCGTTGGACCAGATCGTGCTGGAGACCGTAAAGACCTGGCGATTCCATCCCGCGACCCTCAACGGCAGCCCCGTCGCCACCGAGGCTGAACTGATCTTCCCATTCAACATGGATTATCCAACCACGCCTAGCTGAGCACCGGCATAGGCACTCCATGCATTCAGATGAAGATTCAAGGGCGGAGCCAACATCGGTCCGATGCTGAATTCGTTTGCATAGAATTAACCGCAAAAATGCGAGAATGAAGTCTGGACAGGTTGCGCCATAGCTACACGATGCACGAATACTCGGTGATGCTCCAGTTCGAAATGTCAGGTATGTGACCGGTCCGTACCACCGCAAGCCCCCACCCCCTCCACCTACCACTACCTACCCCCCCCACCCCCTCCCCACAAAACGGTTCAGATTTCGGCGCGCATGTCTGAGCAACTTTATATTAATGAACAATATACAAAATCGCAGCGCTTGCTTAATAACCAACAGAGACGCTCGATTTGGAACCCTTTTCGCCTGTTTTGACCCCAAAATCAGCCAAATTCGGCGCGATTTGCCTGCTTCGCCGCAGTCTCGCGAGGCGCGCCGAAGAAGTCACATCAACCCGGAAATGTTTCCAGGGACGTGCGGACACGCTCCATAATGCCGAGGTAGTAGGCGAGGTTGTGGATGCTGTTCAGCGTTCCGGATAGAGCTTCGCCAGCCTGCATGAGATGGCGAAGGTAGGCTCGGGTGTATCGGCGGCAAACCGGGCACTGGCAATTGGGGTCTGGCGGAGATTGATCTTCGGCGAACTGTTTGTTCTTGATGTTGAGGCGTCCTTCACTGGTGAAAAGCAGCGCATGGCGCGCGGCGCGCGTGGGCAAAACGCAATCCATCATGTCAACGCCCATGCGAGCGTACAGCTCAATTTCGTCCGGGTAACCAACGCCCATGACGTAGCGTGGCTTGTCCGCAGGCAGCAACGGCAGAACCTCGGCGATCATTTCCAGGGTCAACTCGCGCGGCTCGCCAACGCTCAAGCCGCCAATGGCGTAGCCATCGAAATCCATCTCCACCAGCCGCTCCGCGCACTCGCGGCGGAGATCGCGGTGCATGCCGCCCTGAACGATGCCGAATAAGCTCTGAGTCCGGCCGCCGAGCTCATCGCGCCACACCACATCTTCCCGATGGGCGCGGAAGTGATCGAGTGAGCGGCGAGCCCAGGCCATGGTGAGGCGCAGGCTTTCTTCGGCGCGATCGCGGTCGGCTGGGTATTCCGTGCACTCGTCAAACGCCATGCAGATATCTGCGCCGAGAGCGATCTGGACATCCATGGAGTGCTCCGGCGTGAAGAAGTGGCTGCTCCCGTCGAGATGCGAACGGAACCGAACACCTTCATCCGAGACCTTACGCAGTGCCGCGAGCGAGAAGACCTGAAAGCCGCCGGAGTCGGTGAGCATGGCGCGCGGCCAACTGATGAATCGGTGCAGTCCGCCCATGCGGCGAATAGGCTCGTGGCCGGGCCGCAGATAAAGATGATAGGTGTTGCCAAGAATGATCTCGGCGCCAAGCGCTTCGAGCGTATCTTGAGGAACAGCTTTGACCGTGCCCTGCGTGCCGACGGGCATGAAGACGGGTGTTTGCACGGTTCGATGAGGCAGCTGAAGCTCGGCGCGTCGACCGCCTTGTTCACTCGTTGCGATCAGGTTGAAGTTGAGACTCACTAGAAGATTCTAGCGGGATGGCTGGGCCCAAAGAGTTGGAGATCGGAATAGACTGTGCCAATGGAAGCTCTTGTCGTCGTGGGCAGCAAAGGATCGATTTGGGGTCTTGCCAATTTGCTGAGCCGGGCCGGGTTTTCGGTGGATTGGATTGCCATCTCTCCACTTATGCGCTCCAGCAGGTTTGTCCGCTCGATGAGCGTCATGGGGTCATTCGAGGAAACATTGCAGTTTGCTCGCGATCTCATCTGCACGCGTGCAAAGCCGTACGACTGGGTGATACCCGGCGATGATGAAACCGCAAAGGCGCTGGGTGAGTTCGATTGGCCTTGCGAGAGAAAGCCGAAGCTTCTTACCACGTCAACCGCCGGAGGTGTCTCGCACATATTTTCGAAGATCGGGCTTTCGCAGGTTCTGCGCGAAGGTGGAGTTCAGACGCCTCCTTTCGAAATTGCCGGGAGCAGCGCGGAGGCGGCGATGGCCGCTCAGCGCCTCGGCTATCCGGTCTTGCTAAAGGTCGATCAATCAGCCGGAGGGGTGGGCGTGCACCAAAGTTTCTGCGCCGGCGACGTGAGCAGGCTTGAGAACTTGTTCGCGGGAGGGCCACTTCTGATTCAGAAATGGATCGAAGGGCGAGAGCTGGATTTGTCGGCCATCTACCTGAATCACGAGCTTGTGCACTTCAGCTGCGCAAGGATTGAAAGCACCCTTACAAGGTTTGGTCTCTCAGTGGTGCGCACTTACTATCCTTTACCGCTTGTCAGCGAACAGATATTTGAAGAGTTGGCGACGCTGGGCCATTTGCTGGGAGCGAACGGCTTCACGAATATTTCCTGCATTGAGGCGGCAGATGGTTCCGGGCGCTATTTCTTTGAGGTTGATATGCGGCCGAATGCCTGGATGGACTATTCCCGGTTCTATGGCGAAGACGCGGCGGTGCGCATTCGAAACTGGTTTTTGACGGGAGCGGTCTTGACGAAAGAAGGAGCAGGCAATGGAAAAAAGGCGGCTCCGATTGTGATTCCGTATTTCCTTCGGATGAATTTCCAGGATCTTGCGCGGAACCGGCACGGCGTGTGGAAGTTTATCCCGCTTGCGGATGGATGGGTTGTTTTGCGCCTGCTCGCGCCCATTGGCATGCAGGGTATGGCGGAGATGACAAGGCTAATCGTTCCCAGAAAGATGCGCCCGGCAATCAGGCGGGCGCTACATGCGGTTGGAGTCAAGTACGACTAAGGCACATGCGGGGCGAAGAGGATATTGAAGCCGGCGCGGGCGGTGCGTGGCGCTCCCAGCGTGGTGGTAGGAGTCTTGCTGACTTCGATCTGGCGATTGAGGAGGTCCTCGCCGGCGGCGAAGAGTTCGATGCGCTGGCCGAACTGGTGAGAGGCATAGGCATCGAGACGGAAGTAACCGTGAAGGAGATAGGCGTTGGCGTCGTCGTCGAACTGGCGTCCGCTGAGGCGGCTTTGCAGGCTCAGAGTGCCAATTGCGGGCCGTGCTGCGCGCAGGTTCAGCGTAGCCATGTTGCGGGCGACCTCGGGAATCCAGTTGCCAAAATCCTGTGAACCCCGCGAGACCACGGCGTGGGCGTACTGATAGCCGCCGTCAATATTCACTGAGTAGCTGCGTGTGAGCCTTTGCGGCGCGGCAAGATCGAAGTCGATGGAGACGCCACGGCTCTCGATCTGGCCGAGGTTCTCGCGCATCAAAGTGGTCGGCGTCTCAGTGAGCGCAACAATAGGGCGGTTGACCTGGGTGAGAAAGTAGCTGGCGCGGATGGTGCCCCAAGATCGCTGGGCGGCCAGGCCGGCTTCCCAACCGGTAGCGCGCTCGCTGAGCAGGCCGCCATTGGGGAAGGTGGTCTTGCTGCCGACCGTGGTGGTTCGGTAGAGCTCATTGGGCGTCGGGGCGCGGAAAGCACGGAAGCCCGAGGCAGACAGTGCCCAGTGATCGGAGAGTTTGCGCGAAAGGCCCAATCTGGGATCGAAAATGTTCTCGCTGTGCGACTGGGGTTCGGGCGGAGTGGGATCGGGCGTCCAGATTGTGCCGTTCCACAGCAACTCCTGGACGTCGTAGTTCTGGATCCAGTCGATGCGTGCGGAAGCGGTCACGGTCCACTGTTTGCGAACCCACATGGACTCGGCATAGATGGCGGCATCGCGCTGGTGATCGTGAAGATTGGTGAGCGCGGCGGTTGCGCCATAAGTCTGCTCGCGGTCCCAGAAGCGCGTATCGTGGGCGTCCACGCCGGCGATCAGCAGCAGACCTGCGCCGAGAGGCTGGTTCCAGTGAGCAGCAGCGCCCAGCTCGTTGTCGGGAGCTTGGGTGAAGCGGGTCGGGTTCTCGGTGCAGCGGTAGGAGCAGGCAGGATTGGCTGTGCTGGGTGCGTTCGAGATGCTGGAAAATGCCTGACGGTAGCGCTCCGTTGATCCATAGACGCGTGTGGTGAACTTTGCCGCGTGCGGAGCCTTCCAGTCAGCGCCGGTTGCATAGCGCCAGAGGCGGGTGCCGTTGGTTTGAAGAGGAGTTCCGTTGCCACGGGCGTCATTGAAGACCGAACCGCGAAGGAAGAGGCGGAGTGAGTTGCGGTTGTGATCGGCGAGGACCATAGCGTTTTGGCTGTGGACAAAGCTGGCGGTGTCAATGGGTCCGCGCTGTGTGGGCGCTTCCTGGATATAGCCATCGGTCCCGATGAGGCCGGTGGAGGCTATCGAGCCCCATGGGCCGCGCTTGGCTTGCGCGAGCAGGCTGTCGTCGAAAGTCCCTTCACCTCCGTAGGTGCTCCGCACCTCAAACTCTTCTGAGGTGGGGAGCGTGGGAATGATGTTGATGACCCCGCCGATGGCGCTTGATCCGTAGAGATCGCTGGCTCCTCCGCGAACCAGCTCGATGGACTGGATGGAGAGTTCAGGCTGTTCCTGCCAGTGAATCCAGCCGCCGACCGGGTCGTTCTGCGGGACGTCGTCCTCGGTGACCAATGTGCGGCTGGCAGAGGTGGAACCAAGGCCGCGCAGGCTGATGCCCTGCGACGTTGGGTTGGCTACCAGCGAGCTGGACCGCCTGAAGAGCTCGACACCGGGAAGCTGGCGGATTTCGCCGTCGAGCGTAATGGCTGCGGTGGACGAGAGCGATTGCGTGCTGAGCAGGCGCGTGGTGACCGGGCTCTCAAGGGTGCCGAGCGGCGTACGATAAGCGGTGACCGTGACCTCTTCAATCCTCTGGCTTTGGACTGGAGCTGGGGTCTGAGGCGCGGATTGGGCGCTAAGAACGGCTGGGCTAAGCGAGGTCGAGACCGACAGGATCGCCGCCATCGGGCCAGACATCCGATTGAATTTTGACCACCGCATGCGTTTTGTCTTCAGGATGGGGAATCAGGCTCTGCAGCAATTGTGACACGGCGCGTCCGCTGCGCGGCTCAACGGCGTCCGGAGCGATTTCTCCGAGCGGGATCAGAACAAAGGCGCGCTGGGCCAGGCGCGGGTGGGGGATTTCGAGGCCCGGCTCGCTGAGAATGAGGTTGCCGTAGAGGAGGATGTCCAGGTCGAGGGTGCGGGGGCCGTTGGCTACGCCCAAGCTGCGGTCGCGCCCGAACTCGTGTTCGGTGGCAAGGAGGGCATCGAGGAGTTGACGTGGTTGTCGGCTCGTGTCGAGGGCGACAACGGCGTTGAGAAAGCGGGGCTGATCCGCGAAACCTACCGGTTCTGTCGAATACAGCGAGGAGCGGGAGACAATGGGTCCGAACTCGGCGAGGCATTTTGCTGCTGCGGCGAGCGTAGTTTCAGGCTGGCCGGCGGAGCTGGGCAGGTTAGCGCCGAGGCCGATGTAGGCGATGGGCATGCTGTCTTAAGGGTAGCGCGTGGTACGGAACACCGGAGCAACGCCGCGAATTCTGGTAGCATCCTGTTTGGAGAATTCTCAGGATGGATGCATTGAATGGAACGAGTCTTGGGGCCCGGCGAAATGAAGACATCGCGCTGGACCTGTTGAAGTTTGTGGCGGGGACGGCTGGAGTGGGACGCCCTGCAGTGGGATCGACGGGGTTCAGCGGGGCGGCCGCGCCAAAGCCGGAAGAGCACGTAACACAGCTGCTTGAGCTCTACAGCCGGTGCCTGAACGCAGTGGAAGGCAAAGGGGCATAGAGATCGCAAGCGGAAGGAATCTGCGGGTCGCGGTTGCTGGGTGCGGAGCGTTTGGACGCAACCATCTGCGGGTGTATCGCGAGCTCGAAGCAGCGAATCACGACGCGACCGAAGCTGGCGTTGAGCTTGTTGCGGCTGTCGAGCCGGATGCGGCGCGGGCTGCCGAGACTCGGGATAAGTACGCGATTCCTGTCTTCGAATCCGTGGACAAGCTGCTGGCGGCGGATTTGCGGCTCGACGCCGCGACGGTCGCAGTGCCGACGGTGCATCATCATGAGGTTGCCGCGGCGCTTTTGGACGCGGGGCTAGACCTGCTGGTTGAAAAGCCGCTGGCAGCGAATCTGGCCGAGGCCGACGATTTGATTGTGCGCGCTGAGCATGGCGCGCGAATTCTCCAGCCAGGACATCTCGAGCGGTTCAATCCGGCAGTGCTGGCCGTCGAGCCGCAGCTCAAACGGCCCATGTTCTTTGAGTCGCACCGGCTGTCCGTTTATACGCCGCGTGCGCTCGATGTGGACGTGGTGCTGGACCTGATGATCCACGACCTCGACATTGTGCTGACATTTGCGGCGTCGCCTGTACGCGAGGTGCGGGCGGTGGGGCTGCCGGTGGTATCGCCCAGGGTGGACATTGCAAATGTGCGCGTTGAGTTCGACTCGGGTTGCGTGGCGAACTTTACGGCGTCGCGAGTTTCGACCGAGCGGGTGAGGAAGCTGAGGTTCTTTGAGCCTCAGCAGTATGTCTCGATCGACTATGCGCGGCAGGACCTGCTCGTGATTCGCATGGATAGCGATGCGGACAGCGCTCCAACTGCGGGCAAAACCTCGCTTCTTCAAAAAGCCCTTGCTGCCGGATTGGATTTAGGCAAGCTGACAAAGCTGGCTGCGGCTCTGCCGCCGGATGTGGTTGCTGCAGTGACCGCCGGCAAGATGGACGCGGCGATTCAGGCCAGGATTGCTGCTACCGGGTTGATCGATCCTGCAGTTCTGGCAAAGTTCGCATCAGGCGCCACGGGACCTGCGCCCGGGTTGTCGTTTGCCAAGCCCCCAGTAACGCCGGGTGAGCCGCTGAAGCTTGAGATCGAATCGTTTCTGGATTCGGTGTGGACCCGAAAAGCACCGCGCGTGACTGCCAGACAGGGACGCGCGGCGCTTGAATTGGCGTTGGAGATCCAGGCTGCGATGGCGGCGCATGCGGAGCGGGCTGGGCTTCAAGACTTCTTCAAACCCAATTCTTAGTTTGGAGTCTCCGGATTTTGGGCGCCTGTCTGGTTGAGGTGAACCATCTTCACGCGATGCCGAGCACTCGATTCAGGAAGCCCACAATGTACTTCCAAACCAGGTAGTAGCCTGCGAGAGCAGCCAGGAAAAGCGGCGCAATCAGCGCATAGGGCACCTGGCACGACTGGAACCAGGTAACGCCATGAGGTCCGAGTGACAAGATGCCAAGGCCACTGGCCGTCAAAGCTCCCGCAGGAGCCAGAACGGCGGGAAGCACCGCGCCGTGCAGGCCAAGAGACTGGTGCATGCTTAAGTGAGTTTCCATCCAGAGCATGTTCCAAAGCCCCCAAATCGTGGGCACCAGCGCCATGGGAAAGACGAGGCCGCGCTCGATGGGGATGGGAACTTGAAGCACCACCCGCACCACGATGAATGCGGCCAGCATCACGGGCATGACCAGTGTGGGCACAAAGATCCCAGCCAGGAATGAGCGTAGGTAAGGATGCGTATTCATTTTGTTCTCCATTTCTGCGGACTCAATCTCCGCGGCTCACAGGTAGTAGAGAAGTACCGGGATCGACTCCGGAGAGGCAGCCAGAAGAACAACCAGGCCGGCCATCAGAGCCAGGTCGAACCAGGGCAGCGCGGAGGGCCGTGCGTTCATGCGGCGCAACACCGCGGGCCACAGGTCGCGGGCCGGCTCTGCATCGGGCTCGATGGGCGGGAGCGCTTGTTGCACGAGCTTTTGAATACCGTCGTCGATTCGGTTCGGGTTGGTTGTTTTCATGGCGTGATTCCCTGGTGTTCAAGATCCTTTCTGAGTATGCGAAGTGCGCGAAAGACGCGCAGTTTGACGGCGGCGACAGAAATGCCGAGCGCCGCGGCGACTTCTTTGTGCGGCAGCTCCTCAACGACTGCAAGAATGGCCGCGATACGCAGCTTAGGTGGCAGCCTGCCGAGAGCCTGCGCGGTCTTCAGGCGAATCTCCGCGGATACGGCCGCGTCGGCGGAGACGGGAGCCGCAATCTCGGCTGGCAACTCGCACTCTGGACGACCGGTGCGAAGATGGTCGAGCGCCACACGTGTGGCGATGCGGCGCGCCCACGGCTCGAAGCTGCGCTCGGGCTCAAGGCTGTACTCAGGCTTAAGGCTGCGCGCGGGATCGAATCGCGCGTGGGCCTGGTAGATGCGCCAAAAGGTTTCCACTGTCAGCTCTTCGGCTGTTGCCGGGTTGCGGACGACGCGCAGGATCCAGCCGTAGACTGCACGTTGATGCTGGCGGAAGAGCGCCTCAAAGGCATCGATGTCGCCGTGCCGGAAATCGTTCAACACGTTCATCGATGCATCCGGCATCCGCTTTTCCCTTTCTATTCAGACTTACGGGAGGAGACGAGGAAAGGTTACATCGCGCGGCGCAAAAGCGCGCGGTGAGGGACTACAGTTCCCCGTCAGTCTGGGTCAGGGGCAGATTTCACGTCCGCGGCAGAGATAAAGCGATTTTTTGCCGGGGAGCAAGGCACTCCCGGCCGCTTGACGGAGGATTCCCTTGGCCTTTAGGGTTGGCACCGGGAGCGAACGCGAGTTTCGCGGCGGGATCCATTGCGGCCGGAAGCGGTTCGCTGGTGAGGAAGATGATGAAGAACATTGGATTGGGATTTCTTGCGGCAGGACTTGTGTGCCTGGGAACAACGATGAGCGCGGGTGCCCAAAGCGCTGAGAAGCCCGCGTACCTGAACCCGAGCCTGCCGGCTGAGGCGCGAGCGGCTGACCTGGTGAAGCAGATGACGCTCGACGAGAAGGCGTCGCAACTGGTAAACCAGGCGCGCGCGATTCCGCGGCTTGGCGTTCCGGCCTACGACTGGTGGAGCGAGGCGCTGCACGGCGTAGCCCAGAATGGGACCACGGAGTTCCCTGAGCCGATGGGGCTGGCGTCCACCTTCGACACCAAGGCGATTCACGAGATGGCGATCGCGATCGGTATCGAAGGCCGAATCAAGCATGCGCAGGCAGTGCGTGCTGGACACAGCAATATTTTTGAGGGGCTGGATTTCTGGGCGCCGAATATCAACATCTTTCGCGATCCGCGCTGGGGCCGCGGCCAGGAGACGTACGGCGAAGATCCGTTCCTGACGGCGCGCATGGGCGTCGCGTTTGTGACTGGAATGCAGGGCGACGATCCGCACTACTACCGCGTGATCTCAACCCCGAAGCACTATGCCGTGCACAGCGGACCGGAGCCAACGCGCCACACAGCCGACGTAGAAGTGAGCAAGCACGACGAGCTGGACACGTATCTGGCGGCATTCCGCGCCACGGTGACCGAGGCCAAGGCAGGCAGCGTGATGTGCGCCTACAACAGCATCAACGGGCAGCCGGCATGCGCAAACGAGTTTCTGCTTGAAGATCAATTGCGCGGCAAATGGGGATTCAAAGGCTACGTTGTCTCGGATTGCGGCGCGGTTCGCAACATCTTTGACGGACATCACTATGAGCCGACTCAGGATCAGGCATCGGCGATCAGTTTGCACCGGGGGATGGACAATGAGTGCGTCGATTTCCGGACCAAGGTGGCGGACAACCGCGACTACAGGCCGTATCTCGATGCAGTGAAGGAGGGATACCTAAAGGTAAGCGATATCGACACTGCGTTGACGCGGCTTTTCACGGCGCGAATGAAGCTGGGCATGTTCGACCCGCCGGAGATGGTGCCGTACACGAAGATTGACGAGAAGCAACTGAACAGCCCGGCGCATCGGGCAATGGCTTTGAAACTGGCGAACGAGTCCATGGTGCTGCTAAAGAATGACGGCGTGCTGCCTCTGAAGACGGAGGGCATCAAGATTGCAGTCGTGGGGCCGCTTGCCGAGCAGACGCGGATGCTGTTGGGCAACTATAACGGGATTCCGACGCACACAGTTTCGATTCTTGAAGGAATCAAGAAGGAGTTTCCCGGCGCGAAGATCGACTTTGTGGCGGGGACGACGTATCTGAGCAAAGAGACCGTGCCGGTACCTGACGCGCTACTGAGTTGGGATGGCAAACCCGGTGCACAGGCGATCTATACCAGCGAAGACCTGACGGCGGACGACAGGCCAAAAGCGACAGTGCTGGCGGAACGGATGGAGGCCGGGATCGATTCCGGATTCCACGCCGGGGAGCCGCCACCGACCGCGGTTGCGGGCGTCAAACCACTGGCTATCCATTGGAACTCCATCCTGACAGCCAGAGAGACAGGCGACTACATATTGGGCGTGGAAGGCGATGGGTTCATCAATCTCAAGGTTAACGGCCAGGGAATGGCGAGCTCCTGGGGCACCGTGGGCGTTGAGACGAAAGTCAGCCACATTCACCTGGACAAGGGCGCGCAGTATCCGATTTCGCTCGATTACAGCCCGAACGACAGCCCGAAAGCGAAGATACGGCTGGTGTGGTCGAAGATGGACTACGCGCCCAATCCAGCAGCGGTCGAGGCGGCAAAGAAGGCCGACATTGCAGTGGCCGTGGTTGGTATTACCAGCGAGCTGGAAGGCGAGGAGCTGCAAGTGAGCGAACCCGGCTTCAAAGGCGGCGACCGCACCAGCCTCGATCTACCGATGCCGGAGCAGAGACTGCTTGAGGCACTGGCGACCGCAAACAAGCCGATGGTGGTGGTGCTGACCAACGGCAGCGCGCTGAGCGTGAACTGGGCCAAGGAACATGCGAATGCGATTCTCGATGCCTGGTATCCAGGCGAGGAGGGCGGAACGGCTGTGGCACAGACGCTGTCGGGGAAGAACAATCCCGCGGGACGGCTGCCGGTTACCTTCTATACCGGAGTCAGCCAGTTACCGCCTTTCGAAGACTATTCAATGAAGGGGCGGACATATAGATACTTCGATGGAAAGCCGCTGTTTCCTTTTGGCTATGGCCTGAGTTACACGAGCTTCACTTACAGCGGCCTTAATGTTCCGAATGGAGTGGCAGCTGGTGGGCCATTGGTGGCGGAAGCCACGGTGACCAATACAGGCAAGCTTGCAGGCGACGAAGTTGCGCAGCTTTATCTCAGCTTCCCGAACGTGAAGGGCGCTCCTCTGCGCGCGTTGCGTGGCTTTAAGCGGATTCACCTGGAAGCTGGGGCATCGCAGAAAGTGCGATTCGAATTGAGTCCGCGCGATCTGAGCATGGTGACGGAGGCGGGAGAGCCAATCGTCGCCGAAGGGGCATACACAATCAGCATTGGCGGCGGGCAGCCGAATACTGGAGCGCCAGGAGTCACGGGGAGCTTCGACGTGAAGGGATCTGTCACACTGCCCGAATAAATGAACTGCCCGGCTCAGTCCTGGGCTACGGTGCGAGGTTCGGTAAGGGATTGGGCCAGGGATTTAATACGGAACCAGGTCCGGAATCACGTCAGAACGGGGTCTTGGATCTGCTCAGGCGTCCGGCTCAGGATTTCATCGAGGATCTCAGGAATCTCGAAGACAGCGCGATTTTGCATGCGCTGAGTGGCCGCCTGGTAGCCGGTCAAGATGCCCGGTTCAAGAAGACTGTCGACCGCAGGGGCGATATTCCTGAAGCTCTTCAATACGATACCGAGCGAATTCTCGCGAATCCAATCTGCGTTGTAACGCTCCTGCGGCAGCGTAAATGCGTTGCGCACCACAATCACTGGGAGGTGCATGGCTACGGCTTCGCTGACGCTTCCCGGTCCCGGTTTGCCGATGAGGTAGTTGGCGAGTTGCATGTAGTGCGGAATGTTTTTTGTGAACCCTTCCACGAAGATTGGCGCCGGATGCGGCAGGGCTTGGAGCGCGGCGCGCAACTTCGCATTGTGACCGCAGATCAGGATCAACTGGCGATCGGGCAGTCTGCGAGCAATGCTCAGCATCACGGAAGCGCCCTGGCCGCCGAACAAAACCAGGCCCACCGGTTTTTGCGGATCAAGTCCAAGTTCTTTCAGCGCGGCGGCGCGCTCGTCAGGCGTGAGCGGCTTGGCGTCGTAAAACGCGGGATTCAAAATCACGCCTGACACGCGGTGGATGTAATCCTCCGCATAGCTCAGGGCGCGGGCTTGCTGCACCGCTTTTTCCGTTGGGCAGATAACGTGGTTCAGCTGGCGCTCCATCCAGAAGTGCGGAGGATAGTCGGCGAGATCGGTGAGGATGACGACCATAGGCACCCCGGGGAGAGTGCGCCGCAGGCTGAAGTAGATTGCGCGATTCAGATTGGGCACCAGCGATACCACCATGTCGGGACGGCTCTCGCGCCAGTGCTTTTCAAGGGCTTTGACTGACTGGCGATGGAAGATGCGAAGGATGACGTGCATCCCGCGGGCCATCTGCCCGGAGCCAAGTGTCCAACCTTTCTTCAGCAGCAGGTTATACAGGTCCTGTGAGCGCAGGCCGGTGAGTTTGCGGATTACGTCGACCGAATCGAGCACCTCCTGCAGGTTCACGATACGGACGTCAAAGGGACTTCCCTGCCGCTTGATGACCTCGTGCAGCGCATTTGCGGCAGCGCGGTGGCCGCCGCCTGCATCGAAGAACAAGAAGTCGATCCTTTTCATCGTTCTCCATTGTGGCATGCGGCGCCGGGAATTGTGCGGCTGAAGATGTCAGTGTTTTTTGAGCGCGTCGACTCGACGCGCCAAGGGCGGGAATCAGGCTCAATCGGTGAGGATGCTTTATTGTGCCGCGGAGTGGGCTGCTGTTGGCGCGGTCTTCCGCAACTCTTCTGCCATCTTTAGATACACGCCGTTGGTCCATCCGAATCCAACGACGTTTTCCTTGTATCCTTCGCTGACCGTTACGTCGGCATTTCCTGAGACGACATTGTATTTTTCGCGGATCGTGCCGTCGTGAGCGAATCCCGCGTCAACAGTCACCATGAATTTTCGGGAGATGCGCTCCGCATCTTCGCGGAATCCGGTCGCTTCAAGCCCCGCGACAGCAATCCAGTTGGTGGGCGCCCAGCCGTAGGGTTCGTCCCATTGCATGCCGGTCTGGGTCGCGCTCATGGAGAGGCCGCCCGCGCGCTCGAAGAGCCCGAGTCTTGCGACCATCCGTCGGGCCTCCTCGCGGGTGGCCACGCCGGCCCATAGAGGGTAGAGCGAAGTGAGATAGGCATAACTCGACGTCTTGCCGTGAATAAAGTCGTAATCGGCAAAGACGCCCTGGCTGGGCTGCCAAAGGTAGTGATGGATGGCGGCATTGCGCACCGTGGCGCGGCGGTCCCAGTGGAGCGCGTCGGCGGATAGGCCAAGCAGGTGGGCGAAGTGCTCCATGTCGCGCTCGTAGCGGAAGAGCAGGCTGTTGAGGCAAACCGGAGCATAGTGATGAGTCGCGCCCGAGAACGCGCCGAAACGGAAACTTGGGTCGAAGCCCGACTCGCGCATGGCGCGGTCGCCGAGATAGAAATCGTGGCTCAGGCGGTAGCCGCCATACCAGGCGCGCGCGCAGACCACGCTGCCATGTACATCGCAGCTAGTGAGCTTGAGCCGGGCCGCCTCGGCTGCATCGGGATGCTCGGAGGCTTTGATGAGAAAGCCATCCGGATCGTTATTGATAAGCCGGCGGATTACGTCTGCATAGTAGGTGCTGTCGTCTGCCATCTCCGGTACCGGGCCGCTTCCGTAATCGAAATAGCGCGCCAGGCCAGTGTGCCCCGCGGCGTGTTCCGGACGCAGCCAGGTGGAGTAGTCCTTCTCAGCCAGCTTGTATGCGCGCTCCAGCCAGGCTCTGGCTTCGGCATGTCCGGCTGGTGTTGAGGGAAAGCTGGCGGGGTTCTCATAGACCGCGCGGATCATCGAGGTCAGGAA
>Ga0181516_10001089_pt1 | contig 21671 bp, 19 predicted proteins | sample PEATcosm2014_Bin_25_FD_121104 | JGI IMG/M metagenome (GOLD analysis project Ga0181516, IMG submission 121104) | Peatland microbial communities from MTU Mesocosm Facility, Houghton, MI, USA - PEATcosm2014_Bin01_10_metaG | ecosystem: Environmental > Terrestrial > Soil > Wetlands > Peat | place... | reverse complement strand
GCCACCATTTAGACCGGGCTGGTCAGATTTTTTCTCGGCGGCGCGGCGGCGCGGTGGCTAATCACCCCGCGGCGGCGTGGCCAAACTTGGTGTCTTGGTGCCTTGGTGGTTAAAACCGGGGGGTTGAACTGCGGCTTGACGCGCCGAAGTCTGACGAAGGCGGGAACCACGCGAACGCTTCCCCCTCTTGCTCCTCGCCCAACGAGGAGAGGGCCGGGGTGAGGAGTCGGAAGCATCGAACTAAGATTATTTCTTCTCAGCGCGAGATTTCAATTGCAGGTCAATCGCAGCTACAAAAGCTTCAAGCGTCTCAAAAAGTTTTTCCACATCAGACACCCGTAGGTTGTGGATTTTTCCGCCCTTGGTTCTGCCGCTGCGATGGACGATGTCGTGCCGAATAACAACTGCCACATAAACAGCACTGGCATCATCGGGGAAATTTACTTGGAGAACATCCCGATACATGCACCGCACTTTTGCCAAGTTGTGCCAGACGATGTTGAACAGGTGGTCGCTGACCTTTTCTTTTGTTTGTTTTTTCCATTCAACCACCTCGGAGAGACTGTATTTCTTTTCGACAAACTCTGGCGTCGTGAGCATCAGGCGCTCAATCAGCGATTCATCCTTGATGACCGTTTGAAAAAAGGCGTCTGACAAATATGTTTCAAGTGCAGTTATCGCCGAAGAATAGAGCATCCGCAGAAACGCCTGCTTCACGCGAGCTGAACTTGGCTGGGCTTGCTGCAACAACGACCGCAACCCACGAGTATCATTCTGAAATGTTTGAATGTAGTTCGTATTCGTCTCAGAGGAATGGAATAGCGCGCAAAGCGGGCAATTATTTCCCAACACCGTCCGGTTCTTGACTCTTGCCAGCCACTCGTGCGAAGGATTTGTGGAGCATTGCCACCAAACTTTTTTTCCGCTGGCTCGCTTGATTTGGCTTGGCGTTAGTGGGGCATTCTTCGTTGGGTGCCACTCCTTGGCAATCTCTGGATGAACAGCTTGAAGAGAGTTGGCAGAGCTTACGAGGTGGCCCGAACAGTGGGGGCAAAGGCCGCGTGATTTTTTATGTGTTCTAACTGTGATTGTTGAGTCCCATTCATGCGCGGGGTTTGTTCTGCATTGCCACCAGACACGAACCGAACTTCCCGGCTTAATGGCGGACGGCTTCAATTCTCCATTCTTGGTTGGATGCCACTCGGCAGCGAGTTGTGGAAACTTGTCAGCGAATGACTGTCCAGGCGCAATGTATTTGCTTCTGCGAGCACAGAATCTGCATCCGTTGTTGAGAATCGAGCGATTTCGAATTGACGCTTCCCAAACGTGACTTGGATCAACCGGGCAGAGCCACCAAACTTTACGCGTTGAATTTCCAAAAACATCCGAAGGCTTCAACGCTCCGTTTCGTGTTGGATGCCACTGCGCCGCAAGTTTGGGGAACGCGACATCAAGTTGTGGCCAATGCTTCGGTCCAGCCTTTCGCCGACACTGCGGACAGCCAGACTTCGCTCTTGTGCGTCCGTAAACTGTGGCTTTCCATTCATGTGTTGGGTCAACGTCACACAGCCACCACGCTTTCATTTTCGAGCCAGCGGAAACATCGTTCGCGCTTGTGCCTCCATTCTTGGTCGGATGCCACTGTTTCGCAATTTCTGGACAAGACACGCTCAACGGTCTTGGGATGTTGTTGCACTGCTTGCAGCCTGAATTGTGGCGGACTCTCGTTGTAACTGTGGTTTGCCAGATGTGCTTGTAGGGCGTTTGGCATTGCCACCAGACACGTTTGTTGCTATTCGGGCGAATACCAAACGGGTCAAGTGAACCGTTCTTGGTCGGATGCCACTCCGCAAGCATCTGCGGAAACTGTGCGCCAAATGAATCTTCTCTGAGAACTTTGCGACCAGAACAAAACGGGCAGCCGTCGCCATCAATCACACGATTTCGGAAACGTGCCTGCCACTCATGATTCACATTCCTGCTGCAAAGCCACCAAACTTTCCTGTTAGTTTTTGATGACAGGTCATCAAACTTGATGCCTGCATTGCGGGTCGGATGCCATTCGCTTTTGAGAACGGGTTTCAGCGCAACACTGGATTCCAAATTTCGGCTCACGGTTAAAGTATGGCGGCGAATTCGTGGCGGAGAAAGAAATTGTTCGACTCCTCACCCCGGCCCTCTCCTCGTTGGGCGAGGAGAGGGGGAAGCAAGGCGCGGCTTGAATTTTTGGCCGCAATTTGCATTCTGTCGGGGTGAACCCGATCGCCACCGCCCGCCAGCTTCGGCGTGACCAGACGGACGCGGAACGGGATTTGTGGCGGGCGTTGCGCAGTCAACGGTTTGCGGGTTTCAAATTTCGCCGGCAGCATCCGGTGGGTGATTATATTTTGGATTTCTATTGTGCGGCGGCGCGGCGGCGCGGTGGCTAATCACCCGGCGGCGGCGTGGCCAAACTTGGTGGCTTCGTGTCTTGGTGGTTGAAAATCCGTGTTCAACCACTGGAATTGCTCGGCATTGAATAAGTCCCTGGCCCCAGTCCGGCCGCGGCGCCCGTGGACATTCTCACCGCCGCTACCAGGTGCTTGTCAAAAACGCGTTTGCTTACCGTCTCGCGGCGCTTGACGGTAATTTCGTGACGTTTGCTTACCGACAAACGCCGCTTGTCGGTAAACTCGTGACGTTTGCTTACCGACAAACGCCGCTTGACGGTAATTTCGTGACGTTTGCTTACCGACAAACGCCGCTTGTCGGTAAACTCGTGACGTTTGCTTACCGACAAACGCCGCTTGTCGGTAAACTCGTGACGTTTGCTTACCGACAAACGTCGCTTGTCGGTAAACTCGTGACGATTGCTTACCAACAAACGCCACGAGACGGTAATCTCGCGCACCATTGTCCTGCCCTTGTGTCCTGATTTTTTACGGCGGCGCGGGCGATTTGTGCGCGCGGAAAAATCTGCCCGGCGCGACGATCTGGCACAGTGATTTTGGCCATGCCTTTGGTTCATAAGCACCTGGTTCAAAATCGTTTTAAATTGACTCTGTAAGTGCTATTGCAGCCTTTACAGAGTTTTTTGAAACGCCATTTCCGGCATGGCGGCTGCATTTAGGTCGGGCGTAACACGGTGCAGCGCGAAGCTGGGTTGGCTTCCTCCAGATGGCACCGATTTTTATCAATCATCAACCGAAAGGTTTATTATGAAAAAATTAGTATATCGAGTCAGTCTGGGCTACAAACGGCTGCCGGTGGAAGCGACCCCGCCCTTTGCGGGGTGGGTCGTCACGTGCCTGACGGGAAGCGCGGTTTTCTGCAAACCGCCCGTCCCGCTGGTGCCAGCGGTGCCGCCCGACCCGGCTGCCCCCGTGGACATGACCACGCGCATCACGGCCCTGCAGGTTGCCATCAAGAATTATCAGGATGGCGGCCAGCTGGCGCTGACGGCGCGGAATGTCGCGCTGGCGGCGGTGATCGAGGGCCTCGACGCACTGGCGTTCTACGTGCAGACGGTCGCCCGTTTCGACCGCGATCTCATGCTCACCTCCGGCTTTGTGCCGATGAGCACGAATCGCGGCCAGTCGAAACTGGACACGCCGTCCATCACGGGCATAGACAATGACGCCGCCACGGAGCTGGACGTGCATGTCAGCCCCATCGCCAATGCGTTTGGCTATGAGGCGCAGATCAGCACCAACGGCACCGACTGGAAAACGGTCAAATACTGGTCGCAAGCCCGCACCATCCCGCTGACTGGTCTGACGACCGGCACGGTGTATCAGGTGCGCGTCCGCGCGCTGGGCGGCAGCACCGGCTGGAGCGAGTGGTCCATGCCCGGCTCCAGCATCGTGGACTGACCACAGGCAAAAGCTGAAATTCTGAAATTCTGAAATGGGAAAGTCCGACCCGGACTGACCCTGAAATCGGAAAGCTGAAAAGTAGAAAAAGCTGAAATCAGAATCCGGCAGGCAGACCAAGCAGGGGCCGGAACGGGCAACCGTTCCGGCCCTATTTTTTATGGCAGCAGCCGGCGCATTTCAAATGCGGAATTCGGAATTGTGAATGCGGATTAAAATAATTCGACGGTAGGGCGGAGCTGCGGCTCCGCCGGATATGGGGCAACGATGCACCGCCGCAGACCAAACCTATGCCGGCCCAATCAATTCCATCGAAAAACCGCGGGGAACCATTTTTTCTTTTACAATCCGGTGGTTTCAGGTGTATCGGTATCATAATTGTATAAGTTCTCCGCCGCGCCTGATGCCCATGCCAAAAAGGAAAGGAACCAAGCGACCGCGCCTGACCGTGCGCCAAAAAAACGGCCGGCCAGAATTCCGGGCGGGCGCGGAGGTTGCTGCCCCGGTCAAAAAAGCCACGCCGGCCGCCACCACGCGCCGCGAGGTGGCGGCCATGCCGGTGGAAGATGTCCAGAAGCTGGTGCACGAACTCCAGGTCCACCAGATCGAGCTGCAAATGCAGAACGAGGAGCTGCGCCGGACGCAACGGGAATTGGAAGCCGCGCGCGAACGCCTGCGGGTGCCCTACGATGCCGCGCCGGTCGGTTTTTTGACGCTGGATGTCCGGGGCGTCATTCAGGAAGCCAACCTCGCCGCCGCCCGGCTGCTGAACTTTGACCGCGTCAAGCTGGCCGGGAAAAAGCTGACGCAGTTCATCGCGCTTGAGTCGCAGGATGTTTTTTACCTGTGCCGCCGGCAGCTTTTGAACACCGGCGAGAAGCAGGCCGGCGAACTCGACCTGCTGCGGCCGGGCGGGCCGCCGTTCACCGCGCGGCTGGAAATGGTCGTGGACGGCAGTGCCGGTCTGGCGGCGGGCACGCGCTGCCTCGTGATGGTGAGCGACATCACCGAGCAGAAGCGGGCCGAAGCGGCGTTGCGGGAAAGCGAGCGGCGCGAGCGCGAGCGGGCCGAGGAACTGGCCGTCCTGATCGAGGCGGTGCCCACGCCGGTGGTCATCGTGCATGACCCGGAATCGCGCCACATGACGGGCAACCGCGCGGCGAACGAACTGGTGCGCATCGCCCGCGGGAGAGAAATCTCCCTGTCGGCACCGGACGCAGTAAAACCGGTCCATTTCAAGATCTTCAAGGACGGGCGCGAACTGCGGCTGGAAGAACTGCCGGCCCAGCGCGCGGCGCGCGGCGAGGCGATCAAGGATTTCGAGCTGGAGCTGGTATTTGATGACGGAACCGTCCGAAATTTGCTGGCCTACGGCACACCCTTGCTGGACGGGCAGGGCCGTCCGCGCGGCGCGGTCCACACCCTGGTGGACATCACCGGGCGCAAACAGATTGAGGCGGCGCTGCAGCAGAGCGAGGAGCGTTACCGCATGCTGTTCACTTCGCTGGTCGAGGGCTTTTGCATCATTGAAGTGCTGTTCGACGACCGCGAGCGGGCGGTGGATTACCGTTTCCTCGAGGTCAACCCGGCGTTTGAAAAGCATACCGGGCTGCAAAATGCCCAAGGGCAGTTGATGCGCAGTCTGGCCCCCGAGCATGAGGAGCATTGGTTTGAAATTTATGGCGAAGTCGCGCGGACGGGCGAGCCGGTGCAGTTTGTGAACGAAGCGAAGGCGCTGGGCCGCTGGTATGAGGTGAGCGCCTACCGGCTGGGCGCCGCGGCCAGCCGCAAAGTCGCCGTGCTGTTCAGTGACATCAGCGAACGCAGGCGGGCCGAGGAGAAGCTGGCGCGGCTCGCGGCCATCGTCAATTATTCGGACGACGCGATCCTGAGCAAAACCTTGGACGGCCGGATCACCAGTTGGAATCCCGGCGCGGAGCGGCTGTTCGGTTACGCGGCGTCGGAAGCCATCGGCAAGCTGATGCTCACCTTCATCCCGCCGGAGCGCGCCCAGGAAGAAGCGGACATCCTGGCCCGGATTGGGCGCGGGGAGAGCGTGGAGAATTTTGAAACGGTGCGGGTGGGGCAGGGCGGCCAACACATCGAAGTCTCGGTCACCATTTCGCCGATCAAGGACCAGGGCCGGATCATCGGCGCTTCCGCGATTGCCCGCGACATCAGCGAGCGCCGGAAGATCGAAGCGGCCTTGCGGCAGGCGCGGGATGAGTTGGAACAGCGCGTGCGCGAACGCACCATGGAACTGACCTGGGCCAATACCGCGCTGCGCGGTGAAAAGGCGTTTTCCGACAGCCTCATTCAACTGGCGCCCGCCGTCATCGCGGTGATTGACGGGCAGGGGAACCTCATCCGCACCAACACCTACGCGGAACAGCTCACGGGCCATCCTTTTGCCGAAACCCAGGGCCGCAACATGATCAGCCTGCTCGTGCCCGTGGCGGAACAGCCCCGCGTGCGGCAACTGATGGGGGAGGTTTTGCAGGGCCGGGCGGTGCTGGGCGCGGTCGCGCCGCTCCGCACGCGGGACGGCAGCCTCCGGCAGATCGAATGGTTCACCGAACCGCTCATCAACGCCGCCGGCGAATTCTCCGCGGTGCTGGCCATCGGCCATGACATCACGGAACGCAAGGCGGCGGAGGAAGCGCTCCGCCGCAGCGAGCGCCACCTGTCAAATTTTTTCAACCAGGCGCCCATCGGCCTGGTCTGGCTCTCGGCCGGCGGCACGGTTTTGCGCGCCAACCAGGCGCAATTGGATTTGCTCGGTTGTTCGGCCGGCGATTTTTTGGGGCATTCATTCGGCGAGTTCATCGCGGAGCCGGTCCGCGGCCATGAGCTGTTGCAGTGGCTGGCGGCCCGGGAGACGGTGCGGAATTTCCGGATGCCGCTGCGCTGTCAAACCGGCAAGATCCGGCAGGTGCTGGTGGACGGCAATTCGTCGTGGAACGGCAATCAGTTCGAGTATTCCTCGATTTTTTTGCGCGACATCACCGACCGGATCAATCTGGAGCGGGAAATCCTGCACATCAGCGAGCGGGAACACCGGCGCATCGCGCAGGATTTGCACGACGGCCTGGGCCAGTTGCTGGTGGGTGCCGCCTACCTGGCCGGCACGGCCCGCCAGGACCTTGCCGCCAAATCCCTGCCGGAAGCCCGGAAACTCCGCCGGATTTGGGAGGTGATCAACGAGGCGGTGGCCCAGACGCGCAATCTCGCCCGCGGCCTGCATCCAGTGGCACCGGAGCCAAACGGCTTGATGGCGGCGCTCGGAACTCTGGCCGAACGGACGAAAAAATTGTTTCCGGTCCGCTGCCAGTTCGTGTGCCGCCAGCCGGTCTTGGTTCAAGACAACATGGTCGCGACGCATCTTTTCCGCATCGCCCAGGAAGCGGTCACGAATGCCATCAAGCATGGCAAACCCGGTCGCATCCGGATCAGCTTGACGAGGACCGCAGGCCAGATCAAGCTCACGGTCAAGGACGACGGATCTGGCATGCCGGCCCGGCAGCGGAAGAAAGACGGCATGGGCCTGCGCATCATGCGCTACCGGGCGCGGATGATGGGCGGCTTCCTGACAATCCCGAAAGCAGCCAGCGGCACTTCAATTGTCTGCACGGTGCAGCTGGCGGAAACCGGCGGCGCGAAACCCCAGCCCATCGCCGCCCGAAAAAAACGAGCGAGAAAGAATTAACATGGCCAAACGCATGATGGTTTCACCTTTGACCGAGGCGCGGAAGAACATCCTCATCGTGGACGACCATCCCACCACGCGGGAGGGTTTGCGGGGCGTGATCAACCGGGAGCCGGATCTGCTGGTCTGCGGGGAGGCGGAGAACGCCCGGCAGGCGATGGAAGCGGTTCAAAAACTGAGGCCGGACCTCGTATTGGCGGACATCACCATGCCCGGCAAGAGCGGGCTGGAACTGGTCAAGGATCTCAAGGCGCTGCATCCCGAACTGACCGTGCTGGCCGTTTCCATGCATGATGAATCGCTTTACGCCGAACGGATGCTGCGCGCCGGGGCCACCGGTTACATCAACAAGCAGCAACCGCCGGAGGAACTGGTCAAAGCCATCCGGCAGGTGCTGGCCGGCCGGGTGTATTTGAGCAAGGACCAGTCCGAACGACTGCTCCAGCGGTTCTCCGGCAAGCCGCCCGCCAACCGTTCCGCGCTGGACCAGCTCACCGACCGCGAGTTTGAAATTTTTCAACTGATTGGCGAAGGCAAGACGCCCAAGGAAATTGCCCGGCAACTTCACTTGAGCGTCAAAACCGTCTCCGTGCATTACGCGAATGTCCGGGGCAAGCTCAAACTCAAGAGCACCGCCCAACTGATCCGGTTCGCGGTGCAGTCGGAGAAGTAACCAGCCCGCGGGAACTAGAACGACCAGTTGAGAATCGGAAAGCCGGTCGCCAGCTTGTTTGGAAACTCGTTGAACCAGGGATTGTTGTTGGCGATGTTGACGAATCCCAACTGCACGCCGTTAAGATTTTCCGAATAGTTGATCAGGCCCAGTTGCAGCCCTTGAAAATCCTGGGCGTAATTGGCGATCCAGCCGGATTGCAAGCCTTTGAAGCTGCCCTGCGAAATGTTGATCCAGCCGTCTTCCCAGCCCACGTAGCTGTTCCAACTGACATTGATCCAGCCCCAGGTAACGCCGGTGTAAGAATCGGCGTAGTTGAACAGCCCCCAGGTGAAACCGCTGCTGTCACCCGTGCTGCCGTTGACCAGGCCCAAGGCGACGCCTTGCTGCGGATTTTCACCCCAGATGTGCAGGGACAGGCCTTGGATGTCCGTGGTCTTGGGATAGATGGCGATTTCCGGCGTCAGCGATGCCTGAAACATCGAGGATTGGGCCAAGCCCAGGTTGAGCACCGCAAACGAGGCCGTCATTGATGCGAATATTTTTTTCATGTGTTTTTTGTTTGTGTTTCAATCAAGCGTTTTCACCCTTCGCTAAAAGCGTGCCAGTTTTGGCCCCGGAGTTCCCTGAACAGATTGCCGGGGTTTCCGACCGCACTGCCCGCAAAGTGCAACCGGAGGCAGCCGGCCCGTTGCAAATTGCCGATGACGGCGGCGGGACATCCCACCGCTGGCGGCGGCTGTGCAATTTGCATTCAGTTCTCCGCCAATCTTCGCAAATTGCAAAATGGAAATTGCAGCGCCGCGTTAAAGCTCGAAAAAGACGCAAAATATGTTGGCAAACCTCAAGCTAGTAAAAACCCGCAGGGCGCAGGCCGGCACGCGGTTGCGAAAACGCAAAACCATGACGTGAAACGCGCGGTGATGATTTGCGCGCAGTTTATCTGGACACGAGAAAAGGACCGGCAAAACCTTGCCAAATAAATATCATGAAAAAAATCACAGTTCTACTGGCGGACGATCACACGCTGTTGCGCGAGGGCTGCCGCATGATGCTCGAATTTGAAGACGACTTTGAGGTCGTCGGGGAAGCGCATGACGGGCGCGCGGCGGTTGACCTGGCCAAGAAACTTCATCCCGACGTGGTGTTGATGGACATCTCCATGCCCTCGCTCAACGGTTTGGAGGCCACCCGGCAGATTCACAAGGCGGCTCCGACCACCAAGGTGCTCATGCTTTCCGCGCACAGTGATGACATGTATGTTCAAAGCGCCACCGATTCCGGCGCGGTGGGCTTTCTGCTCAAGCAGTCCTCCGGGAACGAAACGTGCCGGGCGATCCGGGAGGTTCATCAGGGGAAAATGTTTTTCAGCCCCGCCATCGCCCGACATTTTAACCGGGTCAACCAGCCCTTGCCAGCCTACGCGGGCCGCCTCAGCCCGAAGGCGGTCCGGCTGACTTCGCGCGAAACGGAAGTGCTCCAACTGGTCGCTGAAGGCAACGTCAACAAGCAAACGGCGGCCAAACTCGGCATCAACGTCAAGACCGTGGAGAAACATCGCGAGCACATCATGGCGAAGCTCGACATTCATCACACCGCCGGGCTCACGCGCTATGCGATCAATGCCGGCTTCGTGGAGAGCAATGTCCAGCTGTTGACCGTTTAGATTAAGGCCAGGGCGTGTTTTAAAAAGGAGGAGCGCGGCCGTCCCCGGTCGCAGCCTGATGCTGGCTGGCACGAACGCATCCGCGATTCACCGCCGTGGGCTGGTGAACGTTGCTGCGCCCGGGACGGGCGCGCGCCGCCACCGCGAAGGCTTTTGGATTTTGAAAACACCCCCCAGGCAACGGGCCGGTCGTCTTTAAGAAATTCACGCCGGGAATTGGGCCGGCAACTTTTAAGTTTAAGTGCAGACCTGGTTTTTTTCGCGCGTCAAACCGCTTCCAAGCTCCCGTCCGCCTAGGCAATCCTTTAGGCCGGGTGCATCGTTTAGCCGTTCCTGTCAGGCATTTCGGCTCATGGCCGACAGCTGCCGACCTGGCTAAACTTCCTTCATGAAATTAGCGGTAACGCTGAAAAGTCTCGCGACGACGAAAGCCACGAGCCAATCGTCACGGGAAACACTGGCCGGCATGGCTGAACCAAAATCACCGCATGATAAATCTAAATGAAACTGCCGTCAAAACCACCAGATCGCTTTGAATTGATATTGCGGCTGGCGCTTCTGCTGGCGTTGTTGTGGATCGCGTTGCTGGTCGTTTTATGGCTGCCACCGAAACGTTGAACCGTTGAGGCGCGGAATTTTAAGAACCGAAGCAATGCCCGCCGACCCGGCCAGGATAGAGTATGAATTTTCATGTCGCCATCTCCCCAAACCCAAAGGTCGTCATTTTGGTTTCAAAACGGCCTGCCGAGCGCGCCGGTTGCGCGGGCATTAGCTCGCGATTCCGGCCGGCGTCAACCCGGGTCTTAACCATTTTTCATTTTCTGATTTTTTTCGGCGTCGGAATTGGTTTCCTGCTGGGGTTGGCTGTCGGCACAAAATTATATGGCATAACCGGCGGCATCACGGGGGCGCTGATTGGCGGATACGCGGGTTTCGTCGCTGGCGGACTTCCGGAATTCCTGGTGATCCACTCATTCGCCTGCTGTCTTGCGCGCAAGACGTCGGCTGAACTTCGCACGTTCCTGCGCAGTCCCGGGTGCCAGATCCCCAACCTCATCTTGCTGGAGTTGCAGCGGCGTGGCGAGGATGTGTGGCCGGAACTGGAAGCGGTCGTGGAACTGCTCGTGGCGGAGGAAGTCGGGCGACGCGGTTGCGGCTGGGCGGCGCTGGCCTCCGCGTTCCCTGATTTGGCCGCGCAGTTGAACGACTATTGCCTTGGCGATTCCGTGGCCGAGTGCCGGCGAAAAACCAGCCGGCTCCGGCGCGACCGGAGGCTTCGTGCCGAGGCGTAAAATGCCCGGCGGCAAACGCGGCGGGCCGGGGTCCTGGCAAATTATTTAGCGCGTCTGGGCAGTCTTCCCGTCCGCGTTTGGAAGTCTGGCCAATGGACAGCGCCCGGCGGCGATGTCAAAGTCGTCCCACTCAATTTATGAACTTAGTGCTGAATCAACCGTGCATGAAACCATTCGATCCCACCAGCGATTTGCGGGTGTTGATCGCCTGCGAGGATCCAGCGGCCGCCGAGCGGGCTTGCGCGGTGCTGGAACGCCTCGCCTCCAATTGCCAGGCCGAAGGCCGCCTCATTTATCAATGGTGGAATTTTGAAGTGCTGGGCATCACCGCCTTGCGCGCGCTGGCCACGCAGGAAGCAGCGGCGGCGGACCTCATCATCTTCGCCGTCCGCGGACACAAGCATCTCCCCGGCGTGGTGGACAACTGGATCAACCGCTGGCTCGATCTTCGCAATGGCCGCCGCGGCGCCTTGGTGGCGCTGCTGGACGTCGGCCGCAAACCCGCGTCGGATTCGGACGGGATCGTTTCGCAGCTCAAGAAATCAGCGGCGCTTGGGAACCTGGACTTTTTTGCCGAAACAATTGGCGGCGGCGAAGCACGGGAACATGAATCGCCGCTCGCCGTTGCCATGCGGAAGGCGCCCTGGCAGCCTGCATCTGCCGCGTGGGCGTGATTGTTCTGCTAGGCAAGTTATTTAGGCCGGCTAAAGTCTTTCCGCAATTGCGTCGGGCAAAGCCGCCAATTTGCCCCCTGGGAAATCCCGGATAAAATCCTTTTCATGAAAGTTGAACTGCTTAACCCCGACGAAGCGCCGTATCAACCTGGCCGAGACCTGAACGTGCTGATCATGGGCGAGGACTCCGTCATGAGCGCCAAAAGCCATGGCATCCTGGAGCTGCTCGCTCCCAATCTGCCGGAGGCGGGACGGTTGATTTATCAGGCTTGGAATTTTGAAGGTTTGGTGGCGACGGCGCTGCGGGAAAAGGCCGCGATGGAAACGGCGTTGGCGGACGTCATCGTCATCGGTTTCCGCGAAGCCTGGGAACTGCCATGGATCGTGCATGCCTGGATGGAACGGTGGCTGGAACTGCGCCAAGGTCGTCCGGGCGCGCTGGTCATCGTGCTCGACGCCGACGTGGCCACGGCCAGAGTTTCGCTGCGGATGCTGGCGCAACTTAAACAGTTCGCGGCGGCGGGGCATTTGGACTTTTTTGTTAAATCGAGCCATGGAGGCGACGAACAATGGGGCGGCGGGCCGGACCGTGAAGCCGCCCGGCAATTCTCCACGACAGGCGCGACTCGTCGCGCGCGAATTGCCGGGCGAAGGCCCCGCGGGTTTTGCAATGCGAACCAGTTTTTACCGGAGTCATTTATCTTTCATTAGCGACAGCCCCGGTCCCGCAACCGGGGCGAATTTCTGCCAGCAAGCTGGACAATGCCACCTCCCGCGCCCGGATGCTGATGCGCGACCTGACTGGCTACAGGGTGGGTGCCGGCTTGGACAGTTCGATGCGAAACATCGTTGGTGGCATGAAGAATGCATTGTTAGTTGACATGAGAAAGATTCGGTGGCTTGCATTTGTTCTGGCCATCAGCGCGTTGACCGCTGGCTGCAACAAATCGGTGGAAAACCGGAAGGATTCGACGCCGGCGCATCCGGAATATAATTATCCCTACGACAAAAGGGATGTTTATATCGAGGATGCAAACGCCGATCTGGCGGCGATGGATCAAACCATAGCTGAACTCACCGCCAAGTCGGCCGTGGCCCGCGATACGATCAAGGGGGACGCCCAGAATAAAATCCACGAACTGCGGAACCAGCGCGTCGTCTTGGAGACCAAACTGGAGGCGCTCAAGCAGGCAAAAGCCGCCGATTGGAATGGCGTTAAAGCTGATTACATGAAATCCCTCGACGAGGTGAAGAGATCCTTTCAGGCCGCACAGCAATGGTTCGCCGGGAAAACGTAGATGTCTCGCATCACGATTCCGGTCGCCGCGCTCGAGATGCAAACTGCAACCTTGCAGCGGCGGCTGGGTTGCAGTTTGCAAAATGGCTTCAAGGTTTTTTTGGACGCCGCTTCCCGAGGCCGCAAAATGCCGAGGTTTTTTTGGGGATTAATTTTTCAGCGGGACGGCACGCTTTTTGCAGGGCTAAATTCGTCCCCGTGCAGTCCGGCGCGGTAAAAACGCAAACAACATGAACAATTAGCGGCCAAAAAAAACCGGGCTTCAACAAGGGCACGATGAAGCAGCCGATTGCGCGAGTCAGGAGATGAACCGAACCCTGACCAGCAAGCACCGGTTTATTTCGGCCATGGCAATTCAAATTCAAAATTCAATTCAAGATTCCCATGAAGTCTTCAACTGCGACCACCAATGGAACGGCTGTTCCGTCAGTATTTCAACTCGCCGCATACTTCGAGGAGCTTTTTCCGCCGGCCGGTTTCAGCCGGACTAAGTCCGCCTTGAGCGACACGCCGATTGCCGATCTCCTGTCGCATCCGGAAAAAATGACGGCGATGCTGAAAGCGGTCCTGACCGGAAACAATCCCGGCGCGACGACGACCACCGCGAAACGAAGTAAAAGCCTTGCCAGCAGCCCGGACCAGAAGGCGGGGCCCCAAAAGCGGGGAGCAAACACCGCCCCGAAACCAAGCAGCCCTGCGCTCGGCGAACTAAAGAAGGTCGAATTTTCCCTGCGAGCGCCGGCGGCCGGTTCGGTGAAGCTCGCGGCGGATTTTACGGACTGGGAAATGTTTCCGCTCGAGATGATGCGTTCAGCGGACGGTGTCTGGTTCACCATGGTCCCGCTGGCGCCGGGGCAATATGCCTATCGGTTTATCGTTGATGGCGAATGGCGGGATGATCCGCACTCATTCAAGCGCGAGCCCAATCCTTTTGGAGCGGAGAACGCGGTGGTGCTTGTCCGTTGAACGGAGCATGAAAGCGGTTCCCCCAGATGAAGTCTCGGAAAAACTGATTGGCCTGGCTTTAAGGATGAGTGGATATGTGATCACCGTCGTTTTTGGCGCCGGTTTGTTGCTGCTCTGGATTTTGACGGCACCGCTGCTGCATGGCGGCATTTATTTGAGCGATATATATCGCGCCCGGTTTGCCACGCGTTGACTGGAACCGAAACTCCGCCGCAACCAGCTGGCCGACAGCATTGCCGCTACATTTTGGCATGGTGACGGGAAATGAGGCGGATATTTTGGCTAACAAGCACAAACTGAAAAGTGAAAGGATTTAGTTATGAACAAAACCGCATTTTTGAAGATGCTGTCGCTGGTCGGGGCTGCTTCACTCTTTACCTGCGGCTGCGTGGTTTATCCAGCCGGACCGGTGGTGACGACAGGCGCGGAGGTGGATGTCGTTGGTGAACCGCCGGCACCAATGGTGGAGGCGGTGACGCCGGCGCCGGGCATCGGGTTTGTCTGGATCGGGGGCGCATGGGCATGGCATGGCCGGTGGGAATGGGAGAGAGGACACTGGGATCGTCCGCCGCATCCGGGCGCCGTTTGGGTTCCGCACCGTTATGTCGTTCACAATGGCAGGCATGTTTTCGTCCGGGGCGGGTGGAGATGACTTCGTTTGGCTGCCACGGCTGTCCTGTCCGGCATTGATGGCTGAAAGTTGTCGAAGGCCATCGCTTGCATCGCTTATATGCAAGTAGCCGATGCCAGTAGTTTGGTCGTGCAAACTGCATTGATAGTGTTACGGGTCGTTGCAATTTTCAGTTCATTACGTCAAACCGACGGTGGTTTTTCGTTGGCGCGAGGTTTGCTTAAAGTAATCACCCAGAGCAAACGCACGCTCAAAAAAAACAACCATGATGATTATGAAAACGACCAGAGTAATAAGTTGGACGGCAGTGGGCGCGGCGGTTTTGACGGCCACCGCAGCCTGGGGAGACGCGGCAAACCAGCCGGTTATCCCTGTCAAACCTGAAAAAACTTACACGGGCACGGTGGTTTCCATTGATCCAAAGGAACAAACCCTGAGCGTGAAAGAATGGGCATTCTCAAAAAAAACTTTCAATCTCGGCAACAACTGCACTTATAGTTTATTGTTTACCACCTTGGAAAACAACCATGGCAACGCGACCGATCTGCGGCCGGGAGAAAAGGTCGCCGTTGGTTATCAAAATTCGCATGGCGTATTGATTGCCGACCGAATTGAGCAGTTGCCGGTGCGCTTGATGGGCACGGTCGCCATGATTGATCCGACCAATCATGTGCTGGTAATGCACCGAAGCGGTTTGGACCAGCAATTGGATCTGCCTGCCGACTGTATCGTCATGCTCCGCAATGAAAAACCCGGCACGCTGGCCGAGATTCACCCCGGCGAGCATGTGACCGTCGTTTACGAGCTGCCGGGTGACACGCCGACGGCGCGGGAAATCGAGCAGACGAGCAAAGTCTTTGCCGGCACGTTGACGGCGATTGACCTTGGGGACAAAACCGTGAAGGCCAAGGCGCTGTTTGAAGTTAAAAAATTCAATGTGGCCGACAATTGCGTTATCGCGATCAATGGCAGGATCGCCGGCAGGTTAAGCGATTTGCGAATGAATGATAAATTGGTGTTCGACTACGATGAAATCAACGGCGTTAATGTGGTTAACCGGATAGCTCCGGCCCCCGCCGAAGTTCAGACCAACGCGAACATGATGACCACTTACCCGACGGGCTATTAAACTCGGCCGTCCATTTCCGGGGCCAGTCTCATCGGTTTTTTCAGGCCATGCGGCTTTCACAAACTGGATTTGGCTTGGCGGCGAACAAAAATTTTGCGGCGGAAATATTTTGTCAGTGCGCGCACAATTGTTTTATGCAGCCCGATGAAATCAGCATTCCCATGGTGCCGCGCGCTGTTTCTAGTCCTGCTTACATTACTGTCGGCGACCTCCATATCGGCTCAAACCGTGCCGGTGACTGATAATCTATGGCGGCTCCTGGAACAAGAAGACACTGACGGCGACCAAAAAATAACCCGGCATGATCATGCGACGCCTTTTGTCCTTTGCGATCAAACCGGCGCCGCCGTCAAGACGCTCACGAATTTTTATCAGATGTCTGTGCTGTTGGCGGAGCTTAAAGAAGCTGACAACCGGCACGCAAAAAATATTCCCATGAATCAGCTCCAGCTTGAGGAAGACATCGTGGACCGCACGCACCGGTTCATAAAAGACAAGTTTTGGGATGCCCTGACCCGGCGCATAGATGCGGATCATTTCAACCAGGTCGTTACTGACTCCAAGACGGATTCTAAGTTTGATTACATCTTTGTTCCCGCCGCCGATCCGGCGGCCCTGAGCTATTTCAAAGCGTTGGAAACCGAACGCAACGCGCGGCATCGTCCACCGCCGTTGAAAGTCATTGCGCTGCCCTCGCCCGGCCAGATCAACGGTGACTTTGTCCGCAATCTCGACGGCGAGCACGGCATTCTGTCACTGGCATTGGCCACGAACACGGAGGGGAAAATATTTGGTTTGCCGTATGTTGTTCCCGGCGGACGCTTCAATGAATTATATGGTTGGGACAGCTATTTCATCATTCTCGGTCTCTTGCAGGACGGGCGCATGGATCTCGCCCGTGGCATGGCGGACAATCTGCTCTATGAGGTGCGATATTACGGGAAAATCCCCAATGCCAACCGCACTTATTACCTTACCCGCTCGCAGCCACCATTTCTCACGAGCATCATCCGTGCGGTTTATGAAGCCGGCGGAGCCGACAAAGCGTGGCTGGCGTCCGCGTTGAAAATCGCGGTGACTGAATATCAAAATGTCTGGCTTGGCCCGGACCGGCTTGTGAAGACCGGCCAATATGAATTGAGCCGCTACTTCGACACGGGCAGCGGGCCGTGTCCGGAAGTTGAGCCGGGCCATTACGACGAGCAAATCCAGCCGTGGATCGCGCAGGTGAAGCCGGAAAATCCGGACTGGCCGCTGACGCCATTCCGTTTTCTCAATGAATATCTTTACTGCGGCAAGTTCATGGATGCAAAAGTGGACGGCCTCACGCTTGACCAATTTTTCAAGCATGACCGGGCCGTGCGCGAATCCGGCCACGATACGACGCACCGGTTTGATGACCGCACGGCGGATTTTGTTTCCGTGGATTTGAATTCACTGCTCTATAAATACGAAACCGACTTCGCCGACCTATTGGAAAAGGAGTTTGACGGCAAACTGCCCGGCCTCAACGAGAGCTTTGCCGATGCCAACTTTTGGCGGCAACACGCCGCCGCGCGCAAGCAGGCGATGCTGGCTTTGATGTGGGACGATGAGCGCGGTTTCTTTTTTGATTATGATTATCAAAACCACCAGCGCTCGACCTACATCAGTGCCACCGGCCTGTATCCGCTTTGGTCAAAAATGCTGGACGTCCGAAATCCGCAGGAATTGAACTTGGCGAGGCGCAGTGCGGCTTTTGCCTGCACGAAACTGGAGCAGTCCGCCGGCTTGGCGGCGAGCGCAAAGGAATCTGTGGATTCGGCGCGACGACAGGATGGGCGGCAATGGGATTATCCCTACGGCTGGGCACCGCACCAGATGCTGGCCTGGCAGGGTTTCAAAAATTATGGCCTCGACGCGGACGCCAGCCGGATCGCTTACCGCTGGCTTTTTACCATCGCCAAAAACGCGCACGATTACAGCGGCATGATCCCGGAAAAATACAACGTCGTAACCGGTTCGCATGACGTGTTCGTGGAATACGGCAATGTCGGCACCAAATTTTCCTATATAGCCACGGAAGGTTTCGGCTGGATGAACGCCTCGTTTGAGGTGGGACTGAATCTGCTTTCACCGCCGCAAATGGCCGATTTGCGCGCTTTGAAACCGCTGCCTGAAAAATAGTTTGTCAATGTCCAGCCGGCAAGTCGTGCACGGGAACGCCGCCGGCATTGGCTTCATTGAACAGGCGGAACGCCCGTTGCCACCACTCATGCAAGTCCTCCGGCGAACTGCACCATAACTTGGAATGGACTGCCAGCATGGCATCCGCATCCCAAAGCAGAGTCCGTTTTTCCGCAGGGGTCAAGGCGCCAGGACCGTCGCGCAGCAATTGATCGCCCAAGGCCGTCAGATATTCATGGGTGCGAACGGAAACTTGCGGCCGTTCGTGAAGCAACGAGGCGTGAATGGCGTTGAGATACGGATCCATCACAACCTGAAGCAGGCCCAGATCGGCGGCAAAATCCTCTGCTGGTGTGAATGGACTGGGCGGCGGTGCGAGCGGTTGCAGCATTTGTTGCAGTTCCCTGGGCGGATGGATTTCTTCGGGAGTGATGAACCATCCCTTAATTCTGCTTTTCAGCCCGAGCGTGTTGGAGGCCAGCAGCCGGCAGAAAGGGATGGCCACAAGCGGCCCCGTGATCACCAACAACAGCCACGGCAACATCCCCGGGGCAAGCCAGACCAGCAGTCCGCCGACAACCACAGCGAGCACCGTGTGAGTCAAATGAACCGCGGTGCATTCCTGCCAGGAAGGACCTTCGTCATCCGTGCGCTGTTGCCGGCCCCATTTAGTGCCGCCGCCGAAGAACGTGGCCCACACAAACCGGGTGTAGAACAACATCAGTATCGGGGCCAGCAGCAGGGAGTAAACAGTTTCCGCAATCACGCTCAGAAAGACTTGCCCGCGCCGGCCCCTGACGGGACGGGGCGCGGTCGGGCCGGACGAGATTGCGGCGCCAAGGAATTTTGGCACGAGCAGCAGACCCATGACGTAAGCGAACAAGAGTCCGCTGACGCCACTGGAATTTCCGCCGATGAAGAGCAGCGGACTGAGCAGCAGAAACAGCAGCCACAACGGCGAACCCGCATAAGCCATGATGCCAAGCAAGAGGTTGACCCGGCTGGAAGTGGTCAGTCCCGGTGCAAATAAAAACCAGAGGTGCTGCAAGTTGCCGTGACACCAGCGCCGGTCGCGTTGCAGGCTGGCCAGCAAATGCGGCGGAGATTCTTCATAGCTGCCAGACAGATCGTAATCCGACCAGACATCGTAGCCCGCGCGCCGCATGAAGGCCGCCTCCACCGTGTCGTGGCTCAGGATGCGCGTGCCCAAGGCTCCCGACTTCGGCAGTTCCGGCATGGCGCAATGCCGCATGAAGGGCCGGAGCCGGATGATTGAATTGTGTCCGTAATAATTGGCGTTGTCCAATTGCCAGAAATTCGCGCCCGCGACAAACAACGGGCCATAAACATGGCCGGCAAACTGGTTGATCCGCTGAAACAAGCTTCGCCCCAGCACCTGCTTGGTGTTGGTTTGAATGATGCCGACCTGGGGATTGGCTTCCATTAAGCTGGCGAGCCGCACGAAGGCTGCGCCCGTCATTACGCTGTCCGCGTCCAGCACGATCAGGTAGCGATAGTCCGCCCCCCAGCGCCGGCAGAAGTCCGCTATGTTACCGCTTTTATGATGCAGCGCGTCGCGCCGCTTCCGGTAAAAAATCCGGCCAAAACCATTAACCTGCTTGCATAATTCAAACCAGGCTTTTTCCTCGGCGATCCAATGGTTCGGATCGCTGCTGTCGCTCAGGATGAAAAAATTAAAGGCTTCGCTCCGCCCGGTCTGTTGCAAGGATTCATACATCACCCCCAAACCTGTGAACACCCGGCCGACATCTTCATTGAAAATCGGCATGACGATGGCTGTGGCGGACAAGTGATCCGGCACATTGTCGGCCGGCAAGGTCTGATCAAGGCGAACCGGATCGCCGCCGTGCCGGAGCAGCCACCAGCCAGTGACCGCCAGCGTGAAACCATAGACCGCCTGGGCCAGCAGCAATACATAGAGCACGAACAGTGCGACACTTCCCGGACTCCATCCGTTTTCTGAAACCCGCAACGCCATGAGCAATGCTCCCAACCACAATAAAATCAGATTGAAAATGAAGAACCCCCACCGTCGTTCGCTGGCCAATTGGTCGGCTGTAAACGGGGTGGCGAACATAATTCAGCGGGGCCAGCCAGTTGGCGGTTTGGGCGATTCCGCCGGCACCGGCGCGGATTTTTTTGCCATTTGAAGCTTCAGCGATCGCGCCAAAATTCCCAGCGCATTGCGCAAAGGTATGGCTCCGGGCAACGGGTTGTCGAAGGGTTCGGGAACCATGCTGGAAACTTTTAAATCTGGCACGGGACGCACGTTGCACTTCGCCAAGTCGTGCTGGAGGTCGGCGGGAATCGTTTCCGCCAGAAACGCCGATGGCCATTTGTCCAATGCATCCACGGCGAGCAAAGCGGTCAAGCCAGCGACGGCCACGCGGTCACGAGACGAAAGGATTTTTTCAAACCAGCGTTCGGTGCTGGCGCGGATTTCCTGCATGGCCAGCGTTTTTGGGCTGAGTTCAGGATTGTCTTCGCGCTGCCGGGTGGCGCGCGCGAGCATCTCCAAAATGATGGCGTCCCGCTGCTCGCCATCCTTCAAATGCAATGCCCGCAAATAATCCTCCAAGCGGACATAGGCGTCGTTCCACGACTCCTCCAAATCAGGCGCTGCAACATTGTTTTTCACGGCAGGTGTCTTGCGAAGCATTATTCAAAAATTCAAGGCGTTTTACACACCGCCGATGTAATGGCGACCCGGCATGAAACATCGGAGCCGCCGAGGGTCGGACCCGGCGCCCCGATTTTTTTGCTTCACCGGCGGGTGGCGTAATTTTCCGTTTCCCGGTTCTTGGGCACGGAGGATTCACCCGTGCTCGAAATGTCCTCGGCCCCGGCGTCCTTGAAGATTTCCTTCGCGCGGCGGATCTCGTTGCGGTCCTCGGTGTGAGCCGAAATTAAAACATTGCCATCTTTGACTTTGCCTTCATAACGCTTGGCTTCATATTCCGGTATGTCCAAGCCGATTAACGCACCGGCGATGCCGCCGACGGCTCCGCCGGCTGCCGCGCCGCCTAGCGCGGCCATGATCGGACCCGCGGCGATGAAGGGGCCGACCCCGGGAATCGCCAGCGCGCCAATGCCCACCAACCATCCGAGCGCCGCGCCCAGCACCCCGCCGGTCACCCCGCCAGCCGTCGCGCCTTCCGGTGCTTTCGTATGTTGTTCGTGGGCGAAATCTTTGGAGCCTGATTTATCCGGCAGCAATACGGAGATGTCGTTGCTGGAGAAGCCCTCGCTCTTGAGCCGGTTGACGATGTTGATGGCTTGAGCCTCGGTTTTGGCGATGCAGATTACTGATGATTTTGACATATGTTGTTTGAGGTAGTGTGTGGTTGTTTGTTTTGGTTGATTTTAGGGATTCCCTTTGACTTCGAGTTGGTCTTCGACATGGGCATTGCCGGCGATGGTCTGGGCCAGGGAAACGACCCCGGACTTTTCGGCATCCGAATTAACCGGACCGCGCAGCGTGACGTTGCCATTGACCGTGATGATCTTAATGTTTTTGGCCGTCATGGAATAATTCGTATCCGAAACCAGAGCTTGGCGAATTCTCTGCGTCAAGTCTTGGTCAGCGGGGGAGGTGCCCT